>ENA-USUG01000610-USUG01000610.1-human-gut-metagenome-genome-assembly--contig:-NODE-610-length-61407-cov-15.086825_pt1 | contig 61407 bp, 48 predicted proteins | sample MGYA00250059_ERZ773394 | MGnify/ENA primary metagenome ERZ773394 (study PRJEB29103, sample SAMN06111957) | human gut metagenome | biome: human gut; feature: ankylosing spondylitis patient; material... | reverse complement strand
TTTAAGAGCGAGTATGAGGTTCATATTGATGCTTTGAATGTCGCTTTAAGCGGGGCGTGGGTGAAACAGATTGAAGATCGGGAAAATATTAAGTTTTCCCGTCCGAAGAGTATAGACCAAGGGGATTTGCAGGAGATGGAGAAGAAGTGTCGGAGCGTGGTGGGGGCCGGTGACGAGGAAGTGGTGGATGTCGTTCCGTTCGCTTATTACGTGGATAAGGAGAGCGAGGTGAACCCGATGGGGGTTATGGCGAAGCGGTTGGATGTTCATTATCACGTGTACGTGGCGAGGAGTAGTGAATTGAGGGATTTGAGGGATATGTTTGCTAATTTAGGGGTTGACAAAGTTGATTTTTATTCGATGGCCGGAGCCGCGCAAAAGGCTTTGATTACGGCAGGATCGGATATGTTGAATTTTGCTTTGCTTGATCTGGGGGCAGATAGTATCAACGTACAGGTCTTCCAAGACGGGTTGGTTTATTTTGATGAAGAATTGCCATTGGGATGTAGCACGATAGACCGGGATATTAATACTGCATTTTCGATTAATGACATGGAAAAGGCACGCAAGCTGAAAGAAGAGTTCGGCATGGCGTTGCGAGCATCGTGTAAGAATCGGAAAATCATGATTCCCGATACGAAATATTGTATTGATAGCCACGATCTGGTACACGTGGAGCAATCCCGTTTGGAGGAATTGTTGGAAGGAGCTATTTTTCAGATGCAGGAAAGTGGTTGTTACGAAGATTTGGATGAAGGGATTTTGTTGACCGGAAGTGGTTGTCAGGTGGCGGGGATCGAAGTGTTGTTGTCCAAGTTATCGGGACATTCGGTTGGCTTTGCAAAGGTGACGAGTGTTAAAGCAGATCGGGAAACTAGTTTGAAGAACCCGGCATATTTTACGGCTTTTGGGTTGTTGCAGTGTGAACGCCGAGAGGTGAAGAAACCCAAGTCCGGCGGATGGTTTAGTAATTTTTTTAGAGAATAAATGATATAAGACCTTTCAGCTATGCTTAATGAAGATGATTTATTGGTTGTGAATATTCCACTACAGGAAGAATCGATTATCAAGGTGATCGGAGTGGGTGGAGGCGGTAGTAATGCCGTGAACCACATGTGTCGTCAGGGGATTCGAGGCGTAGAGTTCGTGGTGTGTAACACGGATATACAAGCGTTGCGGATTAGTCCCGTGAAAAATCGTATTCAGATCGGTAAGGAGCTTACCGAGGGGCGTGGAGCAGGAAGTTTGCCGGAGCGCGGCAAACAGTCGGCCATTGAAAGTCTGGATTATATCAAAACGATATTGGAGCGTAACACGAAAATGGTGTTTATCACGGCAGGTATGGGGGGTGGAACCGGGACAGGCGCTGCACCTATTATTGCCAAGCAAGCTCGCGAGTTAGGTATTCTGACCATCGGCATCGTGACGATCCCTTTTAGTTTTGAGGGACGGAAGCGGGTGGAGCAAGCGATGGAGGGCGTTGACGAGTTGTCGAATTACGTGGATGCCCTGTTGATTATCTGTAACGAGAAGTTGCGGGATATGTACGGGGATTTGAAGTTGTCGAAAGCATTTGAGATGGCGGATAACGTGTTGACCATCGCAGCGAAGAGCATCGCGGAGATCATCACGTTGAAGGGATTCGTGAACGTGGACTTCGCTGACGTGGAAGTGGTGATGCGGAATAGTGGGGTGGCGCTGATGGGTGCCGGAGAATCGGTTGGAGAGAATCGTGCGTTGGAGGCTGTGAAGATGGCATTGGAATCGCCCTTGCTGAATAGTAATGATATTCGGGGGGCATCTAATATATTGTTGAACATGCTGTACGGTAGTAAGGAGATCACGATGGACGAGATTACCTTGATTACCGATTACGTGAAAGAGTTGGTCGGGAACGATGTGGACGTGATCTGGGGTGCCGGTAAGGACGATGCTCTGGGTGACGAATTGCACGTGGCCGTGATTGCTACTGGGTTTAACGGTTCTCCGATTGAGAGGAAAAAGACGAATATTTCTTTTAAGGTGGAAACGGTGGAAGATTTGGAAATGCAGACGGTGGATGCCCGAAAGTTGGAAGAAGAGGAGCGTGCGCGTAAGCAAAGGTTGGAAGAGAGTCGTCGGTTACGCCAACAGCGGGAAAAACAGCGGCGGGATGTCGGAAAACGTCAACGGGCTATCGTGTTTGACGATGATGATGACGATGAACCGGTTCGGGAAGAGGAGATTCACCGGAAACGAATTGAGGAGTATGACCGGGAGTTTGAACTGGAGAACGGACGCAAACGAGGAAAGAACGAGGTACCGGATGTGGATAGCTGGTTCAAGCGTAAGCTAGGAAATATGTTCAATGAAGATATGAATAGGGATTCACAAATGTAATAATGGACGATCATGGTAGACGGATTGATAAATTTTAACCAGTTTGAGATTACTACCCCGATTATTAAAGTGATCGGAGTCGGAGGTGGTGGCGGTAATGCCGTGGAATACATGTACAAGCAAGGGATTTGTGACGTGGATTTCGTGTTGTGTAATACCGATTCGCAAATATTGGAACATAGTCCTATTCCGACCATTATTCAATTGGGGAAGACCCTGACTGAAGGACGGGGAGCGGGGAATCGACCGGAGATCGGAGAGGCTGCAGCTAACGAGAGTATTGATGATATAAAAGCGTTGTTGAGTACCAATACGAAGATGGTGTTTATCACGGCGGCAATGGGAGGAGGAACCGGAACCGGTGCGGCACCCGTAATTGCCAAGATAGCCAAGGATATGGGTATTCTGACGGTGGGTATCGTGACGATACCTTCCCGCTTCGAAGGGCCGAAACGGTTGGACCAGGCTCGTGAAGGGGTAAAAAGATTAAAAGAACATGTGGACTCTTTGATTATCATAGATAATGAGAAGATACAACGGATATTCGGATCGCAAACATTGTCGAGTGCATTTGCCAAAGCTAACGACGTGTTGAATATTGCTGCCAAGGGTATCGCGGAGATTATCACGTTGCCGGGATATATAAACGTCGACTTTGCCGATGTGAGAACGGTGATGACAGATAGCGGAATTGCTATTATGGGAGCGGCAAAAGCTTCCGGTGAAGACCGGGCTAAGCGGGTGATTGCCGAGGCTTTGAATAGCCCTCTGCTGAACAAGAGCGATATATTGGGAGCCAGTGACATCTTGTTGAATATTACATCCGGGACGGATGAAATTACGATGGATGAGATGAGTGAAATCACGAATTACGTGATCAAGGAAGTAGGTGATAATGCAGCTATTATTTGGGGTGTGGGAACCGATGAGGCGCTGGAAGATGCAATTTCCGTGACGGTGATTGCTACCGGCTTCCCCATGGAGGACGTGGAAAACACGTTCACGAAACCCTTGAAAGGAGTAGCTTCTTCCGTGAAAGATGCTTCGGAAACGGCGGAGGATGCCGCTCGTACGAAGAAAATCAAAGACGGGGTAAAAGATTACGTACAGGTCATTTTAAAAGAATCGGAAGTGGTGCTTCAACCGGATTTGTCACCCGAAAAAGTAGAAGAATTGGCAACGACTCCGGCGTATACTCGGAGACATTTAAAAATAGACAGACTTTGATAATTTTAGATTTGGGGATTTTTGATTTTGGATTGGAAAATCATAAGATGATTTTTGAGGAGGAATTTGAATAAAATTCCGTTAGAAATTAGAAGCTTAGGAAAGGTTGTTTGAGCAACCTTTAGATCAGAAATCAAGAATCGGAGATCAGAAATTACGAGTGTAATTTAAAACAGTTTAATGGAAAAATTTAGAGAATTAGGATTAGACGGGGACATTCTTAAAGGAATTGCAGATTTAGGGTTTGAAACACCGAGTCCGGTACAAGAGAAGGCTATCCCTGTTATTTTGGGCGAAGAAAATGATTTGGTTGTGTTAGCCCAGACCGGAACGGGAAAAACAGCGGCTTTCGGATTGCCGTTATTACAGAAAATTAATCCGGAATGGAATAGTGTGCAGGTACTGGTTCTGAGTCCCACACGTGAGTTGTGTATGCAGATCGGGAGTGATTTGAAGAACTATTCAAAGTACCTTCCGGATATTCGTGTGACCTGTGTGTACGGGGGAACGGACATAAGGAGACAAATGAAGGAACTGCAAAAAGGGGTACACGTGGTTGTGGCTACTCCGGGACGTTTGGTCGACTTGTTGAACCGGAAAGCGTTGAATATCGAGACCGTGTTTGCCGTCGTGCTGGATGAGGCCGATGAGATGTTGAACATGGGATTCCAGGAAGACTTGGATTTTATCTTGAGTAACACGCCTAAGGATAAAAATACGTACCTGTTTTCGGCAACAATGCCTAAAGAGGTAGAACGGATTGCCCGGAATTATCTGGTGAACCAGAAGGAGATTTCCGTGGGTAAGAAAAATCAGGGTGCGGATACGGTATCTCACCAATATTATATGGTTCGTGCGAAAGATTGTTACGAAACGCTACGCCGAATTGTGGATTGCTCCCCCAGTATGTATGCTATTATTTTTACTCGTACGAAGAATGATGCGCAAGATATAGCGAAGCATTTGCAGCGTGACGGGATTGATTGCGATGCATTACACGGGGATCTGAGCCAAGCGCAACGGGATAACGTGATGAACGCTTTCCGGGCGAAACGATTGAAAGTATTGGTGGCAACGGATGTGGCTGCCCGCGGGTTGGACGTGGATTGTTTGACACACGTGATCAACTACAATTTGCCGGAAGACGTGGAGAGCTATACGCATCGTAGCGGTAGAACGGGACGTGCCGGAAAGGAAGGTATTTCCATCGCCATTATTCACTCGAAAGAGAAAGGAAAATTACGCCGGATTGAAGGTATCTTGAAGAAGAAGTTCGAGTACAAGCAAGTTCCGGTAGGAGAAGAGATTTGTCGGGCACAATTGATGTTTTATGCAGACAAGATTTTAGCATCAGAGGATCAGGAGGATATTGATCGGTATGCTCCTGAGGTGTATGAAAAATTTGCTGAACTATCGAAGGAAGAGTTGATCCAACATTTGGTATCCTACGAGTTCGGTAAGTTACTGAAGAAATACAAGAATACAGCCGATTTGAACATCAGTGATGATGACCGGGGAGGTCGTTCTGAACGTGGTGATCGGGGAGATCGACGTGATCGTCGGGGACGTGGAGAAGAAACCGCGTACAGCACGTTTATGCTGAATGTCGGTCGGGAAGACGGGTTGACCCCTCGTGATCTGATGGGTTTGATTAATAAATATTCTCGCCGTCGGGGTATTGGTGTCGGAGGTATCCGTATTTTTGATACAGATACAAAATTCGAGATCGACGAGGAGAGTGCCCCTGATTTTGCTGTAGATTTCAGTAAGGTCCTCTTTAATGGTATTCCATTGGAGATAAAGGCTATTCCTACGCGTGACAAAGGGCGTCGTCGGGATGACCGAAGTCGAGGCGAGTTTTCTGGAAGACGGGAACGTCGTGACCGGGACAAGAAAGATCACCGGGGCGGCGGACGCCGGGAAGAAAAGAGCGGTGGAAAGAGAAGGGGAAGACCGGGAAGTGATCCGAAAAAACCGAGAAATTTCAACAGATCCTCTTCTCGCGGCTAGAAAATAATTGTACATTTGAACAGGGAAAGTGTAAAGTTTGCTTTACATTTTCTCGTGTTCAATGATTATATATTCAAATTGAAAAATGATGGAAATTAAGAGTGCCAGTTTTGTGATAAGTAACACGGATGTGAAGAAATGTCCGGCACCGGATAGACACGAATACGCGTTTATTGGGAGATCGAACGTGGGAAAGTCTTCATTGATCAATATGCTGACAAATTATAGCAAATTGGCCAAGACATCTGCTAGTCCGGGAAAAACTCAATTGATCAATCATTTTTTGATTAATAATGAATGGTATCTGGTGGATTTACCGGGATACGGGTATGCTAGAACATCTAAATCTCAGCGAGGACAATTCAGTTCCATGATAAAGAATTATATATTAAAACGGGAGAATATGGTGTGTCTTTTCGTGTTGATAGACAGCCGACATGATCCGTTGAAGATTGATCTCGATTTCATGGAGTGGTTGGGTGAGAACGGGGTTCCTTTTGTGATGGTCTTTACGAAGGCAGATAAGTTGACAACCACGGAACGGATGAATTGTATTGCCAAGTATCAGGAAAAGATGAAAGATACCTGGGAAAGTATGCCCATGGCGTTTATTACTTCTGCCGAAACAAAATTGGGACGTGTGGAACTATTGTCCTATATTTCTGAGTTGAACAAATTGAAACTAGAATAATTTTAGATTTTTGAAATCATAAATCATAAATCGTAAATCCCAAATCCCAAATCATAAATCATAAATCATAAATCATAAATCTTAAATCAGCATGGAGCCTATCGGATTATACCAATTGAATTGTTTGGTAAAACGGGAATTAAAGAACCGTTTCCCGGATAGTTTTTTGGTGATAGCCGAGATTGCTGATGTGAAAGAGAATCGATCCGGACATTGTTATCTGGAATTGGTGGAGAAGAGAGAGGAAGATGATGCGGTGATTGCCACGGCTCGTGCTACGATATGGGCGTTTACCTATCGGATGCTAAAACCTTATTTTGAAACTACCACGGGAAAATCTTTACAGAAAGGGATCAAGGTACTGGTTCGTGTTGAGATCGTTTTTCATGAATTGTATGGGTATTCCTTGAATATAAAAGATATTGATCCCACGTTTACGATTGGAGACCTGGAGCGGAAACGGAAGGAGATTATTGATCGATTAACCCAGGAGGGGGTGATTGATATGAATCGGGAACTGGAATTTCCGATGTTACCGAAGACCGTGGCTATAATATCTTCTCCTACAGCTGCCGGATATGGTGATTTCGTGGATCAGTTGCATCGCAATGCTTACGGGTACGCTTTCCATACCAAATTATTTCCTGCCATTATGCAGGGAGAGAAAACGACCGAGTCAATCATTGCCGCGTTGGAAAGGATTTACGAATTTGAATCACTTTTTGATGTGGTGGTAATTATTCGAGGGGGAGGTTCACAAACGGATTTGGGTAGTTTTGATTCTTACGAGTTGGCTGCCAACGTAGCGCAGTTCCCTATCCCTATTCTTGCCGGAATCGGGCATGAACGTGATGAGACGATCGTGGACCGGGTGGCTTATCGGAGTGTGAAAACCCCGACAGCTGCAGCAGCTTTTCTGATCGAATGCTTTTCTGAAGCGGATGGTGAGTTGGAAGAGGCAAAGGAAATCTTGGTGAGAGAAACCAAAAGGATATTGCAGGAAGAAAAAACTCGTCAGGTGGTACGAATCACGGAGTTCAAGCAGTTTACCCGTCTCTTTCTGGAGGGGCAGACAAATCATCTGGCTTTATCATCCCGGAGAGTAGAACATGCCTCAAGGCTTTTTGTACAAGAGCGGATCAATGGGCTGGACCAATTAAAAATGAAGGTGGAAGGGAAAGTCGGGACATTATTGGAACGCCGGAGGAATCGGTTGGAAGATATACAAAAGACGGTAGGGCGTAAAATAACAGAACTGTTTACGGCTAACCGTTATTTTCTGGAGCTGGCAGAAACTAAAATGAAGTATGTCGACCCGAAAAATATACTGGAGAAGGGATTCTCGATTACGCGTGTTAACGGAAAGGCAGTTCGAGAAACGGAGGCTGTAAAGAAAGGGGATGTGCTTGAAACTGAATTATTCAGGGGAATTATTCGAAGTGAAATTAAAGATATTGAAACAAACATCTAATACAATCGGTTATGGAAGATAAGTTGACCTATAAATCCGCGATGGAAGAGATTGAAAGTTTGGTAAAGCTGTTGGAAGAAAACAAGTTGGATGTGGATGAGTTGAGTGAAAAGGTGAAACGGATGGCGGTGCTTGTTGAATTTTGTAAGAGCAAATTACACCGGACGGAAGAGGATGTAAACAATGTGTTGAAATCAATTACCGAATGATGAAATCCGGCTGGCTGCTTTTTTTCATGCTGATTTCTATGGTCTCTGCGTTAGGGCAGACTCGAATAGACGAACGAAATCTGTGGGGAAGGGATGAAGTGAAACATGCAGCAATAGGGGTTTGTGTGAAAAACGTAGAAACGGGGCAGGTGGTGTACGAGCATAATCCGGGGATGGCATTGCGTCCGGCTTCCGTGATTAAATTACTTTCTTCTGCATTGGCATTAAAACGGGAAGGAGATTCTCTAACCTATACAACAAAGGTTTTCTATACTGGGAGGATTGAAAATGGCGCACTCTTGGGAAACATTGTTATTCAGGCAGGAGGTGATCCGACATTGGATTCGAAATATTTTCCCCAAGCTGGCTTCATGGATAGTCTTGTTTCTAAGGTGGAGAACTTGGGAATCCAACGGATTCATGGAAATATTATTATAGAAACTGAAGGAGAGCCGGCCCGTATTCCGGGGTCTTGGCCATGGGAAGACGTGGCAAATTATTACGGGGCTCTCTACCATTCATTTAATTATCGGGATAATACCTACACGATCACCTTGAAGTCTGGAAAGTCGGGTACTCAAACCAAAATCGTGTCTGTTGTTCCTGCTGTTCCGGGAGTAAAATTACGGAACGAAGTGATGGCTTCCGCCAAGCATGGAAATGACGCGTGGATATACGGGGGACCGGAAGCTGTGACGTTGTTAATTCAAGGGACTATTCTGGTTAATCGTTCTTCTTTTGCGGTGAAGGGTGCGATGCACCATCCGGATGCTTGTTTCAGGGCTGAACTGGAAAAACGATTGAAAGGGAAAGGAATCGTGTTGGATAAACAAAAAATAAAAGAGGGAGAGCGTCATGCCTTGCTGACGATGGTTTCTCCTTTTTTGAAAGATATCGTTTACTATACAAATAAAAATAGTGTCAATCTTTTCGCCGAGGCATTAGGAGAATTAATCAGTCCGACAGATTATGCGAAAACGGTAAAGGCTGAATTAAGTGATATGGGGATAGATTCATGTGGTATTACGTTGAAAGATGCCAGTGGTTTATCTCCGGCAAATGCCGTCCCTGCAGAGGTATTTACGGATGTATTGATTTGGGCAAGAAGGTATTTAAGTGATGCCTTTGTTTTGTCATTACCGCGGGGAAACGTGGATTGGAGCTTGCGAATTTATTCCGATCATCCGGTTTTACGAGGGAATGTCGTGGCCAAAACGGGCTCTATGTCCGGGGTTCGGGCGCTTGCCGGGTATTTAAAAACGCGACAAGGAGAAACATTAGCTTTTACAATTCTTGTGAATAATTACGTGGGCGACCCCGTGAAAGTACAGGAGTGTATGCGTGATTTATTGAAAGAAGTGGCAGATAAATAGGGATATTCAGTAAATTCCTAGTGTATAAAATACCGGTCACGAGCAATATTCGTGACCGGTATTTATTGGTTATTATTTTGATAAGCTAGCCAAACATTCATTCACATTCTTCTCGATGCGTTCAAGAATATTCGTACAATCGGCCTTCTCGAATTTCGTTCCCGTGATATGTTCGTATAATTCTATATAACGGTTCGTGATATTAGCTACCACTTCGGGGGTCATTTCCGGAATGGTTTGACCTTCTTTTCCTTGGAATCCATTTTCCATTAACCATTCGCGAACGAACTCTTTAGATAATTGACGTTGTCTTTCTCCTTTAGCCAAGCGTTCTTCATAACCATCAGCATAGAAGTAGCGAGAAGAATCCGGGGTGTGGATTTCATCAATCAAATAGATCTTCCCATCTTTCTTTCCGAATTCGTATTTCGTATCTACTAGAATTAATCCCATTTTGGCTGCAATTTCTGTTCCTCTTTGGAATAGGGCAAGCGTATATTTCTCAATGGTTTCGTAGTCTTCTTTACTTATTAACCCTGAAGAGATGATCTCTTCCTTAGAGATATTTTCATCGTGTCCTTCCATCGCTTTGGTGGTGGGGGTTATGAGTGGGGTTGGGAATTTTTGGTTTTCAACCATCCCTTCCGGTAAAGGTAACCCGCAAAGAGTTCTCTTTCCTGCTTTATATTCTCTCCATGCACTTCCGGCCAGATAACCGCGAATAACCATTTCTACTTTGAACGGTTTGCATTTGTGACCAACGGTTACCATCGGATCGGGTGTTGCTATTTTCCAGTTCGGAACGATATCAGAAGTTGCGTCCAAGAATTTAGCGGCAATTTGGTTCAATATTTGTCCTTTGTAAGGTATTCCTTTCGGGAGTACCACGTCGAAAGCGGAAATTCTGTCGGATACCAACATAACGAGGTATTCGTCATTGATGTTATACACGTCGCGTACCTTACCGACGTATTCATCTTTCTGTCCCGGGAATTTGAAATTTGTTTTTACAATCGCTTCCATGTTATTTGCTTTAAATATCCGTTATTTAGTTTTTTCTTCGTTGTTGTAAGCGTTTACAATCTCTTTCACCAACCTGTGGCGAACGATGTCGCTGTTGTCGAATTCGACAAATGCAATGCCTTTTATATGATGTAGCAATTTGAAGGCATGAATTAATCCGGAATCACTTTGTTTGGGAAGGTCAATTTGGCTCATATCCCCGGTGATCACGAATTTAGCGTTAACACCCATGCGGGTTAGGAACATCTTTAACTGATTTCTCGTTGTGTTTTGAGCTTCATCAAGAATCACGAATGCATCATTAAGCGTCCGTCCTCTCATGTATGCCAAGGGGGCAATTTGAATGATTTCCGTTTCGAGGTATTCACTCAATTTTTTTGAAGGAATCATGTCAGAAAGCGCATCGTACAAAGGCTGTAAGTAAGGGTCAACTTTCTCTTTCATATCCCCGGGCAGAAATCCGAGGCTTTCGCCGGCCTCTACAGCCGGACGACTTAGAATGATTCGTTTGACCTCTTTGTTGCGTAATGCTTTAACCGCTAGAGCAATTGCCGTGTAGGTTTTACCGGAACCTGCGGGCCCCGTGGCAAAAAGAAGGTCATTTATTCTTGCTAAATCGACGAGTTTACGTTGGTTCGGCGTTCTAGCCCGTATGATTTTCCCATTGTTCCCGAAAACAATGATTGAGGCCGGGTCCTCGGGGTCTTCCACGATCTCGTCTTCCAGAATAATTCTTTTCAGATTAGCGATCGTGAGCATATTATATTTATTATAATGTTCCAGAAGAGCATTAATTTTGGAAACAAGGACATCAATGTCGCTTTCTTCTCCTTGAATAATGATCTCATCGCCCCTGGCAGTGATTTTTAACTTGGGGAAAAATTCTTTCAACGTGATGAATTTTGCATTGTTAATGCCGTAAAAGTCAATAGGATCAATGTTTCCAATACTTATTCTTCTCTCTATCATGAAACTTAAAATAAAAGCCTTATTTTTGCAGGTGCAAAGTAGGGAAAACAATTGAAAATTGAAAGTTGGGAATTGAAAATTTTTCACGAGAGTAGAGTTTGTTATGGAGAAAGATTTTACAAAACAGAAAGAAGCTTTTGCCGAGCTCTTGGATATAATGGAAACCTTGAGGGAAAAGTGTCCTTGGGATCATAAACAGACGATGGAGTCTTTGCGGACGTTGTCCGTGGAAGAAGTCTATGAATTGGGAGATGCAATTCTGAAAAATGATATGCAGGAGGTGAAAAAGGAGTTGGGAGATCTGATCATGCATATCGTGTTTTATGCATTGATCGGAAAGGAACAGGAACAATTTGATATGACAGATGTATTGAACGAGATCTGTGCCAAGTTGCGTTATCGTCACCCGCATATTTACGGGGAGGTGAAGGTCGAGGACGAGAATGACGTGTTGCGTAATTGGGAACAATTAAAGTTGAAAGAGAAGGGACGTCATAATAAAGTTCTGGAAGGAGTTCCGGATACTCTTCCGGCTTTAGTGAAAGCATACCGCATTCAAGATAAGGTGAGAGGAATTGGGTTTGATTGGAAACAGAAAGAGGATGTGTGGCAAAAAGTACGGGAGGAGTTAGGAGAATTGGAAGTTGAGGTTGCCCGGAAGGATCAGATGCGTATGGAAGAAGAATTCGGTGATTTCATGTTTGCCATGATTAATGCGGCAAGGCTATACGGTATAAATCCGGAAAATGCCTTGGAAAAGTCCAACAAGAAATTTATTCGTCGTTTTTCTTACGTGGAAGAAAAAGCCCATGAAACAAATCGTAAACTCTCGGAAATGACTTTGGAGGAAATGGACGAATATTGGAATGAGGCAAAAGCAATGGAAAAAGCTTAGCATGAAAAAAATGTATTAATTTATGATTTATGAATTACGATTTATGATTGAAAAACGAGTATTTCGTGGATAGAAATCTAAAATTAATGAGTGGTTGGAATCTAAAATCTAAAATTAGCAAGGTGGATTTAACAGGTAAATGGAAATATAAAGAGGATTATGGCTACGGGGTGGCCGAGGGTGAATTATTCCTGAAGCAGGAAGGGAATGATTTATCAGGGAGAATTATTTTTACGGATAAACTTGATGGAGAGGATGGATATATGTTGCAGGAGTTTTTAGTGGGAAGGCTTGAAGAACACAAGGTAAAATTGGATGCCGAGGAGTTTGATATTATTCATTCCGAACATGAGATAGAGTACGAGTTGGATAGTTGGTTTGGCATCTTGGTAGATGACGATACGATCATTGGGGTGAGTAAGGATGGCCAGGGGATCGAGGGGAAATTCACCTTCACGAGGGAAAAGAATTGAATGTTAAAAAAACGATAAACCTTGAAAGCTGACTTTTGTCAGCTTTTTTTTGTCTCGGATCGGTTATATTGCAAAAGAATCTAATAACCTAATTAATAAATATATAACTTATATCGAAGATTAATGCGCACCCGATTCTAGATGTTCCGAAACGAGATAAAGTGATTTTCACTTTTAACGGGAAACAAATCGACGGAGAAAAAGGTTTTACTATTGCGTCGGCTTTACATCAAGCCGGATACCCTGTGCATAGTCACAGTCTGGATGGTCGGGGGCGTTCTCTGGCTTGCGGTATCGGGAAGTGTGGGGCCTGTGAGATGCTGGTGGATGGTAAAGTACGGCGCATTTGCGTGACAAAAGTGGATGGTGTGAAAGAGGTACGGGAGTTCGCCCAAGGGAAAATGGCTGAACAACACGCTGAACACCGGATTGATATCCGGAAAGTACTTCGTACCACGGTGGTAATCGTGGGTGCTGGGCCAGCAGGATTAGCCGTACGGGAAGAGTTCGAGAAGTATGGCATAGATAATATTGTTATTGATAATAATGATAAAATTGGCGGACAGTTTAATATGCAGACCCACCAGTTTTTCTTTTTTGAGAAAGAAAAACGTTTCGGTGGAATGCGTGGATTTGATATTGCCAAAACATTGGCAGGGGAGAATATGGAGGGGATTTATCTGAATTCTACCGTTTGGGATATTCTGGAGGGAAAACGAGTGGCCGTGAAAAATTTGGAAACAGATACCGTGTTTTTCGTGGATGCTGATTATCTGGTTGTGGCCACGGGTGCCGTACCCTTCATGCCAGCCTTCGAAAACGATGATCTACCCGGGGTGTACACGGCGGCTGTCGTTCAGAAAATGATGAATAACGAACTCACGTTGTTAGGGAAAAACGTCTTGACCGTGGGGGCCGGAAATATCGGTTATCTGACCTCCTACCAGTTGATGCAGGCTGGAGCCCACGTGAAGGCGATTATTGAGGGTATGCCTAAAGAAGGAGGTTTTCCTGTACAAGCCAACCGGGTTCGTCGTTTGGCAATACCGATCATGACATCTCACGTGTTATTGAAAGCGATTCCGAATGCTGATCACACGGGCATCACAGGAGCGGTTATTGCCGAGTGTGAGAACTTTAAATCGATCCCCGGTACAGAAAGAATATTGAATGGGATAGATGTTATCAATATATGTACGGGATTAATACCTGATAATCAATTGTTGATGAAAGGGAAGGCTGTCTTTGGAGATCATTGTTATGCCGCAGGTGATGCCGTGAGAATAGGAGAGGGAACGAGTGCCGTGTTGCGTGGAAAGCAGACGGCCATTGAGATATTGATGGATTTAGGGGCTAGGGTGACTTATGATGATTATTTGGTCGTTTCTAAAGAATATATTGATTCGCAACAACATCCGGTTCGGATTCTAGAAACACCCTGTTTGCCGGAAGCGGAGCGTATGCATAAACGGGGATTTGTGCAAATGGATTGTTTATATGGTTTTGCATGTAACCCCTGTTCTTTTGCCTGTCCTCACGGGGCTATAACCAAAAGTTCGACTTCTACTGTGCCTCACGTGGATTACGATAAATGTATCGGGTGTATGGAGTGTGTCTACCAATGTCCGGGATTGGCTATCTTCGGTTATGATTTGCGGAAAGACAACTTGTTTCTGCCGATAGAATACGAGGTAAATGAGAAAGAGGTAGTTTACTTGGTGAATAACTATGGAGAAAGATTGGGAGAGGGGCTTATCGAAAAGGTGCTGCATAAGCCGAATAAAACGAATATTGCTCGAGTGAAAGCCTTGAATGTTCATGGGGAAGATTTAGTGAAGGTGAGAGGTTTCGTGGTGAAGGAGAACTATCCCGAACCGTTGGATTTGGAACCGTTGTTGAAAGATCAGCCGGGAGCCACGTTTATTTGTCATTGTGATGATGTTACTTTAGATGATGTCCTGAAAGTCGTGGGTGATCGTACCTTTATCTCGATTGACGAGATAAAACATACAACCCGCTTGGGGATGGGACCTTGTCGGGGTAAACGTTGTATTCCTCGATTGAAATTAGCTTTGCGTGCGAAAGGAATCGAGATCGTGGGTGATGCTACGCCTAGAGCACCTTTGTCTAACCAGTTGAATTTGGGTGAATTGTACCCGCCGAAACGGGGCGACGAACATCGAGTGGCTAATCGGACAGATTTTAAGAAGATTGAGATTGGGGCATTGATCGCCGGAGGGGGTATTGCCGGAAGTGCTTTGTTCCGCTATATGTCTGATGCCGGTTTGAATCCTGTGCTGGTGAACGCGGATAGAGGTTCTTCTTGGAGAAATATCGGGGGAGGTCGTACGGCCTTCTCTTTACCGGAGCTAGCTGAAATTGCAGAGCATAATCATGCCATATTTAAAGAATTACAGAAAATATCAAATATTGATTACAAGACGACACGCTATATTAATTTGGCTCATGATGAATCCACGTTTAATGCTTTGGATGCAAGTCGTGCGTGGTCGGATGCTTTTATGGTTGACCCGAAGAACTTCCACAAGGAGATTTCTCCTTATTTCAGCACGAAGTCCAAGCGTTACTTGGGAGCTTTGATTACCAATGATTGCTGGCAGGCAACACCCGGTAAAGTGGTTGATTTAATTCGTAATATGGGTGTTTCAGCCGGGGGACGGATCGTGGAAGATTGCAAGGTGCTGGAAGTAATGAAAGAGGGATCGACATATAGTATATTAGTATTGACACATGATAAGAAATACGTAGAATTCCGTACGGAGATATTCGTGAATGCCTTGGGAGCCGGGGCTGGAAAGATATGCGAGGGATTGGGAATTCATGCAGGATTGTACCCGGTACGCCATCAGGCGTTTATCACTCGTCGTTTACCTATGCTGGGAAAAAACGGTGATAGTTTGGATATGTTGATAGATCGGCAGGAATATAAAGGGTTCTCCGCTGTTTATGGGCAACAACTACTCCACACAGGACAGATTATCGGTTGTGCTTCTCCGCGGGTGGATGCGTTGAGGACGGATAAAAATTTGATCTTGAATACGAAGGAGTTCATGGAAATTGTCAGTGAATTCTTCGTGGATTGGGTGCCCGAGTTGGCGGGAGTAAGTATACAAGCCACGTGGTCAGGTTATTACACGGAGCCTCGCTATATCGTTGATCCCGAGTTAGGTCTGTTTGTCGGTATGCGGGGACATGGTTTCATGTTATCTCAATATCTGGCTAAAATCTATGTTGATAAATTAATGGGCCGTCCGGTACCGGAGTATTTTGATCAGTTGAAGTTAAATGGACCGGGATTATCGGAGAAAGCTTTTAAATGATGTAGTGATTTTAAATCTAAAATTATTCCTATCTTTGCATCAAAATAACAGAATATGATAAAGTTAGGCGAATACAACATATTGAAGGTCGTTAAGATCGTGGATTTTGGTGTTTATTTGGATGGAGGAGAGTATTGGGGGGAGATTTTGTTACCCAAAGAAACAGCTCCGGCCGAATGTAAGGAAGGTGACGAATTAAATGTTTTCATTTATTTTGACTCGGAAGATCGGGTGATTGCCACGATGACAATACCTAAGGCTGTCGTGGGTGATTTTGCTTTGATGAAAGTGGTGGGAACGAGTCGAGTGGGTGCCTTTCTGGACTGGGGATTGCGTAAGGATTTGCTGGTTCCTTTCCGGGAACAACGGGAAGAGATGGTGGTGGGACGTGAATACCTGGTTTATGTCTATGTGGACAAAACGACAGACCGAATTGTCGCTTCCACGAGGTTAAATCGTTTCCTCGATAAAACCCCGGCAGATTACAAACTGGGACAGGAGGTTGAGTTAATCGTTGCCCGGCGTACGGATTTAGGGTATAGTGTCATCGTTAATAACAGCCACGAGGCTATTATCTATCGTAACGAGATATTTCAACCCATATCCATTGGCCAACACTTGACCGGTTACATTAAGACGATTCGGGAAGACGGGAAAATCGATTGTATTCTACAAAAGAATGATGGTCATGAACAAATTGATCGTCTTGCAGCCTTGATATTGAAAAAGCTGGAAGAGAACGGGGGCTCTTTAGCCGTATCGGATAAGAGTAACCCGGATGAAATATACCGTCTTTTTGGGTGTAGCAAAAAGAATTACAAAAAGACGGTTGGCGGCTTATTCAAACAGCACAAGGTGATTATCGAGGAGAAAGAACTGAAATTGAAAAAATAAATTAAAAATTACCTCCAGTGTTTTCATGCAGCGTATTCTCCCCCTGTGTAAGGGGGAGTTAGAGGGGGTAGTTGAAAAGCTAAAAATAGATTTAAGTAATAGAAAATGTCTAAAGTTCGGGCATATATCACGAGTTTTCGGTTAAGAACATTACCTTTATCCCTATCGGGTGTATTACTAGGTTCTCTGTTGGCGGCAAGTGACGGGTATTTTAAGACAATGACCTTCGTGTGGGCCATGCTCACCACGGTTGCTTTGCAAATATTGTCCAATCTGGCGAATGAGGTAGGGGATTTAACCAAGGGAACAGATAATGAACATCGTTTAGGCCCCATTCGGAGTGCTCAAAGTGGTGCTTTGAGTATGCGGGAAATGATACAAGCCATGATTGTTTTTGGCGTGGTTGCAGTCATCACCGGTAGCCTGTTAATCTATGAAGCCTTCCGGGATTTATTGAATTGGAAAAGTATCTCCTTGTTTATTGCCGGAGGTGCATCCATCGTGGCTGCCGTGAAATATACGGTAGGAAAAAGTGCTTATGGTTATCGGGGACTGGGTGACCTTTTCGTGTTTATCTTTTTTGGGTTAGTGAGCGTGATGGGAAGTTATTTTGCCATGTCCGGCGTTTTGTCTTGGGTATGTGCTTTACCGGCAGCAGCCATCGGCTTTCTTTCTTCCGGCGTTTTGAATATGAATAATATCCGCGATATCGAGAATGATTCGGTTTGCGGTAAACGTACCATCCCGGTTATCTTGGGTATACGAGGTGCGAAAATATATCATTTCGTGATTACGCTATTGACCGTGATCTGCCTAGTATTGTACTCCATGTTGCACTCAGCCGGATGGACTGGCTTTCTTTTTTTGCTGACCTTGCCATTATTGGTAGTACACTTGAAGCATGTGTATCAAGGAGAAGGACGTGCTCTGGATTCTCAATTGAAATTTCTTTCCATCACAACCTTATTGATTTCCTTATTGTTGGGTTTTGGTCAAATTCTTTAATTAATGAAGAGACGAAAGGAGCTTAAAAAATTCCATAGTATGTGTAAAGCAATAGCATAACCTAATCCCAATCGAATCCTTGTATATCCAAATATTAAGGCTCCTGCAAAAAGGGAGAGTAGAAATAGAACTGGCATATTGTAAACATGATATATTGCGAAAAGAACAGCTGACAGGTAGAAAATAAAAGAAAAATTCGAGTTCCATTTATTTTTTAGCAGTGCAAGTTGTTTATTGCATAGACTCATGATCAAAAAGAGTATGGTTGCTATGGTGAACATGGAACCATATAACGAGAAAAAATGAAGAATAAGATTAGACTCGCAGAGCTGATGAAGTTTGTAAAAATATAGAAGATAAGAAATATGAAATGCAATAATAAGGCTAACAGAAATCTTGATTCGCGTGACGTTAAATTGTCCAAGAGCATAGCGATAACTAAATTCTTCGAATATAGGGCTTAATAGTATAATTTGAAATAAATTCCATGTTTTCCACCAACTAGGAATTTGTGTTGCTTGACCTGCCGTACTGGATGTTAAAGAAATGTTCGTAACAATAACTTGTAATATTCTTACTACCACATTCATTCCGAACATAATTACTAATAGACACAAAAATAGGGTGAACAATATTTTTATCTTATTTCCAGCATTATCTTGAATAGATACAAAATCGGGTTTTCTTAAGAATTGGAATAGGTCTGTTAGAATATTCATATTTCCTTCGTGTTATGATTTATTCAAAATTAATAAAATATTAATGTTTGCTCAAGATAATCACGGAGTTTTTGCATAAGATAAAAAGAAGGTGCCCGAAAAGTCCATGATGGAAATTTACTTTTCAGACACCCTTATTAGATTTTTGAGAATAGAATAGGTTTTATAAGCTTTCTAAAATTTTAGAAAGGAAGATCGTCAGCTTCCGGCATCGGAGGAATATCTTCCACCTTGTATTCGGGTACCGGAGTTCCCATCATCGGAGCTTCCGCTTGAACTTTCTCTATTCTCCAACCTTCGAGGTTCGTGAAATAAGATACTTGTCCGTTATTCTCCCATTTGCGGCCGCGCAAATTGAAATACACTTTAATATTCTCGTTCAATTGGACGTTTTCCAATAGATCACACCGGTCTTGGATCAATTGAACTTTTACGAAGTCGTTCCACTGTGGATTCTTCTCGTTTTCAACTTCTATCACGAATTCTCTCTTCTGGAAACGATCACTGATTTTTTGTGTAGCTTCTTTGTAAATTAATTTTCCGGTAACTTCGTAATTCATTGTTTTTCTGATTAAAAACAAGCCCAAGAAACCTTGGGCTTGCTAGCTGTTTAAATATCGAATGATAAATTATTTTTGAGCGTTCGGGTCAACGATGTCGATTAATTCAACTTCGAAAATCAACGTTTCGTTCGGTCCGATAGCACCTCTAGCACCTTGAGGTCCGTATGCCAAATTTGACGGGATATAAAGAGTCCATTTAGAACCCACAGGCATTAATTGTAATGCTTCCGTCCAACCTTTGATCACGCGGTTAACAGGGAATTCGGTAGGCTCGCCTCTCTTGTATGAAGAGTCGAACTCGGTTCCGTCAATTAAAGTTCCTTTGTAGTGAACTCTTACAACACTGGTATCTGCCGGGATAGCTCCGGTTCCTTCTTTTTCAATCTTGTATTGAAGTCCGCTCTCGGTGATTTTGATACCATCTTTTTTGGCGTTTGCTGCCAAGAACTCTTCTCCGGCTTTCAATGCTTTGTCAGCCTTAGCCATCATGGCTTTTTGAGTATATTTCTGTAAAAACATATTCATTTGCATCATGTCGGCAGGAGCGTCTTTTTTCTGTAACGCACTGTTCATTCCGGCGATAATAGCATCCATGTTGATGTCTTCAATACCATTGCCGGTGATATTAGAACCGTACATGTAACCAATATAGAAACTGGCAGTATCAGTTTCGTTTTTCAGTGATACATTCGTTTTTGTAGAAGTGTTGCAGCAGCTAGATAAACCGATTGCAGCAACAGATAAACCTAAGATTAGATTTTTTGCGTTCATAGTTTTTCGTAAATTAAATTATACTATATCTAATAATTCGATATCAAAAATCAAAGTTTCGTTCGGTCCGATAGCCTGTCCTGCACCATGAGGGCCGTAGGCTAGATCAGAAGGGATGTACAATTGCCATTTTGAACCCACGGGCATCAATTGAAGGGCTTCAACCCAACCGGCAATAACTCCGTTTACCGGGAACTCAGCGGGTTCTCCACGACGGATGGAAGAGTCGAACACGGCACCATTGATCAAGCGTCCCTCATAGTGGCATTTCACCGTATCGTTACTTTTCGGGATAGCCCCGTTTCCGGCGGATATTATTTTGTATTGTAAACCGCTAGCTAAGGTAACCACGCCTTCTTTGTTCTTGTTGTCGTTTAAGAATTGTTCTCCGGCTTCCTTGGCAGCCTTACCTCTTTCGTTTTGCAACTTGTTGAAATAGTCCTGCAAAATCTGGTTTGCCTCTTCCGGTTTGATTTCCGGCATCTGGCCCGCGTAGACAGTTCTGAGCGCATCAACAAAAGCTTCTGTGTTAATGGAATTTACTCCTGAAGAAAGGAGGTTACTTGCAATACTTAGACCGAAACAATAACTCACTTTGTCTAACTCTTCTGTATATTTCATTGAAAGGTTTTATTAATAAATAAATATTTTGTTTATTAAGATGCAAATGTAAGAACATTGCGCGAAAACACAAACAGGTTTTCGTGTTTTATTTGCGATACGAGAAAATCATACCGGAAGATTCATTTTATTCATTCATTAGCATTCCGTCATTTAATTTTATTTGCCGATCTGACATGCGGGCTAGTTCCGTGTCGTGCGTGACGATTACAAAAGTCTGCCCGAGTTCTTCCCGTAAAGTGAAAAACAACTGGTGTAATTCATTTTTGGTGCGGGTGTCCAGGTTCCCGGAAGGCTCATCGGCCAACACCACCCGGGGATGATTGACGAGAGCCCTTGCCACGGAAACTCGTTGTTGCTCCCCGCCGGAGAGTTGGTTCGGCTTGTGGCTAACCCGCTTTCCCAGACCGAGAAGAGTCAGTAATTCCATGGCTCGTTGTTCCGCTTCCTTTTTCCCGGTTCCCTTGATCCATGCCGGAATGCAAACATTTTCCAACGCCGTGAATTCCGGCAATAAATGGTGGAATTGGAATACAAACCCGATGTTATTGTTTCTGAATTCCGATAGTTTGTTGGAGGATAACCGGGCAATATTCACGGAATCATACAATAACTCGCCCTCGTCCGGGGTATCGAGTGTTCCTAGAATGTGTAGCAACGTACTTTTCCCTGCACCGCTAGCCCCTACGATCGTTACGATCTCTTTTTCTTTTATGGTGAGATCGATTCCTTTCAATACTTTTAGTTCGCCGTAGCTTTTGACTATGTTTTTAATTTCTATCACCTGCCTAATTTCTTGATGTATGATTTAGTGATTCTTACTCACTAACTGTATTATTTTGATGGTAAAGATAATAATTTTCAATTTTGACTAATCCGATTGATTACTTTTTTTGAATAATTAAATTGATGATAGAAGATTTTCTTTTGCGCCGGGATTATGTTGGAAAACATGATCGATGGTCAGGCAATGATTCAGTTCATTACAATCGCCACAGGTGTTGAATCCCTTTGCTTGAACACATTTCCGGATTTCACAATAATTGCTACAATAGGCGAATTTTGCCCCCTCAACACGACAACCCGTGCAATTGATGGTTTCCGGGGTAATCTCTGACGTATTGTTCATGATACTCCATTTTCGAGCGGTTTCTTCTCTTAACTTATCATCATTGTTGATCGTGGCAATACGGGCGTCACAATTTTCGCAATCTAATCCGCAACAGGCGATTAATTGTTTCATGAGTGTTTATTAACGTGAGTTTGAGATAAAAATTATTCAATGATTACTAAGAATATAGTAATAAAATATTAAATTTATTATTCATTTAAACGATTACCACTATGTTCTTAGGGGCTAAAATTACAGAATTTATTGTATTGGCAGATGATTTTAGCAAAGAATTTGCGTTGCAGTGGAAAAAATACATAGTTACAAACTAATAAATTTCTTTATTGTTGTATCGTTCACGGTGTCTGTAGTAGAAATGCGGAGCATACGAAGTCCTAACTTTGTTAATATCTGGTCTTTCAGTGCATCACGCAATTGTTGAACATCGTTTCCCTTATGGAAATACCATCCATCCACTTCTATAGCGCAATGCGGTTGTTTAGTAAGAGAGTTATAGATGAGAAAATCCACATGCGAGAATGGGCTTTCAGCAAATGCTTTTTCTTTATCATTCAACAAACCCCAATCTGCAATTAATCTGGATAGCGGGTAATGACAAAGTATACCAGTATTAATTAAACCTAATTCATTAATGGCCTTTAACAAAACATTGTACATCAGGTTCTCTGACAGATGTTTCGATACACTCAGATGTGTTGCCTCGTAAGCTAATTTTTCTGCTGTATATTGTTTGTAGAGTAGATCAAAAACTGAATGTAGTTTACTCGCTTTCACTTCAAAATTGTTGTATTGGATGTAACTGATAAGTTGACCGAGATTGGAATTTGGGGGCATTTCATTACCGTTTGTTACAATGCAAAGTCTTGTCTTGGCACGTGATATTGCTACGTTGAGCAAATTGGCATCATCAGAAAATACAGTAGGGACGTTGTCTACCATACTCATGATGATGGTATCACATTCTCGCCCTTGATACTTATGCACTGTGCTGGCAATATCTTTCTTCAATATTTGATTTATTGCTTCAGCTTGTGAACGATAGGGGGTAATAATACCTATGCTTTCCGAATTTGTACATTCTGGTAATACTTCTTGAGAGATGACATCAATTTCCCTTTGATTGAAATGTCCTCTGGCATGATTACCCGGTACTGTCTTAATTACTTGAAGCACGTTATCTTCATTCTTATCAGATGTCATTGTTATGAGTTCTCCATCATAGAAACGCTGATTGCAAAATTCTATGATTTTGGGATGGCAGCGATAATGTTCTCGAAGTAAAGTTACTGGAGCATCTTGAAATACTTCAGCACAAGATTGCAAAAAGCTATGTGTTACAGCGTTATACCGGTCATCTACTTTGTAGGTTGTTTGAATGGCATTAAGCGAGAGTGCCTCTTTGCGGTTTATCACATTGGGCAGTTGTTTGTCGTCACCCACAATTACGGCATTAATAGCACATGACAATGCCAGTGCGCCTGTTTTTATATCCACTTGTGAAGCCTCGTCCATAATCACATAGTCAAATACCATGTCCTTGCTGATACAGCTTTTGGCTAAATAGGTTGTACTAAGTACAACCGGATATTCCTTTAAAAATTCTTCCGTTCTGAGCTTGATATCCCTGAGGGTAAACGTTTTTCTTTTGCCAGTACTATATCGCTTAGCAATCTTATCCTTTAATAGTAGGAGGGAAGAGGAACGAAGGTCTTTTACGTTCTTTTTGATGTCTATGTTTTGAAATGTCGATGCAATTAATTCCAATTCATGTTCTATTTCTTGTTTTCGAGAGAAATAGAATGCCGATTCTAGACTGGCTATAACATTCGAAGATTTGTCACCTAAGAACTTCAACATTTTTGCACCTAATAAAAACGACCACTTTACCTTGAACCATAAATTTGGTTTATGTCCATTTCCTATTATTGTCTGGTAGAGATTAAGTAGTTTTATTAGTTTGGTAGGCGATTTACTATTTAACCATTTGTCTTCTGCATGATTTGTTTCCAGCATTTCATTATATCTCGATTCTTTTAATAAAGCATCGTACTCTGCTTTTAGCTGAGCTTGACGTAGCTGTATGTCAAATCCTTGTGAAACAGTACGAAGCGAATCTTGTGCTAACATCTTTGCGGATGCCAGTTCGTCAATCTTCAACTCGGTCATGTTTGGATAATTTGCTTGGTTTGCAATGAACACTTCTTTATTTTGCATGTTACCTAGCTTGGCTACAATGAAACCTAGGCTCTCTCCATCGAGTTTTTCTGCCACATTCTCTACGGCGGAATTGTTGTTCGACACCACTAATACCGTTTTGTCATTCATAAGCAGATTGGCAATGATGTTCAGAATAGTTTGCGTCTTACCGGTTCCAGGAGGTCCTTGTATGATGCTAACTTGGTGTGTTAAAGCTGTTTCTATAGCAGTTTTTTGGCTCGCATTGCATCCAAAAGGATAGTATATCTGTTTTGGCATGCGATAAGTAGCCAGTTTTGTTTTGTCACCAAGGTATTGGGCCAAGGGGACATTATCGCGCTTTACATCCACCAAATCATATTGTTTGGACAGAATGTTCTCATCATCTTCAGTTGTCAATCCAGTTTCAGCAGCTAATTTACGAAGATAATCCCATGTAGAGCCGCCATTTTTATCAATCGGCGTACGGGTGATATAGACTTCGCTTCCGTCCAAATTTTCATAATAACCATTGGTATAAGTCACTCGATAGAATGTGTAGTGACCATTAGTGAAGCGAAGTAGTTCAGCTATATTAAAGATGTGCTTGTTTTTGATATATAGACCCTTTTCGTCAAGATTAATAGTTTCCGGATGTGTCAGATAAAGCAGACGGGACTGGTTGTAATTGAACACACGAGGGGATGACAGAAATCGAACAGACCAAAAGCCATTTTTGTTTTCGTTAATAGAGGAAATCTGATCGGTGACAAACATTTGTTTGTTTCCACGTTTTTCTAGGTCAATAATCATGCACAGCTTTACGTCCATATATTTGCTTATTTTAACGTGAGCTCGATATAAGATTTAATTTGTATTATACTAATTTATTTAAATTCCAAGCAAAGATATGAATTATTCGATTAAATTATTTGCTGGATAGAGATAGCGATTAAATAAAGAGTGTGTATCTTAGCAATCTAAAATAAATTACGTATGGAATATTATATAGATCCGGTCACATTCGTGACGCAAAAGAGTGGTTTTGAGAGTAGATATATAAAAAATTTATTAGGATTATTGGATGAAGGAGCCACGATACCTTTCATTTCCCGTTATCGAAAAGAAATGACCGGGAGTATGGACGAGGTGCAGGTGGGACAGGTTCGGGAGATTTATGAACAGTTCAAAGAACTGGAAAAACGAAAAAAGACCGTGTTGGAGAGTATCGAACAGCAAGAAAAACTGACTCCGGAACTACGGAAACAGATAGAACATTGTACCGATTTACGGGAACTGGAAGATATTTACCTGCCTTATAAACCGAAAAAACAAACTCGGGCATCGAAGGCAAAAGCGAAAGGATTGGAACCTTTGGCTGCCATATTGATGAAACAGGATAGTGGGGACGTGTGGGACAAAGCGGCTCGTTTCGTGAAGAATGACGTGGAAAATGAAGAGGAGGCTTTACAAGGAGCCCGAGATATCATTGCCGAGTGGGTCAGCGAAAACGACCGGGCACGCAACACCGTGCGTCGTTCCTTTGACCGGGTGGCCGTGGTAAAAGCGAAAGTCGTGAAGGGGAAAGAGGAAGAAGGGGAGAAATTCACGGATTATTTCGATTATTCCGAGCCTTTGCGGAAGATCCCTTCCCACCGGATGCTGGCGATTCGTCGGGGGGAGGCGGAAGGTATTCTGAAAGTGGCGATCGAGATACCGGAAGAGGAAACGATCGAGTCTTTGGAGAGAATATTCGTGAAAGGTCGTAACGAGAGTGCAGAGCAAGTGTCCATGGCCGTGAAAGACGGGTACAAACGTTTGTTACTTTCGTCTATCGAGACCGAATACCTGCAAAGCGGTAAGCAAAAAGCGGATGAAGAAGCGATTAAAGTGTTTGCTGAAAATCTGCGTCAACTACTCTTGGCTCCGCCTCTGGGAAATAAACGCGTGTTGGGTATAGATCCGGGATTCCGCACGGGATGTAAGGTTGTTTGTCTGGATGAGACGGGAAATCTGGTGCATAATGAAACCATTTATCCTCATCCGCCACAAAACGAGGTGAAGCAGGCAGCCAATAAAATTACCAACCTGGTCAACTCTTACCGAATCGAGGCGATTGCTATCGGTAACGGTACGGCCGGACGTGAAACCGAACGATTTATCCAGAATTTGCGTTATGACCGGAATATACAAGTGTTTGTCGTGAGTGAAAGTGGCGCATCAATTTATTCGGCTTCTAAGATAGCCCGGGACGAGTTCCCGCAGTATGACGTAACGGTTCGCGGGGCGGTATCCATCGGACGTCGGTTGATGGACCCGTTGGCCGAGTTGGTGAAGATTGATCCGAAGTCTATCGGGGTAGGTCAGTACCAGCATGATGTCGACCAGACGAAATTAAAAGAGAGTCTGGATCGGGTGGTCGAGTCCTGCGTGAACCGGGTGGGGGTGAACGTGAACACGGCAAGCAAGTATCTGTTGACGTATGTTTCCGGTTTAGGACCTACCTTGGCAGAAAACGTGGTGAACTACATCAAGGAGAATGGAGCATTCCGTAGTCGCAATGAATTGAAAAAAGTGAAACGCATGGGAGAGAAAGCATTCGAGCAATGTGCCGGATTCCTTCGCATAGAGGGAGCCGAGAATCCTTTGGATAACTCATCCGTGCATCCGGAATCATACACCGTGGCAGAACGGATGGCAAAAGACTTGAACATCCCGCTGAAATCATTGATCGGTAACGAAGAGGCTTGCAACAAAATCGAACTATCCCGTTACGTGAATGACTGGATTGGATTGCCTACCTTGAAAGACATCGTGGAAGAACTCAAGAAACCGGGACGTGATCCCCGTTCTGTGGCTAAAGTATTCAGTTTTGCTGACAACATTCACACCATTGATGATCTGGAGATCGGGATGGTTGTTCCGGGAATCGTGACCAATCTGACAAACTTCGGCGCCTTCGTGGATATTGGCGTGAAACAGGACGGCCTGGTACATATATCCGAGATTGCCGATAAATATATTTCGAACCCGGCAGACGTGCTTTCTTTAAATCAGCATGTTTCAGTGAAAATCGTACAGGTTGACAAAGCCCGGAAACGTATCGGACTTTCGATCAAGCAAGCGTGATATTCGAACTTTTTCCCTTTTCTTTCGTTTCACGTATTAAATTCAAACGAACACAGTTATGAAAGAGAAAGGAAAGAAACAAGAGAACATGGATGTGAAAAAGCATCTGACACCCGAAGAGGATGAAAAATTGCACGAGGCATATATAAACGCTTTAGGTGAAATCCTGGAGAACAACGATGATGACGCCCGGGATAACTTGGCGAATTACATGGACGAAATGAAAGAAGAGTCCGATGCCTTGGGTACAGAACCGGACGAGAACGATTTGGATAGGGGAAAGAACGCTTGACTTTCCCCTATTTTATACTATCTACCGGATTCATCCGGGAGGCTTTAAACGCCTGCCAGGCAACGGTCAGCGTGCCAATAATGACTGCCGCAATACCGATAAAAATAAATGATACCGGAGACATCTCGTTTTTATAAACGAATTGCGTGAGCCACTGTGCCGAGCAGTAATAGGCAATCGGCGCCCCGATGCAAAAAGCGATCAGAATCCATTTGATAAATCGGGCGCACAACAACACGGTGATCTGGTTTTCACTGGCCCCGTTGATTTTACGTAGGCTGATCTCTTTCCGCCTGTTCTCCACGGAGAACCATGCCAACCCGAATAATCCAACTCCGGCCAGTAAAATGCTGATATAGGAAAATATCGAAAGAATTTTCATGACTTGTAACTCTTCTTCGTGAAACTCCATGAATCGTTCGGCCATACTACAAGTTTTTATTTCGATTGCTCCCGGTGCAACTTGTTCCCAAAGTGCATTAATCTTTTCTTCGACTATTTTTCGGGTACCGGGTTGAATACGAATGATATGACGTTCGGATCCGGTATCGCTGAACCGGATAAACATGGGAAGTACTTGTCGGGAGAGTTTATCTGTTAGATAGTCAGCGACGATTCCGACAATCGTGTAGTTTTCTTCCCATAATTGAAATGGTTTACCCAAAGGTTCTGTCATTCCTTTTTTCTTCAAGAATGCCTCGTTCACGATAACTTCGTGTAATCCCTTTTCTCCGGGAGAGAATCGTCTTCCTGCGAGAAGTTGTATGTCATAAAAATCAAAAAAAGAAGGGTCTGCATCAGTACAATTTGCTTCCATATCCTCCAATCCATAAGTGGAATTCTGCACGATATTGGTTCTTGTGTGATGCGTGATTTCGGGTATAGACGAGAGTCGTTCCCAGAAAGTTTTAATAATGTCGTCTTCTACGGTATAGAGCTCCCATCCCAATATAATAATCTCGTCTGCATGCGGACGACAATGTGTGGCAAAATTCATTTGGTGATGAATGTTTACTACGGTAGTTGTCAAGATGATGGATATGGTAAATTGGGCGATCACGATATTGCGAACAAGAATAGTTTTTTGTTTGTTCTCGTTCTTTAGGATTTCGGCTAATGAATTTCTATTGATTTTTAGTATTACGTACAGGGGTGGTATGATGATAATAGTAACAAGTACCAAAAGAAGTACTAGTGGAGTATTTCCGGCATACAAATCCGATAGACATAAATCGGAAGTAATGAATGTATTGAAATAAGGAATAAGTACATGGATGATGCCGATGGATACAATAAAGGAGAACAACACGAGTAATGCGGTTTCCATGATCAATTGTTTTTGTATGCCTCGTTTCGATTCGCCTGATATGAGTTGAATGCCTGTTGTTTTTACTTGTTGAATAGTACGGGTTAAACAAATGTTGATGTGATTAAAACAGGCAATGATGAATATGAGTATGGCAACTCCTAGGCCGAGATAAACAAAGGAAGGATCACGTTTAAAGATTAACCCGTCTTCGTATAAATGAGTGGCCTTTGCCAAATAGAGTTGCTCAACGGGTTTAAGATGAATGGTTTCATCTTTAAATTGTTCTTTGTTCCAATCCTTTATTTTATTTAGAAATTTGGAGGCAGAAATTTTAGGAGCAAGTTCTATAAATGTATAAAAAGAAAATCCGGTATATTGCGATACTTCTTTATCGGATAAACCTCGTAAAATCCCGAAATGGAGAAAATTTTTTTGAGAATCATTAATCACGGAAGTGATTGTATAAAGTTCGAATATTTTTTTGTAGATGTTTTTCTTTCCGTCAAAATGAATAATATAGCGTCCTAGCATGAGCGATTGTCCGATAGGATTGGCAACTCCGAAATGTTGGCGAGCAAAAGATCGGGTAACTGCAATTTCATTAGGAGACGAGAGTGTCTTACGTAAATCCCCTGACAGTAGGGGGAGTTTGAAAAAGTCTGTAAAACTAGGCGTAACGGAATAGGCGTCTCTGTATTCTGCTTCTTCGGCTTTTTCGGAGAAAAGAAGATTCTCGCACCTAAATACACAGAGATTTTCTACCTCTGGATAAGTGTTCTTGAGTTGGACTACGATTGCTCCAGAGGTAACAACATCATTGAGAATGTTTTGTTGTTTCCTTTGTGTTTGAACGAGATAACAGTTTTTCTCGTTCAGTATAGAGTGTGCGATTCGATATTCGTGTAGCACGAATGTTATTAATAGCGTGCAACACGTGATCCCCGAGATCAAGCTGACCAAAGAGATCAGTGTGTAGGTCCTATTTTTTATCCATCCTCGAAATATGATTTTGAATTGAACATCTTGCATGGCTATTCGGTTTTAAGAGTATCTATCGGGTTTTGACGGGCAGCCTTTCGAGTCTGCCAAGTTGTGATGGCGAGGACGACAAAGACGGAAGTGAGGAAAACAAATATAAATAATCCTGCGTGTATTTCAATCTTGTAAGCGAATCCTTTTAACCATTCTTTCGAGGCATAGTAAGCAACGGGCAGACCGATAAAACAAGCTAGGAGAACTCTCGTGAAGAATTGTTGATTAAAGAGTTGCATGATCTGCCATTCGGTAGCTCCGTTTACTTTACGTAGGGCGACTTCCCGGGTCTTACTTTCAACCATAAAAGTAGAGAACGCGAAAATACCCATACCACCGATGAGAATAGTTATGAGGGCGAACAAAATGATGAGTTTAACAACAGCGATATCTTTGCCGTATAATTCTGAAAAATTGTATTCTTCACATTTAAAAACGGTATTGGGAAATTTCTCTTGAAACATTGTCCGGATATAACGGTACACGTTTTGGAATTCTCCCGTTTGGTAGTGAACGATCATCGTGGAGGATATTTGAGGAAATTCGTACATGATGATTGCGGGCTCCGTGTATTTGTATAGTGGGAAATACTGGAAATCGTCCACGACCCCCACTATTTTGAGAAGGTACTCATAATCCCATAAGTTGAGAATGGTTTCCAACGGGTGTTCTAGTTGAAGAGCTTTCACGAGAGACTGGTTAACGATAGCTTCCCGGATATGATTGGGACGGATTCTTGCAAATTCTTTCAGATCAATAGGATAGTTATACTTTTTTAAGCATCGGCCTTCCCGAAGTTGAATTTGGTAAGTATCGATATAGTCAGCATCGCCGAGAATAATACGAGCTTTAATAGTTTTCTCCGGTTGGTTAGGTACTGTGATCGACTCGGCTCTTTCGTAACATGGGAGGGGGTAACCATTACTGGCGTTAAATATGGCAGGGTGATGTCGCAGTTCTTGTTTTAGGGTTTCGTATCGCAATTCATTGTCCGGCCAGTAAAAATATAAGATGTTTTCCTGATTGAAACCCAAATCCATGTGTTGCATATAGTTCATCTGCCTTGATACCACGAGGGCACAGAAAAGGAGGGCGCTGAAAATTGTAATTTGTACAACGGTGAGTATTTTTTTGATATCCCTGTGCCGGGGAGCAGATTGGATGGCTTGTTGGAGTTCGTTATGATTCAATCTTCTATGAGTGTATAAGTGTATGCTATCGCACGAGATCATGAACTCGATCGCCCCCGTAACCTCTTTAAGCGACACGTTACTTTCCATGCACGCGGACCCGGAAATCGCTCCCGACGATTTGAAACGCAACACGGAAAACGGGTTGAAGGTGATCAGTGAAACGGGCAAAGGCTTAATCTCTTTCGTGGAATCCTATCGCAAGTTTACCCGCATCCCCCGTCCCGAACGGGAATTGATCAACTTGAACGAATTTATCCAGCGGGTGGTGATCCTGAGCAGCACGGAACCGAATTTCCCGGAAGTCAAGATCGATATTTGCATCCAACCGGACGACTTGAAAGTATTTGCTGACCCGAACCTCATGGGGCAAGTCCTTTTGAACTTGATGAAAAACGCGTTTTACGCTTTGCGGGGTAGGGCAGACGCTTGCATCACCCTTTCGGCTGAACAAGGGGCTACGGGCAAGGTGTTGATCCGGGTACGGGACAATGGCCCCGGCATTCCTCCCGAAATCATGAACGAGATATTCGTCCCCTTCTTTACCACCAAAGAAGAGGGGTCTGGCATCGGGCTAAGCATCTCCCGTCAGATTATGCGAATGCACGGTGGTAATCTAAAAGCTTCCTCCATAGCGGGTAAGGAAACGGTCTTCACGATTATTATCTGAAAATAATACTCTGTTTTTGTTTGAAATCTTGTCGAAAATCCATGTGTATCCGTTGAGTCCGACGGGAGGGATAGGTTATTGAAAAAGTCTTTCGAATAGAGTTTGAGTTCAGAAGGATTTTAATACCTGTTTCTATTGTAATAATTAACATACTTTGTATTAATTATCTATCATCTAGCCATCATAATGCGAGCCGCTCCCATTCCCCTCCCATTCCGCTCCCATTCTCCTCCTATTGAAATAGGAGAGGAGTAGTATGTATTTAGTAAATGTAAACAAGTTTTTACATGGTTGATAGCAAGTATGTAGATAGAATATAGTTTGTAAAGGTAGGATATGGGTTGTTCAAGGAGGCTTACTCGGCATTTTTTAATTGAATCTAAGGGTGTAAAAAACTAGGAGTATCAACCAACATTTGTACTTCATTCATGGTAAGTGCAACACGAGGTGTCTCTATGTTTGTTATTCCTTTTACTTTTGCGCTGATGTCAACCGTCAGATATTCATCAATGAATGCCTGTTTCAATTCGGCTTTGAGTATGGAAAAATAGGTCGATGCCGTGTTTTTAAGTTGTACCTTATCGCCAAGTAAGACGTGTTGCAAACATGTCGCAAATAAGAGATAAAAAAGCCCATAGAAAACACATAACAACCATGAGCCCCATAAACGCAAAAAGGGTGCAACTCATTGAGCTGCACCATTTTTGCGTTTATTGTTTATTATCTGTTTCCTTATCGGAATCATTTCACTTCTTCGAAGTCAACGTCAGTTACTTCCTGATCTTTTCCTCCGTTGTTCGTTTGTTGTTGTTGATCAGCGTGAGGGGCTCCTTGTTGTGTACCGCCTTGTTGTTGTTGGGCGTTGTACATTTCTTGAGAAGCTGCTTGGAACACGTTGTTCAATTCATCGATAGCCGAATTGATGGCAGCAACATCCTGAGCTTTGTGAGCATCTTTCAGTTTTTGCAGGGCTGTCTCGATGGGTTGTTTCTTGTCGGCAGGTAATTTATCTCCAAATTCTTTTAATTGTTTTTCCGTTTGGAAGATCATGCTGTCGGCTTTATTAATCGTGTCGATCCGCTCTTTCTCCTTTTTATCAGCTTCTGCATTAGCGGCCGCCTCGTCCTTCATTCTCTTGATGTCGGCATCGGAAAGTCCTGATGAAGCCTCGATACGGATGGATTGCTCTTTTCCGGTAGCTTTATCTTTTGCAGATACTTTCAGAATACCGTTGGCATCGATGTCAAAACTAACCTCGATCTGTGGCACTCCACGCGGGGCTGGTGGTAGTCCATCCAAGTGGAAACGTCCGATTGTCTTGTTGTCTTTTGCCAAAGGACGTTCTCCTTGTAACACGTGAATCTCAACAGACGGTTGGTTGTCGGCAGCCGTGGAGAATACTTCTGACTTCTTGGTCGGGATCGTGGTGTTGGATTCGATTAATTTCGTCATCACTCCACCTAGAGTCTCGATACCTAAAGAAAGCGGGGTTACGTCAAGTAACAACACGTCTTTTACCTCTCCGGTCAACACACCACCCTGAATGGCAGCACCTACGGCTACAACTTCATCCGGGTTAACTCCCTTGGAAGGTGCTTTGCCAAAGAATTCTTCAACTTTCTTCTGAACAGCCGGAATACGAGTAGAACCACCTACTAGAATAACTTCGCTGATGTCTGATGCACTCACGTTGGCATTCTTTAATGCACGACGGCAAGGCTCGATGGTAGCTTGTATCAAGTGATCCGTCAATTGCTCGAATTGTGACCGGGTCAAGGTTCTTACCAAGTGTTTTGGAATTCCGTCAACCGGGAATATGTACGGCAGGTTGATTTCCGTGGAGGTTGAACTTGAAAGCTCGATTTTAGCTTTCTCGGCAGCCTCTTTCAAACGTTGGTGAGCCATCGGGTCTTTCCGGATATCCACGTTTTCGTCTTTCTTGAACTCGTCAGCCAACCAGTTGATGATTACGTCATCGAAATCGTCACCTCCCAGGTGTGTATCACCATCGGTTGATTTTACCTCGAACACGCCATCACCTAATTCCAAGATAGAAATATCAAAGGTACCACCTCCCAAGTCGAAGACGGCGATTTTCATATCTTTATCTTGTTTATCCAACCCGTAAGCCAATGCTGCGGCAGTCGGCTCGTTGATAATACGTTTTACACTCAATCCGGCGATTTCTCCGGCTTCTTTCGTGGCTTGACGTTGAGCGTCGTTGAAGTACGCGGGAACCGTAATTACCGCTTCCGATACTTCTTGTCCCAAGTAATCCTCGGCTGTTTTCTTCATTTTCTGAAGAATCATGGCTGAGATTTCTTGCGGGGAGTATTTACGGTCACCGATTTCAACACGCGGGGTATTGTTTTCTCCTCTTACTACTTTGTAAGCTACACGGTTAATCTCTTTGTCTACTTGATCAAATGTTTCACCCATGAAACGTTTGATAGAATATATTGTTCTCGTCGGGTTTGTGATAGCCTGACGTTTTGCAGGATCACCTACTTTTCGTTCGCCATTGTCAACAAAAGCAACAATAGATGGTGTTGTTCTCCTACCTTCACTGTTCGGGATCACCACCGGTTCGTTACCTTCCATCACGGCAACGCAAGAGTTCGTGGTTCCCAAGTCTATACCAATAATCTTTCCCATATTGTTTAATATTTATAATGTTATTATTATTTTTTTCATTCTCTATCCTTGAATAGTTTCAAGAACACTTATCTTTTATCAAACGGTGTGCCAGTTCCCAAATAAGACTTATTTTCATAAAAATCTCTTACAGGGGCCTGCTTGGTGTCATATTTACTGACATAACGTCATAAATCGGACGTGCTACAACGTTTTAATCTGACAATGAAATGACAGAAAGAGTCTTGGGAGTTGATAACTTATTTTATATCTTTATGCCCGTTAAAGACCATAAGTTGGCGGAATATTAATTAGTTGTGTAATAAATTTTACAGTGGAAGAAGTCGTAAATAAGTCAATCCAGGTAATTGGTTTCACGAAAAGTGTTGATTTCCAATTACCCTCGTTGAATTCCAATAAAGAAATCATCCTGTTACAGGCTGGTTGTCAGCATGAAGAGTTTCTAAATGTGCTACAAGAGGTTCAAGCCGAGGATATTATGCTTGTTGATCTGGATCGGGTGGCACTGCCCGTGTTGGACACGCTCGAGCAAGTTTATGAAAAGACGGCACGCGAGGATTATCTTTATTACGTGAGCAACCGGAAGCGTAAATTGTGGCTTGGTTTTGTGGATGTTGCCTTGTGGCGGGGGGATCGTGTCATTACGGATTCTCCCGTGTTGATCGGTAACAAGTCTTTGTTCATGAGGGCTTACGCGGGGAATGACTTGGACGGGAATTTGTTGCGGGCCGTGAGTTATAGCTTGCAGAAAGCGTTCGTGAAATTCGAAGCTTTGGAGGCAGCAATTACTTGGAAGGAGGCGGAGAATGTTTCGGATCCTGCCCTGAATTATTTTTGGAAAATACCTTTCCGCTTCTTGACGACAGGCCGTTTCTTTTCCACGTTGTTTGATGTTTCCGGTCGATCTCGTCGGGACATGACGTACCGGATGTTGATGTTGTTATTCGGTTTGTTCATCTTTTTCTATATGCCTTATATCAGTAAGGATTACGGGATTAGCGGGGACGAGTTTGTCGACCACCGGCATTCCGGTTACGTGCTTGATTTCTTCACGAAAGGAGATAAGGCCGCGTTGAATCAGCCCAAAACAGCTTTACACCTTTACGGTAATTCGATGCAGGTTGTCGCGGCCGTGGTGGCTAACATCATCGGTGCGGATGATGTCTATGCCGTGCGTCATGTGGTGTGTGCCTTGGTGGGAGTTCTGGGTGTAATCACGATCGGTTTGTTTGGATTACGTTTCGGGGGAGGATTGTGTGGATTGATTTCCATGTTGTTACTCTTTTTCTCTCCTCGATTTTTTGGGCATAGCATGAATAACTTGAAGGATATTCCTTTTGCCGTCGGGTATTTGGTGGCCATATTCTATTTTGTACGGATGTTCGATCGCTATCCCGTGGTTAAATTGCGTCACATGATCGGTGCCATGCTGGGAATCGCGTTGGCATTGGGAACTCGTTCCGGGGGCTTGCTTTTGTTCCCGTATTTGTTGATGTATGGCGGTTTGTTCTACATTTTACGGGTTGGGTTCAAGGAGTTCTATAAATTTATGAAATACCGTAAAGAAGTTGAAAACATCCTGTTCTTGATTGTACTCGTCCTGTTTGTCGGTTATTTCTTGTCTATCATCACGTGGCCCTTTGCATTGGCTCGCCCGTTTGCTAATGTGGTCGTATCTTTGAAGGAATTCACGAATTATAATATCGGGTTGCGTACGATATTCGAGGGAAAACAAATGATGTCGAATATGCTGCCCGTTCATTATGCCCCGAAATACTTGCTGATCGGGTCTCCCTTGGTCGTGGTGATCGGTTTTATCGGGTATCTCTTTTTCATGATTTTCCGGAAGAGAGAATTCTCCTTACCCTCCTTTTTCATTTTATTCGCGCTGGTATTTCCCGTATTTTGGGTCATTTATCAGAAATCGAATTTGTACGGGGGTATTCGTCATTTGTTGTTCGTGATGCCTTTCATGGTGTTGCTGGCTGCCCGGTTCTGGACGTTAATGCTGTCCGTTTCCCCTAAATATTTGAAAGGGATCACGGTGGTCGTGTTTGTCGGGTTGTTGTTCCTGCCTGCGCGTCACATGGCCGTGAATCATCCCAATGACTATGTTTATTTCAACGAGTTGGTGGGAGGCGTACGAGGTGCTTACGGGGATTACGAAACGGACTACTATTATAATTCGTTGAAAAAAGGGGTGGATTGGTTCAAGAAGAACGTGGATTATAAAGGACGTCCTCTACGGATCGTGACAAATCATAGTGCGAACTTACAACATTATTTCCGGAAGGATACGAATATAACCATCGTGTATAGCCGGTATTACGATAAGTTCAGTAAGGAGTGGGATTACATGATATTCGATAACGTGTATATCAATAGTTTCCAATTGAAAAATGGTCTTTTCCCCGTGAAAGAGGGCTTCCTGTACTCGGTCGATGTTGACGGGTTGCCGATGTGCGTGGTGGGAGAGAGAAGGTCTCTGGAAGATTACGAGGCGATCAAACTGGAGGAAGAGAAGAAATATCCGGAAGCCATCGCGAAACTGGAAAATTATTTGAAAGATTACCCGTGGAACGAGGAGATGTGGATGCGTTTATCTCGGATGTACTACACGATCGGCAAGCCGGAGGAGGCTCTTCGGTGTACGGGCGAATCGTTGAAATGGCAACCGCAGTTGATGGATGCATTGAATATCAGGGTGCTGAGTGCATTGGATTTGAAGAAGTTCACGACAGCCCATCAAGCAGTTGACGCCATGCTAGCCCAAAATGACGTGGCATCTTCTTCTTATTATTTGAAGGGATTGATTTATTACACGGAGGGAAAGGACAAGGAGGCTCTGGACTATGTCAATAAGGCATTGAGATATAACGGGGGAAACGCGCAGGCTTTGGCCTTGGGCGGGGATATTCTGCGGCGAAACGGGAGCTACTCGCAAGCCATTGGACCTTACGAGAAGATTGTGAGAGCCAAACGGGCAGACGAGCGGGTGTTGCTTTCTTTGGCAGAATGTTATTGCCGCGTAAATAATTACAAATTGCTGGAACAAGTCACCTCGTTGTTGCGCGAGCAAGGACATGATAAAGCAGCGTTGCAGAAAATTGAGCTCCGGGCTTTGATTCAACAAAAACGCATGGAAGAGGCTGAACAATTGTTAAAACAGATGAGTGGGGTTAAAGAGGATAGCGAATTTTTGGTATTACGTGCGTTGTGTGAACTCGCGGCGGGACGCCGGGCTGCAGCTACAGAAATGACTCAAAAGGCGCTAGAACTGGACCCGAAGAACAGGGAAGCGGTTGAATTGCGGCATGTCTTGTCGAAAGAAATGGAAATCCGAAAATAAAACAATGATTGATGGAAAAGATATGTATCATTATCCCGTGTTATAACGAGGCACAACGTTTGGAGTTGGAGGTCTTCCGGGAATTCGTGGGCAAGGAGGAACGTTTTGATTTTTGTTTCGTGAACGATGGTAGTCAGGATAATACCTCCGAAGTTTTACGGCGGGCCGTGGCATTGGAACCGAATCGTTTTTTGTTGGTAGACAATGCCGACAACCGGGGAAAGGCCGAGGCCGTCAGGAGCGGGATATTGTATGTCAATTCTTTAAATCGTTACCATATCGTGGGATACTTGGATGCCGATTTGGCCACCCCATTGGAGGACTTGTATCTGCTGGCAGAAGTGATGGATAGGCAACCGGAAGTGTGTATGACGATGGGTGCTCGTTTGAAACGCCTGGGGGCTAATGTACAGAGGAAAGCGTATCGTCATTACCTGGGACGAGGTTTTGCCACGTTGGTTTCCATGTTATATCAACTTCCGGTATATGATTCCCAATGCGGGGCCAAACTGTTGAAAAGCGAATTGATACCCGTCGGGTTTAGCGAGAAATTCCGTTCCGGTTGGCTTTTCGACGTGGAGCTGATCTTGAGAATCCGGGAGAAACACGCTGATTATAACCGGATTATTCATGAAGTGCCGTTGAATACTTGGGTGGAAAAAGGGGATAGTCGTATCAAGTTCAAGCATTTGCTGAAAATGCCTAGGGAATTGTTTAATATTTATTGTCGTTACATGGGGCGGGAGTAATGCTTGCCAGCAGGAAGAAAAATAAAAATCCCGGAGGGTTAATCCGGGATTTTTTGATATTATCTGTTGCGTTCTTTCAATATCACATCGTGGGCACCGCCTTCCACGATACTGGTGGATGACACCAAGGTAATCTTGGCATTCTGTTGTAATTCCGTGATGGTGGTAGCACCACAGCTACACATCGTGGAACGGATTTTACCAATGGTTACATCCAAATTGTCTTTTAATTTTCCGGCATAGGGTACATAACTGTCTACACCTTCCTCGAATTTGAGCGATTCGCTACCGCCCATATCATAGCGTTGCCAGTTGTGGGCACGGTTAGAACCTTCTCCCCAGTACTCTTTCACGTAAGAATTACCAACCATTAATTTCTTGGTAGGCGATTCGTCGAAGCGGGCAAAATAACGTCCCATCATGAGGAAGTCGGCACCCATGGCAAGAGCCAGTACCATGTGATAATCGTGTACAAGGCCACCGTCACTACAAATCGGCACGTATATTCCGGTTTCTTCGAAGTATTTGTCGCGGGCTTTTGCCACGTCGATCACGGCAGTGGCCTGTCCGCGTCCGATACCCTTCTGTTCGCGGGTGATACAGATGGAACCTCCACCGATACCCACTTTGACAAAATCGGCTCCGGCCTCTACCAGGTAGCGGAATCCGTCTTGGTCTACCACGTTCCCGGCACCAACGAGTACTTTGCCGTTATACTCTTGTTTGATCCATTGCAGCGTCTCTTTTTGCCATTCCGAGAAACCGTCGGATGAGTCGATACATAAAACGTCCACTCCGGCTTCAACCAACGCGGGTACGCGTTCTTTATAGTCGCGAGAGTTGATTCCGGCGCCTACCAGTAATTTCTTGTCCGTGGTGTTTAACAATTCATTCGGGTTATCCTTGTGGCTATCGTAGTCCTTGCGGAACACGAAATAAGCAAGGTTTTGATCTTTATCGATAATCGGTAAAGTGTTCAATTTGTGATCCCAGATAATCTGGTTTGCCTCGCTGAGGGTCATCCCGATTTCACCAACCGTTAATTTGGAGAAAGGCGTCATGAATTCTTTCACCTTTCTGTCTTTCGGGTCTTTTTCTCCCCGGTAATCCCGGCTGGTAACCATTCCCAGCAGTTTGCCGTTCGGGGTTCCGTCATGAGTAACTCCCATGGTGGTATGTCCCGTGCGTTTCACTAACGCCAGTACATCTGCCAGCGTGGCTTCCGGGGTGATGTTTGAATCGCTGGTAACGAATCCGGCTTTGAATTTCTTTACCTTGCGAACCATTTCTGCTTGTGATTCGATAGGTTGCGAACCGAAGATAAATGACAATCCTCCGTTGCGAGCAAGCGCGATGGCCAAGCCCGAGTCGGAAACCGACTGCATGATCGCTGAAACAAACGGAATATTCAGTTCAATGGCTGATTTCTCGCCTTTTTTATACTTCACCAAGGGGGTTTTCAATGAAACGTTGTTTGGAATACATTGTTTCGTGGTTAGACCGGGAATAAGCAAATATTCTCCGAAAGTTCTTGATACATCGTCCAAATAGATTGCCATAGAATTTATCTTTATGCGGTTTGATTAAAATTGTGCAAAGATACTCAAATTTCCGGAATACTTAGAATTGTCCGTCTTATTTTTTGTTCCCACCCTAAAATGGATTGTAAAAGTGATGTTATTGTTCTCTATCTCACTTAAATCTGATGGATTTAAATATATACCCAAAAAATTGGTTCTTGTTAGATTCGGATGATCCAGAATATCTTTCATCAGATGTCGCGGGCGTCCATATTCCATGACCATCGTTTGTGAGCAACTTCTGTTGTTCTGATAAGACTAAATCTATTGTATTCCTAGAATTATTGGGTATTAACAATCCGTCTGTATCATCGACTCTTGTAATCGTGCCAAATACAAGCTTTTGAAGATAGTCGCAGTTCCTAAAACACCCATTATTGATTTTTTCAAGTTTAGGAGCCTCTATTGTTTTTATATTTGAACATTCCTCAAAGGCATAAGCCCCAAGCTCCGTAACATCTGGCAAACGGATGGATTGCAAGTTTTCCATCTGTGAGAATCCCTTTTCAGGAATAGACGTGATTCCCGTAATGGTGAGATTTACAGAAGCATCTTGCAGAATGCTAGTTATAGCCTTGAGTTCTTCTTCTCCGGCATTAGGTGCGAGAATAATTTTGAAATCTGTTCTGCCTTCTTGCATTTCTTTTTTGACCATCTCCATGATGTCGTTGGGTTTCAGGTCGACTGCAGAAGTAAACGTCGCATCCAATGCATAACTTATGCCATCTTTTGTTGACTCTGTAAAAGTATAGTCAACTAAAGAGTTTTCTCCATATTTAACCTCTATAGATGAATCCATTGTAAAATTGCCATACAAAAAGACATTACCATCAGCATCCGAAGTGAAAGTATAAGTGTTATTTACCGCACTATTACCGTTAGCCGGAATAAAGTCTTTGGCTATAACAAGAACATCTGTATTGGGTGCCGTCGCGATGCGTAAGCGTGAATACTTGCGTGTGGCACTTGAGAAAGAAACGGTTACAGTCTCCCCATCCGTGGTCGTGCCCGTGCCTTCGATGCATTCGTCCGTACCAGCCACTTTACCTTCTTTCAACTCAAGTTCACCGGAACTCCATTCATAATTGGGAGCATAGTACACGTGTGTTACCCTGACAATATTACCTTCCCTAAAATACAATTCACCACTTGTCAACGTCCAAGTCTCGCCGTTATATGTAAAGACAGCATACTTATCCCCGTGATATGCAGAGTTTACCGCCAAAAGTAGTTCATCCCCTTCTGTCCACGATGTTTTTCCGACGTCAGGTGTACCTATAGCGCGAGTAGTTGATTCCCCAAATGCAGGGAAACCATCCACGACAAGCTGAATGCGATGTTGGCTTGCCTCTATTTCCGTCTCGTCCATTTCACTGACACATGATGCCGTTGTTACGACAACAAATGCCATCATTATATATTGATATATTTTGCACATAGTTCTATCCTCTTGTCATTTTAGTTCTTCTTCTGTAGTCCAACCAGATAAGTTGTCTTCACTTACCGGAACCAGATCGCATTTCTTCTTACCCATCTTAAGATGAAAATCATGACGGTATCCTTCATAGAATTCTGTATCAATCTTTATTGCCACGTTATATTCCTTCCCGTTAAGGGTGATGCGCATAAACACCTCATTGGCTTGATATTTACCAGGCGTAACGATGGCAGAAAACTTATTGCCGTCATGCAAGTGGGCGGTTACCCATTTATCTCCTCCGGTTAAAGAAGTGATTTTTCCTTCCGTGTCAAATTTTACCTGATAGTTCTTTGAAAGAACTTCAACCTTGGTGGGCGAAGGACTGCCTTCAAAATCCGAACTGCCAATTTCATAGTCTACGGTGACTATTGACATTCTATGCTGCATCTGTATACTTATAGTTGTGTTATCATATGGATCTCCTTGCCATGAACCGTTCATGTAGTCTGCTTTTTTTAGCTTTTTCAATGTTTCCTGTTCAGCAGGCAACTCAAAGGAAAAACATTCACAATCACAAGGATATGATGCCCATATTGTATGGTTGGAATTCAAATCTAACCAACAAAACTGCCTATCACGTGACCATCTTCCTATTCCATTGGAATTGGAAAAAGTAAAAAGAGCGTAACCTGTTGAATCTCCCGCGAAAGCTTGCACCCTTATACTATCGCCATCCTCCCAATGATCTCCCTTATCTAGTATGTTGGTACGAGTTTGCATGCCTCCAACAATGAAGGATACGTCGATTTCTTGTCCACCCCAAGTTGGAGCTATATCTTCATTTTGCGTACATGCAGCAAAGCTCATGGTTACAAAAGCTATGACCGCATAGGAAATTATTCTTATCTTCTTCATAATCATCTATTTTTGTTGTTGGTGAGCGACCGGACTCACGAACCCGATATTCCTATTGTACTTGGACTATATTTATGGTTCTACATCAACATCTAAGTCACCAAAATCCCTTTTCCCCCATTGGATTATTGATGAATTTTCGATCTCTATCTTTGTATTGGAAACAAAAAGGGTGTAGGTGTACATATTTCCACCATTAAATTTACCGTCCGCGGGTAAAGTCAAAGGTGTTGAACAGGTATTTGTCGTGCCATTTGCTGATACCTTGAGGCTTACACTCAAACTATCGCTTTGCAAAGACTGGGGAAGCAAAATGAAACTGATCGTTATGTCGTCAGCCAGACTTTGATTCATCGGCTCTGATAGTTTAGTCTTTGTTGTAGCGTTTGCTATAGCCTCGCCAGTTTTCGGATTTACGATTCCCTCGTTGTTCACCCCGTCCAAGATAAAATCACCATTAAGTAAAGTCTCGTTTGGGGTAACGAAATCGCCTGCTTTGATAATGAATTTTACCATTGCCATGCAATGCTTGAACGCGTTGTTACCTGAAAAATGTACTATGGGAGACGATTGCCGGGCAGTTGCACCATGGGCAAAAAGAAAATCCCATTGACATTTTCCGTCTTTCACAACACCACCTTGCCAATTTATTGTCCCATCCTGGTTTACACGTGTGTCGTTAGAGCTACAATAAGGGTAATATGCGCTAAAAGAGGTTTCATCCTTATCGGCGAAATAAATGGGGTTGTCTGCAGGTGTGAAATTGCCTGCTTGGTCGGAAACTACATATTTCACGTTATCCCCTTTCGTGTAACCTGTGGAGGTAACATACACGCCAATAGCATCTTCGTTGGCAGTCCATGTATTATTTACAGTTGCACGAGTATTTACACTATTAAATATGTCCGCTCGTACGGTAGCGGCAACGGGACGGTTGCCCATCCCATCGTCCTCGTTAGCGCAAGCTGCAAACAGCAATGCTGTTGCAGCGATGTATAAGAATTTAATAGCCTTCATGTGGTCGTATTTTGAAGTTATTATAACGCGACATTTTCATTGATATTCTTCACCTCGTTCCAACTTTCGATGGTACCCATAATATCCACGCTGGTTCGCGTCAGCTTCACCGTGGTATAGTTGTATCTGTTACCTCCCTTAAGGTCGGACTCCATGGTCCAAACAAAAGGAGCGTCATATCCAGTGTTAAGATCGAACACGATCTTTCTGGTCTTCAATGTTGTTGGAAGCAGGATGGCCTCGTATACTTTACCGGCCTCAACCGTCTTCATCGTGATGTTGTTAGGATTTCCTTCATCCGAGATCGTACCATCAACAAGATTGAATGTAGCTGTTGTGTTTTGGTCTTCAATGGTGACCTTCAAATTTTCCAGATCATCTTCAGTCAAACCGTTCCCGGCTTGAACATTCAGTACTAACCAACTCAACTGGTGGGAGAACTTCAATTCTACTTGTGGAATGGCTTTGTTGCACCCGGTAGTTTTGGCATACATGAAGTCGATAGCTTCCTGCTTGCTTTGGTCAGCTACATTGAGTGCCACCTTGTAGTCATTGACTGTAGTTTGTGGATAGTAAGCATAGAAATCCACGTCTCCATCAATGGGGTAGTAAATGGTCTTACCACCTGAAATCGGTGAGAAAGAAATACCTCCGTTTGTCTCGTAAGCCACATTGTCAACGCCTTCTTTGATACTATTGGCAGAAAGGGTCTCTTTCGCTGCTGTCATGAAAATACCAATCTTGTCACCATCAGCCCAAGCTACTCCAGCAGCACGAGTGCTTACGTTAATGCCGCCAGTAAACTGTACGGCTACCTTTTCATCCTGTGCCATCGGCGAGTTTTCGTTGTTACATGATACCATTACACCAGCCAAGAGTGCAAGGGCGAAAAACGTTACTATCTTTTTTATATTACAAACATTTTAAAAGTTATTGTTATTTTATTTCTACTTCGTCTTTGTTGAGGTCTTTCCAATTATTGATGGTTGCATCAAGATTCATCTTAGGCTGCATCTCGTTGTGCTTGAACCGTAACTCATACTTGCCTCCTGCCTTCATCGCGGGAGCGGTGATGTCATACTCTTGCACCACCTCGTTCGGGAGCAGAAGGCGGAGATAGATATGAGAAGCTGCACTAATCGGCGTTGTCGGCATGAGTCGAATGACTTCCGATTGCAGGGTGTTCTCCGTGGCCAAGATGGTAGGGAGTTTCACTTCCACGAGATCCGTGCCCGGCAAGCCATAGTCACCGTCGCCATCCTTCCGCGTGGGGAACAGGCATTGGGCTGCATCCAATGCCTTGCCACTCATCTCCGTTCCCTTCGGTACATTTTCGATAATGATGGTCAGCTCGGCAAGCACGCTCTTTATCGGATTCTGTACCACGTAGTTCCCTTCCTTGGTATCTATCCTCACATCGGTCACTCCGAAATAGGCATTCTCCTTCACATCCTTCGGATGGGTCAGCCCGATCATGATATTGTTCCAATCAGCCAAGGCCCTTGTCGCCTCGTTGATAAAGAAAGGCTCCGTGAGGTTGATTGTTGCCAAGATACGATAGTTGCCTTCCGGGAGTTGGAAACGTTGGTTTGCCACCTCTTCGGCACTGCCATAATGCATCTCTTCCACGAGCAAACTATCGTCGGCGTTGAATAGCCAGAGTTTCACATCCTTTACTTCCGTACCCTGGTCGGTCTTGTCTTGCCAAGTGAGTGACACGGACAATCCTCCCTCTTCCTTGCCATCATGGACCTCATGCTCGCAACTTGTCAATAGGCATGGGACGCATAGCAGTACCCAGAACCAAATATTACATTTACTTTTTGCTTTCATTTTATCTTGTTTTATGGCTTACTGATTACGATTATCTGTTGTCTCCACTCGGCGAGCATTTTCCGCGTTTTGAGTATCATCGCTTCCCTTACCCACGGTCTGGATGCGACTTGCTTCAATGCCTTTCTTCACAAGCCAAGCCTTTACCGCCTCTGCACGCTGTTTGGATACACGTTTGTTGACAGCAACGTCGCCTTGGGTATCACACCAACCTGTCACCGTAACCTTTACCTCCGGGTTTGTTTTCAACGTGTTTAGAATTTCGTTCAGCTTTACTTCTTCACTCTTTCTGATGTCTATGCTGTTGAATGAGAAATATATGTTAGGGAAGGTGACCTTTGTCTGCTCAACCGTGTCTTGTGTCGTGACCTTCGCTTCCGCTTTGCTTACGGGCTCCGGTTGGATTGTATTCTCCTTGGGACTTTCCTCCTTTTGTTGAATCTCGGTTTGTGGAGTTGGAGCGACCTCTATGACCTTGTTCTTTTTCTTTTTTGATAGATTGAAGCCTAACCTGATACCACTTTCCCAAACGAAGTTATTCTTATGCAGATGTTTGGGCATTCCATCCATTCGACTTCCCGTGAGACCTGTCCATCCGGAATAAACACCGACTTTCAGAAATGAGTTCAGTTGGTAGCCAACCTGCAAATCTGCCCCGTAACCGAAATGCCAGTTGGTGGAGCCTTTCATCACGTCCGCACCGTCGGCTATGGTCTGCATATCAGCTTTCGTTGTCACCGCGGATATATGAGGGGACACGGCTACTTCCCAACGGCTATTGGCTGTGTTTGCGAATAATCCCAAGAGATTGACATTCACACTGGCACCATATTCTCCCAGGGTGACATGGCTTTTCAGATTGGAATATTCCCAACTATCCATGCCCAAGACTCCGGCCTTGTATAATACGCCATTGGAACCCAACCAATAGTTTTGCTCCACGCAGCAGTCGTGTGCCGACAAACTCATCTTTCCATATTTGGCGGACAGCTCTGCCGAGAATATCGGATTGAAACGGTAGCCTCCATATATACCGGCAGCCCAACCAAGACGTGTTTTATCGTGTCCAAAACTTGAAAACGTAGAGAAGCCGAAGGGCACTCCGCCTTTGATGCCGACATACCAACCTTGCGAATTTGACTTCACTTTATCGTTACCATCCGCTTTCGCGACGGAAAGAGGAAGAGTCGCAGCGAGTATCGCGACCAGTAATCTAATCCTTATTGTAAAATAATTTATCATAATTATTTGTTTAAAATTAGCCATGAAGATAAGAGGCATTCTCCTATTGCTAGGATAGGCCGCAGAGTCTACCTTTGGCTGGTTTCAAATATTTCTTTTATGGTGCAAAAATAGTGATTTTTAACAAAAAAACTCTTATGGAAATAAAATCTCAACCTAAAATAGATAGAGAAATGTGTAAAAAAACTTTTGTCTTGCTAGAGTAGGGAATTTGTTTTTCGTTCTATCATATTTGCCTCTAAAATACTTACCAATTCGTTAAACTTATAATGATGATTAACCATTCTGTTGTTAATTAAATAAGTTGGTGTCTGGTTTATTTTGTTTTTAGCACCCCAGGCGACGTGTGATTTAATTATGGTTTTAGCTCGCTCGTCAATCTCCGGGGTGGGGGATAAATATTTATCAATTTGAGGATAGTCTGAAATATATTGGGATAATTCATCAAGGAATTTATTGGGATTAATAAGATATAACATTGTGAAGTGCAATATCATGGGTAAATCTTTTCTCAGGGTTGTTCGCCACGAAATGAAGACAAATTCAATTGCTATATCCATTTTTGCATGTATTGTTTCAATAATCTCTTCTAAATGATATAAACAAGGTGTACAATCAAATCGAAATATGATGGTAATTTTATCAGGTGCTGTTTTGTTGTAGATAACACTTGCCACTTCTTCAATAGGCTCTAGTGGTTCGAATAGGAAAAGAGTATGCTTCAAGTTTTCGAATTTAAATAATCTATATTGTTCAACAGTTGCTTTTTTGCTAATGAATGTTTTCAATATATATTTTGCCGAGAAGTAAGTTGTCACAGTCAATAACACGACAATTGTCATGGAGAATAAATCAGTTAACTTATAGGTATGATTATGTCCCGATAAAACGATTATGGACAAAATAAATAATACAATCAGTATGAATTGAACCATCAAACACATTCTACACCATGATTTAGCGATTTTCCATTGGTAATACACGGAAAAAATGGTATACGGGAAAGCGATAAAAGAAGAAATAATCAATGCAAGGTTATTGCTTTCATAAGAAAACAGGAGGGATATGATATACATGGACAAAAAATACACGATGCCTATATCACTCCATGATATTTCTCCGATAATGGTTGCTCCCTTGGATAGAACCACGGGAGAACAACCGTTTGATCCGGATTTATTACTGCAAAACCTGTTTATTATCTTGAATTGAAAACCGTACGTTTCAAGAAGAAGAAGTATGCTAAAAAATAAACCGCTACCGTACAGTATGCAGTAGAGAACGAGTATTAGATTTTCCTGACTAAAAACTATAATAGTTTTATAGAGGATTAGTAATAGCACGATATACCCCAGGGCTTTGAGCATGAATAGTTCGATCTTGTTGTTGATTTTCGTGTCCTTGGAAGTTCTCATACGATCTGTTTTAACAAGCGTGATAATATGTTTGCACTTTCTAAATCAAGGAAATATATGACAAGTAGAACTAACAGAAACACAATGACGTAGATCAATATTGCTGAAAGAACTAAACGTCGTGGCATTTTTCCGATAACGTTTTGTACTTTGGGACTTCTTAATTCAATGTTTTCTTTTTGCATGGTACTTAATTATTCAATTCAAGTTGATTTTTTACGAGGTTGTAATAATAGCTTTTATTACTAATTAGTTCATCATGAGTACCGGATTCCGCAACATAGCCGTCTTCCAGCACGACAATTTTGTCAGCATGTTTTACCGTACTAAGACGGTGGGCGATAATTAGAGCCGTTTTATTATGAATGAATTGATTAATATTTTGTAGAATGAATTTTTCATTCGTTGCGTCTAGTGCGTTAGTCGCCTCGTCAAAAAAAAGGAAATCTGCATTTTTGTAAATAGCTCGGGCTATTAATAATCTTTGTCTTTGCCCGCTACTAAGACTTCGTCCATCATCGCCTACAATGGTATTGTATTTCAAGGGTAGCGATTCGATAAAAGGGGACAATCTTGCCATGTCGGCCGCGTATTTTAACCGGGAAAGATCTATTTCATCCGTGGAGGTCGCAATATTCTTGGCTATCGTGTCTGAAAAAATGTACCCGTCCTGCATGACAACCCCGCACCGGTCCCAGAGAGATTGAACGTTAACATCCCGCAAATCAGTACCTCCCATTTCAATACACCCGTTTTGAGGAAGGTAATATTGAAGAATCAGTTTTAATAACGTGGTTTTACCACTCCCGCTACTTCCCACGATTGCGACAGTTTCATTGTTGTCAACGGTCAGGTTTATGTTTTTAAGCACGTCTACGCTAGAGCCCTCATATCTGAAAGAAAGATTTTTTATTTTAATCGAATTATCGGTGATGTTTAGTGAATTGTGCCGGTCTGCATTTTCATCTTTTTGATTTTTTATCTCGTTGATACGTTCCAGGCTGATCTTGACATCTTGAATATTATAGATATAATTTGCGATTTGTATCACGGGTACGGATAATTGTCCGATAATGTATTGTATGGCCAGCATCATACCTAACGTGATGCTTCCGTTTATGACTAGTGAAGCGGCAATAATGGTTATTACTATATTTTTTGATTCATTTATGAATGTACTTCCTATTTGTTGCTTTTGCGACAGTTTGAGTTGTTCGATATTGGCATCGAACAGGTCTACGCGTATATCCTCCCATTTCCAACGTTGTTCCTGGGTATTGTTCTGTAGTTTTGCCTCTTGTATGCCACTGATTAATTGATATGTAGCACCTTGGCTTGCGGAACTGATCCCGAAGAATTTGTAATCCAGTACCTTCCTCTTTTTCATGAAAATCAGGAGCCAGACGAAATACACGGTACTGAACGCCAGAAAGACAATGAATATCTTCACGTTGTAGGTAAGCATCACGATGCTGAACACGACCAACGTGATTATGGAATAAAGAAGAGATAGGGATTGTGTCGTTATAAAATTTTCTATCCGGTCGTGGTCTCCGATCCGTTGCACGGTATCACCTATTTTTTTGTGATCAAAGAATTCCATGGGTGATTTTACCAGCCGTATGAGAAAATCGGATATTAACGAGATACTCACTCGCGTGCTGATATGGAGGGTTATCCAATTATTCACCATCCTCACGGAGGTAGCCCCGATCAACAGCATGAGTTGTGCGATAAGTATGAGTGTGATAATACTTAGGTCTTTGTTTGCAATACCCACGTCTACGATGGATTGTGTCAGGTATGGCAGGATTAATTGAAGCAAGCTTATAATGATATAACCGCATACTAACAGCAGGAAGAAATATTTGTACCTGCCGAAATAAGGCATCAGTTGTACCACTGCGGGCCTGTATTTTTTTGTTGATTTCTGGAATGATTGTTTACCCCATACATTTTGGTTGTTATAGATGAATAGAGCGATCCCTTTATCTTCATCATGAGTCCGGGTACTGATCCATTTTTTCTCGAACTCTTCTTGCGTGTACGTTATTACACCAACTGCGGGATCCGATACATGAAAGACGTATTTCCTATGCTTGTTGGTAATTTTGAAGAGAACGACAAAATGGTTTTGGCTCCAATGAAGAATCACCGGTAGAACAGCTTTTTCAACGAGTAATTTAGTGGTAGCACGACCACCCACGACATTGAATCCTAATTCTTCCAGCGTGGTGGAAATGCGTTTCAGTGAAACACCTTCTTTCGTGGGCACACAACTCTTTTTTAGATCGGGGATAGGTGCGTAAATGCCGTACCACTCGCATATCATGGATATGCAAGCCACCCCGCAATCCATGGCGTCATGCTGTAAAACCGATGGAATCCTTCTCGTCGTCATTGTTTATAATGCTCTTTTGATTATTTCCGATTCTTCCCTTTTTTCCTTATCTATATAGTTGTTAAAATTGTAGGTGACTCCGATTGTAATACCGCGAGGGTGAAAGTTGCTGTTATCAATGGATAGCGTGTGTTTATATCTACTCTCTTGATATTGGGCACCAGAGTTTAGCAGGCTATTCCCTGCTATCAACACGTTCAATCGCTTCTTCAATAACAACATTTGAAGTTGAACGGTTGCAGAATAAGCTTCTTCCGAATAACTTGTGACAGACTCACAAGCGGTAGTGTAATTACCTATGATGTTTAATTTGATATCCTCGTACAGGGTAATAGAATTCATCGCGTAGAACGAATACCCCGGTTTACTGTACTTGACTTTTTGATCCACAAACGGTACTTTGGCAAACGATTGAAAATAACCGGCATTCAAGTTGAGATAATAAAACCGGAACGTCCGGTCCCAGGCGAGGGTCAGACTTAACCCTTGCGATTTCTTTAGATTCTCGTAAGTATTAACAAGGATATTCGGGTCGTCTTTATCGTTTACAGTGAGTTGGAAAATACCGTTTTTATTGTAGGAATAATTGCAGGTAAGTGATAAATGGTAAGGAAAGACCCAGCGGGTCATGAAGGAATGAGACACGGTCGGTTTTAATAACGGGTTCCCCGTGAAGTAGACGTATTTATTCATGTATGACACGTTCGTGTTTAATTCTTTTACGCTTGGCTGTGTGGTCGTTCTATAATAATACAGCATGAAGTTCAAGTCATCATCGACTCGATATGACATTCCCGCAGAGGGCAAAAAATAAAATGAATGCTTTTTCTTGTAGTTTTCGTTTTCCTCGTGTCGGTATTCGTACTCGCCTCGTAACCCGATTTGGTAATGAAATTTACCGATAGCATGGTCGAGATTTAGATAGACTGTCGCACTTTCGTTGCGGCTCGTGCTTTCTGGCGTGTTTTCTCCGGTATCATAGTCCATTTTACTCCAGGTCCAAAGTTTACCGTAGGATACTCCTGTCTCGATTTCTAATTCTCCGAAAGCATGCGTGTAATCCAAGGAAGAACTCAACACCTTGTTCTTGTAAGCTTGGCGATAGGCCATGTGAGTACTTTCTGGTTGTTGTACTTCTTCCTTAAGTTCTTCATCCCGTTTATCGTCGATTAACAAGCAACCGATGGAAAAAGTCAATCGTTTTCTTTCGTCAAACATATTATCATATCTGATGTTAGCCAAATGTTGATGGCCTTTCATATCTGTAAGAGTACGACTTGAAAGGTCAGGTTGATCTTCATTGAAAAAAGCAGTATAAACCAAATTATTAGCTAATATATTTTCCATGCTAAAATAATATTGTAAATCGACAAAACTGCTAGTATTAATTTGGTATTTCGTGCTGTATATAAAACGATGTTTTTTGTTTTTCTCATACATGTCTGTTGAAGTAGACATATTGTAATGAATATCTTCTTCCGGGATGATTGTTTCATAGCCATAACGTAAATCATATTTTAATGGTTCGTAACTAAAACTGTAGCCGACATAATGGGATAGTTTGTTTTTCTTGTAATTGCAAGATAGTGATGATTCGTTATTTGTTACATTCGTGTATTTAAATTGGTTTTTCAAGCGGACTCTCATATAGTCAAACCACTGTTTTTTCGTTTCAATATAAATAATTCCAACAGCAGTCGGTCCAAATTTGCCGGAAGGCATCCGGGCAATGGTCACTTTTTCGATATCTCTGGGATTTAAACTTTCCAACTCACCCATCTGAGGATTCAATCCGTTAAGAATGTAAACAGGTTTACCTATACCGGCTATTTCGATGTCATCATTTTTTAATATAAGTCCTGGAACAAGTGCCAGTAACGAGGATAAGTCATAAGCTTGCATCCCCATCCATTCGGGAATCATGTATTGATCCCTGCCGCGTTCCACTTTATGAACGATGGGCTTTTTTACAGAAACTGTCACCTCGTCAATGTTCAGAGTCCAAGGTTTCATCACGATTTCGCCTAAGTCGAGGTGAGTGGGATCTATCTTGATGTATTTGCCCGCGTAACCAATAGCCGACACGTGGAGCAGCAGTGGTTTTCCCGTATCTTTGTATTTCAATTCAAACATGTGCTCTTTACATACTATCCATGTGATCTGCGAGGAATCAGCTTGATTCATTAATACGATTGAAGCATCCTTCACTGGATTATGACAGGTATCTACCAGACTACCTTTTATCCGATTGGATTGTTGTCCCCATAGAATACAAGGGAATAACAGAAAAAATATTGATATGAGTGATTTCATTTTTATAGTGCTCTTTTAATTATTTCCGATTCTTTTCTTTTTTCCTCGTCTATATAGTTGTTAAAATTGTAGGTGATTCCAATAGTGATACCGCAACGATGGAAGTTGCTCTTGTTAATCATTAGTGTGTGTTTATACCTGGTCTCTTGATATATGTTACCCGCATTTAACAGACTATTTCCTGCTATCAACACGTTCAATCGCTTTTTCAGTAGTAGCATTTGAAGTTGAACACTCGCTGAATAACTCTCTTTGGAATAGGTAGTGGCATATTCACGGGTAGTTGTGTAACTACCTAGAATGTTTAATTTGATATCCTCGTACAGGGTAATGGAATGCATTGCGTAGAACGAATACGCCGGTTTACTATACTTGACTTCTTGATTAACAAACGGTACTTTGGCAAACGATTGAGAATAACTGGCATTTAGATTGAGATAATAAAACCGGAATGTCCGATCCCAGGCGAGGGTCAGGTTTAATTCTTGCGATTTTTTCAGATTCTCGTAAGTATCGACAAGAATATTCGGGTCATCCTTGTCGTTCACGGTGAGTTGAAATATACTGTTTTTATCATAGGAATAATTGCATGTCAGCGATAAATGACAAGGGAAAGCCCAACGGGTCATGAAGGTATGAGACACGGTGGGTTTTAATAACGGGTTACCGGTAAAGTATAGATAGCTATTCATGTATGACACGTTCGTGTTTAATTGCCTTTCGGTTGGTTGAGTCGTGATTCTACGATAATACAACATGAAATTCAAGTCATCATTGACTCGATATGACATTCCCGCTGAGGGCAAAAAATAAAACGAGTGATTCTTTTTATAACTGTCATTTTCTGCGTGACGGTATTCGTATTCACCTCGCAATCCGATTTGGTAATGAAATTTACCAATAGCATGATCGATGTTCAGATAGGCTGTTGTATTTTCGGTACGACTCGTGCTCTTTTGTGAGTTATTTTCGGTATAATAATTCATATCGCTTTGAGTCCAAAGTTTACCGTAAGATACTCCGGTTTCAATATCTAACCCTTCAAAGGTGTGCGTGTAGTCGAGTGAAAGTCCCACATCCTTATTTTTGTACGCTTGGTTATAGGCCATACGGGTACTTTCTGTTTGTAGTGCTTCTTCCTTGAGGGCTTCATCCCGCTTGTCATCTACTAGCATGCAACTTATGGAAAAAGTCAATCGATCTTTTCCATCAAACGTGTTGTCATATCTGATGTTGGCCAAATGTAGTTTGTATTTCATATCTGTAAGAGTATGACTTGAAAGGTCCGGTTGATCTTCATCAAAAAAATCAGTATGGGCTAAATTATCGGCTAGTATGTTTTTCATGCTAAAGTAATATAGTAAGTCAACAAAGCTGTTGGCATTGATTTGATATTTCGTGCTGTATGTCAAATTGTGATTTTTACCCTTTTCATACATGTCAGTTGAAGTGAACATACTGTAATGAATATCTTCTTCAGGAATGTTTGTTTCATAGCCATAACGTAAATCATATTTTTCGGGGTCGTAATCAAAACTATAGCCAAGGTAATGGGATAGTTTGTTTTTCTTGTAACTGAAAAACAATGACGATTGGTTATTTGTCACGTTCGTGTATTTAAACTGGTTTTTCAAGCGGATTCTCGTATAGTCATGCCACTGTTTTTTAGTTTCGATATAAATAATTCCGACGGCGTTTGGTCCGAACTTACTGGAAGGCATCCGGGCAATGGTCACTTTTTCGATGTCTCTGGGATTGAGATTTTCCAACTCTCCCATGCGAGGATTCGTCCCGTTAAGAATGTAAATAGGTTTACCGATTCCGGCAATTTCAATATTTTCGTTATTTAATATAAGTCCCGGAATAAGCGATAGTAACGAGGATAAGTTATAAGCTTGCAGCCCCATCCATTCGGGAATCGTGTATTGATCCCTGCCGCGTTCCACGTTATGAACGATGGGCTTTTTTACAGAAATCGTCACCTCATCAATGTTCAAAGCCCAAGGCATCATCACGATTTCGCCTAAGTTAAGGTGAGTGGGATCTATTTTGATGTATTTGCCCGCGTAACCAATAGCCGACACGTGGAGCAGCAGTGGTTTCCCCGTATCTTTGTATTCCAATTCGAAAATGTTTTCTTTACACACCATCCATGTGATTTGCGAGGAATCAGCCCGATTCATTAATACGATTGAAGCTCCCTTCACCGGATTATGACAGGAATCTATTAGACTACCTTTTATCCGATTGGGTTGTTGTCCCCATAATATACAAGGAAACGATAGGAAAAATATGAATATGAGTGTTTTCATTTTTGGGGTTTTAGTAGGGAATAGTGTATATATTTTATGACTGAATATTGTGTTTTGAAAGGTATTTTTTTGTTGTGGCTAATACCCTTTCATACATTAATTCCAACGCAAGATCAATATGTTCAAAATTATAAGGACATATTTCGAGATTTGTGTTTCTCGTTAGGTTACTATTTCTATTGCTCGGACAACCTCCGATACAAACCGGTAGTAAAAAGCAAGCTAGACATTTTGGGTCATTGAATTTATTATAATTGATCGAATAGTCACAGATTAGATCATAATTAGAGATCATTTTTTTATTCTTGATATTCCCAACAATATAATCTTTACGTCCGATTTCATTCCAGCATTTATATAAATCTCCGTTCGGGGCTATAACAAAACTATTAATAGAGGTTGCGGTACATAAACATTGTCGATGTTTTGGATATACCTCTTCCGCAATATGATGTACATCTTGTAAGTAGCGTAAGAAATCTATTCTTTTTTTAGAATCGAGACAACTCGCACCTCCACACATACTATAATCTTCTACAAAGCTAAAGTAAATTGAAAAGTTCGTTTTATCCTTATATTTCTCTCGAAGTTCACGATATAAAATAGGATAATCAGCTCTATTATTTAGGCCTATATTAACTCTTACAGAAAAATGACAATCGGGAAGTATTTCTAAAGCTTTATCAAGGTTACTTAGAATAATACGATAGGAAGATTTACCGTTTTTTGTTATTCTGGTACGATTATGATTTTCTTCAAGTCCGTCTATGGTTATTTGTACATTCTTTAATTTTTTCTCGATAAAATACGAACCTACCTTTTCTGTCAATAAAGAACCGTTTGTAACCATATCGTATTTTACTTCTTCAATATAACTCAGTTCATTTATATTCTTCATCAATCGTTCTATGGTTTTGAAATTCATTAAAGGTTCTCCACCATACCATGTGATATATAAGCTCTTGGGTTTTATTGTATTGATATAATCAATTATTGCCGTTTCCGTTTCTTCATCCATTTTAGTATGAGAGATTCCTTCTTCATAACAATATGGACACTTGAAATTACAATCGGTTGTTGTTGCGATTGTGAGGGAGAGCTGAGAATTTGCAAAAGCTGATCTTCTGTGTATAAACTTAAGTTTAGTTAGGTATTTGTTGTCAAAATCATTGGAAACAACAATGTTATGCGCAACTAGAATTTTTTTTATATCTTCATCTAGTTCGTCTATTTCTAAATCCCAGTCCTTGATATTTTTTAAGGAATCTAGTAGGGTCTTGCTTATTTTTAAAAATGAATTCGTGGTTGAGTTATAAACAAAGACTCCATGTTTACAATTCAGTATATAATTATATTTTGACCATTTCATAGTTATATTTTGGGGAAAACTTGACTAAGGGTTCGTAATAACCCTTAGTCAAATAGATTAAAATCACATTGCTGCAGGAAAACATCTTTTCCTCTCTTTAATGATGACTGCTATTAATCCAGGACAACACGGTTTCTGATCAGTAGGAATATTTCCCTCTTCGGTACAGTTTCCATCACCACCGCCGTTATCGTAATTTGGTTTACAGTCGATATTTGGATTACACCTTTGTATCAAACACCCTCCTCCCAGAATGTCTTCAAGTTCCGACTCTAATGCATCGTAAGCTGGAACGATGACTTCAAATTGATTTTCTTTCATTGTAATTGATTTTAGTTATTAAATTGAATTACCGGTTTCATAAACCGTTCTTTTTTGTTTGTATGGATACAACGATTTGTATCTCTAATTTTATATTTCCTTTCTCCTATCTTGTGGATGCTTCATAAGTATTATGAGTTGTCCTATACCTATTACAATTCATCTACTTGTTAGGGTGAAGGATGTCATTTAAATATTTGTTGTTGTATGAATAAGTATTGGTTTATTTCTTTTCCAACCGTTTATCCAGCCACACGTCTATTTTCATATAAGAAACACGCTCATCAGGATTTAGATGGAGACAAAAAGTGATTTTTTTGAAAAAAACTTTTATGGCGATTTACATTTCCATTTATTTTATGGGATATATCCAATTAATACTCCTGTCAAAAGGTGTTTTATAGGAGTTCCTATCAGTGGTAGCTATTATCTTGTGATTATATTGCTATCAAAAATGTAACCGAATCATTCCAGATATTAATTAATGTCTATTTTTTGCTATTGTAATGGGAGGGGAATAGGAAGAGAATGGGAGCGGAATGGGAGCGGCTCGCAATGTGATGGGAATATGATAGGAAGTTGGTAACAATAATTAGTATTAATTCAGTAAGACTTGGGATGGAACTCGGTTAAAGTTATTTTAATAGGCCAACCGAACGTTGTCTATCCAAAGTTTATTTCCAACCGTGCCGATGTAAGCTTCCCCGTAACTGGAAGATACACGTAAGAATAGATGCGTGGGTTTGTCATCGGCATCCCCCCAACCGATCTCTTCCACGGGTACGGATTTACCTTTGCTGTTGATGCAGTACAGGGATTGTTCTTTAGGGATTAATTGCATGTAGGATTTGTAGCCGGGTTGGTTGGCCGGGTTCCCGTAAATCACATCCAGCCGGTGACCGTTTTTCCAGTCGGGCGTGTTCTCCGAAAGGCGTTCGATGGCCGTGCCGATACGTTTGGCATACACGTTGCCGTTCTCGTCCTCCCAGCGTTTTTGAAAGATTACATATATTTCGGCGGAATCCCGTCCCGGTACGTCAACAATTTTGCTGAATCCGGTTGCTTTGATCCGGTGATCCGTTCCGGGAGTTTCCATCTTGTAGTCGAACACGACGGCTTTCGGGGTTTCCGTGAAAGGAATCCCGGCATTCAGTTTACTTTGCGGGTTTTTCGTGTCCTTGATGGGTTCGTGCATTTGTCCCAGGTAAATGGTGCCCGGTACAAGGACGGTGATGTTCACGATCCCCAGCACTTTGCATTTCTCCATGAGTGTTTCAACACGCACGCAATAACCGTCGTCTCTTTTCTCCGGGAAAACGGAGATACTGCATTTCGTGATTCCGCTGACTTTTGCCATCACGTTGGAAGTTCTCCACGGGGAGACCGTGGAACCGATATAGGGCTTGTCACCTCGAATCGTGTCCACCGGGGCAACCTCGTAGAGGATTTTCGTGTTACCGCCAATAACAAACGATTCGTCAATGACGCGAACCATCCAGCGATTAAAGTCCCCGAATGGGATTAGTTTTTCATTTTCGTTCACGGTCGTTTGTGCCACGGATGATAGGATGCTGCTTGCGCCTAAAATGATCCCTAGGCATAGCATTTTTATAGTATTGCGTGTAAATTGTTTCATATCGATTAACTTTTTCTGTCTTGAATACGTTTATTACGATAAAATGACTTTAAAGTTTTATGCAAGAAACATGCCAGTGTTAATAATCGTGTTGAATAACGTAAATAATGTTGTTAGCGCGTTTATTCTTGCTGCAAAATAGGGGATGTTAAATAATAAAGCATATCTTTGACTGTCTTAAATACTTTTATATATGATGATGAAAAAATTAAACATTGGGAATCTTTCGATCTCAGTTCCGATTGTACAAGGTGGTATGGGTGTTGGAATATCACTTTCAGGGTTAGCGTCTGCAGTGGCAAATGAGGGAGGAGTTGGCGTGATTTCCAGTGCTGGATTGGGTTTGTTATACCGGAATTTATCCAAAGACTATATTCAGGCGAGTATCATGGGTTTGAAGGAAGAACTTCGTAAGGCCCGCGAGAAGACGAAGGGGGTGATCGGTGTGAATGTCATGGTTGCCATGTCGAATTTCACGGATATGGTGAAGACGGCGATAGCTGAAAAAGCGGATATTATATTCTCGGGCGCGGGATTACCGTTGAATTTGCCGAGTTTCTTGCAAAAGGATAGCGTGACGAAGTTGGTCCCGATCGTTTCTTCAGCGCGTGCTGCAAGGGTTATTGCCGAGAAGTGGCATAGCTTGTATAATTACCTGCCGGACGCGTTTGTCGTGGAAGGACCGAAGGCGGGAGGCCACCTCGGGTTTAAAGATGAACAAATCAATGACGAGCATTTTTCGTTGGAACATATTTTGCCGGAAGTGATCGATGAGGTTCAAGACATGGGAGCGCGTTACGGGAAAGAGATCCCGGTGATCGTGGCCGGGGGTATCTACACGGGGGAGGATATAAAACGTTTCATGGATATGGGTGCTTCCGGAGTACAGATGGGAACTCGTTTCGTGACCACGGAGGAGTGTGACGCTTCCGATGTTTTCAAACAGACTTATATCGAGGCGAAGCAGGAGGATATACAGATAATCAAGAGCCCGGTAGGGATGCCGGGGCGCGCGATATTCAGCAAGTTTATCCAGAAGGTGAAGGAAGGGCAGAAACAGCCTAAAACGTGTATATGCAAGTGTATCAAGACGTGTGATATCAGCAAGAGTCCTTATTGTATCATCGCGGCTTTATATAACGCTTTCAAGGGGAACATGGATAACGGTTACGCTTTTGCAGGGGCAAATGCTTTCCGGGCCACGAAGATCGTTTCCGTGAAAGAGACTTTCCGGTCGTTGTTGGATGAGTTCAGTCGTTCGGGGAAATAATAGATACTTTCTACTTTCTCCCGGTAAATCGGGAAGGGTAATTTTTTTCATTTTTTCTTGATTTAGGCGGAAGGCAAGTTGTACGTCTTGCATTTCGCCTATTTTTTCAGTTTTTAAAATCTGAAATCACATGGGTCTCCACCAGATGCTGAACACGGCGAAGGTGGCAATCGTCAGTAATCCCGTGAAGATGATGACTGAGGTTTGACGCATGTGGGTGGGATTTTTCACGAGTTTACGGTCTTGGTGATATTTCAGCCCGTTGGCAATGCCGTCTATGCGAAGACAGAAACGGTATATTCCATAAGTGACAGCTCCCGCGGCAAAACCGACAATCGTTCCGAAAAGCAAGTCTCCGGGGTAGTGAACTCCCACGTATATCCGGGTGTAACACGTCACGATGGCCCACAACATGAAGAACGTGGTGAGCGCCTTGTTTTTGAACAGCAACATGATGAAACAAGCCAGCGCGAACGTGTTGGCCGCGTGACAGGAGGGGAAACCGTACATCCCGCCTCGTTTCCCGTTGACGATGTGAACCAGATCGGCAATTCCCGGGTCCCGTGACGGGCGGGGACGTTCAAATATGGGGCGCAGGATGGAACTGCACGCCTGGTCGGCCAATGCTATAAGCAGGGCGAACATTACAGTTGTGAAAATGACCATCCGGATGTTCATGTTTTTGTACAAGACATACAAGATGGAGGCGTAGAGAGGAATCCACACGAGTTTACTCGTGAAGATGTACATGAACGAATCGAGGTATGGCGTGTGCATGCCATTCAACGTGAGGAATATCGTCCGATCGAGAGCTTGTAATGATTCTAACATGGGATTTGAATCTATAAGTTTAAATAAATAATATCCAATTGCTATTTGGGAAAAATCGCATCACAAATATACCGAAAAAAGGTATATTTGCAAAGTTGTTCGATGAAATGGTAAAACTCCTCCGTCAGTTTCGCTGTGGCCTCCTCTATAAATCGAGGCGGAGTTTTCACATGAAATTGAATGAATTACAAATAGTAGGTCGGCGGTGCCGGATGTTTAATTTTGATGAATATATGGTAGTATTTCCGAATGCAAAGATTAATATAGGGTTGTTCGTCACGGGGAAAAGGCCGGATGGATTTCATAATTTGGAAACCGTGTTTTACCCGATAGAGTTGCGGGATATACTGGAGATCACGGAGATAAAAGGTGAACGGGGAAGTTGTGTTTTCACCTCCACGGGGATTCCGATTGATTGCCCGCCGGAGAAGAATTTGGTGAGTAAGGCCTATGCTATTTTGGCTGACGAGTTTGATTTGCCCTCGGTGGATGTGCATTTGCACAAGATGATTCCTTACGGTGCCGGACTGGGTGGCGGTTCCGCTGACGCGGCTTTTATGCTGGTCGGTTTGAATCAGCTTTTTTCCTTGGGGTTGAACGAGGAACGGTTAACGGGATACGCTGCCCGGGTGGGAAGTGATTGTCCTTTTTTTGTTTTGAATCGTCCCGTGTTTGCTTTTGGGAAAGGGGAGTTGATGGAAACGATAGACGTGTCGCTACGGGGGTATCACGTGGTGCTTGTTAAGCCGGACCGGGGTGTCGCGACTCCCGAGGCTTACCGGGGAATAACGCCTCGTGCGGCCTCGTTTGATTTGCGGGAACTGGGGAAGTTGCCGGTGGAACAATGGAACGGGGTGGTAGTGAACGATTTTGAGGACTCCGTGATACCGAAGGTGCCGGAGATACAAGAAATAAAACATACGTTGCGGGAATTGGGTGCGGTTTACGTTTCCATGACCGGAAGCGGATCGGCCGTTTACGGGTTGTTCTCTCACCCCGTGGAGGCAGGGAAGGCGTTCCCGGAGTATTTCGTGTGGCAAGGGGAGTGAAGGAGTTTATAAAGTCGAAGGTTTATAGAGCTCGGCGGGGGCTTTGGTTGGTGGTTGTGTTGCTGTTAAAAATAAACGGCTACCCCCTCTAACTCCCCCTATTCTTATGATTTATGCAAATATTTCATGAATAAACAGGGGTATAAAATTGATCTTTTTTGATGACA
>ENA-USUG01000601-USUG01000601.1-human-gut-metagenome-genome-assembly--contig:-NODE-601-length-61799-cov-15.550727_pt1 | contig 61799 bp, 50 predicted proteins | sample MGYA00250059_ERZ773394 | MGnify/ENA primary metagenome ERZ773394 (study PRJEB29103, sample SAMN06111957) | human gut metagenome | biome: human gut; feature: ankylosing spondylitis patient; material... | reverse complement strand
TGGAAGCATCTAGTAAGGTTTAATTTTAAAACACAAATTTATGAAAAAAAGCAAGAAGTATTTTGTTTTTTGGGAGCGTTGTATCCGGGAAAAAGCAAAAATGCCGTGGAGGCACGTTTGCCTTACGTGTGTGATTTTGCTGATGTTGCCCTTTGTTGGCAAAGCCCAACAACAAAAGGTGACCGTTCGGGTGAATAAGGCGGACGTGCAGGAGGTTTTTCGACAGATTAAGGAGCAGACAGGTCTGAATTTTGTTTACGACAAGGAGCAGATGACTGCGTTCCCTCCCGTGACGCTGACGATGGAAGGGGGAACGGTGGATGCTGTTTTAAAGCGAGTGTTTGCGGGAAGCCTGTTTGAGTACACTTACGAGGGTTCCTCGGTTGTGGTAAGAAAACGGGTAACTGTTGCCCCAAAAACAGATGGTGTGGTTATTCGGGGTGTCGTGTCGGATCAAGACGGTAACACCCTTCCGGGTGTATCTGTTGTGTTGAAAGGGGCCACGTTAGGTACGGCTTCGGATGCTGACGGAAAATTTGCGCTAGCCTTGCCCTCGCTGGATGGTGTGGTACTGACCTTCACGTGTATCGGGATGAAGACACGGGAGATTGCGGTAAAGGATGCAAGGGCATTGAATGTCACCTTGGAGGAAGATTCCGAGACGATTCAAGAAGTGGTGGTGACCGGAATTTATACTCGTAATAAGGAAAGTTTTACCGGATCGTTTGCTACCTATTCGAAGGAAGATTTGAAAATGATCGGAAGTCAGAATGTTATCCAGAGTTTGAAAAGTTTGGATCCTTCCATGTTGGTGTTGGAGAGTAAGCAATGGGGATCGGATCCGAACCGGATGCCGGACATTGAAATCCGGGGAAAGACGAGTGTGGTAGGCTTGAAGACGGAATTTGATAACGACCCGAATCAGCCTTTGTTTATCTTGGACGGTATTGAAACGACACTGGAAACGATTGTTAATTTGAACATGGACCGGGTGGCTAGCGTGACGATATTGAAAGATGCTGCTTCCACTGCTATTTACGGCTCCAAAGCAGCCAATGGGGTGATTGTAGTCGAAACGGTCCAGCCCGAAGCGGGAAAGTTACGCCTTTCTTATAGCGGTAATTACGGGATTCAATTTGCAGATCTTTCTGCCTATAATTTGATGAATGCTTCCGAGAAGTTGGAGTTTGAACGCCTGACCGGGCTTTACGAGGATTTGGAGAGTTACTCGAATGTAGTTAATATTGAAAGATATAACCGGCGGCTGGCAGAGGTAAAGCGGGGTGTCGATACTTACTGGATGAATGAACCGCTCCGTACGGTATTCAAGCATAGTCACAACGTTTATATTGACGGTGGCGACGATGCCATGCGTTATGGGTTGGGATTCGGTTACAATAATTCTGATGGTGTGATGCAAGGGTCTGACAGGAATATCATCAGTGCCAACGTTGATTTAACTTATCGGCGAGATAAATTATTGTTTGCCAATAAATTTAGTATGGATGTGACTCATACGGAGCGGGAACCCGTGGCTTTTTCCGAATTTTCAAAAGCTAACCCGTATTATCGGAAAAAATTGGAGAACGGCTATGTCCCCATGTGGTTGGAGGATACCGGGACGGAACAAAATACGGGAACGTTAAAAAATCCGTTGTATGCGTGGGGAATAAAAAATACGAATATCGGTAATTCGATCGCCTTGCGTGATAACTTCTCGATCGAGTGGAGGATGTATCCTTTTTTAAGGGTGAAGGCAAGGGTCGGGCTAACCAAGAACGTGAGCCGGGATGAGCAGTTTAAATCCCCCAAACATCCTGATTTTCTGGAAACGGAAAAGTTGAAACAGGGGTCATTTTCGGCTTCGACCACGGAGGCATTCTCGTATAACGGGGATTTGAATATTGCTTTCGGTAAGTTATTCGTGGAAAAACATCAAGTGAATGTGGTGGGAGGATGGTCTTTTAGCGAGAATAAAAGTAAGCGGGACGGTTACAGTGTTGTCGGTTTCAACGATGACCTGCATATGAATCCGGCTTTTTCCACGGGTTTTAAAGATGGACAGAAGCCTAATTATTCCTTGGAGCGCAGTCGTGCAACCAGTTTCTTCATGAATGTCAACTATTCTTTTATGAATCGCTACCTGATGGATTTCAACATGCGTTCGGACGGTACGTCTAAATTCGGGGCAAATAAACGATTCTCGACCACTTGGTCCGTGGGGTTGGCTTGGAATCTTCATAACGAGGAATTTATGAAGTCTTTGGGGCTTTTTTCGAATTTCAAAATCAGGGCATCCGTGGGGAATCCCGGGAATCAGAATTTTGACGCTTACCAGGCGATGAAAATTTACAAGTATAATGTGGAGCTGCAAAATATGTTCGGCTCCAGTGCGATTATAGACCAGTTCGGTAACAAGGATTTGGATTGGCAACGAACGTTGGATAAGAATATCGGGGTGGATATATCCATGTGGCGGAATCGGATCCGGGTGACATTGGATTATTATTACAAGGATACCGATCCTCTTTTGATCAGTGTTCCGATGCCTCCGTCCGTGGGCGTGGGTTCCATTAATGCAAATGCCGGGCGGCAGCTTTCCTGGGGATGGAACGGGAGTATTTTCGGAACAGTGATCCAGAAAAAGAATCTGAGTTGGTCGCTGAATGCGAATTTTAGAACGTCCAAGTCCGAGTATCGGGATATTGGTGATAAATTGAACGAGTTTAATGAATTGGGAAGTGCACAGAATTTAGTTCGTTACTATGAAGGGGCCAGTCCTGATGATATGTGGGCTGTGCCTTCGTTGGGAATTGATCCGGCAACCGGGGCGGAAATGTTCAGAAAAAAAGATGGATCCCAAACCTTTATCTATTCGACAGCCGACGAGGTAGTTGTGGGGTGTTCCCGTCCTGACGTGGAGGGAGTTATTGGCTCTTCTTTCTATTACAAAGGTTTTTCTGCTTCGGTAAATTTCCGGTATCGTTTAGGAGGAGAGGTGATGGCTTCGGCATTGTACTCGAAAGTGGAAAATCTATCGAAAGAGCAGATTTATTATAACCAGGATAAGCGGGCGTTGTATGATCGTTGGCAAAAACCGGGAGATAAGGCAAAGTTCAAGTCGATAAAGGATAATTCCGCTACACCGATGTCTTCCCGTTTCGTGAGGACGGAAAACACGTTTTCCGGTGAATCCATCTACATTGGATACGAATATTCCGGTGCGTGGATAAAGAAAATCGGGGCAGAAGGAGTTACTTTCAGGGCATATATGAATGATATTTTCCGGGTGTCTTCTTTCAAGGAAGAACGGGGAACGGATTATCCTTTTGCCCGTACGGTTTCATTTTCATTGAGTTTACGATTCTAAAAGACGAAATTATGAAATTTGCGAGTAAATTATTTAATAAGTTGAAATACATCACGATGATCGTGCTGGTTTCTACCGTGGTGTCTTGTGATAGTTGGTTGGATTTGGGATCGGAGGACCGGATTATGGAAAATACGCTTTTCTCTTCTCAAACCGGATTTATGACCGCGTTGAATGGGGTGTATATTGAATTGCTGAATGCCAACTTGTATGGAGGCACGTTGTCTTACAAGACGTTTGATGTTCTTGCGCAATACTATGATTGTGATAAAGATGAGCAGGCGTGGCAAAGGTTATCTACTTTTGACCCAACAACTAAAAAAGGACAAGTGTCCGGGTTGTGGTCGAAGGTGTATACGTTGCTTGTCAACGTGAACACGATTATAGAGGCGTGTGACGAGAGAAAAGATGTGCTGAATAGTGAATATTATCATGTCATCAAAGGGGAAGCTTTGGCGTTGCGGGGATTGTTGCATTTTGAGGTATTCAAGGTGTTTGGACCGATCTATTCCGTTGATCCGGAAACGGAGTGTATTCCTTATTCGGAATCTTCTGATTTGAGAGTACGACCTTTACTGAAAGCATCGGAAGTGGCGAGATTGATTATGGATGATTTCAAGGCGGCAGAGGAGTTGTTGAAGGATTATGATCCGGTAATTAAAAAAGGAGCGCTTTGGGGGGATGAAGGTCCGGGATTACCCAATGATATGGTGTATCGTTCCCTGCGCTTGAATTATTACGCGGTAAAGGCGTATATTGCCCGGCTGGCGTTGTACACGGGAGATAAGGAAACAGCGTTGACGTATGCCCGACAAGTGATCAAAGAAACGCAGGAGGATAATAGCTGGTTTCCTTTTGTGACCCGTGCGGCGGCTACGACTCTTTCGAAATGGGACCGGGTGTATAAAACGGAAATCTTGTTCGGGTTGTATAATTTGAAGCGGTCAGACGTGTATGAATCCACTTTTTCCAACAAATTGGGAGAGAAGGTGATTCTACGCCCGACGGATGCTAATATCGAGAGTTTGTACGAGGAGGACACGCGGGTGAATGATTGGCGTTACACGGAACAATGGATGACGTTGAAAGACCCGGACGGGAATGAAAAGAAACATTTCGTGAAGTATATGACCGTGGATGATACAGAAGGGCCTGATGACAATAAAGTTAGCCAAGGGTACACGTATCTCATGCCTGTCATGCGGATTTCCGAGATGCATCTGATCGTGGCGGAATGTTCCAATGATGAGGAGGAAGCGTTTGACCATCTGAATCGATTACGGGCGGCACGGGGAGTTGCCAAGGCGAACCAAGCACTTGGGTTGATGAATCTGGTAGAGGCCGAATTCCGGAGGGAGTTTATTGGAGAGGGACAATTGTTCTGGTTTTACAAACGGCAGAATAGGACGCAAATACCTTCAAGTAAAGACTTCAATAACATGATCGAGATGGAGCAAAGTTTTTATTTGTTTGATTTGCCTCAAGGCGAGAAAGATAAACGGAGTATGGAATGATGAATTAAACGGATGAGATTATGAAACAAAGATATATAGCAATATTTGTTATGGGTCTGGCAATGTGGTTGTGCGCTTGTGAGACAGAGATGATGGGCTACGAAGGGGAGAGCGGTATTTATTTTATGATGCAGAAGGCTCCGGCTTCCGGGTATGGCGATTTGGAGCAGTATGAATACGTGGATACCACGTTGATTCCTTTTGCGATGTTCACGGCCAAGGATACCGTGTTACCAATCCGGGTGAGGATTATCGGGGATGTGGCAGATCACGACCGTTATTTCACCATTCGGGTGGTAGATACTCTCACGACGGCAAAGGTGGGAGAAGATTACGAACCGTTTGAGAATAGCCAAGTGGTAGAAGCCGGGGAGAGACAGACGGAAATCCCTTGCCGGATCGTGTGGACTGAAAAATTAATGCAAAATCCTGATACAGTGATTTATTTGACGGTACGACTGGAGGAGAGTGCGGACTTTAAGTTACCGTTGAAGAGATGGATTCCTTTCGGAAGCATATACGGTTCAAAAGATAAAGTAGTTAACCCTATTGTTCACGTGATCGGGATAAATGACCAAGTGGTTGTTCCCAAGCAATGGACCGTGAATTATTGGGGAGCTTTTTCTCCCACGAAGTTTAAGCTGGTATGCGAAGTACTTGGTTTATCGATGCAGGATTTTGAAGATAACAAGGTTATGACCTCGAATAGGGCGAAAGCGTTAGCCCAGAATTTTGATCGGTATCTGAAAGAGGAAAAGGCGGCAGGGCGTACGGTGATGGATAAGGATGCTGCTGGTAACGAGTTTGAGATGACGATGGGGCCTCTGATATGATTTATTTTTAAATGAAATGTTATGAGAATGATATATAAGATTTGGCTGATAGGATTATTGGGGATTTTCCTTTTTGAAAGTTGCTATGATGACAAGGGGAATTACTCCTATCGCGCGATTAACGAGATAACCGTGAAACATGACTTTTTTGGAGACACGACGATACGTATGTATTCTTTCGTGGATACCTTACGGGTTTTTCCTGAAATTTCGACATCCGTTAACAATGACCCCGATAATTATGAGTATGAATGGATGGCCGTGGGTGGCGATCAGACTATCGGTGGACAGTATCTGTTGGGAAAAGAAAAGGATTTGGTTTATCCGATTACGTTACCTTCTCAAAGGTATAGAGTCTATTTCAAAATTAAGGATAAGTCCACTGGATTGACTACGATTTCAAGTTTAAGTTTGCAGTTGTCAACCTTGTTTTCGCAGGGGTGGCTCGTGTTGGGAGAAGGAGATAACGGGTTGGCCCAACTTGATATGATATCAACGGGAGGAGAGGATACGACCTTGTTGAAAAATATTTTGCAAGAGGTTGATATTCAAGAATGGGGCAAGCCGACTTATATTTTTGTCCCGCCGTATCGCCCTGTTGCCGCATTGAATTATATTCACGTCGGGACGGATAAAGGTACTTACAGGCTTAGTACTTCAACCTTGTTGCCTATCGAAGGCGCACATTTGAAATGGTCTTTTTATGATATGTCGGCTGCCGGAGAGTGTGTGATGACTGAAGCGGCACAGATTATGGGATTTTATAGGGCCGCTATTGTGGATGGTAATTTGTATTATACGGAATTGTCTGGACAACAGTCTTGTTTCTTCGGATCCCCGAGTAATCATTACAAGGGGGATTATGATCTATTCCCCGTGGGCGATAAAATTGGGTATAGCGTGAAAGAGCGGGGACAAGCTATTGTGTTATATAACGAAAGAGACAGACGTTTCGTGTATCAGCAGAGCGGTTATGGGACCCCCATAGGTTATTGTGCGAATATATCTGATCGGGTAGGAGATCCTTTCTCTTGGGAACCGGGACTCGAGTATGTGACAACGCTCAATTGTCATAAAGGTTCGGGATCGACTTACACGATACTGAAAGATGGAAGTGATTTTTATTTGTATAGTTATAGAATTTCCAATAATTACGGTATTATAAAGCAGTTGGTGGTAAAAATGGATAACGTGATTGATTTGGATAAGGCTGAGTTTTTCGGGGCAAGCAATATGTTATCTGTGATTTATTATACCGTGGGCAATAAATTGTATGGCTATGATTTTGCGAGGAAGAAGTGTGAACTGTTGAAGACATTTGATGGTTACGAGATTACCTTGTTTTCATCGGATATCTTGGTGCAGACTTCGAGTGATTATTTTTATATAGCTCTTTATGACCCGTCGAAACCGACCTCTACAGGAGGAATGATTATGAAATATAAAGTGGTGGATGATGTGGATCATATTATCATTGAGGAAGAGAAAGGAAGTGAATGGAAGAATTTGTGCAAGGTAAAGAGTATCGCTTTTAAAACGAGATGATGCAAATAATAGGGAGGCTTCGGAGCTGTGCATCCGAGGCCCCCTTATTTGTATCTTAAGTATTTCTTTTTCTTGAGGAATCCGTTTCTTTAGGTTAATAAAAGAGCTAAAAGCCATTGTACGTTACGAAGTCGTTTACGTAAAACTTGATAAGCCTTTAGTTTCGTGGATTTGACAGTATTCACGGTTATATTTAGTTTTTGGGCAATTTCGATATTTGAATCCCCGTTCATTGTCATGATTACAATTTTTTGTGCTTGTCGGGATAGATGTCCGATGGCATTGTGAATTAAAGCATCGACTTCTTCTTCAAGGATATATTCTTGCTCTTCTTCGGGTGACACGAAAGTTTGTACATAAATTTCGTGTTTTTGTTTTATGCGTTCATGTTTCAAGTGATCCAGACAGGCGTTACGGACACAGGTGTACAAGTAACTTTTTATTTCAGAGAGTGTCGCAAACATCAGACGTTTTTCCCACATTTGAAGAAAAACATCTTGTACAATATCTTCGGCAATGTCGTTATCTTTTACAAAACGTGAAGCAAATGACCTGATAGGAAGATAAAATTGTTTAAATATCTTCTTGAATATACTCTCTTCACCGAAATGAAGTTTTGCTATAAAATTTTCATCAGACAAAATAAATCTTGTTACAAATATCATTCTCTAATTAGAATCAAAGGTATTGCTTTCGCCCCGAAAAGCAAGTTAGCCTTATGTGTAAACTTTAAATTTAACTTTTTTTAAATAATACTGATAGAAAAGTTGGTCGTTTTATATGTAAACAATTGATAATAGAATTGAAGTAAATGGGCGTAGAAAAATTAATCTTTAAATATCTTCAAGGAAAACTTTCTCGTGAGGAACAGAAAGAGTTGGATGAGTGGTTGAAAGATGAGAAAAATAAAAAAACTTTTTCTCGTTTGGTAGATAAACATCGCATCATGATGAAAATGGAGAGGATGGAGGAATATGATTGGCAGAAAAGTTGGAAACAAGTCGAATATAAACTGCATGGGAAGAGAAAAATATATAGGGGATATTGGATGGTTGCAGCTTCTCTATTGGGGATTGTGATCTTTGCGATGTGGAAGTTTACAAAAGAAGAGGAAAATACTTCTTCGATGTTTGTAATGCAAAGCATTGAGCCGGGGAGAGTAAATGCGGAACTTGTTCTATCGGATGGTCGAGTGATGACGTTAAATAAAGATAGTACTAATTTGTTCGTGTCTGAAAATGGAAATTTATTAGAGAATAGAGAGGGAGTATTATTTTCATCGACAGATTCGGGAAATATGCAAAAAGTAGATTATGGTGAAATAAGAACACCGAGAGGAGGGGAGTATCAAGTTGTGTTACCGGATGGAACAATCGTGTGGTTGAATTCAGAATCTAAATTGCGTTTCCCAACCATTTTTGAAGGAAAAGAACGTAAGGTGTGGCTAGTGGCGAACTTTATTTTCAGGTGGCTCGGGATTCTTTATTGCCTTTTCGGGTAGAGATCGAGGGACTTTATGAGGTGGAAGTGCTGGGAACGGAATTTAATGTTCGTGCTTATCCTAGTTTACCTTCTGCGACAACGTTGGTAAAGGGAAGTGTTATGATTCGAGATGCTGATCAGAATATCCAATTGAAGCCGGGAGAGCAAGTGATAAAGGAACTTGATGGAAAAGGAATGATAAAACGGGAGGTCGATGTAACTCCTTATATCGCTTGGAAACAAGGGTATTTCCTTTTTGAAAATGAACGATTGGAGATCATTTTGAATGAATTGGCTCGTTGGTATAATGTAAACGTATTCTTTGAAAACTCATCAGTACGCGATGAACGTTTTTCTGTGGATACGCGTAGGCATGAAAATTTTGAAGAGGTTCTCCGTTTGATAGAACAAACTAGGGCGGTGCAGATAGAAGTTAAAGGAAATAATGTTTTTGTGAAATAAAAAGTGTCAGACATGTAGCGGTGTCTGACACGGTGAGTGCCCAAAGGCACATTGTATAATTTAAACTAGACAAAGGTATGAAAAAAAAGAACGAGGAGGGCCTGTTTCGGCAGACCCGACAGAAAATTTTATTAATTATGAAATTGACAACCGCTTTTTTGTTGATGTCGTTTCTATCTGTTTCGGCAGAGACTATTGCACAAAGGACGACGATAAAAGTCTCGAATGCAAGTTTGAAATCTGTTTTCAAGGAGATCAAACAAAAAATGGGATATACTTTTATTTACAATGAGGGTGATGTGAATAAAGTTGGAAAAGTAACCTTGGATGTGACTTCTGACGATGTAAAGTATATTCTTGATAAATGTTTAAATAATACGTTACTTGGATATTATATTCAAGATGATGTGATCGTGATCCAGACTCGTGTAGAACAAATTATGAGAGAGGCGGAGAAAGAGTCTTTTCGAATAACGGGAATCGTGAAGGATAAAAAGGAAGAAGCCTTACCCGGGGTAACGATCTTAATAAAAGGAACGAGTATTGGAACGGCAACGGGTGCTGATGGTAAATTTTCAATGGAAGTGCCGAAAATGGATAGTGTTGTATTGGTCTTTTCTTTCGTGGGAATGAAAAATACGGTTGTCGTGTTGAAAGACTTAAAGAAAGATATGAAACCATTGACCGTGGTTATGGAAGAGGATAAAGAAGAGCTGTCTGAGATTGTTGTAACAGGAATGTTTAATCGAAGAAAAGAGGGTTTTACCGGATCGGCTCTTTCAGTAAAAGGGGATGATTTAAAGAAAATAAGTACGACAAACATAGCGAAAGCATTAGCAGCAATAGATCCTAGTTTTCGGATTATGGAGGATGTGTTGAATGGGTCTAATCCGAATCGTTTACCGGATTTGCGAATGCGAGGACAAGCCACGTTGCCCGGGGGAAGTAATGCCGGTGCTTCCGCGGAAATGGTGACTTTACAGGGAGAGTATGATACTTACCCTAATAAACCGTTGTTAATAATGGATGGTTTTGAGATCGACTTACAGACGATGGTTGATTTGGATCCGGACCGGGTTGAATCCATTACCTTGTTGAAGGATGCAGCTGCTACCGCGATATATGGTTCCCGGGCTGCGAATGGAGTCATTGTAATTGAATCCAAAACACCGAAAGAAGGACGTCTATGGGTTTCTTATGGTGGAAACCTTCGAATAGAAATACCTGATTTGTCAGACTACAATTTGATGAATGCGGAGGAAAAGTTGAGAGCAGAAGTGTTAGCCGGTATGTATAAAGGGAATAATGGCGTAGAAATACTTCAAAATTACCAAGATAAATTGAGAGAAGTAAAGCGTGGCGTGAACACGTATTGGTTGGATAAACCTTTACGAACTTCCGTGCAACAAAGACATACGGTAACTTTGGAGGGTGGTGATCGGGCATTGCGTTACCGGTTGTACGTGGGATACAATCATACCCCGGGAGTGATGAAAGGGAGTAAAAGAGATGTGATGACCGGAGCATTGGATTTGCAGTATCGTTTTAATAAAGTATTACTAAAAAATAGTATCACGGTCGATAATACCGTGGGGGACGAGTCTCCATGGGGGAGTTTTAGCGAGTACGCGAAATTGAATCCTTACTTGCGTCCTTACGGGGAAAACGGCGAAATATTGAAGCGTTTGGATAATTTTGTAATATTTACTTATACGGGAGGAAGAACGACCGATTATGCCAACCCGATGTACAATGCTACCTTGAACACGAAAAATAGAACAACCAACTTTAGTGTTAGAAACTTGTTTAGCGTGGAGTACAATCCCAACGAGGACATCCGGTTAATCGGTGCCTTTTCTCTTTCCAAGGGGAATGGTAAGACGGATGTTTTCAGACCTGCTCAACATACGGCTTTTGACAAAATAACAGATCCGACTAAAAGAGGTGATTTTAGGCGTACGCAGAGGGAAAACTTCCAATATTCATTAGATTTGACGGCAAGTTACAATAAACTACTGAATGAAGTACATTACTTGACGGCTAACGCTCGTATGTCAATTCAGGAGAGTAGAGATGAAAATTACGGAGCGTACGTAACAGGTTTCCCGAATGAAAATATGGATGAAATATTGTTTGGTAAACAATATAACGAGAAAATGTCCGGTTCGGAGAATACCTCTCGGTTGATAGGTTGGGCGGGAAGTTTCGGGTATTCTTACGCTTACAAATACTCTGTCGATTTTAACGTGCGGTTAGATGGTTCTTCTCAATTTGGAAAGGATAATCGGTTTGCACCTTTCTGGGCTGGCGGGATACGCTGGGATGTGAAAAAGGAAAATTTCATGTCTCGGGTTGATTTTATTTCAGAACTCGTGCTGAGAGGATCGTATGGAATTACCGGAACCCAAGGTTTTGCCCCGTATCAATCAAGGGAACTTTACAGTTATAATAATCTGCTTTACCCCTATTTGGCTTCTGATGGAACTGGCGTAGAGATTGTTGCGATGCCGAATGAGAAATTGAAATGGCAGCAGACAGGTACTTGGAACATTGCCTTGGAATTGGGCGTGTTGAAGGGGCGTATAACTGCTCGGGCAGAGTATTTCCGGAAGTTGACAAAGAATTCATTGACCCAAGTTACTTTAGCTCCTTCTTTAGGATTTAGTTCTTACCCGGAGAATTTGGGTTCTTTAGAAAATAAAGGAGTGGAATTGAACGTAGCCTTTATTCCTTATCAGGACACGAGAAATTCAGCTTACTGGACAATCTCCCTTAATGGTTCTCATAACAAAGATAAATTGAAAAAAATCTCAGAGGCATTACGCCACATGAATGAAGAAAATTATAATGAACAAGGGGATAGTCCGCTCCCGTATTATGAAGAAGGAGAGTCAATTAACCGGATCTGGGTGGTGAAATCCTTAGGAATAGATCCGATGACGGGCGAGGAGATATTGTTGAGAAGAAATGGAAAGATTACCGGAGAATATGATGTCGTAGATTTAGTGCCAGTAGGTACGACTGAACCGAAATGGCAGGGAAATATTAATTCTTCTTTTGCTTATAAGGGCTTTGGGATAGATGTAAGCATGGCTTATAAATTCGGAGGACAAGTGTATAATCAAACCTTGTTGGATAAGGTTGAAAATGCTGATTTGATGTATAATGCCGATAAACGGGTTTTAGACTTGAGATGGATGAATGTTGGCGATAAAGCAAAATTTAAGGGAATGAATACAGGTATTAACGGAGCCGGAACGAAAGCTACTTCCCGTTTTGTTATGGATGAAAACACGTTACAAATGACTTCGCTTTCATTGAGTTATCGTATGGATAAAACAAATACAAAATTCATTGAACGTTGGGGAGTAAGTTCTGTAAAATTTGCTTTTAATATGGAGGATTTATTCTATCTGTCGTCCGTGAAGCGGGAACGGGGAACTGATTATCCTTTTGCCCGTCAGTTTTCGTTTTCTCTAAATATTGCATTTTAATTAAACTTTTGAGATATGAAAAAGAGATTATATATATTATTACTAGGACTTGTGGCAGGGATCACCTCTTGTACCGATTGGTTGGATGTGCAACCTAAAACATCTATCCCGGTGGAAAAATTATTCGAGAGCGAAGCAGGATTTAAGGATGTCCTAACTGGATTTTATTTGAAGATGGGGCAGACCAACCTGTACGCAAAAAATTTAACCTATGGGTATCTTGATGCTATTTCCGGTAATTATGATGAGTTCCCGGGAGTAATGCGATGGCGAGAGATATATGATTACGATAATACGTGGTCGAGTGTGAAAGACGGAGTCTATACAAGTATGTACAATGTAATAGCAAACATCAATAATTTCTTGAAGTATATAGACAAGAATCGATCTGTTATCAAAACAGAGAAATACTATGAGTTGATGAAAGGAGAGGCTTTGGGATTACGCGCATTTTTGCATTTTGATTTGTTAAGATTGTATGGTCCCGTGTATAGTGTAACTCCGACGGGGAAAGCAATCCCGTATAGAACTAGTTTTGATCAAAAAGCAACTCCGGTTCTACCGGCAGAGAAGGTGATTGAGCATATCTTGACAGATTTGCATGAAGCAGATTCGCTATTGGAGATTTCAGATCCGAAGAATTTTGATTTACCGGAGTATTATAGCAAAGATTACAATGCTTTTGAAGATTCAAGACAGTTACGCATGAATACGTGTGCCGTAAAAGCCATGTTGGCCCGAGTATATTGTTATAAAGGGGATGCAGAAAGTAAGCGAAAAGCGCTAACGTACGCGTATGACGTTGTGGAGAGCAATTATTTTGCTCTTTATGAAGATAATTCTAATCCTGTTTTATTTGCTGAACATATTTTCGGTTTGAATGTTTATGAATTGGATAAATTATTGGAAGACGAAGGTAATTATAAAACACGAATTCCGGAAGGCCAACTTTCCGATGGCGTTTATATCATGCGTACGAAAGCTAATTTTGATGAACATTTTGAAACAGGAAGCCGGGGAACTTTTGATATCCGGGCAAATACATCCGCTTTTAAAAATGTTGCCGGGAATGGTAGTAAAGAATATAAACTTTGCCTGAAATACGATCAGTCTTCCTATACTTCTAATGCTTCAAAATATTACGGGAAAGATGTGTTGCCATTGATTCGATTACCCGAAATGTATTACATTATAGCAGAATGTGAGACTGATAAAAGTAAAAGTGCGGAGGCTTTAAATACCGTGATGTGGACCCGTGGGATTGCTTACGAGGACGGAGTTGTTGCAGACGATGATTATGATCGTTTGGACACAAGAGCGGGATACGATCCGACGCATACAAAGCGGGTCAATGAATTGATGAAAGAGTATCGGAAGGAGTTTTTCTCTGAAGGGCAATTGTTCTATTTTTATAAACGGCATAATTATAAAACTTTTCCTTATTGTGTAAAGGAGGATATGTCCGCTTCTTACCAATGGCCTTTACCGGATAACGAGAAAACTTTTGGTAATAACAATTAAAATTGATGAAGATGAAAAAATATAGATTTCTTTTGTTGTTATTGGTATCGTTTTTTTTGTATGTAGGATGTGAAGAAAATGATATTGATCTGTATAACGAAACTCCCCGCTTGAATTTTTACTATAGTAATATGGATGTTTATTTTGTAGACACCGATTACGTGAAAGGACACACGGAAAAAGAATGGATGTTAAGGGTAAATTTGCAGGGGGACCGTTTGCCGGAAGCGAGGAATTTTTGTCTGAAAGTTCAACCGAACGAGACCTATTCCCTAAAAGCAAATATATCTTTTGACGAGAAATATGTATTCCCGATGGATTCGATTTACCAGATTGTAACCATAAAAGTTCATCGGCCGGAGGCTTTGACCGTAACGTCGGCGTATCAGGCGGATATTTATTTCGATTTGGATAATCCCCTGCATCAGTTTGATCCAGGGAGAGAAGATCGGGAATATTTATCGATGAATGTTTATTACAGGATAAAACGTAATGACTGGAATGAATGGTACTGGGGGAAATACGCGGATTCCAAATATTTCTTTATGATGGATTATTTTGGAGCAACTCATGATGGCATTCCGACCACGCAGGAAGCTCAAAAAAATCTGTATGATGCTTACGAAGAATACAAAAAGAGTAATCCTCCTTTATTGGATGAAAATGGAGAAGAGATCGTATTTAAACAAGTAAACTGAAAAAATGAAGATTATGAAAGGGTTTGTAAAAATAAATAGTTTCCTTTTAGGTAGTTTGCTTTTATTATTGGGGTGTTATGATGATAAAGGTTCTTATAACTATCATGATATAAATGAGATAAATATAGAATTACCGGCCACGGTGAATGTTCGTTTGAGTAAAGAAGAGGCTGTTCCCGTGTCTATTGAACCGAAATTATCCCAGACATTGGAAAAGGAAGAATCTCATTTGAGCTATAGATGGGAAAAGGAAGTAAAAAAGAGTACCGGATTAAAAGAATGGGTGGAATGCGGACAGGAAAAAACGTGTCAATTGGTGTTTCAACCGACAGACGTGGAATCACAGACGATACGTTTGATCGTTACGGATCATAGAGAAGACGGTAGCGAGTGGTATAAGGTAACCACGGTGCGACCGATTGTGCCTTATAGTCGCAGTTGGTTTGTACTTCAATATACTGACGGGAAATGTGTTTTGGGGGCGGTAGATGGTGAAGGAAGTGGGGGCGTTGTCATTCCGGATGCCTACAAAATGGATATGAAACAGGATCTGCCTATAGGGGGAACCCCCAAGTATCTATTGACGGATTGGGCTTTTGGTTCACCAGAAGGATCATTCATCAATCCCCAACAACCGGTGATAATAATCGGGACGGATCAAGACGTACATTTAATGAACGCCGTTTCTTTCAACCAAATTTATACGTATCAGGCCATGCTCCACGTTAAAGTTGTGAATGGCGATAACAATTTTTCTCCGGATTGGCTGGTTACGAACACCTATCAACGTTTGGGAGAAGTTTTATCTGACAACGGGAAGTTGTACATGGCGAATGACGACGGTTTTTCTGTATATTATCCGCTTCAGTGGGAAAGTACTTCCGAAGAATCGTATAAGATCACAAAAATAGCCCCCATATTGGAATACGGTTTTATTTTCTATGATGAACAAAATCATCGTTTCCTGAGATGTAAAAAATATGATGAGATGATGGAAGGCTATCGAGATAATAAGATGTTTAGAAAATACGGTTATAACAATTATTTTTACCCCTCCAAGGTGGTGAAGAAAATCGGTAAGATAGGGGAGAACCCAAAAGCAGAAAATGTATTTAACCCGGATAATATTGGAGATGATAAAATCATGATAAATATGAATATGATCCGTTCGAATGTGTTGGCGACATTCTTCAGTACATCTGATCGTAAGATTCATGTTTATGATTTTAATGGAGAAGGATTTAATGGGGAAACGGCAATATGTGCCGGGAAATATACTTTTGATTTACCGGGAGGCATGAGTGTTGACGAGATGCGTGTCACGACGTGCTATGTTTTTGGTAAGACGTTATTTATTGCCGGAGGTAATAAAATTTATAAAGTAGATTTCAATCGTACGGTACCGAGAATGACGTTGCTTTATGAATATGAAAATGCTGCAGTAAAAATTACCGGGTTGAAATTCAAAAATGAACATTACGATTGGGGTTACTCGGCCGATCCGAATGATTGGGATTCTGAGTGGATATGGCTTGGAACTCCTTATCGCTTGGGTGTTTCCTTGGATTATGGTGGGAATGAAGGAGGAATTCTTGAATTGAAATTAACAACTACCGGAGAAGTCGAGCGCGATAGTGAGGTGTTGGAATACAAAGGGTTCGGTAAAATTGTTGATTTTGGATATAGCGTGAAACTTTAAGAAGGAAATTCCCTATTTATAAATCATTGTTTGACTATTCCAAAAGTTTAGATAACAAATAAAACTTTTGGAATAGTCCGGGTAAATATTGTATGTAATGAAAAAAATGATACTATATTGTTTCCTCGTGTGTTACATTTCACCTTTGAGAATATATGCACAGGGATACAGGATGGATTTGCCTAAATTAAATACCTTTTCGCCATATCAAGTTAATGAAAATGAACAAACCTTTGTGGCGAGTTGGAAATCGTTGGATACTTCTGTGGTTCGTTCTATTATTGTTTATGTCGGTTTAGAACGTGTTGTTGACAAGGGTGGGCGACAGAGCGTCTTGATCACAACGATAAAAGGGGATTCGACACTCGCTGAAAACGAATACAAACCTTTGGATATGAATGCTTATGTCCATGATTACATGACCGGGCAAGGATGGTATATGCTTATGGGACAAGTTTCTACGAAAGGACTTGTTTTGAGATCTGCTGTTTCTGATCCGGAGCTTTTAACCCCACTTATTCAATCTCCCATTTTTGATGCTTCGTACGATGGAGGTAAATTCACGATTAAATTTACGGCGACAGCATTTGCCGCTACCCCCGATGAAGAGGTTAAACTTGCCATACGTCACTGGGCTGATCGTAGAGGGATGGCCATGGAAGAAAAAGTGGTAAACCTTATAACGGATGGTCAGCCACATGAGTACGCGGTTGATTTTCTCCATGGAACAGACAACGAGTGTTTTAATATGCAAATGGTAAACACGGGAGCGACGGTTGTGTTTTCCGGAGATATTAAAGTCGAGCAACAGCTAAAAAAAGGAAATCGAATTTGGCACACGGTGGCTCTTACCCAGATGAATCGTCCGAAGGGAGCAGACTTTACAAAGGAGAATACACGTGGAATAAAGGTGGACACGATGAACGTTTATACATTCAGCGGGGCGAAACATGTTTTAGATTACAAGCGACACAGGGACAACGGGTGGCGTTTGTTTTATACCGCCATCCAGTTGATTGTTGCTGAAGATGGTGTCACCACCCGTGTTTCACCGTATTCTGATCCGGTCTATTTTGATGTGAATTGATTTTTGACAGAGAGCATTAACTGAATACGAGAATTTCGTTTAGATAGATTATATATGTGGAAGAGAGTTGGACTAATCTTGTTATTTATAGGAAGCGTGTGCTTTCATTTGACTGCACAGCAAGAGATTTATCACTTTTTTGATTCCCGTCAGTCGAAAGATTCATTGATCGTTATCCCCGGAATGTTTACTACATACTGCCAAGGAGAACAAATATATTGGGAAATTCCGGATTCTTTATGCGGACGCGATATGATTATTACGACGACGATTCTTGAGGCTGCAGCTTTGAAGGCAAGACGTGAAGAGAAACGTTACGGTTATTCCGGAGATCTCCTCGGGCCAATAATCATTTGCTTTCAAAAAGATGGAAACAACGTGTTGTTGCAAATTCCTTTATGTGACCGTATCGGGATGGATAAAGATAAAGGTGGCATACACCATGTCGCTTGTCAACGAGGAGATCTGATGCTTCATGAAACATTGCCAATTTTGGAGAGAACCTCTTCTTCCGTGTTGGTTAAGGTAACTAATTTGTTGATGAAAAGCCCTTTGTTCAATTTACATCCTTTTAATTTTGAGTTGACACTCGGCATGGAGGAGATGGAGAAAAGTCGAATAGAGGAGATAAAAGGATTTCCGGAGAATATTTTAATCCGGTCAAAAAGAAGTTTTTCTGTCGAAGATCGATCTTTGGGGGCAAATGGAACGTTTACGACAAGTTGGAAAATCGGGGTTTGTCTGGCTCTTTTGCCTCGTGAACCATTGGAAATGCGTCTGCGTAATCGGAATGTAGGATATTTTGGTTTGTCGAAAGTGGATTTTTCCCGCAATGCCTACACCCCTTCCCTGATTTCTGTTGTTAAGCGTTGGAGGTTAGAGCCTAAAGACCCGGAAGCTTATTTCAAGGGAGAATTGGTTGAGCCGATAAAACCGATTGTGTTCTATATCGACCGGAATACTCCTTCTCGTTGGGTTCCGTTTTTTATTGAGGCGGTGAATGCATGGCAGGAATCATTTGAACGGATTGGATTCAAGAATGCCATTCGGGGAGAGTTAGCCCCAACTCCTGAAGAGAATCCGGAATTTTCAGAAGATGATACTCGCTACTCGTTTATTTCTTGGAAAACCTCGTTTATTCAGAATGCTTACGGTCCGTCGACCGTAGATCCCCGCTCCGGGGAGATAATTACAAGCCATGTGGGAATATTCAGTAGTGTTTGGGATTTGGTACAGCAATGGTATTTTGCTCAATGTGGTATTGTCGATAGTCTTGCCCGACAAATCGAAGTGCCTGATGAATTACTGGGAGAATTGATAAAAATGGTGGTCACGCATGAAATTGGACACACGCTAGGATTGGAGCATAATTTTATCGGTAGTAGTCTTTATTCAATGGAACAACTTCGCGATAACGAATTTCTGGATAAACATGGGATGGGAACTTCTATCATGGATTACATGCGATTTAATTATGCGGCAAGAGGGGAAGATCGGGTGAGTTTGAGAAATAGGATTGCTCGGATTGGAACGTACGACCATTTTGCAATAGAGTGGGGATATCGTTATGCCCCGGAGGGTTGCGTTAAAAATTTGGATGAGTGGGTTGAAAAGGAACAACGAAACCCGGAGAAACGTTTCGTGGACATGATAGACGTAAGGGCCCAATCGGAGGATTTAGGAAATGATCATGTTGACTTTAATGGGCAGGGCATAGAAAACTTGAAGCGATTAATGGATATGCCTGACGTTTGGCAAGTGACAGACCAACAATCTTATCGGGTAGTAAAATCTCGTTTTATGGGAGTGTTGCATCAATATTCCACTTATATAGGTCACGTGCTTACGGATATAGGCGGAGTGATGAGAAGCGAGAACGACACGACAAGATTTTATGTACCTGTCAGTAAGAGTTACATGATAAAAGTCATGCAATTCCTTGATCAACACGTGTTAGTGCCTTTTGAATGGTTATATCGTGATTCTTTGGCAACAAGGGTGGATGTCGACGCGAGGAGGTTAGCGAAAGATTTGTACGAATCAACGATAACCAGATTAGTACAAAAAAGCATAAATATAGCATTAATTGAGGATAACGTGAATGAAGAGGTTTATTCATTGGACGAATATCTGGATGAATTGCATCATTTGATATTTCGGGAGTGGCGGGAAAACACAACGGTTTCGGCTTCCCGGTATATGATGCAATCCATTTACGTGAAAGCATTAAAAGCCTTGTTCGGCAAACCCGATTATATACCCTCGCGCGTACTTGTAAAGGGGATGAAAGAAGTTGAACGCATCGTAGAGGAAGGGAATACTTATATGACAGGTTTGAGTGATGTGGAAAGAAAAAAAGTTACATGGCTGTTGGAAAATTTAAAGTCATTATAAAATAATTGTTTAATATGAAAAGAGTGGATAGACTATATATACTTCTTTTGTTTTTTTGTTGCTTGCCCGTGATAAACGTGTTGGGACAGGAGGATGTAAAACAACCCTTGGCTTTTAATGATTTTTTCCATGAAAAGATGGAAAAAATAGTAGGGATTTTGCCTGTTTATCAGGATTCCACGAGCGTGTATCTTGAAATCCCGGATCGTTTGTTAGGACGAGAAATAGAGATTCGGGCACAAATAAATAAAGGGTTTGACATGGTGGCTCGTCCGTTGGAGAGTCTAGGCGTCGTGTATTTGGAAAAAGTCGAGAATGGTTCTATTTATTTGCAGCGTCGGAATTTTTCAGAACGTGTGTCTGGGAAAAAGGATGAATTGTACGAGGCTTTCCGGAAATCAAACCTGCAACCTGTTGATATCGTGTATCCGATAAAAGCTTACGCTTCGGGTAATTCCGGTTATATTATTGATATTACTGAAATGTTGAAAACACGAGATGAATGGTTCAAAGTTTCTTTTTCAAAAATGAGGGGGCAGGAATCTTCTTTAGCAAAGATTCTTGGGGTGCACTCGTTTGTTGATGGGGTGAGTTTTGCCGTGCATCGGATGTATGGCTTTTCTCCGGAACAGGCACAGGCCGGTATGATTTCCCCTGGTGGTTTTCTACCGGTAGAAATTGGTTGTGTCGTAACCTTATTGCCGGAACAGGAAATGAAAGAACGGTGGGCTGATGAACGAATCAAGTATCAGGCGATTTCTTTTTGGGATTATTCTCAGAATCCTTATTGTGCGGAAAGAGATTCAATCATCCGAAGATGGAATCTTGGAATTTCTAAAAGGGATAAGGAGGCGTATCAACGCGGGAAATGGGTGAACCCCTTGAATCCGATTGTTTTTTACATAGACACTTGTTGTCCGGTTGAATGGATTCCTCGTATAAAAGAAGCTGTTCTCGCGTGGAATACGGCTTTTGAGAAGGCAGGTTTTAAAAATGTAATGCAAGTAAGAATAGCGGATACTCGCACCGTGTTGGTTGAACAGCGAGCCGTGATTGCATACGATTTGGATGAGATCGGTATTAAAACAACATGTACGTTTCATCCTAAAACGGGAGAAATCCTGTCGTGTAGAATTAACATCGGGCATGGTTTTTTGCCTGGGGAATTACAGCGTTACTTGTTGCAGTGCGGGACGGTTGATGATCGGATATGCGCTAATCGTTTTCACCCGGAAGTGGCAGGGGAGATACTGCGTGCACGGGTAATGAAGGCCGTCGGTCAGGCTTTAGGATTGGGAGATAATTTAATCGGTAGTACGGCTTTTACGATAGAGCAGGTGAAAGATGCAGCATGGCTAAAAAAATACGGCTATACGGGTTCAATCATGGATGAGAATCCGTATCATTATGCTATACGGAAAACAGATCGGGTCCCCTTGAAAGAACTTGTTCCAAGAATTGGAATTTATGACTGTTTGGCCATTGAATGGGGATATCGGGAATTTCTTTCCTGTAAAGATCGTTACGAGGCATGGGAGATTTTACGAAAAAAATATAAGGATTTCGAGTTGGAGAATTTGTCTTCGAAAGAAAAAGACACGCGGGTGTGTCGCGGGGATTTATCGAATAATCCATTGAAAGCCTTGGATGATGGAATAACCAACTTGCTCTCTCTAACCGAACTTATGGATGATATTGTCTATCCCGGTAAAAAGTATGATTGGGGACGAGCAATTATGGCTTTAAATAAAGCCGGTATAGATTTGTTCGGAGAATACTTGTTGCAAGTTGCATCTTATATCGGCGGAAAGAGAGGAAACGTTCCGATTTCTATTGAGGAACAAAGTGAAGCCATGAAAATATTGGACAAATATGTGTTTACAGGGGAAAAGGAGATCATCACGAAAACGGTTCGAGAGAATATGCTCGGGCAAATGCGAGAAAATTATATCCGTCAAATGAAGAAAGTATTTCAATATCTATCCTCTTCGGAGGTAATAAAACGTATCGTTGATTCGGAACAAGAACACGTGGGAAAGGTTTACACGACCGATATGTATTTTAAAGATTTATTTTCTATGTTGTTTTGTGATTTTGCTGAAAATAGCGAGATATCATTTGATCGGATGGATATGCAGATATTATGTGTTGATGTTTTATTAGAACAAGTTACTGGAACTCAAACTGAAGATCTTTGTAATTCTATGGTGAGATGGAAGTTACAAGAACTCTGTGAGAATTTAAAGAAATTGGAAAATCTTCATAAGAGTCAACATGTTCGTATGATGTGTAAAATTTTGATATCGCGAATTGAAAAAGGAATAGGTAAGGTATAGCCTAGAACTATGGGAAATCCTACTGAAATCCTAGGGAAATAATCCCCCTTAGTCGTTGCTCAGCCGTTGTTCAACCGTTGCTCAACCGTTACGGGATGGTTCAGCTTCGAGTAAACGTCGAATGATCTCTGAGTATGTGGTATTATTTGGGTTTATTTACTACCTTATTTGGGTTAGTTTGCGGTAAACTCAGGGATGCATCGGCTTAGGACTATGTTTTCTTATATTTTAGTGATGTCCTAGGGTATAATATTTCCCCGATCTTCTTCTCTCTTTTCCACTTTGTTAATAAAGATGGTTTCAAACAGTTCACCCCGGGTAAGTTTTCCGTTTTGCAGGCAAATAGCCTCTATTCGTCCTTTAGCACACAGCGTATGTTCCGGGAGTTTGTAGATGTCCTCGAAGAATACCAGTTTGATACCTTCTCTTTGGTAGGCGACTTGAACGACGAAGCGATCGCTGCCCCGAAGGGAGTGTTTGTAGGAGATGTCTACGCGGGAGACCATCACGTCGATACCTTGATCGTGAAGGGTGGAAAAGCTGGTTCCGGTGGTTTCCAAAAACTCGTGACGGGCATGTTCCATATAGTGTTGGTAGTTGGAATTGTTGACCACGCCTTGCAGGTCACATTCGTAGTCCCGTACTTTCATCTCTATTTCAAAGGCGTACTCTTTCATGGTTATAGATTTATTTCTACACGCAAAGGTAAGATGTTTTTTTGATATGACTAATTATGATTCGTGATTATAAGCCTAATGGTTCGTTAATAAGGATAATTTTGATCCGTTTGGGCGGGAATGATTTTTCCGTAATGCTCCATGTGTTGCACAGACGGTCGGCGCTTTGGCAGTTCATACAGGTTTTTGTTGTCTGGCAAGGGGTGTGTAAATGAGGATGACGGATGGCATTGAGCGGGGCGGCTGTCGTGCGGATGCGTTCGATGGCCTGCTCGATGTTATCCGTGATCTTGTTGGTGCCGATGAATAGGACGACGTGTTCCGGTCCGAAGGTGATGCCTGATACCCGGTTTCCTACCATGTCCACGTTGACAAGTTGGCCTTGGCGGGTGAGGGCATTCGTTCCCGTGACGAATAAATCGGCAAGGAGGGCTTGGCGGCGCCAGTATGTTTTTTGGGCCCGGCTGTACCCTTCTTGGAAAGTTCGGATGAGAATACATTCCGGTCGTTGTTCGATCTCGGAAAGGATCCCCGTGGCTTTCATCGTTTCAGAATCTCCCCATGAAATAGTGGTCGGCTTTATTCTGTCAAAAATTTCCTGAAAGAAAATGTTTTTAGCTTCTTGTCGGTCGTGGGCAAAGTAAACTTCAAAATGATTTCTTTCCAAGGCTTTTATGGTTTGATGGATAATTTCTTGTTCCATGTTTTGGTGTTTCAGGTAATATACAAAGATACGAATAAAAAATGAAGGTAAGGGATTCTCGATTTTTTTGTACTTTTGCGAAGATATTCTGAATTGGAACTAATTAAATTAACTTTTAAATTATTGATGATGAGGCATACGCTGTTAATTTTGATGTTATTGGCTTGTGGAATGAGTGCTTCGGCACAGTTGACGTTGAAGTCAGAGAAAGGGGATTTCGAGGCTCGCTTGATCGGTCGGGCATTGTTTGACGGAGGGGTGTTTTTCAGTGATAAGACCGCGTTGGGGAATTCTTTGGAAGTGTACGATGTTCGTTTGGGAACGGTGGTACGTTTTTTGGAACGTTGGACGGGGAAGATTGAGTTGGGGTTTGCCAAGAGTAAAGTGTCCATGAAAGATATTTATATCGAGTATAATGATGGAAAGAATGTGTTCAAGGTGGGGCATTATTTTGAACCGTTCAGTTTGGAGTACCGGATCGGGACTTCGGATATGAAGTTTAACGGGGCTGCCGTGACCGGAACTGCCTTCGGTGATCGTCGGCGATTGGGAATCAGTTACACGTACAATTGCGACGTGTTGAACGTGTCGGGAGGTATGTTCAGTGATAAAGATATTGATAATACGGAGAAAGGAGATGAGGGATACGCGTTGTCGGGGAGAGTGTTGTACCGTCCTTATGTCAAGGGAAAAGATATTATTCATGTGGGTGTATCCTCTCGTTTCGGGGTGCAAGGGAAGGCGGAAAAAAATAAATTGACTTATTCGGCAGGGGCTCCTTCGAATTTAATTCCCGAGAAGTTTTTAAAGGCTGAAGTGACCGAGGCGATTAACGAGTGGAAGTTCGGGGCTGAGGTGGTGATGGTTCTTGACAAGTGGTATTTCCAGAGTGAATACTTGATGGCTCACGTGAATCGTAAAGCGTCGGTCGAGAATTATAACGGTGACGGTTGGTATGCACAAGTGGGATATGCCTTGCTGAATGGCCGTTATGGTTATAATAAAATGAGTGGTATGGCCACGGCTCCGGGTGCGAAGAGTTTGGAAATCCTGTGTCGCTATAATATAACCAACATGAACGATAAGGATGCCGGAATTATGGGAGGAAAACAGAATGATTTTTCGATAGGCGGTATCTATTATTTTAATAAATACGTGGCGGTGAAGATGAGTTACAGTCTGGTGAGTTTGGATAAGTATGCACCGGTGGATGGGAAACAGACGTTTAGCATGATACAGGGGAGGATTCAGTTGAGCTTTTAAATAATTGAAAATTGAAAGTTGTAAATTGAAAATGAAAGGCCTGCCCCACCGGCTTCCCTTTGTACGGGGGAAGAGACGGATGCGAGAAAGTGCTTCAATGTAATAATGTAGCGTGTTCTCCCCCTGTGTAAGGGGGAGTTAGAGGGGGTAGTTGGAAAGCTAAAAACTAAAAGTTTTAAAAATGTCGACTTTGTGCGGCTGAAATTTAAAATCTAAAATCATTAAATCTAAAATCAATTCATGCGTGTTTGTATAGCGGAAAAGCCGAGTGTGGCGAAGGAGATTGCGGAGGTTCTGGGAGCCAAAGTGCGTCGGAATGGTTATTTCGAGGGAAATGACTATTGCGTGACGTGGACATTCGGGCATCTTTGTTCGTTACAGGAACCGCACGAGTACACGGAGAAGTGGAGGCAGTGGAATTTGAGTATGTTACCGATGATTCCCTCCTCGTTCCGGATCAAGTTGATTGATGATGATGGGATCAAGCGGCAGTTTGCCATTATAGAAGAGTTGTTCAACCGGGCGGAGATGGTGATTAATTGCGGTGATGCGGGGCAGGAAGGGGAGTTGATCCAGCGATGGGTGCTTACGAAGGCGAAGTGTAAGGCTCCGGTGATGCGGTTATGGATTTCTTCGTTGACGGAAGAGGCGATTCGGGATGGGTTTGCCAAGTTGATGTCATCGAAAGATTTTGACACGCTATACGCGGCTGGTTCGGCCCGGGCGATTGGGGACTGGCTGTTGGGGATGAATGCCACGAGGGCTTACACGTTACGCTACGGGAACGGGAAGAACGTGTTGTCGATCGGGCGGGTGCAGACCCCGACGTTGGCACTGATTGTCGATCGGCAGAAAGCGATCGAGCAATTTAAACCGGAAACTTATTGGGAGGTGAGGACGGATTACCGGGGCGGTTGGTTCTCTTACACGAAAGGACGTTTCACGGTAAAGGAGGAGGCCGAGGCTTTCATGCAAGAGATTCTGCCCCTGGAGTTGGAAATCAAGAGCGTGGAACGTAAAAAGGCCATGGAGCATCCGCCGAAATTGTTCGACTTGACTTTGTTGCAGGTGGAATGTAACCGGAAGTTTGCTTTCTCGGCAGACACGACCTTGAAAGTGATCCAGTCGCTGTACGAGAAGAAGTTGACGACGTATCCCCGTGTAGATACGAATTTCTTGCCGAATGATATATATCCCAAGGTCCCCGGGATTTTGAAAGGACTGAAACCATACGTCACGTTGATCGACCCGATTGTTAGCGGGAGTAAGATACGAAAGTCCCCGAAGGTGTTCAATGACAAGAAAATCACGGATCACCACGCTATTATCCCGACGGGGGTTTTCAGTTATGACATGACCCCGGATGAAAAGCGGGTGTACGATCTGGTAGCTCGACGGTTTATTGCCGTATTCTATCCGGATTGCGAGATTGCGAACACCACGGTTATGGCGCAAGTCGGGGAGAACGAGTTCAAGGCGACCGGAAAACAGATTATAGACCCGGCTTGGCGGGTGGTATTCCCGACAGCATCGAACAAACAGAGTGATGAGAACGTGTTGCCCGTGTACGAGGTTGGGGAAAAGGGACCGCACGCTCCCGAATTGCAGGAGAAAGAGACGCAGCCTCCCAAGTATTACACGGAGGCGGATTTGCTACGGGCGATGGAGACGGCCGGGAAACAGGTGGAAGACGAAGAGCTCCGGGATCTGATGAAGGAGAACGGGATAGGACGCCCGTCTACCCGGGCGGGGATTATCGAGACGTTATTGAAAAGAGGGTATATCCGAAAGGATAAAAAACGATTGGTGGCCACTGCCACGGGTGTTGAATTGATTGATACGATTCAGAATGATTTGTTGAAGTCGGCCGAACTGACCGGACAATGGGAGAAAAAATTGCGGATGATTGAGGAGGGAACCTACAACGTGTCGGATTTCATGGAGGAGTTGAAGGTGATGGTGAACGAGTTGGTACACGTGGTGAAGTGTTCGCCCCGGAAAGCGATTACGGTGGAGGCGGTGGAAGAGGTGAAAAAAGAAGCGGCTGCAAAAGAGAAAGCCCCGAAAAAAGAAAAAACTCCCGCGGAACCCGTTGTGTTGAAATGTCCGAAGTGTGGGAACGGTGAGGTTATCAAGGGACGGACGGCCTGGGGGTGTAGCCTGTACCGGAAATCGTGTGACTTTATTATCCCCATGGAATTTTTTGGGAAAAAATTAACACAAAAGCAAGTCGAGGCTTTGGTGTTGAAAGGCAAAACCGGGTCGTTGAATGGCTTTAAAAATGAGGATGGTAGTACGTTTAGCGGCACCTTACGTCTGGACGATAGCTTCCGGGTGGTCGTGGATAAAAAATAAGGGATTGTATTAAATCTATCTTAAAACCTTGGGTACATGATATTGATCTGATTTTAATCGTTAGCTTTGTGTTATTATAAAAATAAACAAAGAAAAGCTATGAGATTAAAGCATTATTTATCCTGTATGTTGATCTTGTTGTCGTTTATCACGGTGAATGCACAAGAGAAAAAAGAGTTGAAAGAAGGGGATCAAGCTCCCACGTTCAAGTATTTGGATATAAACGGGAAGGAAGTTTCCTTGAGTGACTTGGAGGGTAAATATGTCTATATCGATGTATGGGCTACATGGTGTGGACCCTGCCAGTATGAGCTTCCTCATTTGAAAGAGTTGGAGAAAAAGATGCATGGGAAGAAAATCGTGTTCGTAAGTATTTCTTGTGATAAAGATAAAGCTGCCTGGGAGAAAATGGTGAAAGAACAAGGTTTGGGCGGAGTGCAATTACACAATGGCGGAGATCGTGAATTTATGACCGCTTTCGGGATTAGAGGTATTCCTCGTTTTATCCTGTTGGACAAGAAAGGAAAAATTGTAAATCCCAATATGACGCGTCCGTCAAATCCTGAAACGGAAAAGACGCTGAAGGCGTTGAAGGGAATCTAGGAATTTTAGAGTTACGATTTATGATTTATGATTAAAAGTATTTGTGCGGTTGGAATCTAAAATCTAAAATCTAAAATCATAAATCTGAAATCAATTAATGAGAGATCACTGAATTTTTAGTTTGGCTTTGGACAGTTGTTTAGAGCTTTTTATCAGATGAACGGGCCTTAGGGATGGGGCCCGTTTTTCTATAGGACGTCGTGACCGAAGGGGGTGATGGCCAGGCCGGCCAGTTTGAAGTGTTGCAATCCGAACGGGATGCCGATAACGGTGATGCAGAAGAGTATCCCGAAAAGGAGATGGGATAAGCATATCCATACTCCCCCGATGAAGAACCAAATGACATTCATGAGGAGGGATAGACAACCGCTACTTTGCGGAATGTCGACCACCCGACTACCGAATGGCCAAAGAGCCAGTACTCCGAGTTTTAAGGTTTGTAGCCCGAAAGGGATTCCGATGATCGTGATGAACAAACCGATGCTGGATACAAAGTATTCCAGGGCGATGAAAAATCCGCCGAATAGGACCCAGATAATATTTCCAAGAATTTTCATGTGTTATCGTGTTTTATAATGATTTTTTCAAAGATACGATAAAGTATGCAATTTAGATACAGGAATGGAAAGGAACTTGTAACTTGTTGTGAGAACCGTGCGTATGATTCATGTATTTATTAACTTGTAATAATATGACTATGATCGAACATTTGACAAAGGATAGTTTTAAACAGAAAGTGTTTGACTACCAGAATAGCAAGATGTATAGATTTGAGGGGGAGCGTCCGGTTGTGATAGATTTCTACACGAACTGGTGTGTTCCGTGTAAGACCATAGCCCCGATTCTGGAAGAATTGCAGCGGGAGTACGAGGGGAAAGTTGATATATACAAGGTGGATAGCGATATGGAAAAGGAGCTGGTGAAGGCCTTTAACGTGCGAAGCATCCCGACCTTGATGTTTGTTCCCGTGGAAGGTCAGCCGCAAGTGGGATGCGGGGCCGTGTCCAAAGGGGAATTGGAGCATTTCTTTCACCAAGTATTTCATATTTGACGAGCTTATTTGAAGCGTCGAAACCGGTGTACGAGTAACTGTCTAAACTATTGTATCAATGGATTGAATCCGCCTGGAAGTTGGTTTACTGTAAATTCATGTATAACTTCCGAAATTAATATATACCTTTGTGCGTTTTTTAATTAAGGGTATAATAGTATGGAAAAAGTGTTTAGTCCGAAATTATTCGGATTAATTAAAGACGGTTCGGTAAAGAAGAATTTGTCGAAGGATATTCTTGCCGGAATCGTGGTAGGTATCGTGGCCTTACCGTTGGCAATTGCTTTTGCCGTGGCCTCAGGTGTTTCTCCTGAAAAGGGGATTATAACGGCTATCGTGGCCGGATTTCTCATCTCGTTCTTTGGTGGTAGCCGGGTACAGATTGGGGGACCCACGGGAGCTTTTATCATTATTGTCTACGGGATTGTAAATGATTACGGTCTGGACGGGATGATTATTTCAACGATATTTGCCGGGGTGATCATGATCGGGTTTGGTATGTTGCGGTTAGGGACTTTGCTGAAGTTTATTCCTCACCCGTTGATTGTCGGTTTTACTTCCGGTATTGCCTTGACGATTTTCTCCACGCAGATATCCAGTGCGTTGGGATTGACGCTGACGGATGTGCCGGGGAGTTTTATCGGTAAGTGGGGCGCTTATTTCGGGGGAATAGATACGGTGAACTGGTATGCCGTGGGAATCACGATCGTGACCGTGTTGATCGCGGTGTATATGCCGAAAATCACGAGCCGGGTGCCGGGTTCGTTTGTGGCTATACTGGTGGTGACACCTATCGTGGCTTTCTTTTTGCCGGAAGGTGCGGTGACGACAATCGGTTCCGAGTTCGGGGAGATTAAATGTAATTTGACTCCGGTGTTCCCCTCTATCGAGTGGGGGCAGTTGTCTCATTACTTGCAGCCTGCCATGACGATCGCTATTTTAGGTGCAATCGAGTCGTTGTTGTCTGCGGTGGTGGCTGATGGTATGATTAGTGGGCATCATCGTTCGAATACAGAGTTGATCGCTCAGGGTATTGCTAACATTGCCTCTCCTTTGTTTGGTGGTATTCCTGCCACGGGAGCCATTGCCCGTACGGCAACCAACGTGAAGAACGGGGGGCGGACTCCGATTGCCGGAATCACCCATGCCGTGGTGTTGTTGCTGATCATGTTGTTCTTTGGGAAATGGGCATCTTTGATTCCGATGTCCTGTCTGGCGGGTATCTTGATCGTGGTATCTTATAATATGAGTGAATGGCGGTCGTTCCGTTCTATTCTGCGGGCATCTATGTCCGACGTGGTGATTTTGCTGGTGACGTTCTTCTTGACCGTGCTGGTCGATCTGACCGTGGCAATTGAAATCGGAGTTGTGTTGGCTGCCCTGTTGTTTATGAAACGTATGGCGGATAACGCTCCGAAAGAGATGATCGGTGCCACGAATATGGATAGTGATGTGCTTGAGAATTATAAGGATCTGCCGAAAGGTTTGGGTATATACGAGATTAGCGGGCCGTTTTTTTTCGGGTCGGCAAAGACATATTGTGAAACAATTCGTAACTTAGGCGTGAATTATGATGTGCTGATTATTCGTATGCGTCATGTTCCTTTCGTGGATACTACCGGGTTGAAAAATCTGAGAGAGACAATTCTCCAATTGAAGAACGAGGGTACGTATATCGTTTTATCGGGAGTGAGCGAATCGGTGAAGAAAGATTTGTTGAAGGGAGGAATCGGTGAACTTGTAGGTGTTGAGAATATTTACCCGAAATTTGATCTGGCTTTACAGGCCGCGAAAGAGAAGGTTAAAGAGAAATAATTAAAAAGGTATTGAAGTATGAGCGGATTTTTTGGCTGTGTATCTCGTAGAGATTGTGTTGCCGACGTGTTTTACGGTACAGACTACCATTCTCATCTGGGGACGAAACGTGCGGGACTTGCTTTTTATAACGGCACGGAATTTAATCGTTCTATCCATAGTTTGGAGAGTGCCTATTTCCGGAATAAATTTGAACCGGAACTGGATCGTTTTGCCGGATCTAACTTGGGAGTCGGGGTGATCAGTGATATGGAATCTCAGCCCATCACGGTGACCTCGCATTTGGGACGGTTTGCAGTCGTGGTGGTTGGGCGTTTGGCGAACTTGGACGAGATCGTGGACGAGTTTTTGAAGGAACGCAAGCATTTTGCCGAATTGTCGAGTTCGACGGTGAACCAGACGGAGGTGGTGGCGATGCTGATCAATGCCGGAAATACATTCAAGGAGGGGATCGAGAACGTGTATAATAAAGTCAAGGGGTCTTGCTCCTTTCTGATCCTGACGGAAACAGGGATTTACGCGGCCCGGGATAAATATGGGCGGACGCCGATTATCCTGGGGAAAAATGAGGATGGGTACGTGGTGGCTAGCGAGAGTTCCTCGTTCACGAATCTGGGCTACACGATCGTGCGGGATATTCAACCGCGGGAGGCTTTACAGATTACTCGGGACGGGATCACGCAAGTGACGACTCCGGGATGCAAGAAACAGATTTGTTCTTTCTTGTGGGTGTATTACGGTTATCCTTCTTCTTATTACGAGGGAATTAACGTGGAAGATGCCCGTTATCGTTGTGGGGCGGCTATTGCCGAGAAGGATGACGTGAAGGTGGACTATGTGGCAGGAATACCGGATTCGGGAGTCGGTCACGCGATTGGTTACTCGAATGCCCGTTGCCTGCCGTACAAGCGTCCTTTCGTGAAGTACACGCCTACGTGGCCTCGTAGTTTTATGCCGCAGAATCAGGCCATGCGGGATTTAGTAGCCAAAATGAAGTTGTTGCCTAACGAGGCGTTTACGCGGGATGCCCGGATACTTTTCTTGGATGATTCGATCGTGCGAGGAACGCAGTTGAAGGATAACGTGGTGAAGTTGAAGGAATGCGGGGTGAAAGAGGTTCATATGCGGATTGCTTGTCCGCCGCTGGTGTATCCTTGCGTGTTCTTGAATTTTTCGTCTTCTCGTTCTAATTTTGACTTGTTTACCCGTCGGGTGATTCGGGATTTGGAAGGGACGTCCGATTTGACGGAAGAGATACTGAAACCGTATACTGATCCCGATTCCGAGAAGTATAAGAAGATGCAGGAAGTGATGGCTCAACATTTGCAATTGGATTCATTGAAATTCCAACGATTGGAAGATATTGTGAAGGCCATCGGATTGCCGAAAGAAGAGCTTTGTACTCACTGTTGGGACAATTCTTCTTATATGTAAAAAGGGCTGGAAACAGCCCTTTTTACATATAAGAAGAAAGATAAAGGTTAAAAACTAAAAGATAAAAGTTAGGGAGCATTTCCCACTTTTATCTTTTAGTTTTTAACTTTTAGTTTCTACTCAGTATGCATGGTGGTCGTCTTTCACGTCCTGTATGTCAATCTGTTTTTTGTTGAGAGCACGCCAAGCGTAGAATATATAAGCCAGTACGATGGGGGAGGCCAATGATACGTATGCCATGGTTTTCAACGTGTAGAGGGAGGAAGAGGCATTGTAAATGGTCAGGGACGAATTGAGATCTGTGTATGACGGGTAGAATGCCGTGTTATTGAATCCTGCCACGATAAACAGGGCGATTACAGCCAGAACGATTCCGATTCCGGAGAACCAGATTCCTTTTTTCCAGTGGGGTTTCAAGATGGATTGGATGATTCCGAATAATACCCCGATGACCCCGATCAGTAAGACAAGCGTGTTCAGAGGCATTTCCAGTAGGTTGTGGAAATATTTGTATGGAACGAGTTGGATGCTCTTATCTTCCATGATAGCGTAGCCTTTGCCCAGCAATATGATGGCTAGAAAGGCAAGTAGAAGTACAACGAAAGGGATCGAGTTGTATAGTACTTGTTTTTTACTTCTTGCGTAAATCGCATCGTGTTTGATGTTATTCATGAAATAGAGGGAGGCCAATGTGCGGGACAAAAAGAAAATAGCTAGCCCCAGGCAGAGGTTGGCTACGTTGAACAGCACCTCGATGCCTCTCCAAGGACTCATCCAGGTAACATCGTTCATTTCTCCCAGTTTAAACGGGTTGCCCGTGAAGAAAGACCCGACAACAGCCCCGATACAGATGGTGCCGATGACCCCGTTAATGATCAGGAATAGGTTGTAGGTCTTTTCGCCGAGCAAGTTTCCGGCTTTCCGGCGGTACTCGTAGGAAACGGCCTGCATCACGAAACAGAACAGAACAACCATCCAGGCGAGATAAGCTCCCCCGAAACTGGTTGAATAGAATAGCGGGAAACTGGCAAAGAATGCTCCCCCGAATACGACTAATGTGGTAAACGTGAATTCCCATTTACGCCCCAAACTGTTGACCAAGAGATTGCGTTCATCTTCGGTCTTGGCAATGGTATATAATAGTGTTTGTCCACCTTGCACGAATAGCAGGAATACGAGCAATCCGCCAAGCAATGATATTAAAATCCACCAGTAGTGTTGAAGAAATTCCATATTCATTTGTGATTTATGATTTATGATTCATGATTTTCCGGTCCCTTTTTTATCTGGTGGAACATAATTTTCAGTTCCGCAATGAGTAGGACGGTGAAAAGTATGGCGAACATCCAGAATGTGGTGATTACCCAGTCGGACGCTATTTTGGTAACGGCGACATTCGTGGGCATTAAGTCTTGTACGACCCAAGGTTGGCGGCCCACCTCTGCCACGATCCAACCGCATTGGGAGGCGATGTAAGCCAAGGGAACGCAGACAAGAGCCAGGTAAGGAATTAGTTTGAATTTCTCGAATTTTCTTTTCTTTGCATACCACAAGGAAAGAATGAATAGAAGTGTAAATAGCATCCCCAGGCCGACCATGATTCGGAAGCTATAGAACACGAGTGGCACATGGGGAATTGCATCGTGTGGTGAAGACAAATAGCCGTACCCGAAGTCGGAGTAGTTGGCTTTAAAGACTTGTAACGTGCTGTCGGCAAGGTGATGATTTCCGTCTTTCACGGCTTGTTTATATGTCTTCAAGGCATCGATGGCGGTGCGGCCGTTAGCCATACGCTGTTCCAAAGAGGGATAGGTGATACCTTCTTGTGACGTGTAACCGTCTAAAATATTTTGAATACCGGGGATGTAGGCGTTGAAGTCGTGATACCCCAGAAAGGAAAGCATTTGGGGTATATGGATCGCGTACTCCATTTTTTTCATCTTGGGTGTCGGTAATGATGGATCGATTGTCGGAATACCGATTACGGTGAATTCTACCCCGTTACCACCCTCGTTCAAGCCTTCCATGGCAGCGAATTTCATGGGTTGTGTTTTGGTTACATCCTGTGCACTGGAATCCCCCGTGTACATCGTGAGCAGGATACTGATTAACCCGAACACGGAGGCAAGCATGATACTCTTACGAGCGAATTCCAGGTTTCTTTTCTTCAGGATGAACCATGAGCTCACTCCTACCACGAAACAGGCCGAGAGCGTGTAGGCCGAAGTTACCGTGTGGGTAAATTTACTGATCGCGGTGGGAGAGAAGAGAATTGCCCAAAAGTCATCCATTTCATTCCTCGCTGTCAGAGGGTTGAATTCCATGCCGACAGGATTTTGCATCCAAGCATTGGCAACCAGAATCCATAAAGCTGAAATATTTGCCCCGACAAATACCATCCAAGTTGAAACCAGATGGAAGCGTTTGCTTACTTTATTCCAACCAAAGAACATAACGGCCACGAAGGTGGATTCCAAGAAAAACGCGATAATACCTTCAATGGCCAGCGGGGCACCGAAAATATCCCCCACGAACCAAGAGTAGTTTGACCAGTTTGTCCCGAATTGGAATTCCAGAATTAATCCGGTAGCCACGCCGATGGCAAAGTTAATGCCGAATAGTTTCATCCAGAATTTAGTGGCATTCAGCCAACTTGGATCGCCCGTTTTTACCCACATGGTTTCCATGATGGCGAGCATCAGAGCCAGACCCAAGGTCAAGGGTACAAACATATAATGATAAATTGCTGTCATGGCGAATTGCCATCGTGACCACTCCACCAGAGTGGTTGTTGTCAGATCAAGAAGCATGATATTAAGGTTTTGTGGTTAATTCTTCAAAAACATGATTACTTCTCTCCTCGGCACTGTCGTAGTGGGAGTTGAGGTAATTGGGCATGAGCCAAAGTTTAAAAACTAAAAACATGATGCATAGCTTAATAATGATAATAAGCCAAAGAGTTCTTCCCCAGCGGGGCATACTCCTGAATCCATCGTAATATAGGTCCCAAGCTTTTCTTAGCATACACGACTTTATTTTGTTATTTATCTATTAAAGAACGTAATCAAAGATAAAAATGTTTTCTTGATTTCCGTGTTTTTTTTGCATAAATAATACCTATCTACCGATAGAGTGAATTTATTTATTTATTTATTTTTGGGGAAAGAAACGTGTAACGTCAAGTTGTTTTTGCCGTACACGGAGAGTTGTTGGTTATTTTGTAAAGTTTGAATTATGAATAATATAGGAAAGTATTGTCTTGGAGGATTCGCTTTGGCGGTTGTGGGATTTTTGTGCTGGTATTTTTCCTCCATAATAGCTTATATTTTGATTGCCGTGATCATCTCTTTTTTGGGGCGACCGGTGATGAATTGCTTGGAACGGCTGAAGGTCAAAGGGGTTCGGCTGCCGGAAGGCTTGCGAGCCGCGATAGCTCTGGTTTGTATCTGGGTGGTATTTATCCTTTTCTTTTACACGGTAATCCCGTTGGTGAGTCAAGAGTTCCAGTCATTAAGTGATATTAGTATCACGAATATCGTGAACAAGTTTGAAGATCCTCTGGCCGATTTGGAACAAGGATTGAAACGGTTTGGAATTCTTGAACCGGATCAAGATGTGAAAGAGTATATCGTGACGAACTTGAAGTCGGTGGTGGATGTCTCGCAGATTCAAAATATGTTCGGATCCTTGGCAGGCACGATCAGTAGTATTTTCATCGCCTTGTTTTCCGTAACGTTTATGGCCTTCTTTTTTTTGAAGGATAGTAAGTTATTTTACCGGATGTTGTTGACCGTCATACCGACACGTTACGGGGAAGGCGTGGGGAATGCGTTGGACTCGATTCAAAAATTATTGATGCGTTATTTTATCGGGATTACCTTCGAGGTACTGATCGTGATGGGGTTGAATATTTTGGGATTGACGATCGTGGGGCTTCCGTTTAATAACGCGGTATTGATTGGTTTGATCACGGGGATTACGAATGTCATTCCTTATATTGGTCCTCTGATCGGGGCGGCCTTCGGGTTGTCTGTTGGGATTGCAACGAATGTGGATGTCGATTTTTATACAGTGGTATTTCCTTTGTTGGTATACATGAGTATTGTTTTTATTATTACCCAGTTGATAGATAACGTGGTGTTACAGCCTTTGATTTACGGGAATAGTGTTCACGCTCACCCGATGGAGATTTTTTTGGTGATACTGATCGCGGGAAATCTGGCGGGTATACCGGGAATGATCTTGGCGATACCGGGGTACACGGTTTTGAGGGTAATATTGAGGGAATTTTTTAATAAATATAAATTGGTCAAGTCCTTGACCAAAGGACTGGAAGATGGAAAATGAAAACTAAAAGCGGAGTTTGTTTCACTTTTAGTTTTTCACTTTTATCTTTTAGTTCAAATAGCTCCTCGCATCCGGTCCTCAAAGGCCGAAAGGGCTGCTTTTGCTCCTTCTCCCATGGCGATGATGATTTGTTTGTAGGGGACTGTGGAGACATCTCCCGCGGCATAGATTCCCGGAATATTCGTACGGCAATGCGTGTCAATAGCAATTTCTCCCATTCGATTCGTGTCGACCACTTCCCGGAAAACACCGCTATTGGGCATTAGCCCGATCTGAACGAAAATTCCGTCCAATTCGATGGTGCGAGCCTCTTCGGTTGCCCGATTTTTTACCCGAATACCTGTTACCTTATCCCCGTTGCCGATAACTTCAAGAGTTTGTGAACTGACAAAGACTTCCACGTTGGGTAGACTCTTTAGTTTTTCTTGCAACACTTGGTCGGCCTTTAAATGGTCCAGGAATTCCAATACGGTAACTTTTGAACATATTCCTGCCAAATCAATGGCAGCCTCTATCCCTGAGTTTCCTCCTCCTACAACAGCAACGTGTTTGCCTTTGTAGAACGGTCCGTCGCAATGTGGGCAGAACGCGACACCTCTGCCGATATACTCTGCCTCTCCCGGTACGTTCAGTTTTCTCCAACTGGCTCCGGTAGCCACGATAACTGCCGGTGCGGAGAATTTCTCCCCGGTAGCCGTGGAAAGTTCTTTTTGTTTGTCCTTTAATTCTATTTTTTCGATTCGCCGATGTTCTAACAAGTCAATCGGGTAACATTGTAAATGTGTCCGTAAATTATCTGCCAATTGATTTCCTGTTGTTTCCGGGACAGAGATCAGGTTTTCAATTCCCACCGTTTCTTTGACTTGTCCCCCGATGCGTTCCGCTATAACTGCCACGTTCAATCCTTTTCGTGCAGAGTAAATGGCGGCTGCCGAACCCGCTGGGCCTCCTCCTAGAACGATGACATCATAACTTTTTTCTTTCGTCTCCAGCGTGTTTTCTTGGATCCCGTATTGTGCCTCAAGTTTGTTTAATAATTCACCGAATTCTCCTCTTCCGACATGAATAAGTTTTCCATCAGCAAACACGGAAGGTACACCCTGTATCTTTAATTCTTCTACTTCATCCTGATAGATGGCCCCGTCAACCATTTCGTGGTGGATTTGTGGATTTAATGTAGCCATGGCATTTAATGCCTGCACGACATCCGGACAGTTGGTACAAGTTAAAGATACGTAGGTTGTCAAGTGAATCGGGCCTTTCAATGCTTTTACCCGGTTACAAATGGTCTCGTCCGGAAAATTCTTTCCTTTCCCGTCTGCATTCATGATGGCAAGCAGAAGAGAGGTGAACTCGTGCCCATTGGGAACACCCCGGAATTTGATACCTGTGGGCTCTCCGTTTTTCAGTAAAGCAAACTCTAATTCCTTTCCCTCTCTAATCCGGCAAGAAATTTTATCCGTACATTCAGCCACGTCAGCCAACATCTCTGTTAATTCCTGACGACTTTCGTGTTGAGGAGCTACGGCGATGTCCAACGTGTATTGTGCCTCTAAAACAGCGAAAATGTTTTTAAGTTGATCTTTTAAAGAGATATCTAGCATATAATTTAGAATTTAGAATTTAAAATTTAGAATTTAGAATGAGGGGGAAGGCGGGTAAAAAGGGGTGTCGTGTAATGCACCCCTTGGAAGGTCTTGATTAGATTTTTCCAACCAAATCAATACTCGGTTTCAGCGTGCTTGCTCCTTTTTTCCATTTTGCAGGGCAAACTTCGTTCGGGTGTTCTGCCACGAATTGAGCGGCTTCTACTTTTCGAAGTAATTCGTCGGCATTACGTCCGATGTTGTTGTCGTGAATTTCAGCAATCTTGATCTTTCCTTCCGGGTTTACCACGAATGTCCCGCGATAAGCCATTCCGTCTTCCTCGATCATCACCCCGAAACCTCGGCTCAACACTCCGGTCGGGTCAGCCAACATCGGGTATTTGATTTTACGGATACTTTCCGAGGCATCGTGCCATGCTTTGTGTACGAAATGAGAATCCGTGCTTACAGAGTAGACTTCTACTCCCATGGCTTGAAACTGCTCGTATTTCTCTGCCACGTCAACGAGTTCGGTCGGACAAACAAAGGTAAAATCTGCGGGGTAGAAAAAGAAGATTGCCCACTTGCCTTTTATGTCTTCGCTACTTATTGTTTTAAACTCTCCGTTATGAAATGCCTGAACTTTGAACTCAGGAAGTTGTGAATTGATAATTGGTTCCATTGTTTTTTATTTTATAAGTGTTCTTGTTTTTATTTTCTAATACAAAAATATATCATTTATTTTTATTAAAACAAGAAAACCAATTGAATTATTCTATGTGTGGATAGATAAAACTAATATTTAAATTTTATTCTCGTATTCTCGCATGAATTCATCCGCAATATAGAGATTACCGTAGAGATAAAGCCCGGTTGTCTTATCGTGCAGATCGGCACAAGTCTTGCTTTCGTAGAATAATTGTAATGCTCGGACCGGGGCAATATCCAAGCGTTTCGCTAGTTCGGCGGATATAATGCCGATGCGGTTACTCAATATCATTTCTTGAATTTCGGGTGACTTTACCGGGTCATTCTGCAAGTTCTGTTCTTTCATAAACAAGATATTTGTCTGTAATACTTTGGTCTAACAAACATATTTGGTTGTTGGGCTGATATTGGGCTAGGCGTTGCAATGCTACATCGGCACTCATCAAGCCGGACATGTATAAGTTTATCGTATCGATAACCCGGTCATTGGCTACGCCTCCTTCTACATAGTCGTAAATGGATGCAGGATTCTCGCCTCTGCGGCTGGCGACGATAAAGTTCAGCCACTCTGTATCGTAGGCTTTAAATATCTTGCAACGGGCTTCAGTCAGAATAGCGTCACGATCAAGTTGATAGATGTTAATGACTGCTTGGGTTTTACGGCGTTTGGCCGTTGTGATAGCCCAACGATACGCTTGTTCTTTTATATCGGTCACATAGAAACCACGACCGAAATCCAAATTCTCTCGTCCTAATCGACACAGAGGTGAGTTCACTTGCTCCGTTCCACCATGATACACGGTTATAGTCATCGTTTTGCCTCCCATGTTATTAAACATTCCACCATATTGTCAGTTACATGTTCACGACTTTCCGTGTGGAGCGTGTCATAGTAGGGTAGAATGTAATTTTCAATCATACCCACGCGTTTCATACGGGCAAATACTTCTTGGTAAGGGATTCCAAGTTTGCGAGCAACGCCTTCGATGCAAGAGGCGGCGAATGATAGTATTAGTTCCGTGTGCGATAATTCTATTAGATTTTTCATCGAGTGTATGTTTACTTTACAAAGTTATAAAAATAATGTCGATGAAAAGAGAAAATGATGTTGTTCTTTTGGTAAAATAGCGTGGGGAGAAAATGACTTGAATAAGGTTTACGTCTGAAATTCACAGACGTAAACCTTGGTTATTTTTTAGATTAAGGCAATGTCCAATACTTCCCGAATGTGGTCGACGAAGTGGAATTTAATGCCTTTGACGTATTCTTTTTTTATCTCGTCAATATCTTTTTTGTTTTCCCGACAAAGGATAATCTCTTTGATGCCGGCGCGTTTGGCAGCAAGGATCTTTTCCCGGATACCACCCACGGGGAGAACTTTACCCCTCAGCGTGATCTCTCCGGTCATGGCGAGGGCTTTCTTTACCTTTCTTCCGGTTAGCGATGAGGCTAACGAGGTGACCATGGTGATACCTGCCGAGGGACCGTCTTTCGGAACGGCACCTGCCGGGACGTGGATATGAATATTGTGTTCTTCCACGGCAGAGGGCTGTATGCCCAGCTCTTCGGCGTGTGATTTGATGTATTCCAATGCCAGGGTGGCAGACTCTTTCATCACGTCGCCTAGGCTTCCTGTCATGGTTAGCGTGCCTTTCCCTTTGCTGATGCTGGATTCCACGTAAAGGATCTCACCACCCACGGCTGTCCACGCTAAACCTGTAACCACTCCCGGTAACTCGTTACCCTGGTATTCTTCCCGGGTAAAGATGGGGGTGCCCAAGTATTCTTCCACGGTAGTCTTTGTCGGTTTAATCGTGAAAGACGAGTCCATGGCCACTTTCTTTGCCACTTGACGCATGATTTTTGCCAAAGTTTTATCTAATCCCCGTACTCCCGATTCCCGGGTGTATTTATCGATGATGAAGTTTAGTATATCATCGGTAAATTCGATTTGTTCTGCTTTCAGCCCGTGATTCACCAGTTGCTTGGGGATCAAATGCCGTTTGGCAATCTCTATTTTTTCTTCCATGAGGTAACCGCTCACTTCGATCATTTCCATACGATCCCTTAACGGGGGAGCAATCGTTGAAATGTCGTTTGCCGTGGCGATAAACATGACTTTCGATAAGTCGTAGTCCACGTCCAGATAGTTATCATGGAAGGTTGTGTTCTGTTCCGGATCAAGTACTTCCAATAGGGCAGATTGTGGATCTCCCCGGAAATCCTGACCGACTTTGTCAATCTCGTCCAGTATGAATACGGGATTTGATGTACCCGCTTTCTTGATACTTTGGATGATTCGGCCGGGCATGGCTCCAATATAGGTGCGACGGTGTCCCCGAATTTCGGATTCATCGTGTAAACCTCCCAATGACATACGTACGAACTCCCGGTTAAGTGCCCGGGCAACAGATTTGCCCAAAGAGGTCTTGCCCACCCCCGGAGGGCCGTATAGGCACAGGATCGGGGATTTCATATCTCCTTTCAGTTTCAGTACGGCAAGGTATTCGAGAATTCTCTCTTTCACCTTGTCCAATCCGTAATGATCGGCATCCAGTATTTCGGATGCTTTCTTCAGATCGAAATTGTCTTCAGAGTAGTGTTCCCACGGTAATTCTGTCAATTCTTTCACGTAGTTGAATTGCACGGAATAGTCCGGGGTGGAGGGGTTTTGGCGTTTCAATTTTTGAAGTTCCTTTTCAAAAATTTCCTGCACGTTCTTTCCCCACTTTTTCTTTTTGGCTGCCTCTTCCAATTCTTGAAGGTCTTCATCCACCGGGTTGGCACCCAGCTCGTTTTGGATGGTCTTCATCTGTTGGTGGAGCAAGTATTCCCGTTGTTGTTTATCCAGATCGACTTTCACTTTTTTCTGGATGTCCTCTTTGAGTTCCAGTATCTTGACTTGTTTGCCTAAAAGTTCCAGTAATTTGGTTGCCCGTTCTTTTAAGAGGTCAATTTCCAGTAATTCCTGTTTATTTCGGTAGTCAATATCCGTGTTCGAGGAAATGAAATTGATTAGGAATAGCATACTCTCGATGTTTTTCAAGGCGAAGCCGGCTTCGTTCGGAATGTTGCTGGAGTATTTTACAATCTTGAGAGCCATGTCCTTTAACGCCTCTCCGATGGCATTGTACTCTTGATCTTCTTCCGTGATCTTCTCCTCTTGCTTAACAATGATTTTTCCCACGTGATAGGGTTCGTCATACAGGATGTCGTCGAGTTCGAATCTTTTTTTACCTTGTATGATAGCCGTTGTGGTGCCATCCGGCATTTCCAGAATCTTCAAAACGGTAGCTACCGTGCCGATCGTGTACAGGTCTTCCAGTTTCGGGTTTTCGGTATTGGTGTCTCTTTGGGCAATAACACCGAAAGGTGCGCTGCTTTTGTACACGTACCGGATAAGTTTCAATGACTTCTCCCTGCCAATATTTATAGGAATTATGACGCCCGGGAACAGAACCGTGTTCCGTAGCGGTAAAATTGGCAGGGTGTCAGGAATATCCGTGTGGTCGTTGAGCATTTCTTTCTCGTCTCCCAAGATGGATAAATAATCCTGATTGTTGTCCGCCAAGCTTTCTTGTAAAATATCTTTGAAGTCTATGTTATTCATTATGATCTCCTTATCTCTATTGGTTTAAACTTTTCCACATGTGGTTTATCTTCTGTTTCCCCGTGATTAGCTTTGTCTCAAAAAACTGACATTTTGACAAAAAGGTACTGAAAAATAAACCACTACATAATAGGACAATTCCTATGCCAAATATTTTTTTTGTGATCTATGATGCATTTGTTACTTTTGTGTGCAAATATAAAACACACGATGAAAATAATTTTGTTTGATGATAAAAGTTGGGGAACTTTAAGACCCTTGACTTTTACTCGTCCGATTTCTGAATTGAGGGTAGGAATTCTCACGATCCGGGAAAAGTGGGAAAAACGGTTTGGAGATAAGGTTGCATATCTGACCAAAGATTACCTTCAGGAAAAGTTCCCGTTGTCTGTGGAAGACGATAATTTGCTTGTCAATGGTTCGGTTTGTCCGAATGATGAATTGATGCGGGAGATTAAGTCTTTGCAGGCTGGAGAGATGTTATTACAGGGTGATTGTCTGATCGCCGTGCGAATGGGTAGACAGGACGTTGCAACCTTTGATCCGGTGACGATACCCGATTTTATATGTAAAGAATACACGGGAGAGTTTACCCGTGTTGTTTATCCTTATCATTTGTTTTCACGGAATGCCCAAGAGTTGGAGATTGATTTCCGGTTGATTACGGAAGGGCGTGAAAGTGCCCCGCTGAATAGCAGCGTGCAGGTGTACGGGAAGTATCCCGTTTTCGTGGAAGAGGGGGCTGTTGTACGTTGTGCAGTAATTAACACGGAGGGAGGCCCGGTATATATCGGTAAGGATGCCGAGATTATGGAAGGTGTTCTCGTGCGAGGACCATTGGCTATGTGTGAACATTCGGTACTGACGATGGGGGCCAAAGTGTACGGGGCGACAACCTTAGGCCCGTATTGTAAATGTGGGGGAGAGGTGAACAACGTCGTGATGATTGGTTATTCGAATAAGGCTCATGACGGATTCCTCGGGAATTCCGTGTTGGGCGAGTGGTGTAACATTGGTGCCGGGACGAATAATTCCAATCTGAAAAACACTTACGTGGAAGTGAAACTGTGGGATTACGAGACGAAGCATTTTTGTCGGACCGGACTCCAATTCTGCGGTTTGATCATGGGTGACCATGCAAAATTGGGTATTTCTACCATGATTAATACCGGAACGGTGATCGGTGTGGGGACTAATATTTTCGGTTCGGATTTCCCCCGGAATTTTGTTCCTTCCTTCTCATGGGGAGGTGCCAGCGGTTTCACGGAGCATAAAATGAATCAATTCGTTTCCACGGCTGAAGCTGTTATGAAACGCCGGAACAAAACGTTTGATGATGTCGATCGCCGAATTCTCGAACACGTGTTTGCGGATCCTGAACGATAGGGCGTTAGCAGGTTATGAATTGCTTTCTAACCTGCAACTTGTAACCATACAAAAAGAGGAGATTCCAAGAATCTCCTCTTTTTGTATTATATCAGAAGAATTATTTCTTTCTGTTTTCCATGTGGTTCTTGTAACGGTTCATGAACTTGTCAACACGTCCTGCCGTGTCAATCAATTTAATCTTACCGGTATAGAACGGGTGTGAAGAGTTGGAAATTTCCATCTTTACTAATGGATATTCAACTCCGTCGATCTCGATAGTCTCCTTCGTTGCAGCAGTAGACTTGGTGATTGTAGTCGTTCCATTAGACATATCTTTAAACGCTACTAATCTGTAATTTTCAGGATGTATGCCCTTTTTCATTTCGTATATAATTTTAAAATTGTTCCTTAGTTTAACGGGCAGCAAAGATAGTTGATTCATTATAAATCACAAAGAATTTCAGAGACTTTTTTAATTGAGAGAGAGAAAAGTCTGATGAAAAGAGTTGAAATTCACATTCTTCGCGGGGTTCACATAGCTCTTGCCACGTAATCGTTCTTTTTTATAATGGTATTTATATACCACTTTACAATGAAACATAAAGTAAACTTTTCCTAGATAATACACGTTTATCTTCTGTAGCATATTCGGTGTTCTTAGGGATTAAAGACGTATCAAAGACGAATCAAAGACGTTACAAAGACGTTCGGGAACGTCCCAGAGCGTCTCCGTGGCGAAATTGATTGGCGCTTGTCTTGGAAGTTAATCCCTTATCCATTGGATTACGAATGGTAAATATTCCTTCTTGCATGCAGGAGTTAACATCTAAACAAAACGGGGGCGTTTTTATGGTTATTGGTGACAAGGTGATTTATGTTGATAATTTTGTTCGGAATGTTGTATCTTTGTGCGCTCAAAAGAACGAATAAATATGATTAGGGTTGAGAGAGATAAAGTTACGTTCTACCAATTCTTGGGATTGCGGAGTTTTCCGGGATTAAGTCATTTCGTGTCGGGAAGAGAAGGGGGTGTTAGTGTCGGTGGGCAAGCCGCGTTGAATCTGGGATTCATGGATGAAGACCGAGATGATCGGGTATTGACTAACCGGATGTTGTTGGCAGAGGCTGTTGGCTGTAGTGTGGATAATTTTACTTTTGGAGAACAAAAACACACCACTCACGTAGAAGTCGTGACCCGGGCACAGCGCGGTCGGGGAGGACGGGAAAAAGCAACCCGCTTGCCCTCGACGGATGCTTTGATTACCAGGGAAACAGGTGTTTGCCTGATGGTGCTTGCGGCCGATTGTGTTCCTGTTTTGATGTACGATTCCCGAATGCGGGTGATTGCTGCCGTTCATGCCGGATGGCGAGGTACGGTGGGAAGAATTGCCGCGCAGACCGTGGAACGGATGCGGGATGAGTTCGGATGCGATACTCGGGATGTGATTGTCGGAATTGGCCCCTCTATCGGTCCCTGTTGTTTCGAGGTCGGGGAAGAAGTCGTTGAGGCGGCACGCGAAGGCTTGGGGAATTTGGAGGGCTTGGTGGAAACGGGAAAACAACCCGGGAAGTACCAGTTGAATCTCTGGGAGGCGAACCGTCGTCAATTACGGCAAGTGGGAGTGGAAGACGCTCGTATTGAAGTGGCGGGTATTTGTACTGTTTGTCATCATGATCATTTTTATTCCTATCGAGGGGACCGGGGTAACACGGGACGATTCGGGGCGGGAATCATGTTAAATATATAGAGGGAATGTTAGGAGGAATTTTTATTATTATGGCTTTTTATTTACTGGGAGAATGTTGTGCCTGGTTGATAAATGGTTTTGTACCGGGGAGCGTGTTGGGAATGATGTTTTTGTTCTTGGCATTATCCATGCGTTGGGTTAAGCCGGAGAGAGTGCGTCCGGTGGCTCGTTTTCTTTGTGATAACATGGCGTTTTTCTTTCTTCCGGCGGGAGTGGGGATTATCACGTCCATGGATGTGTTGTCTCGTTATTGGGATGTCGTGTTGGTTGTAGGGACGGTAACCACGTTGCTGGTATTGATTGTGGTGGCGGTTTTGCAACAATGGCAGGAGGATCATCGGGCACATGGTAGAACGAATTAATTTGTAGAAAGATGCAGTCGATAGTTTCGTCAGAGATATTTATAATAACATTAGTGGCCGGAGTTTACTTGGCAGCACTCTGGTTGTATCGGAAAACGAGATTGGCGTTATTACATCCCTTGTTGGTATCCATCCCGGCCCTGGTGGCGGTGATGAGCGTGATGGGGATTCCGTATGAATCTTTCCAGCAAGGGAGTCGGATGATTAATTTCCTGTTGGGCCCTTCTGTCGTGGCCTTGGGGTATGTGTTGTGGGAACAGGTGGAATACATGAAGAGCAATGCGGTGTCGATCATGACTTCCATTTTTGTGGGGAGTTTGGTGGGAATCGTAAGCGTGATTTGTATTGCTCGCTGGATGGGGGCAGACCACGTGTTGATAGCGACATTGGAGCCAAAGTCCGTGACGACTCCGATAGCAATGGGGGTAGCCGAGAAGGCGGGTGGTATTCCTGCCATTGCAGCGGTAATAGTTATCGTGGTGGGGATATTCGGGGGAATCGTGGGGCCTTTCGTGTTAAACAAATTGAATATCGATAGTAAGATAGCCCGAGGGTTATCCCTTGGTGCCGCGGCTCACGGGTTGGGTACGGCCAGGGCTATGGAACTGGGTGCGTTGGAAGGGGCCATTAGTGGTTTGGCGATTGGTTTGATGGGGGTGATGACTGCGATACTGGTGCCTGTTGTCGAATGGGTTATGTCATTATTTTAATGTATGTTGCAGAATTTTACAGCTATCGATTTCGAAACGGCTAACCGTTACCCGACAAGTGCTTGCTCGATCGGGATTGTTGTCGTACAGGACGGTGAGATCACGGAAGAGTTCTCGCACCTGATTAAGCCGGAGCCATTCTATTTTAACAAAAAGTTTATCGAGATTCACGGGATTACTCCCACGATGGTGGAAGATGCACCTTCCTTTTATGATTTGTGGAGCGTGATCGGGCGTTATTTTGATGCAGAAGCGTTGGTCGCGCATAACGCGGGGTTTGATATAAGTGTTTTGAAGGCTTGTCTGGAACGGGCGGATTTGTACGTTCGTTTGCCTGAATCTTTTTGTACCTACCGATTGTCCCGGAAGTTGGTGAAAGGTTTACCCAATTATAAATTGAATACGTTGTGTGATCATTTCGGGATAGCGTTAAATCATCATGAGGCATTAAGTGATGCTCGGGGGGCGGCGAAAATTATGATCGAATTGTCAAAGTTGAGTCTTTTTTCATGAGTTTTTCCCTCGTTGATGGCGAGGGAAAAACTTATAATTTACGGATGATTTCTTTGAATATAGCTCCCATACGAGGTTGTGCATGATTACCCACATCTTGTACCTCCGTGTGATTTGTTTTTATGAGTTCCTCGCTGGCCGTGCTGTTCGTGATAACAGACATGCCAAAGCATTCCATATCCATGTGGCGAGCCACGATAACTTCCGGTACGGTAGACATTCCCACGGCATCCCCGCCAATGACCCGAATCCAGTTATATTCTGCCGGGGTCTCGAAGGACGGCCCCTGTAGTCCGGCGTACACACCTTTTTGCAAGGGAATATTTAATTTCTTTCCGGCTTCCTCTGCCAATTGAATTAAACGTTTGCTATATGCCTCGGCCATTCCGGGGAAGCGGGGACCGAGTTCGTCGATATTTTTACCCCGTAGCGGGTGTTCCGGGAATAGGTTGATATGATCCCGAATAATCATCAGGTCTCCAACCAGGTAATTCGTGTTCACGCCTCCGGCCGCGTTGGAAACGAAAAGCGTTTTTACCCCAAGGGCGTGCATCACTCTCACGGGAAAGGTTACTTCTTTCATGGAATATCCCTCGTAATAGTGGAAACGTCCCTGCATGGCAATGACCTTTTTACCTCCGAAGGAACCGATAAGCAATTCACCCCGGTGTCCTTGTACCGTGGAAACGGGGAAATTGGGAATTGCCATATACGGAATGGCGTGTTCGATCTCTATTGATTTCCCTAATTCTCCCAGCCCTGTTCCTAGGATAATACCGATGGTATGCTCTCCTTTCACGAAGGGGGCCAAGTATTTGCTACTTTCTTGTATCTTGTCTAACATAGTCGTATATATTTTTTATGAGTTGGTCTCTTGGGGTTAGGAACTCCGGTTCGATCGGGATGTAGAAAATTTGTTGCCTGATCTCTTCCGGTATATCGCATAACGTGAGGCGAACGGCATCCTTTTCCGTGGTGAAAATACACTTGTCCGGGGTGCTGATCTTTTCGTATTCCTGGAGAATACGTTTTATATCTGTATCGCTGTAATTGTGATGGTCGGGAAAAGCGATGTGATCAATCTGGTTAGTCATCTGTTTTAGATGTTCCAGGTAGGGAGCCGGCTGGGCAATCCCGGTGACACAGAGTATGGCCGTTTTCGGGGTTATCGTTTGATGACTATTCCCGTCGAGCGAACGTATTTCTCCGTATTTCATGGAGGAGAACAAAAGCTGTTGATAGGCTTTTAAATTCAAGTGTTTCAGAATAATCCGTTTCTCTATGGGCGAAATGTTCGTGGGGCATTTGGTCACGATGATATAATTTGCCCTTTCCTTGGCATGAATACTTTCCCGAAGACGTCCCAAGGGCAGTAAATGATCCTCGTATATGGGGCGGTTGTAATCGATTAGCATGATGTTTATATCCGCTTTCACGTAGCGATGTTGAAAACCATCATCCAAGATGATTACTTCCGGTTTTTCCGGAAGTTGCATGAGCTTTTTGATTCCACGTACTCGATCCGCGTCTACAGCTACGATGATTTCTGGAAATTTATTTTTTATCTGCATGGGTTCATCCCCGATGTCGTTTGCCGTAGAGGTTTCCGTGGCCAGAACAAAACCGGACGTCTTCCGTTTATACCCTCGACTGAGACAGGCTACACGGTAATCATTTTTCAACTCGTTGATCAGGGATTCCGTGTGAGGGGTTTTCCCCGTTCCACCCACGGTGATATTTCCCACACAAATAATAGGAATGTCAAATTCATGGATCTTTAGTATACCCAAGTTGAACAAACGGTTCCGAATGCTGACCCCAATGCCGTACAGTACGCTTAAAGGCCATAGAATGAGATTTTTCAACACAATATTTCGCTTTAATTAAACGTGAGATCGTAAGGTATTCTGGCTACCATCCCTTTTATTTTTAACCACTCTTTCTGTTCCCGATAAGTATCATAGAAATCACCCAGTTCTGATTTTAATATGCTGGTCCTGATGCTTTGCGAGAAATTTAGCAGAATATCTTTGAAAGGACTGCGTTCTACCGGTAGTTCGATGAGCTGATAGTAGTCCAGGCCTGCTTTGTTTGCCGCGATGGCAATGGCATCTTCCAGTCCGCCTAACACGTCAACCAATCCGAGTTCCAGAGCGTCCTCTCCTGTCCATACCCGTCCTTGTGCGATTTCGTTTACCGCCTCTTTACTCATGTGGCGTCCCTGGCTTACCCGATCAAGGAAGGTGTCGTATCCCCGGTTGATGTAAGTCTGCATCACGTTGCGTTCGTACTCCGTCAAAGGACGATCACTGATTGGGATAGGTAACGGGTATCCGCCGCCGAAATCACTGTGCTCGTTGGTTTTCACCACGTCAGAAGAGATGCCAAGTTTATCTTTGATTAGCTCTTCTCCACTAAATAGCAGTCCGAATATTCCGATGGATCCCGTAAGGGTTGTCGGGTCGGCCACGATGGTATCTGCTGCACAAGAAATGTAGTATCCACCGGATGCGGCCACGTTACCCATGGAGGCAATGAACGGCTTCGTCTGTGCGGCGAGTTGCACCTCTTTCCAGATAATATCGGAAGTCAGTGCGCTACCCCCCGGGGAGTTTACACGCAACACGATCGCTTTGATATTTTTGTCTTCACGTGCTTTTCGGATGGTTGTGGCCAGTTCCGGTCCGATACTTTCCGGTCCCTGTTGGAATTCAATGTTTCCTTGAGCGTAAATTACGGCGATTTTCTCAGCGGCAAAATTTACGGTTGGGAAAGTGACTTTCGTGTAATCCTCGAAACTTGTTAAGGATAGTTTTTCGTTCTCTGTCAACCCACATGCCTCACGTAGTTTGTCAAGCATGGCATATTCGTAAAGGGCTCCGTCAAAAAATCCTTCTTTCACAAATTCTTCTACCGGGTAGATTTTGAAATCATCGGTGATTTGATTGATTTTTTCTACCGGGATATTTCTGCTGGCGGAAATACCTTTCACGATGTTACCCCAAAGAGAACCTAAATAAGTCTGCACCTGTTCCCGGTTGGCCTCACTCATGTGTGTTTCAATGTAGGGTTCCACGGCTGCTTTGAATTTGCCGACACGAATGACCTCCGGTTGTACACCGATTTTTTTCAAAAGGTCTTTATAGAAGGATATATTTGCGCTCATTCCGGTTAACAGTAACGGGGTTTCGGGGTTAACGAAAACGCTGTCAGCAACTGTAGCCAAATAATAGCTTTTCTGAGAATATCCCAAGTTGGTATAACTGTAAATGAATTTGCCGCTTTGCTTGAATCTCAATAAGGCATTACGGATCTCGTCGATCGTGGCAAGAGCCCCGAAGTTAGAGTTGATTTCGGTCAGGTCCAAGTAAATCCCCCTGATGCGGGAATCCTTGCTGGCATTGTCAATGTATTCAAGTATTTTATTTAGCCCGATTTGTTTTTCGGAACTCATGGTCGTCAAGTTAAAATTTTGTAATGGGTTCTCCGATGCTCTATCCGGGATTGCTGTCTTCAGCGATAGTTTCAGTATCGTGTTGTCCTTGATTTCGATTGATGGACTGGAGAAACTAGCTATGGCCCCGACGAGTCCGATGAACACGAAAAACAGGATAACGTGTACGATAATAATACCAACAATGGTTGCTAACAAGTATTTCAGAAAGCTTTTCATATGTGTTGTTTTAAATTATTAATATTCCCGGGTAAAATTTCGATATACAAAATATGAATTATATTGTAAATCTTGTTTACAAATGTATGGATATAATTTCGGTCATACAAAATTTTATTTGATTTTGTAGATTTACGACGTTACAAACTTTACAAACTTATTTTGTTGACATTTGTTTTTTTAATAGTTTTACGTGCAGAATCCGGTTGCGTTTCGAGAGGAGAATAAACTTTGCGTTTCGTGACTAAAAATGTTTGTAGCGAAAACTGTAACTCTTTAATTATACGACATGAGCAAATTTGAAGTTATTGGTGGGAGACGATTGAAAGGTGAATTGATTCCCCAGGGAGCAAAGAATGAAGCATTACAGGTGATCTGTGCTTGTTTGCTGACGAGGGAAGAGGTGATTATCTGTAATATCCCGGAGATATTGGATGTAATGAAATTGATTGATCTGCTTCGGGGAATGGGAGTGAAGGTGGAGAGACTTCAAAAAGGAGAGTTTTCTTTCCGGGCGAACGAGATCAATTTTGATTACCTGGAAACAGAGGATTTTTACAGTAAAGCGGCTAGTTTGCGCGGATCGATCATGATTTTAGGCCCGTTGTTAGCCATGCACGGTTGCGGTTTGGTGCCCAAACCGGGAGGGGATAAAATCGGACGGCGTCGGTTGGATACCCATTTCCTCGGTTTCGAGAAATTGGGAGCCACGTTCGAGTATGATGCTATTTCAGGATGTTACAAGGCTTCTGCCCAGAAATTGCGGGGGACTTACATGTTACTCGATGAGGCATCCGTGACCGGAACGGCGAATATCATCATGGCAGCCGTGTTGGCAGAAGGGGTAACCACGATCTATAATGCCGCTTGTGAGCCTTACGTGCAACAATTGTGCCGGATGTTGAATGCCATGGGGGCCCGAATTTCGGGAATTGCCTCCAATTTGTTGACGATTGAGGGGGTTGAAAGTCTTGGCGGTTGCCAGCATCGTTGTCTGCCCGACATGATCGAGGTAGGCAGTTATATCGGACTTGCTGCATTGACTCGCTCGGAGATCACGATCAAAAATGTCGCTATTCCCCAGTTAGGTATTATTCCGGATGCATTCCGCAAGTTGGGGATCCGGATTGAGGAGCGTGGAGATGATTTGTATATTCCTCGCCAGGAGCACTACATGATAGAGGATTTTATTGACGGTTCCATCCTGACGGTTGCCGATGCTCCGTGGCCGGGCTTGACTCCTGACTTGTTGAGTGTATTCCTTGTTGTGGCAACTCAAGCGAAAGGGAGCGTGCTCATTCACCAGAAAATGTTCGAGAGCCGCTTGTTCTTCGTGGATAAATTAATTGATATGGGAGCGAAGATTATTCTTTGTGATCCGCATCGGGCCACGGTTATCGGGCAAAATCATGAATCCCAGTTACGAGCCACCAAGATGACTTCTCCGGATATACGTGCCGGAATCGCCTTGTTGATTGCAGCGTTGTCAGCCCAGGGGACAAGTGTCATTGATAACATCGACCAAATTGACCGCGGTTACGAGCATATTGATGAAAAATTGAATGCCATCGGTGCGGAGATCAGACGGATTGATTGAGGAATGATTTTTCTATGATCTCTGCTTTTAGCGTGTCCGTGCATTCAGAGAGAAGAGTGGTCATGTTTTTGTGAATGACCGGATGAATGAAATCCGGCATGATTTCGTTTAAAGGTGCGAGTACAAAATTTCGTTGTGCAAGTCTGGGATGAGGAACCGTCAGACGAGGAGTATTGATGACCCGGGAATCACAGAATAGAATATCTATATCCATGGTTCGGGAGCAGAATTGCGTGCCGGTACGAACCCGTCCCAGTTTTTGTTCCGTGGCTTGACATTTATCCAACACCTCTTCCGGGAGTAAATCGGTTTCGTAAGTAACAATTTGATTGTAAAAAGAGTCAGATGATTCGAATCCCCACGGGGCGGTTTCGTAAAGGGAAGAACAATGTTGGATCTTCCCTATGCTTGACATTTCCGTTATCGCTTCACGGATCAAGGCTTTTCGATCTCCTTGATTTCCCCCGAAGATTAAAGTGACAAACATCCGAAGTAATTTTAGGTTTAATGATTTTAGATTGAAAAAGCATTCAATTTAAAATCTACGATTAGTTGTGTTTTTTGTAAAATTGCTTCTTGTTGTTTTTCTGTTGCTTGTTGTTATTCATGGGTTTATTGTTTTTCTTTTGCAACAAGTCTTTCGAGTGAGAAAGGATCATGCCTTCCGGCATTTCGATATTGCCACCGTATAATGTATTGATGTCGTTGTAAATCTGATCGTCTTCCACGGAGTCTTTATTCCACGTAAGGAATGATTTTTTCATGTGGTTAGCGGTCAACACCGTGAGTACTCTTTTGATTTCGGGGTCTTCTGTTTCTTTGATTTTTTCAATCAGTTTCTCGGTAAGAAGACCATAGTGCTTGTACTTGATATGGTGATTGTTATATGGTAACCTTTCCGGTTTTTCTTCCAGAATATCTTTTTCCGGGAGAGGATAAGGAGAATCGATATCCAGCGTGAAGTTTGACATGATCATCAAGTGATCCCACAATTTGTGGCGGAAATCCGGAACATCCCGAAGGTGTGGGTAAAGATTTCCCATCACGCTGATTACCGTTTTGGCTGCACGGGTACGCTCATCTCTGTCTGTTATTGTTGCCAGGTGGTCAACCATCATTTGAATATTCCTACCGTATTCGGGAAGAATAAGTTTTTTTCTTTGGCTATTATAGTCCATTACCGGATAATTTTGGTCTTAATTTTTTTTATTTTATGGGAAAACGCCGGAAAATCACATTAAAATGCCGGAATAATCAATCCCTTGAATCTATTAGAAATTAGAATATGCTGCAAATATAATATTTTTTGTTTATAAGTCGTTAATTTGTATGTCCTTGCACGTAAAGTTTTGCAAACTTTAACAATAAAACCTTTTGACCGTGCTTGGGGAACATCACTTTTGCCTTTTTATTGACTCCCAGGCCATCTATGGAAATTACTTTCCCCGGGCCGAAATTGGGATGGAAGATTACCATACCGGGAATAATCTGATCCCCGTTGATAGGAACCAGTTTCGAGGTGTCAATGTCCGGCACTTCAACCTTGGGTTGAAGGGTGATATTCGGACGAGCCACTTTCCCTTGTATACCGGGCCCGTTTAACGAGCGCCCCATGGAGGGACGGGCCGGGGTAAAAAATCCGTCCAGGTAGTGTGGGTCAATTTCCGCGATAAACCGGGAAGGCTGCGGGTAGACTACATTACCATTTTTATACCGGGAAGTGGCATAGGTCATGATCACTCTTTTTTCGGCACGGGTCAGTGCCACGTAAAACAACCTTCTCTCTTCCTCCAAGGCGGAAGGGGTATAGACACTTTGTTGGGCGGGGAAAAGTTCTTCTTCCATGCCCACGATAAAGACATTTTCAAACTCTAGTCCTTTCGCGGAGTGAATGGTCATCAAGGTTACTTTATTATTGTCCTCCGGTTTTTCGCTATCTTGATCGGTCAACAAGGCAACACCTTCCAAGAACGCGGGAAGCTTGTCATCCCGTCCTTCTTTGTAAGCGGTTTCACAGAAATCTTTGACGGCATTCAACAACTCATCTATATTTTCCCGACGGGACACTCCTTCCGGTGTGTCATCGGAAGAAAGGTCTTCTTTAATTCCGGAAGCTTGGGCTATCCGACAGGTCGTTTCGTAGGCGTTATCCTCCTTGGCTATCTCGGTGAATCCCTCGATCAATTGCCTGAAACGAGTTAGCTTGGCAGCCGTCGTGGCGGAAACCATACCGGGAACTTTGTTCAAGTTGCAAAGTAGAGTCCAGATGCTCACGTTATAATGTTGAGCCACTTCTTTTAACTTGTCGATCGTGGTATCCCCGATGCCCCGCCGCGGGTAGTTGATGATTCGTTTTAAAGCCTCCTCGTCGTTCTGGTTAATGGTCAGGCGTAAGTAGGCAATCAAATCTTTGATCTCCTTGCGTTGGTAGAAGGAAAGGCCCCCGTACACCTTGTAAGGTATATTTCTTTTACGTAAAGATTCCTCCATGATACGCGATTGGGCATTTGTCCGGTACAAAATGGCGAAGTGGTTGAAATCCGCTTGTTCGTTTTGGGAGATGCGGAATATTTCTTGTGCCACTTGAAAACCCTCTTCTTTATCGGACAGGGCTTTCATTACCCGGATTTTATCCCCTTCTTCGTTTTGAGAGAACGTTTTTTTAGGAATCTGTTCCTTGTTCCGGCTAATGATACTATTGGCCGCGTCAACAATGGTGGTCGTGGAGCGATAGTTTTGTTCCAGCTTGCACAATTTGTAGCCTGGGTAATCATTCCGGAAGTTCAAGATATTCTCGATGCGGGCTCCTCGGAACGAATAGATACTTTGTGCGTCATCTCCCACCACGCAGATGTTTTTATGTTGTTCTGCCAGTTTTTTGATGATGAGGTATTGCGAATAGTTCGTATCCTGGTACTCGTCCACGAGTATATAGTCAAATTTATTCTGGTACTTCTCCAGTATTTCCGGGAAATCACGGAAGAGAATATTCGTTTGTAATAGAAGGTCGTCGAAATCCATGACGTCGCTTTGCTTGCAACGGGCTTGGTAATACTTGTATATTTCCGAGATCTTGGGCTTCTTGGCCGCTTGATCTGCAGACGTGATCTTTGCCGATTGGGCGTATGCCTGTGCCACGATAAGATTGTTTTTGGCCATGGAGATACGTCCCAACACGTCGTTAGGTTTATATACCTTGTCGTCCAGTTTCAAATCCTTGACGATCGACTTGATTAAGTTTTTAGAATCCTGTGAATCGTATATCGTGAAGTTGGACGTGTAACCGAGGTTTTCGGCCTCGACCCGCAGAATCTTGGAGAAAATGGAGTGGAAAGTTCCCATCCATAAATTGGCGGCATTGCTTTGTCCCACGAGAGTGGCAATACGTTTCTGCATTTCCCGTGCGGCTTTGTTGGTAAACGTTAGGGCTAGAATACGGTAAGCGGGTACTCCTTTGCTTAATAAGTTCGCGATACGATATGTCAATACCCTTGTTTTACCCGATCCTGCTCCGGCAATCACAAGCGTGGGCCCATCCGTGTTCATGACGGCCTCTCGTTGGTTCTCGTTCAATTCGTTAATAAAATCCACGATAAATAAATTCAGAAAAACATTTAACCTTGTGTCCGCAAAAATACAAATAATATGGCAGAACTACTTCATTTGGGATGTATGTTTTATCTCGTTCAGAAAGTTGATGCTGTGGCACGCGACAATTCCGGCGGTTTCTGTTCGCAGGCGACTTTCACCGAGAGTGACAGGTATGAAGTTGTTTTCTTGGGCTAGCCGGATCTCATTTCCCGAAAAGTCTCCTTCCGGGCCGATGAGAATCGTGATCTCTTGGCCGGGTTGATATATCTCTTGAAGTGATTTTTTATTCCCCTCGTCACAATGGGCGATACATTTCAGCGGGGACGGATTGTTTTTCACGAAATGGGAAAACTCCGTCAACGGGTTGAGTTTCGGCAAGTAGGCTTTTAAGGATTGTTTCATGGCAGAAATAATGACTTTCTCCAAGCGATCCTCCTTGATTACCTTGCGTTCCGAATGGGCGCAGAGTAGGGGGGTAATTTCGTCAATTCCGATTTCCGTGCATTTTTCCAGGAACCATTCGATTCGCTCGATGTTTTTGGTCGGGGCAATGGCTATGTGAATATGGAAATCCCGTTTCCCGTATCCCTCTGTCTTCTCGATACAGCGAACTTCACAACGTTTCGGCTGAGCCTGAATGATTTCACACCGATAGAATCCCCCTTTCCCGTCGATAAGAAAAATTTCGTCTCCCACTTCGAGGCGAAGCACTTTGACACAATGTTTGGATTCCTCTTCCGGTAAAGCGTATAGGTTTTCTGTAATATCCGGTGTATAAAATAAATGCATAGAATGTGGTTAAATTTTGAAACAAAAGTATGAAAATAGACGAGAACTTCCAAAATGATTCTCTTATCCATGCGTATGTGTGATACTACTCAGGTCTAACCCAAATAAGGTAGTAAATAAACCCAAATAATACCACATACTCAGAGATCATTCAGTGTTTACTCGAAGCTGAACCATTCCGTAACGTTTGAGCAACGTTTGAACAACGGCTGAGCAACGGCTGAGTGGGATTATTTCCCTAGGATTTCAGTAGGATTTCCTCTGGTTTTGTTATAAATTACTTCTGATGATTACCGTGAACTCACGTTAAAACCGTGATCCCATCTAATACAAAAGCACCATTTTAACTTGGATGAAGTTAAATGGTGCTTTTGATATAAATGATTAACTTTCAGAATGTTGATAATTGTAATATGTGGAATTTTATTCTTCCTCTTCTTGCTCTTGATAAGCTTTCAACAACTCTTCTTGAACTTCTGCCGGTACTTTTTCATATCCGGAGAAATTCATGGTGAAGGAAGCTCGTCCTCCCGTGATGGAGCTCAATGCCGTGGAGTAGCGTTGCATTTCCTTCAACGGCACTTTAGCCATCAATTTTTGGAATCCGGTATCGGCTTCCATACCCATGATGATTGCTCTACGGGTTTGCAGGTCACCCATGACATCTCCCATGTATTCATCCGGGACGAGGACTTCCACGTCGTAAATCGGTTCCAAAATCTTCGGTGATGCCTGTTTGAACGCCGTGCTGAAAGCGTGACGTCCGGCAAGTTTGAACGAGATTTCGTTTGAATCCACGGGGTGCATTTTCCCGTCGTACACACTGACACGTATGTCTCGTGCGTATGATCCGGTAAGCGGTCCTTCTTCCATCTTTTCCATGATTCCTTTCAAGATGGCGGGCATGAAACGTGCGTCGATCACTCCACCCACGATACAGTTGTAGAATACCAGCTTGCCGCCCCACGGGAGGTCAATAACTTCTTTGTCTTTTACCGATATTTTACTATCCACACCGTTGATCTTGTACATGGTCGGGTCGGGCATTCCTTCTGTGTAAGGTTCAATCACGAGATGAACCTCGCCGAATTGTCCGGCTCCACCCGATTGTTTCTTGTGGCGATAGTCTGCGTAGGCATATTTCGTGATGGTTTCACGGTACGGGATACGTGGCGGGTAGAATTCGATTTCCAGTTTATCATTATGCTCGATACGCCATTTCATGGTGTTCAAGTGGAACTCGCCCTGTCCGGAGATAATCATTTGTTTCAATTCCTTGGAATACTCCACGAGGAATGTCGGGTCTTCCTGGTGAATCCGTTGCAGGATTTCCGCCAGTTTTTCTTCGTCGCCCGTGTTCACGGCTTTGACAGCTGTTCTGAAACGAGGATTCGGATATTGGATCTTGCCGAATTTGTAATGAACGTCTTTTTCGTTCAACGTATCGCCGTTGTTCGTATTTTTCAATTTCACGGTTGCCCCGATGTCTCCGGCCATCATTTCGGTTACTTTCGTCCGGTTCTTCCCGGCCACGGCATACAGTGTCGAGATGCGTTCTTTTGCATCATTGGTGGCATTGTACAAGTCATCCCCTTCATGAATGGTCCCGGATGCTACTTTGAAATAGATCACTTCACCCAAATGGGGTTCAACCGTCGTGTTGAACATATATAAGGAGGTCGGGCCTTTCTCGTCGTACGGGACTTCATCCCCGTCTTCCGTGATGGAAGGTGGCATGGAGCTGGCACTGGGAGCCACGTTGATCACGAACTCCATGAAACGGCGCACGCACATATCTTTTTCTGCCGACACGCAGAAAACGGGGAACATATCCCGTGCGATAAGTCCTTTGCGGATTCCGGCACGCATTTCATCCTCCGTGAGGCTGCCCTTGTCAAAGAATAGTTCCATCAATCCTTCGTCGTTTTCGGCTGCCGCTTCGATCAGCGCGTTGTGTAATTCGTTCGCTTTTTCTTCTTCTTCCTTGGGAATGGGGAGTACGTCGGGTTTGCCACCTTCCGGTTTCCACTGGTACATTTCCATTTTCAGGACGTCGATCACGCGGTTAAAGCCGATTCCCGGGTTCACCGGGTATTGAACGAGCACGACTTTCGAGCCGAAAGCGGCCTTGGCTTGTTCCACCGTGTGGTCAAAGTTTGCTTTCTCGTGATCAACCTGATTTATAACGAAAATGAGCGGTTTGTTTAGTCTTTTGGCATGACGGCTGATGATTTCGGTTCCGACCTCAATACCTCTGACGGCGTTAATGACCATTACTCCGGTATCAACAACGTTCAGCGCAGAGATAACTCCTCCGACGAAATCGTCTGCTCCCGGCGTGTCAATGAAATTGAGCTTGTGCTCCTTCCATTCCGTGTATAATACGGCCGGGAACACGGATGATCCGTATTCCTGTTCTACCGGACGGTAGTCGGATGACGTGTTTTTTGCACTAATGCTACCTCTGCGCGGGATGACCCCGCCCTCATACATCATGGCTTCCGCTAGCGTGGTTTTACCGGATCCGGCACTACCCACGAGCGCGATGTTTTTAATTTCGTTAGGTTTATAGGTTTTCATTATAATACGGTTTAGATTAATATTGTAAACGTATTAACTCTTCGAATGATTCGAGGGTTACAAATTAGTGAAGATTTTCTAAAAAAACAATAGAGAATGTCATTCTTGATAAAAATAAATGCAGAAAGTGCGTGTTAGTATTTTTTATGTACCAGGCTCTAGGGCGATGGCGCATTTTTTGTATATCTTTGGAAAAACTTTAATTGATGATTTGAATATGATAGGATTACCTTTAATTTGGATTATATTTATCGGGTTTACCTTGTTGAGCTGGTTGGTGAGCAGCCAGTTGCAATCTCGTTTTAAAAAGTATTCGAAAATCCCCACGGCCAACGGGATGACCGGGCGTGACGTGGTAGAAAAAATGTTGCGGGACAATGGCGTGCAGGGGGTGAAGATCGGTAGCGTGGAAGGACAATTGACGGATCACTATAATCCCGCGAACAAGACGATTAATTTAAGTCATGAAGTATATTACGGTGCCAATGTGGCAGCCGCCGCTGTTGCCGCCCATGAATGCGGTCATGCTTTGCAGCACGCGCAAGCATATAGTATGTTGCAATTACGTTCGGCTTTGGTACCGGTGGTGAGCTTTGCTTCGCATTGGGTGCAATGGATCTTGTTGGCCGGAATTCTTTTGGTTGACACGTTCCCCAATTTGTTGTTGATCGGTATCGCTCTTTTTGGGATGACAACGTTGTTTAGTATTATTACTTTACCCGTGGAGATTGATGCCAGTCATCGGGCTTTGGCTTGGTTGCGTAATTCCGGTATCACGACTTACGAATCGCAAGAGAGTGCTAAGGATGCGCTGAAATGGGCTGCCTATACTTATGTAATTGCCGCACTTTCTTCTCTGGCGACCTTGTTATATTATATCATGATTTATTTAGGAAGAAGAGATTAGCGAGGTGTTTCTCGGGCTAAGGCACCATGGGAGCGCTTGTACATTATAAACACGGCATGGACATACTTCAGTGTCCATGCCGTGTTTATAATGTACAAGTGCCGTGTCTATCCTAGCGTAAGGATAGACCATTTATAGAAATGCCTCTTTGATCTTTTCGATATAATCCAGTTTCTCCCACGTGAAAAGTTCTACTTCTTTTTCTACTGTCGGCCAATAATTTGAAGTGAAAACTTTTTTCACGATTCTGGGAGTACGTCCCATGTGGCCGTAGCTTGCCGTTTCCTGGTAAATCGGGTTACGGAGTTTCAAGCGTTCCTCGATGGCTTTGGGACGCAGGTCAAAGATAGAGGTGATTTTTTCGGCAATGGCAGCATCGCTCAAGTTCACCTTGGCAGTTCCGTAAGTGTTCACGAACACACCGACGGGGCGTGCAATACCGATAGCGTACGAAATCTGTATCAATATTTCATCGGCAATTCCAGCTGCTACCATGTTTTTGGCAATGTGACGAGCGGCGTAAGCGGCCGAACGGTCCACTTTGGATGGATCTTTCCCGGAGAAAGCACCTCCCCCGTGTGCGCCTTTTCCCCCGTAGGTGTCAACGATGATTTTTCTTCCGGTAAGCCCCGTGTCCCCGTGAGGACCGCCGATCACGAATTTCCCGGTAGGGTTTACGTGAAGAATCAGGTTCTCGTCGAAGAGAGCTTGCACTCGTTCCGGTAATTGCCGTTTTACTCTCGGCAGCAAGATGTTGATGATGTCCCAACGGATTTGATCCACCATTTGAGCGTCGGCTTCCAGTTGTGCTTCCGGGGTGGGAGTCGTGGCTTTGACAAACTCGTCGTGTTGAGTGGAGATCACGATGGTGTGAATCCGTGCGGGTTTATTGTCTTCCCCGTATTCGATGGTCACCTGCGATTTGGAGTCCGGACGCAGGTAGGTCATCTCTTGACCCTCTTTGCGGATTTGTGCCAGTTCGTACAATAATACATGTGATAGTTCGAGAGATAGCGGCATATAGTTGTCCGTCTCGTTACAAGCGTAACCGAACATCATGCCCTGGTCTCCGGCTCCCTGTTCCATGGGGTCTTCCCGAACGACACCGCGATTGATGTCAGGGGATTGTTCGTGAATGGCGCTCAGCACGCCACAACTGTTCCCGTCAAACATGTATTCGCTTTTCGTGTAGCCGATGCGGTTAATCACTTCCCGGGCAATTTGTTGCACGTCGACATACGTTTTGGTTTTGATTTCCCCGGCAATAATGGTTTGTCCGGTTGTCACCAAAGTCTCGCAAGCTACTTTGGCATCCGGGTCAAAGGCAATGATTTTGTCAAGTACGGCATCGGAAATCTGGTCTGCCACTTTGTC
>ENA-USUG01000598-USUG01000598.1-human-gut-metagenome-genome-assembly--contig:-NODE-598-length-61960-cov-14.440735_pt1 | contig 61960 bp, 39 predicted proteins | sample MGYA00250059_ERZ773394 | MGnify/ENA primary metagenome ERZ773394 (study PRJEB29103, sample SAMN06111957) | human gut metagenome | biome: human gut; feature: ankylosing spondylitis patient; material... | reverse complement strand
GGCGAGCGAACCGAACAGGAAACGCAGCGTGTCAGGAGATTGTTTTCGAATCATCATGGCGTCATATTTTATAAAATCATTTCTATGGCAGTCATTTGCACATTCTAAAACCTCCGCAACTTTTTATTTGAGATTCCCAAGCCGGATATGTTTCTGCAAAATTTCATCGATCACTTCAAAAAGTTTCAGGGATCCGTCTTTTGTTTTGTTTTGTCTTGCGTAAACCTGCTTGGCACTGACACCGTGTTCTCTCCAGTCGCCACCGCCATTGCTGTTATTGAGCATCAGAGGCTGCAGATTGTCCATCGCATGTGCAAATCTTGATTCCGGCGTTTCATTTGCCTCAAATTCATCAAACAGTGCGGAAAGCTCTTTTTTCTGATCATCAGGAAGAAGAGAAAAGATCCGTTCTTTTGCGGCTTCCTCCCGGGCTTTCTGTGTTTTGAGCCCTTCGGCATCATACGCATACGTGTCTCCTGCATCAATTTCCACAATATCGTGGATCAGGCACATGATCATTACCCGTTCAATATTTACCCTTTCATTTGCATATTCCCGTAGCAGATATGCCATGATTGCCATATGCCATGCATGTTCCGCATCGTTTTCATTGCGTCCGTGACCGGACAGATGTGTCTGTCGGAAAATATTTTTCTCCTTATCAATTTCCAGTGCAAAATCCAGTTGTTTCTGTAATCTTTCGTCCATGTTTTACCGTTCTTTACCTCCTCAGATATATGAAATATTTTTGGCGTATTCATACCATTTTTGACTTTTGTTCCATGCTGCCTGTTCTATTTTTCTTACAAACCCATCGTTATTTCAAATGTCGTTCCGCCCTGCTCATTTCCATGAACTTCGATCGTTCCGTCATGCACCCGGACAATCTCACGTACCAGTGCAAGCCCGAGACCTACACCGCCAAGTTGCCGGCTTCTTGATTTGTCTATCCGGAAGAAGGGTTCAAAGATCTGTTCCCGGAACGATTCCTCAATTCCGTTTCCCGTATCTGCGACAGTAAGAACAACGGTATTCTTCATGTGGACTGCTGATACGGTAACGTTTCCATCGGTGTGATTATATTTGATTGCATTCTCCACAAGATTATAAAGCATCCGGTAGATCAGGATATCACTTCCTGTCAGGATCAGATCAGCAGTTTTGTTTTCTGCTTTTTCATCCCTCAGGTTCTGGGTTTTTTGGATCAGTTCAACGTTTTTTTCCTGTGCCAGAGGTTCCAGATCAGTCAGTACTTCCTCAATCAGACTGTGAAGTTCGATCTTGTCATTACGTGCCACGCTCTGCAGCTCGCTCATGTCAAGAAGTGTCCGGACCAGCCTGGTAAGACGCTCGTTCTGTTCTGTTACCATCTGAATCGTCTCTTGTGCAGCAGCGTCACACTCAGGATGGCTTGTTGTGTGATAGAGATCTAGCTGTGCCTGGATTAATGCCAGAGGAGTCCGCAGCTCATGTGCCGCATTTCCGGTGAACTGACGCTGCGTCTCGAATGATTCCGAAAGCCGCAGAAGCATTTTATTATAAGAACTGCGGAGTCTGTCCAGTTCTGTAATCTTATTTTCTCCGATCGTACAATCCGTCAGATTCTGTGCCTGAACTTTTTCTACGGTTTCTGAGAATTCTCTGAGCGGCTTCAGTGCCCGGCCGCTGACAAAATACGTCACGGCTCCGCCAAACAGTGCTACAAGAGCAGTGATCAAAAGGCTTTGATTTCTGTAAGCGGATTTTGAATGATAGACTTTCATGGAAAACTGTGCTGCAAAATCATCCCATTTATCATCCGGAATATCAATGTAGATCGCATCGGGTGTCCCATTCTGATCCGTCACGGTTTCCTGAAGCGTGTTAAAATAATAAACTCCGTTCTTATACAGGAAAAACGTAAGACATCCGCACAATACCGTGATCAGCACCGTAGTAAGGATCGTCAGTCTCCACTGGAGTGATATTTTTCTCATGTTTTGTTATTTCCTCCTATTTTATAACCCTCTCCGATCTTATTTACGACCGGATCGTAACCAAGTTCTGCCTTCAGCTTTTTCCGGAGAGAAGACATATGGACCCGGATCGAACCACTGAAACTGTCCACAGAAGAATCCCAGACATGTTCGATCAGTTCTTCCTGACTGACCGGCCGCCCCTGGTTCAGAAGAAGATATTCCAGGATCCCATTCTCTTTTCTTGTCAGTGCAACAGGGGTCTCTTTTGCATACGCTGTTCGTTCTCTTGTGTTGAAACGAAGAGCACCGCATTCCAGACAGACATTTTTCTGTACAAATTTTCTTCTGGTCAGACTTCTGACACGAGCTTCCAGTTCCAGCAGATGAAATGGTTTTTCCATATAGTCATTTGCTCCGGCATCCAGCCCTTCAACTTTATCTGCGATCTGACTTCTTGCAGAAAGGATTAGTACCTTTGTCTCTTCGTTTTCTCTGCGAAGTTCTCTGAGGATATCCATTCCGTCTATTCCCGGAAGGTTAAGGTCAAGTACGATCAGATCGTACATTTCCGCACAGATCATCTCAAGTGCCTCTTCTCCGTCATTGCACGTATCCACTTCATAACCGGCCTGATGCAGGCTTTTTGCAATCATATCACATAATTTTTTTTCATCTTCAACAACTAATAATCTCAATTTTTTCTCTCTTTTCTTAACAGGAATTTTACACCTGTTATTGTATAATGCAATCATCGAAAGGTCAATAAAAGGACTGTAAATAAGGAAAGGAGTGTCTTGATGAAATCAGAAAAAGCAACACAGATTCTTTTGCTTGCAGCAGGTATGCTGTTTTTTCTTGCCGGAATTTTCCGCGGGGAATCTGCAGTTGTACTTAGTAAGGCAATAAAAATATGTATGGAGTGTGTCGGAATTGGATAAAAAAATAAAATCAGCCAAAAACATTCCAGCCCGCTTCCGCGGATGGATCCAGGCAGCTGCAGTGCTGCTTACAAACATTCACATCCCGAATCTGTTTAAAGGGAAAATTTATCAGGGAAAAGCAAAGACAATGTGTGTGCCGGGGCTGAACTGCTACTCTTGTCCGGCCGCCACAGGTGCCTGTCCGATCGGAGCTTTTCAGGCTGTAGTCGGTTCTTCAAAGTTTAAGTTCACCTATTATATCACAGGCTTTTTTATCTTGCTGGGAGTTCTGCTGGGACGGTTTATCTGTGGTTTTCTCTGCCCGTTCGGATGGTTTCAGGATCTGCTGCATAAGATTCCGGGCAAAAAGTTTTCCACTGCAAAGATGAAACCTCTGCGGTATCTGAAATACGTGATCCTGGTTGTCTTTGTTATACTGCTTCCAGCATTTGTAACAAATTCACTTGGCATGGGCGATCCGTTTTTCTGTAAGTACATATGCCCACAGGGCGTCCTTGAAGGTGCACTTCCGCTCGCCCTTGCAAATTCAGGAATCCGTGCTGCACTTGGACACCTTTTTACATTCAAGTTTACGATCCTTGTGCTTTTCATTGTCCTGAGTGTTCTGTTTTACCGTCCCTTCTGTAAATGGATCTGTCCGCTTGGTGCCATCTACTCTCTGTTCAACAGAGTATCCTTTCTTAAAATCCAGGTGGACCACGAAAAATGCATAGGATGCCGGAAATGCATCCGGGCCTGCAAAATGGACGTCAAAGTAACAGAAACACCAAACCATCCGGAGTGTATCCGCTGCGGAGAATGTATGAAAGCCTGTCCGGTGGATGCAGTATGCTATCATTACGGATTTTCAAAGAAAAAACAGGCTGACGATCAATCAGAAAAATCAAATGGAAAAGGAGATTTAAAATCATGAAAAACAAATTCAAAAAAGTAATCGCTGCATCACTTGCAGTATCCGTACTTCTTGCTTTTACAGGCTGTGGCAACAATCAGGCTCCGTCAGCAGACAATAAAAAACAGGAATCTGCTTCCACGGCAGATACCGCAAGCATGGATGAACAAAGCAAAAAAAGAGATGACCTTTATCAGCAGGAAAATCAGATTTTTGCTGATCACAAAGATGCCTGGGACAAGGTATTTGGTCTTATGAACAAGAACAGTGCCGGTGAGAGCCTGAGTGAAAACTATGCAGATGTCCTTGCAGGCACCGTTGAATCTAATAAAGATTCTTTCACGGAAGAAGAATATGATACGCTGTGCAAAGACATTGAGACGATCCGCGGCATTGAAGAAGAGCTTGCAGCGATTGAAAAAGAGATTGCAGAAGCGGATTCTGCCAATGGTGGATCCTCAGAATCAGATGAATCTATCAGCTTATTCCAGGATTTCACGGGAAAAGATCTGGATGGAAAGGATGTTGATGAAAGCGTTTTCAAGAATAACAAGGTCACCGTTGTAAACTTCTGGTTCAGCGGTTGTAAGCCATGCGTTGAAGAACTTTCCAAACTGAATGAATTAAATGAAACACTTAAGACAATGGGCGGAGAAGTTGTCGGCATCAATACAGACACGTTAGATAACAATGAGGACGGAATCAAAGAAGCACAGGAAATTTTAAAAGCACAGGGTGCTTCCTACAAAAACCTGACGGTTGCTTCAGATTCAGCAATTGGAAAATATGCCAGCAGCATTATGGCATTTCCTACAACAGTTCTTGTAGATAAAGACGGAAATATCGTAGGCGAGCCTCTGATGGGAGGAATCGATGATCAGGCAAATTACGATCAGCTGATGGAACAGATCCAGGCTGTCATCAATCAGTAAACGTCAAGGGGGGGAGACCCCCCTTTTTTTTTGCTTCCGCATATGTTTTAGAATCTGAAAATTATCATATATACTATAAAAACATATAATATAAAAAATATTTTGTGCAAATATATAAGAATTTAAAACAAAAAATAAAAAAACAATAGCAAATCGTATAAAATTACATAGAAAAAACAAAATAAGCATGGTAAAATGTATAATCATTGAGAACGAAAATCGGACAGAAAGGCACTGTCGAGTACAAAAGTGAGAAGGAGGGCAGAGAAAAGAATTGCCTGTGGAAAGCATGAACTTGATTGAGTCCAGAAGGAACAAAATTCTGGCAGAAGGGAGAGAAATCATATGAAGATGAGATTCAGAAAGATTATGGCAGCCATTCTTTCGACAGCAATGGTTGCTGCTGCGATACCGGCATCCGGTATTCTGAATGTACAGGCGAAATCGCCGCAGGAGCATATTGATCTGTCCAGACAGGTGGCAGGTGAAGGTATGGTTCTGATGGAAAATGATGGTGCACTGCCATTGGCACAGGGCGAAAAAGTTGCCATGTTTGGGCGTGCAATGATTGATTATGTACGAGGCGGCGGAGGAAGCGGTGCAACGAACGTGGATTATACGCACAACATTCTCCAGGGGATGCAGATCAAGGAAGAAGAAGGAAAGGTCACCCTCTATCAGCCGCTGGTAGATTTTTATACGAAACAGGTCAGTGAAAAAGGCATTAAAAACGATGCAAATATTACGGTTACTGATGATATGTTAAATGCTGCGGCAGAAAATGCAGACACCGCAATTGTGACGATCGGACGTTATTCTTCGGAGGGAAGCGACCGCAGTGCATCAAAAGGTGACTACTATCTGTCAGATGCAGAGACAGAGCTTCTGACACGAGTGGCAGCGAAATTTAAAAAGACCGTTGTTGTATTGAATGTCGGTGCCGTTCTGGATACGGAATGGATCAAAGACATTCCGGGTATCGATTCTGTGCTGATGGGATGGCAGGCAGGTATGGAAGGTGGACTTGCCACAGCCGATGTCCTGGTGGGAGATGTAAACCCATCCGGTAAATTTGTGGATACATTTGCGAAAGATTATAAGGATTATCCAAGTTCCAATACATTTTATGAATCGAATTCTTATGTAAATTATGAAGAAGATGTGTTTGTCGGATATCGTTTTTTTGAAACTTTTGATCCAGAGTATACGAAAGTGAATTACGATTTTGGATATGGATTATCCTACACAACTTTTAAAACAGACAATGTAAATGTCAAAGTAGACGGAGAAAATATGGTTACGACAGCGACTGTTACGAATACCGGAAAGGTAGCCGGCAAACAGGTCGTGCAGGTTTATTTCTCAGCCCCGCAGGGAGAGCTGGGCAAACCTGGAAAAGAGCTGGCAGCGTTTGCAAAGACAAAACTGCTGCAGCCGGGCGAATCACAGGAGTTGACAATGACGTATGCGATCAGTGATATGTCAAGTTACGATGACACCGGAAAAGTTCAGAAATCCGCATACATTATGGAAGCCGGAGATTACAAGATCTACGTCGGCAATTCTATCAAAGATGCCGGAGAACATGGCGTACGTTATACCTATAAAGTAGAAGATACGGAAGTTACCGAGCAGCTTTCACAGCAGTGTGCACCGGTTCAGCTGAAGAAGAGACTTCTGGCAGACCACACATACGAAGATCTCAAGACGAATTCAGATGAAATGAATCCGCATTACACGGTTCCGGCAGAAGGAACGACAAAAGTAGAAGCAGAGAACTTCCTGAATTCTTCCGGAAACCTGAGTGTGGAAACATTTTATGATGATAATCTGCAGATGAAAAAATGTCTGGCATTTTTAAATGAAGCAGGCAGATACATGGAATATGAGCTGACTGCAGAAGAGGCCGGCAAATATGAAGTGATCATGTGTATGGCAAATGGCTATGCAGAGATCCAAAACTGTTTTACCGTTGCAGTAAACGGTCAGCAGCAGCCGGGTATTTCATTTAATGCACAGCAGACCGGTGATGGAAATGGTGCTTCCGAGTGGTATAATTTTGAAGAATGTGAACCATTTTACATCAATCTTGACAAGGGCGTGAACCTGGTTCGTTTCATGGCAAATAAAAATAATCCAAACTATGATTATATACTGTTCAGACGTGTTGGCGATCAGGAGGAACTGTACAATAAAGTCATCAAAGCAGAAGGTACGAACAAGATCGAGGCAGAAAAATACGATGCAGCCGGTACGACAGGCAACAACGCAGTACGCACCGAAAACTTTACAAAAGATGATTACACAGGGACTTGCCTGGCTTATATGAATTATGTTGGAAACTATGTGAGCTACTATCTGAATGTTGAAGAAGCCGGAGATTATAATGTGATATTAAATGTGGCAAATGGCCGTGCGGCATTCGATTTTGATCCGGGCATGGAAGTAGACGGAACGAAATTCCCGGCAACGATCAATGCAAAACAGACAGGTGACGGAAGCGGCAAGAGCGAATGGTACAATTTCGAAAATCTGGAACCGGTTACCGTAACCCTTCCGAAAGGACACAGCATTCTCACACTGAGGGCATCCGAAAAGGATAAATACCCGAATATCGATTATATTCTTGTAGAAAAGAAACAGACAGCAACACAGAGCCTGAAGAGTGCGGCAGCAAAAAAAGCCCGTACAGCCGAAGATACACCAGCTTCTGAACCGGCAGACAGCGGCAAGATCATGCTGGTGGATGTTTATAATAATCCGGAACTTATGGATAATTTCCTGGCACAGTTAAGTGATGACCAGCTCTGCACACTGATGGGTGGTCAGACAAATACCGGTGTTGCAAATACCGGCGGTATGGGAAATCTGATGGAATACGGTATTCCAAATGCGATGACAGCAGACGGTCCGCAGGGTATCCGTATCGGTACAACCTGTACTGCATGGCCGATTTCCACACTTCTTGCAAGTACCTGGGATGTAGATCTGGTGAAGCAGGTAGGAAAAGCGGCAGCAGTGGAAGCACACGACAATGGTATTGATATCTGGCTTGCACCTGGTATGAATATCCACAGAGATCCGCTTTGCGGACGTAACTTTGAGTACTATTCCGAAGATCCTCTGATTACCGGAAAAATGGCTGCAGCGATCACAGAAGGCTGCCAGTCGGAAGGCGTTTCCATTACACTGAAGCATTTTACAACAAACAACAAAGAGACAAACCGAAACAGCAGCGATTCCAGAGTCAGTGAACGTGCATTGCGTGAAATCTACCTGAAAGGTTTTGAAATTGCAGTCAAAGAAGCACAGCCTTGGAGCATTATGACTTCTTATAACTTCTTAAACGGAATCGAAACATCTGAAAATAAAGATCTCCTGACAAACATCACCCGCGGTGAATGGGGATATGAAGGAATCTTTATGACAGACTGGGGCAACAACTCCAATCATGCAAGAGAAGTCCTGGCAGGAAACGATGTCAAAATGCCAAGCGGTTCTCCGGCAACTTTAAAAGCGGCCCTGAAGAAAGGCATCCTGAAACGTTCTGATCTGGAAGCCTGTGCAGAACGTCTTGTGAAGATGATCATGAAAGTCAACATCTTCAAAGAAAAGATCCTCAATCCGGTGACAGTAGACATCGGTGATGACACATACTTTAAAGCAGCAGAAAATATTCTCTGGTCACAGACAGCAAGAGCAGAGAATACATCTGATGAAGACGGCGGAAAAAACCTCGGTTACTGTGATGCAGGAGCATGGACACAGTATCAGATCAACGTTGCCAAGAGCGGAACTTACAGCCTGTTTGCACGTTCTGCATCCAATGCAGGCGGCGGAGCATTTGATATTCTGGCAGACGGCACAAAGATTGCAAGTTTCAAGGCAGTCAAGACCGGCGGATGGCAGAAATGGACCACACTGGAAGCACAGCAGATCAAACTGGAAGCAGGAGTTCATACACTGCGTATCGAGTTCACAGAGAGCGGTTCCAACCTGAACTGGCTGCATTTTGTAAGACAGTCTGAATACATTGAAAATCTGGAAAAACTGTATCAGGCATGGGCAGATCAGGATCTTTCTGAATACACAGCAGAAAGTGCAGAAACCATGAGAACAGCCCTTGCAACAGCAAAAGCCGTTCTGGATAAAGAAAATGCAACGGATTCTGAGATCCAGGCAGCCATCATTCAGATGACACAGGCGATCAACGCCATGGAATACGGCACAAACAAGGTACATCTGGAAGCGATCATTGAAGTAGCAGAAAAGACTCTGGCAAATCCGGGAGATTATGCAGATGTTTCCGCACTGGAAGCAGCAGTAAAAGCCGGAAAAGAAATTCTGGCAAAACCAGATGCAACTCAGGAAGAAGCAGATGCAGCAGCAAATGCGATCGCAGACAGCATGCAGGCACTGATGGAAAGAGCAGATATCCGTTCCTTAAGAGAACTGACAGATGCAGCAAACGAGCTTCTGAAAAAGAACAGCGGCAAGTATACCGATGACACTGCAAAAGCATTGCAGGATGCAGTTGCCCATGCAGAAGAAATCCTGGGTAAAGACGGAAAATCCGATGCAGAGATCAATGAAGCTTACAATCAGATCATGGATGCTATTGTCGGACTTAAGATGAAAGGCAACAAGGCAGCTCTGGAAGCAATGATCAAAAAAGCAGAAAGCATTCTGGCGGAAAACAGCAGATATGTAGCGGCTACGATCGAAGGTCTGGATGAAGAGCTTGCAGCAGCAAAAGCAGTTTATGACAACGGTCAGGCACTGCAGAGTGAAGTCAATGAAGCTGTTAAGAGTCTCACTTTCAAGATTGCAGAAGCAAGACTTCTGGGTGATGTAGACGGTGACGGTCAGATCACAACAAACGACACCGTGGAAATCCTGCGTGCGGCAGCTGAGATTGCCACACTTTCTGCAGAAGATGCAGCAAGTGCAGATGTAAACGGTGATGGTGCGGCAGATACCGCTGATGCAGTGCTGGTTCTTCAGTACGCATCCGAAGCAGTCAGTGGATTCTGATTTTTTGAACGCAGAGAAGCATTCCCCCGCTTCAAGTGTGCAGAGCACTAAGCGGTGGGTGAGGGGGATGCTTATGTCAGTGGGAGTTGAAAGCTCCCACTGACAGGTCGCGAAGCGACTGCGTTCATGAGCAAGTAGCGAAGCGGATTGCGAATGTCCGCTTTACGCAATGAGCGATTCTGAAAATAAAAAAGCAGCGGGAGTCTGATAAACTCCCGCTGTTTTTGTTTGACTGCCAAAAAATCAGAGCGTATAATGAAAAAGTAACCAGGTCGATGAATACAATATCCTAAAGGAGAAGAACGATTATGAAAAATGCAGCAAAAACCCCGGGCAAGTTGCTTGCAGGTTTGTGTCTGATACTGTTTTTCTGTCTGATGCCGGTCCGGTCTTATGCAGCAGAGCAGCAGCTTTCGGAGATCACAAAACTGTATGTAACGGGAATTTATGGCAGCGAAACACTGCCGCAGCAGAAAGTCAACTGGCAGTATGCAGATAAGGGGTATTATCTGTGTATGCCTTCCGGAGCAGATTTAAGCAATGTACAGCTTCATTTCACAGAAAACAGTGACGGAAATGAAAATGCCGATAGTTATGTTATGATCGGCGGACAAAAAATAAACTGCGGAGATTCAGCAAATCTCTCAGGAACAAGCAAATTGCAGATTTCACTCGCCGGAGGCAAAAGTGTTACCGTAAATATTGTAAAATCGGCAGAGATTCCGGCAATGTTTATCCAGACAGCATCCGGTACGCTCGATAAGGTTCATGCAAGCAAAGACAATAAAGAAAAAGGTACAATGGCACTTGTCAAAGCAGACCACAGCGTAGATTTTAACGGAAACTTAAAGCAGATCAAAGGCCGTGGAAATTCCACCTGGGGATTTGCGAAAAAACCATATAATATCAAACTGGAAAATTCGTCAGATCTGCTTGGAATGGGCAAGGGAAAAGGCTGGTGCCTGCTTGCTAATTATGCGGATCGTTCTCTTCTTCGAAATCGGATCGTGTACAATCTGGCAGAAGAGACCGGGATTCCATTCACCATGGACAGCCGAAACATTGATCTTTATATCAATGGCGATTACATGGGATCTTATCTTATCACAGAAAAAATCGAAATCGGAAAAACGAGAGTCAACATTACGGATCTGGAAGATGCCACAAGTAAGGCAAATGATAATGCAGATCTGGAAACCTATGAGCAGAAAGGAACAAATGATTATAAAGCAGGCACACAGAAATGGGTAGATATTCCAAACGATCCGGAAGATATCACGGGCGGATATCTGCTTGAACTTGAGCTTGGAGAGCGTTACAAAGATGAAACAAGTGGTTTTGTGACAACGGGCGGACAGGCAGTCACTATGAAATGCCCGGAATGTGTATCGGAAAATCAGATCAAATACATCAGTGAATTTTATCAGAATATGGAAAATGCTCTTTATTCCAAAGATGGCTATACAACGGACAGCAAAGGGGAGCGTCATGCTCTTTCTGATTATATTGATATCGAATCACTGGCACGTATGTACCTGCTCCAGGAATTTTCCATGAACCTGGATTCCGGTATCACAAGCTTTTATCTCTATAAAGACTCTGATCTGACCGGTGATGGAAAGCTTCATGCCGCACCGGTATGGGATTTTGATGTGGCACTTGGAAATTACACCTCCCGAAATGGCACAGACTTTACTGACCCGACACAGTGGTGGGCAAAAATTTCCAGAATGTACGACAACAGCAGTAAATATAATGTCATGGCACAGGCTGTGCAGCACGAAGAAGTGTGGAATAAAGTAAAAGAATTATGGCAGAGTGAATTCATGCCGGCGATCAAGTACATACTGGGAGAGTCCACCGCCTACACAGCAACAAAGATAAAAACACTGGATGCATACAAAGCAGAAGTAAGTGCATCCGCAGCGATGAACTTTATCCAGTGGCGTGACCTGATGGAGAATCCATGGAATCACAGCAGTGAAAGTTTTGTAAATACCGGTCTTACTTATGATGATAATATTGAATATCTGAGAAATTTTATGACGAAAAGATGCGATTTCCTGAACCGTAACCTGGGTGGGGAAAGTACAGGAACAGATCCGGATACATCGCAGAAAGTAACCGTCATAGAAGATGATACCAGATTTTATGCTGCAAAAAATATTTTAAATTCCTCCGGAGATGTCAGGGCAGAAGATACATCAGATGAAGGCGGAGGAGAGAACCTTGGCTATTGCAACCAGGGCAGTTTAACAGAATATAAAATCAATGTAACGACAGCCGGTACTTATAACGTTAAGGCACGTGTTGCTTCGAATGACGGAACAGGAGCATTCAGCATTTATGTCGATAATCAGAAAATTGCAACATACCGTGCAGTCAATACAGGCGGATGGCAGGTTTGGACAACTACAGATGCCCAGGAGATCACACTGGAAGCCGGAGAACATTCATTTGCCATCTACTTTGAAGAAAGCGGCATGAATCTGAACTGGCTGCAGTTCACACGGGAAACGGGTACCGATCCGAAACCAGACCCGAAACCAGATCCAGACCCGGATCCAACGCCGACTCCAACGCCGGATCCAAACCCGGATCCAACGCCGACTCCAACGCCGGACCCAAACCCGGACCCAACACCGACCCCAACGCCGAACCCAGATCCGACCCCAACACCGACCCCAACGCCGGATCCAAACCCGGACCCAACGCCGACCCCAACACCAAGTCCGAAACCGGATTCAGGCAAAGATCAAAATACGGTAACGCTGACAAAGGGCAGTATCTGTCAGGACGCAAAAGGTATCCTGAAATATCGAATCACAAAAATGGCAGCCAAAAACGGCACCGCAGAAGTGATCGGAATTCAGAAAAAATCAGGAAAAGTAACAGTTCCTTCAACAATTACGGTTCAGGGCATTACTTTTAAAGTAACAGCGATCGCAGAGAAAGCTTTTCGAAATGACAAAAATCTGAAAAGTGTTGTCATCGGATCCAATGTGAAAAAAATCGGAAAACAGGCATTTGAAAAATGTAAAAAACTTTCTTCTGTCACATTCAAAGGAAAGAAAGCACCGACTATTGGCAAGGCAGCATTTAAAGGAATCAAGAAAAAAACAAGTGTCCAGGTAACAGGCAGTATGAAAAAAAGTCAGGTGAAAAGATTGCAGAAACGCATGAAAACAGCAGCCCCTTCTGTAAAGATCACTTACAAGAAAAAAATAACCGTTCGTTTTTAGCGGAACACAGTAAAAAGCATGCCATAGCATACAGAAAAACAGTTTCTGAATGTTATGGCTGTTTTTCTTTTGTGAAAAGTATGATAGTATAGTGATGAAACAGGTAGAAAATATTTTTGTACCAGATTTTGGAAAAAGCCGTTACCTGAAAGAAAATCCAGCTCTGACATCTGTTAATTCATTGTTGATCGATCTCAACGATTTTCAGTTCTTTATGCCGCCGATTCAGTATTTTCCGCCGTATACAGAAAAATCGGTAGACCGCATATGTACGGATCTGGAAAAAGGACAGATCCGCCAGTCTGAATTTCCAAGCTATGTAATTCAGGCACATATTCCATATATTGCACCGAGGGATCTGCTAAACGTATATCCGTTGTTTGAACTGTGAATAAAGGAGGTATCTATGAAGAACATAAACTGGGCTGTACTTGGTACAGGTGTTATTGCAAATGAAATGGCAGTTGCTCTGAAAAAGAATGGAAAGAATATTTATGCAGTCGGCAATCGAACCCATGAAAAAGCAGTTATTTTTGCTGAAAAATATGGCATCGGCAAAGTCTATGCGGATTACAATGAAATGTTCACCGACCCGGATGTTGATGTGATTTATATTACAACACCGCACAATACGCATCTTAATTTTATGAAAAAGGCCATTGAAAACGGCAAACATATTCTGGTGGAAAAATCAATCACGCTCAACAGCGACGAACTGAATGAAGCATTGGCACTTGCAGAAGAAAAAGGTGTTATCGTCGGGGAGGCAATGACGATTTTCCATATGCCGATCTATAAAAAGCTCAGAAAAATTCTGGAGAGTGGGGCACTTGGAAAAGTGAATCTGATCACGATGAATTTCGGCAGTTTTAAAGAGTACAATATGGGCAACCGCTTTTTCAACCGCAATCTTGCCGGCGGTGCGATGCTTGATATTGGTGTTTATGCACTTTCTTTTATCCGCTGGTTTATGGATTCGAAACCGGATCAGTTATTGTCGCAGGTGAAACAGGCACCGACCAAAGTAGATGAGCAGGCGGGATTATTATTGACGAATGCGGAAGGTCAGATGGCAACCGTTATGCTTTCTCTTCATTCGAAACAGCCGAAACGTGGCATGATTTCCTGCGAGAAAGGCTACATAGAGGTGATGGAATATCCAAGAGCCTGGGAGGCAAAAATCACTTATACCGACAGCGGAAAAACAGAGCTGATCAAAGCCGGTGAAAATGCAGACGCACTTGCATACGAGCTGGCAGATATGGAAAAAGCAATAAACGGTGATCCATCCTGTATGCATCTGGATTATACAAAAGATGTTATGGATATGATGACAGAGTTTCGAAAATCCTGGAGATTTACCTATCCGGAGGAAGAAAAATAATTTTCGACTGTGATAACAGAAAAACAGAAATTCCCAAAAGGCTGTACCGTTGTATGAAACAGAGAGTGAATATTTCAGAAGGAAAGAATCCAGAAACGACAGTTAAGAAAAGTGGATTCTGCTGAGAATTTTTGCTGCATGGGAATATAGCAACGATTACAGGATAAATTTGCGAAAGGATGTACAACTATGAATTATACAGAAAGAGCAAAACAGCTCGGTTTTTCAGCTGCAGCTGTTATGGACACGAAAAATCTGGTTTTCAAACCGGAGTACCGCGTTTTCTGCGAGGAGAATCGATGCGGAAATTATGATCGGAATCCTGCTTGTCCACCGGAAAGCGGAAGCGTGGAAGAAATGAAAGAAAAAGCATTATCCTACAACAAAACACTTGTCTTACAGACAACGCAAAGCAATGATATGGATTATAAAAAAGCAAAACTTGTCCACAACAGGCTGACAGAATCTCTGGCAGAAGAGATGAAAAAAGACGGAAAAAGTGATCTTTTGATCATGACTGCCGGTCCGTACAGGCATCATTCCTGTATGTCAGCATATTGTGTGGATGCTCAGGAAATGGCAGATGCAGTAGGGATGATCTGCTGGGGAAAAGATGGAAAAGTTCGCTATTTTTCGCAGGTTCTTTTTCATGATACCGGAAAGTAATATCGGGCAGAAGGAAAAGACATAAAAGACGGTTACAGTATATGTTTCATGCGGTTGATTGGATACGAAAAAAAGAAGAAACAAAAAGATTGACATGCATCACATAAACTGTTATAATAGTCACAAAACAGAAACAAAATTTGAGATAAACGAAGATTCGATATTATTCTTTATTCACATCCAATGCCATTCGGCAGGAAAATCCAACAAAATAGAAGACCTGCACGAAGCGGTATGATAAATGATATGACTTGTATTTTACAGATATCAGTTTTACATCAAAATTTCCATGCTGCTTCTAATGTGCAGAAAAACAAAAAGGAGAAGCTTATGGGAGAAAAGGACATTACAGAGAAAATACTGGAGGATCATAATGATGTGTTTGCTGATATTATAAATGCTCTTGTTTTTGCAGGAGAACAGAAAATTTTGGCTGAGTCACTGGAAAATACAGCAGTTCATTCACAGTATAAAGCAGACGATGAGAAAGTACATGAATTGGAACGAGATATTGCAAAGTACTGGAAAGATGGTGAAGTAGAACTGGCAATCTGCGGAATTGAAAATCAAAGCAGCGTAGAAAAATATATGCCGTTTCGAGTTATGGAATATGATGGAACAGCGTATCGCAGTCAGTTGCAAAAAAGCAGAAAAGAAATCCTGCCGGTTATGACGATTGTTCTCTATTATGGAACAGAACATCACTGGTATGCAAAAAAGAATATTAAAGCATTGATGAAGATTCCAGATGGAATGGAAAAGTATATTAATGATTATAAAATTCAGATTTTCGAGGTTGCATGGCTGACAGAAGAAGAAATCGAAAGGTTTCAAAGCGATTTTCGTATTGTGGCAAATTTTTTTGCCCAGAAAAGAAAAAATAAAGATTATATACCGGATGATCCAACAGAAATCAAATATGTAGATGAAGTCTTAAAACTTCTCAATGTGATGACCGGAGATAAACGCTATGAAAAGATATTTCAGAAAAAGAAAGGAGTGCGAAGTATGTGTGATGTAGCAGAAAGATTGGAAAAAATGGGCATTGTAAAAGGAATTGAGATCGGAAGACTGGAAGGAAAAGAAGAGGGAAAAGTAGAAGGAAAAGCAGAAGGAATTCTGGAAGGCAAAATGCAGGTATATAGAAATCTTCTCAAAAAGGGATTTACGGAAAAAGAAGCAAGGGAAATTACAGAAATTTCGTGATATGTCGGTTGTTCTTTTCCTTTACATCGCTGCAAAAAGGGTATAACATATAATTATTATCAGAGAAGAAGGTGAAAGAAAAATTATGGATTATTCAATCAATACAAAATGTGTGCAGGCAGGTTATACTCCAGGGAATGGAGAACCAAGACAGATCCCGATCATTCAGTCAACGACTTATAAATACAATACGAGTGAAGATATGGGAAAACTGTTTGATCTGGAAGCAGAAGGATATTTTTATTCCAGACTGCAGAATCCGACAAATGATTATGTAGCAGCAAAGATCACAGCACTGGAGGGCGGAAAAGCCGGTATGCTGACTTCTTCCGGTCAGGCGGCCAATTTCTTTGCTCTGTTTAATATCTGCGAAGCAGGAAGTCATATCGTAGCTTCTTCATCCATTTACGGAGGAACCTACAATCTGATTTCTGTAACAATGAAAAAGATGGGAGTAGATGTGACGTTTGTTGATCCGGACTGCACGGAGGAAGAGTTAAACGCAGCATTTCAGGAGAACACAAAGGTGGTATTTGGCGAGTCCATTGCCAATCCGGCTCTGACGGTACTTGATATCGAGAAGTTTGCAAAAGCAGCCCATGCACACGGAGTTCCGCTGATCGTGGATAATACGTTCCCGACGCCGGTGAATCTGCGGCCGATTGAATGGGGAGCTGATATTGTGACACATTCTACCACGAAATATATGGATGGACATGGAGCAGCCCTTGGCGGAGCGATCATAGATGGCGGCAATTTTGACTGGATGGCTCATGCGGATAAGTTTCCGGGACTCTGTACACCGGACGAGTCCTACCATGGAATCACTTATGCGGAAAAATTTGGAAAAGAAGGAGCATTTATCACAAAATGTACTTCTCAGTTGATGCGTGATCTTGGATGTGCCCAGTCACCGCAGAGTGCCTTTATTTTAAATCTTGGTCTGGAATCGTTGCATGTGCGTATGCCAAGACATGTGGAAAATGGACAGGCAGTTGCAGAATTTCTGGAAAAGCATGATAAAGTAGAATTTGTCAACTATCCGACACTTCCATCTAACAAGTACTATGAAATCGCAAAAAAATATCTGCCAAACGGCGGATGCGGCGTTGTTTCATTTGAACTGAAAGGCGGAAGAGAAGCAGCAGAGAAATTTATGAAAAACCTGAAGCTGGCAGCAATCGAGACACACGTAGCAGATGCAAGAACCTGTTGCCTGAATCCGGCAACATCCACACACCGCCAGATGACAGATGAGCAGCTGATCACAGCCGGTATTCCGGCGGGATTGATCCGTATTTCCTGCGGACTGGAAGATAAAAATGATCTGATCGCAGATATTGCACAGGCACTGGATGCAATTTAGATTAAGAATGAGCTATGTAAAATGTTGCAATAATGCCAGAAATGCAATTATAATCTCCGGCAGATTGTAGAGGTACACAGAAGAATATATCATGCGATACATGATGTGTACCTCGCAGCAAAATGCCGGAGATATCCTTGAATATCAGATTTCTCAGATTTCCCAGCGTCCGGATGCTCCGCAAGGCAGCACCAGTCCATTGCCGGAAACAGGAAGTCCGACTTCCTGGGAGTCTACATGACCGTGAAAAGCAGCAAGTTCGGTTGCCAGCATGTAGGTGAGGACGGCAGGAGCCAGTCCGGTGGTATAGGAATTTACAAGAAAGAAAAGCGGTTTGTCGCTTAAAAGCTTTGCACAGAGCTTGATGAGCGGATGAATCGCTTCTTCTATTTTCCAGATTTCTCCTTTTGGTCCGCGACCGTAAGAAGGCGGGTCCATGATGATGGCGTCGTAATGATTGCCGCGGCGGATTTCACGCTCTACGAATTTTACACAGTCATCGACGATCCAGCGGATCGGTGCATCTCCAAGTCCGGAAGAACGTGCATTTTCTTTTGCCCAGGTAACCATTCCTTTGGAGGCATCTACGTGTGTAACGCTTGCTCCGGCAGCGGCAGCGGCCAGAGTAGCTCCACCGGTGTAGGCAAAGAGGTTCAGAACCTTGATCGGGCGTCCGGCTTTTTTGATCTTTTCAGAGAACCAGTCCCAGTTAGTAGCCTGTTCCGGGAACAGACCGGTATGTTTGAAACTGAAAGGTTTTAACTGAAAGGTCAGCCCCAGTTTCTGATAGTGAATACTCCACTGTTCCGGGAGATCAAAAAATTCCCACTCACCGCCGCCGCGTTTGCTGCGATGATAGTGTGCATTCGGGCGTTTCCAGCCTCTCAGTGTTTTCGGAGTATCCCAGATAACCTGCGGGTCCGGACGAACCAGAGTATAATCTCCCCAGCGTTCCAGTTTTTCTCCTTTGGAAGTGTCAAGCACTTCGTAATCTTTCCAGTTTTCAGCAATCCACATAATAATGTCCTTTCGTGTGTTTGTTTATTTTTTGATTCTTCTTCAGACTTCTTTGGAACGGAACCAGTAGGTATAAAAATCCTCAAATCCCAGTGATGTATACAGATTTTTAGCGGCAGTATTTCCTTTTACAACCTGAAGGTAAGCGTGTGTCGCACCTTTTTTCTGAGCCTCGGTCAGGATCGAACTGCAGATCGCACGTGCGAAATGCTTTCTGCGGCAGCTTGCATCGACATAGATCGCATACAGTCCGATGTGTCCGCGGTCGAGAATACCAAGACCTGAGGCAACCATGCGGCCTTCGATTTCAATACAGGCGACGATCGTCTCTTTCGGGATCGCTTTGAACATCGATGGTACAATGCGGCGAAGCGTCGGTCTGGTCGTGCCGTTCAGACGAAACAAAGATTCAATCCACTCGTCCGTAATTCGGTCACGGAGCTGGACAGCGATATGTCCCGGATAAAAAACAGAAGAAGGCAGATTCGAATTCCTTCCATAATATTCATATTCTACGGATTCTGCCGGATAAGGATGAAAATTCGTCATCGGCATCGTCATAACCTCTGTGGTATGGCGGATCTCATAACCTTTTTCTTCCAGAAGTTTATCAAAAGACGAATCCAGAAGCGGATTGATCTTGAAATTAGACGGTGTGTGGTAATTGCGGTACTGGGCCTCGCAGTAAGCAATTTTCTCCTCAATCGGAATCAAGGAGTCACCAACCTGTTCCACACTGTTGGTACGGTAAGTATAATTATGAGAAAACCGGATCAGCCAGCCGTCATAAAGCTCAATCTTGTGGGACGGCCAGGCGTTCAGTGAGATTTCCTCGATCAGTTTCATATAAGCAGCGTCCTTTTGCATGAAAATTGCTCCTTTGTAAATTAGGTAACGGGTATCGGTAAACCCGGCATTCTTAGTATAGCGACTCAAGATGAGAAAATCAAGCAAGTTCTGCTTTAAGTCGAACACAGGTGAGGCTTGACCATGGTACTTTGATTTGCTAAAGTATATATGTGATGTCAGAAACGGAAAAATCTGTCTCTGGCATGATAGCTGAGAATTACTTTATCTAACAAAGTAACTTGTACAACTTGGCATTATCAGAAACAGAAGTTCTGGATTTACAGGAGGCGAAAAGCGATGAAACTTGGATTTATCGGCTGCGGAAATATGGCGAAAGCCATGCTTGGCGGCATTTTAAAAAATGAGATCTGTGCAAAAGAAGATGTGATCGCGACGGCAAAGAGTGAGGCGAGCAGAGAAAATGCCAGAAATACTTATGGAATTCAGGTAACAGCAGATAATATAGAAGCAGCGAAAAGTGCGGATGTGCTGGTGCTCGCAGTAAAACCGATTTTTTATGAAGAAGTGATCCATGAGATTAAAGATGCAGTGGATGAAAAGAAAATTATCATTTCCATTGCACCGGGAAAAACACTGGCATGGCTGGAAGAGCAGTTTGGCAAAAAAGTAAAGCTGGTAAGATGCATGCCGAATACACCGGCCCTGGTCGGGGAAGGCATGACCGGCGTGTGCTGCAACGAAGAAGTGTCAGACGCAGAGATGCAGGATGTGCTGAAAATCCTTGAGAGCTGTGGAAAAGCAGAAATGCTTCCGGAGCGTCTGATCGATGTGGTTGTTTCCGTCAGCGGAAGTTCACCGGCATATGTATTTATGTTTATTGAAGCGATGGCAGATGCGGCCGTTGCGGATGGTATGCCGCGTGCACAGGCATATCGTTTCGCAGCACAGGCAGTCCTTGGCAGTGCAAAGATGGTGCTGGAGACAGGTAAACATCCCGGTGAACTCAAAGACATGGTATGCTCACCGGGCGGCACAACGATTGAGGCAGTGCGTGTTCTGGAAGAAAAGGGTATGCGAAGTGCTGTGATTGAAGCAATGAAAGCCTGCGTCAAAAAAGGACGGGAAATGTAGGAGGTAAAATCAATGAATGAGAAAACAGTCTGGGAATCTTATACGGAAGAAGACAGAAAGAAAGTATATGATTTCTGTGAAGAATACAGAACATTTCTCTCAAAATGCAAGACAGAGAGAGAATGCGTAAAAGAGATTTTAAAAGAAGCAGAAGCAAAAGGTTACAGGAGTCTGAAAGAAGTTCGCAGATCCGGCGAAAAACTGCAGGCCGGCGATAAAGTTTATGTTTCCATCATGGGAAAAACACTGGCACTGTTCCATATCGGAAAAGAACCTATGGAAAAGGGCATGAATATTTTAGGAGCTCACATTGATTCTCCGAGACTGGACCTGAAGCAGAATCCGCTTTATGAGAGCGATGGTCTGGCAATGCTGGAAACGCACTACTACGGCGGAATCAAAAAATATCAGTGGGTTGCGATGCCGCTGGCACTGCACGGTGTTGTGGCAAAAAAAGACGGAACAAGCGTGGAGATTGCACTGGGTGAAGATCCATCCGATCCGGTTATCGGCATTTCCGATCTGCTTCCGCATCTTGGCAAAAAACAGATGGAAAAATGTGGCAATGAAGTGGTAGAAGGCGAAGACCTCAATATCTTAGTCGGCAGTATACCGCTTTCCGGCGAAGAAAAAGAGCCGGTCAAAAAACAGATCCTTCAGCTGCTAAAAGAGAAATATAATATAGAAGAAACCGATTTCATTTCTGCGGAACTGGAAGCCGTTCCGGCCGGAAATGCCAGAAATTATGGACTGGATGAGAGTATGATCATGGGCTATGGCCAGGATGACAGAGTGTGTGCCTACCCATCTTACCGGGCAATGTTTGAGCTTGACAAACCGCAGTACACCTGCGTATGCCTGCTGGTAGATAAAGAAGAGATCGGCAGCGTCGGTGCAACCGGTATGCACTCCAGATTTTTTGAAAATGCAGTGGCAGAGATCATGGATGCAGCCGGAGATTACAGCGAACTGAAAGTACGCAGAGCACTTCAGAGTTCCAGAATGTTATCTTCCGATGTCAGTGCAGCTTACGATCCGAATTATCCGGCCGTCATGGAAAAGAAAAACAGTGCCTTTTTCGGCAAAGGACTGACCTTCAATAAATTTACCGGTTCCAGAGGAAAATCCGGTTCCAACGATGCAAATGCAGAATACATCGCAAGAATCCGCAAGATCCTTGATGAAAATGAGGCGGCTTTCCAGACAGCCGAGCTTGGAAAAGTTGATGAGGGCGGAGGCGGAACGATCGCTTATATCCTGGCAAACTACGGAATGGAGGTCATTGACTGCGGCGTGGCAGTGCAGAATATGCACGCACCGTTCGAAGTGACAAGCAAAGCAGATATCTATGAAGCATTTAAAGGCTATCTGGCATTTCTGGAAGAAATGGGCGAGCGGGAATTTTAAACCGTAATTTTTTTTCAAAAAGAGCAGCAGAGGAGATAAAAACCTCTGCTGTTTTTAATTAATCTGACTGTATATTCTGATACATAATAAAAATTTACAAGAAAAACGTATAATTTTACATGGAAAATCAAAAGAAAATTGTGTAAAATTTATAATCATAGAGCAAAACGTATAAACGTGCAAAAGGAGGAGCAAAGAATGAAAAAACGTAACAGAAAAATCAGAAGTGCCATGGCAGCGGCACTGGCAGTGAGTATGGTCGCAGCACCGTGTTCTTCTGCACTGGCAGCCAGCACAAGTGACGAGATCACACAGCGCGAGATTGACAATGCAGCACTGGCAAGAGAGGCAGCCGGACAGGGTATGGTTCTGCTGGAAAATGAAAACCATACACTTCCTTTGAAGACAAAAAAACTGGCACTGTTCGGAAGCGGTGCGGTTCGTACCATCAAAGGCGGATTTGGTTCCGGTGACCCATTCAACGGAGGACTTTCCGGAGGTGGTTCCTGGGATGTAGATCTGAATGAACGTTATAATATCCACATTTATAATACCTTTAAAAAAGCCGGCTATGATATCGTAAACTCTGATATGCTCGATGCATACGCAGATGCTTATGATGCACAGCACAAAATTGAAGGAAACAGTACGATGAACTGCTTCAAATTTCCTGAGATGGAGATCAGTGATGAAGAGCTGGCAGATGCTTCCGCAGATTCCGATACGGCAATCTATGTCATCAGCCGAAATGCCGGTGAAGGTACCGACCGTACACTGAAAGGGACGAAGGGAACTTACAACGGAGAATCTTATGATATTGGTGACTATTATCTGACGGATCTCGAACGTGAAAATCTGGAGCGTGTGGCAGCGTCCTTTAAAAAGACCATCGTTGTTCTGAATGTCGGCGGTATTATGGATACAAAATTCTATAACGAGATTAACGGACTGGATGCAATGCTTCTGATGGGACAGGCAGGTCAGGAAGGCGGCAACGCACTTCTGGATGTTTTGACCGGAGCCGTAACCCCATCCGGAAAACTGGCAGATACTTGGGCAGAAAACTACAGTGACTATCCGGCATCAGATACCTTTGCAAATGCAGACGGAAACGTCAAGAAAGAAGTTTATAACGAAGGTATTTATGTCGGCTACCGCTATTTTGATACCTTTAATATCACACCGAAATACGAGTTTGGTTATGGACTTTCCTACACAGATTTCAAAATTGAGACACAATCTGTGACAGCAGATGCCGATAAAGTTACCGTAAAAGTAAAAGTTACCAATACCGGCAGCACTTACAGCGGAAAAGAAATCGTACAGGTTTATTATTCCGCACCGGATTCTGCAGAGGCAGAGAAAGAATATCAGGAACTTGGCGGATTTGCAAAAACGGATGAACTTGCACCGGGCGAATCACAGATTCTGACGATTTCTTATGATACAAAAGACATGGCATATTATAATGAAGACCAGGCAGCTTATATTCTGGATAAAGGAAAATACTATGTGCGTGTCGGTGATTCTTCCAGAAATACCAGTGTTGAGGCAACCATTGAAGTGGATGACACCACACTGACTGAACAGCTTTCCAACCAGATGGAAGTTCCGGACGGCGAAGATCTGGTAGAATGGAGCAAACCGGAAGAGGGCTACAGTTATCCAACAGAGGAAGCAGAAAAAGAAGCAGCTCCGGTTATCAAAGTTGATGCTTCTGAAATCAAGAGAGAAGACCATGCATCTGCATATGAAAATGAAGAAGTAACCACTTACACAACAGATGCTGCTTATGAAGCAACACAGCCGTACGAAAAAGTAGAAGTGGTAGAAAAGAAAGATTCTACTTTAAAAGATGTCATTGAAGGAAAAGCTACGATGGGCGAATTTGTCGCACAGATGAGTGTAGAAGAACTGGCGGCTCTGAACTGCGGAAGCGGATGGGGCGTTGCCAATGAAAATTCTCCGATCGTTGGAAGCAACTCTTCTACGGTAAAAGGTGCAGCAGGTGAGACAACCGTTTACGATCAGTATGGCATTCCGGGCATCGTTCTTGCAGACGGCCCTGGAGGTGTACGAGTAGCACAGAAATTTGATGCGACCATTGAAGGAAGCGATGAAAAACAGACACTGTACCAGTATTGTACCGCATGGCCGGTAAGTTATGTACAGGCTCAGACCTGGGATACCGACCTTGTAAAACGTATCGGTGTTGCATTTGGTAAAGAAGTTGATGAAATGAACATCACACTTCTGCTCGGACCTTCTCAGAATATTCACCGTGATCCGCTCTGCGGAAGAAACTTTGAGTACTATTCAGAAGATCCGGTTGTATCCGGTGTTATGGCAGCAGCTTGCACACTGGGCGTTCAGGAAACACCGGGTGTTGGTGCATGCCTGAAGCATTTCGCAGCAAATAACCAGGAAAGTAACCGTAATGCAGTTGACACGATCGTAAGCGAACGTACTCTGCGTGAAATTTACCTGAAAGGTTTTGAAATTGCAGTAAAAGAATCTCGTCCGATGTCTATTATGACATCCTACAACCTGATCAACGGCGTACCGACTGCAGATTCTTACGATCTGTGTACCAACATCGCCCGCGGTGAATGGGGATTTGACGGTCTGATCATGACTGACTGGAACGGCGGTTCCTCCACTCCGATGAAGTCCATGCATGCAGGAAATGACATGATCATGCCGGGTGGAGCAGAGAGAGCACAAAATATTGTAAACGGTATGCAGGATGCAGCACCGGTATTCGATGAAAGAGGACAGGTAGCAGTCGATGTTCAGCTGATGTACGGATTTGTTAAAGTATATTCTGCAAAATGGAATGAATTTACACCGTCTGCCGCTGGAACAAAGACGGTAACGACATCACTTGGTGAAGGCTATACAGCAACCGTTGCAGATGACGGAAGAATCCTTGTAAACGGTGAAGAAATCTATCTGAACTATCGTCAGGGATGGTTCAATCCTGGAACATTCAGCGTACCGGCAACAACCGATGTTGTAACCGTAAGCAACGATGGCAAGACTCTGACTTACAAAGGTGAATATGTAGACAACAACATCATCTGCCTCGGCGATGTACAGAAGAGTGCGATTAACAACCTGAACATCATCATGAACTCCAACATGATGCAGAGACGTTATGGTGTAGAAGTAAAAGACTACAGCACAGCACTTGGCAACCTGAAAGCATATCAGACCGTAACAAAAGACAGCGTACAGAAAGCTTCTGCAAACGTTGAATCCTTAAACAAAGTGATCGCTATGGTAGAAGACCTGAATGCTTCTGATTATACAAAAGCAAGCTGGGCAGCAGTAGAAGAAGCTCTGAATGCAGCAAAAGCAGTAGCAGCAAAAGCAGATGCAACCGTTATTGAGACAACAAACGCAATGACAGATCTTCTGGCAGCAATGAACAGCCTGGAACAGGGTGTTGAGAAAACACATCTGGAAATCTCCATAAAAGAAGCTGAAAAAGTGCTGGTACGTGCAGACAAATACAGCAGCCTTGGAAATCTGGAAGAAGCAGTAGCAAACGGTAAAGCCGTTCTTGCAAACGAAGATGCAGATCAGGAAACCGTAAGTGCAGCAGCAACTGCAATCCTGAACGAGCTGAGCAAAGCAGTGAAAAATGCAGATCTTTCCTCCCTGGAAAGCCTGATCAAATCTGCAAAGAAACTTCAGGATGGAAATTACACAAGCAATTCTCTTGCAAAACTGGATGAAGTAATCAAAGCAGCAGAAGCTGTTGTAGCAAACAAGAACAGAACCGCTGAAGAAGTAAACAAAGCTTACAGCGATCTGATCGATGCAGTGATCTCTCTGGAAAAGAAAGGCAACAAAGCGGCTCTGAAAGCAATGCTTGAAAAAGCAGCAGCTGTTCTGGAAGATAGCGATGCTTATGTAGCAGCAACCATCGAAGGACTTGCAGATGTAAAAGCAGATGCACAGGCAGTTTATGACAACGATGATGCAGTTCAGAATGAAGTAAACGCAGCAGTTCGTACACTGACACTGAAACTTGCAGAAGCAAGACTGTTAGGTGACGTAGACAACGATGGTGCAGTGACAACAGCCGACAGTACCGCACTTCTGGCAGCAAGTGCAGAACTGACAGAACTGGATGCAGATGCAGCGGCAGCAGCAGATGTAAACGGTGACGGTGTTGCAGACACAGGCGATGCAGCTCTGATCCTTGAGTATTCAGCAGAGAAAGTTGCAGGATTCTAAAAAATTCTGTATACAAGAAGAATAAAGAATAAAGGCGGCAGAGGAAGTAATTCCTCTGTCGTTTTTTGCTGTCAGGGAGTCCTGAAATATACAAAAAATCAATACAGGATGATTCATCGGAAGCCTGTTTGTGTAAAAAACCAGGCATTTCAGTAGAAAATGTGGATATCATAAAAAAATGCAAGCAAAACGTATAATATTACATGGAAACCCACAAAAAACTTGTATAAAATATATAATTACAAGGGCATGTTAACAGAAAGGCAGATTTGACACTGTCTGAAGCACAGCATAACAGAAGGAAGGAGGATCAAGTTATCCTGTGTATGTCAAAAGTCCCCAACTATGATGCCTACGGATTGTTCCGTGCGTTGCACTCCCACAATCCTCCCCAGTATTCGCATATCGTGGGATTATCATCCCACTTTTATGCTCATATCGGGGCGGGTCCCAAGGTCTTTCATCCACCTATGAGCAAGCTCATGTGGATTTAGACCTTTTGACCCTAGCATCATGAAATAAGTAAATATAAAAAGGAGGCACGGCAATGAAGCGAACTTCAAAACGCGTGATGGCAGTCGCAGTGTCGCTTGCAATGGTACTTACCGGCAGCACAAGTGCACTGGCAGCAACAACAAACCCGGAAATCAGTGACCGAGAGATCGAACATAAAACAGCGGCGAAAAACATCGCAGCACAGGGTATGGTTCTTCTGGAAAACGAGAACAACTCCCTGCCGATCTCCAAAGAAAAAGGAACCAAGGTCGCACTTTTTGGTCAGGGCGTATACAATACCATTAAAGGCGGTACCGGTTCCGGTGCAGTAAACCAGCGTGACAATGTTACCGTACAGCAGGGCTTTGAGAATGCCGGATACGATATCGTTGATATTGACTTTGTAAATCAGATGCATGAAAGATGGACGGCAGAAGGCGGCGGCACAAGCCAAGGCTGGAGCTCTAAATGGGTAAATGAGCCGGTCTATGAAGATTACGACGGTGCAGTAGAAAAGATTCAGGCAGCAGCAGCCCAGACCGATACCGCTATTTACGTAATCGCACGTAACTCCGGTGAAGGTGCTGACCGTTCTGCAGGTAAAGGTGACTACCTCTTATCTGATGACGAAGAAGCCAACCTGAAACTCCTAGGTCAGACATTTGATAACGTAGTTGTCGTTCTGAACGTAGGCGGAGTTATTGATACAAAATTCTTCAACGAGATCGAAGGACTGGATTCCATGCTTCTGATGTCACAGGCTGGTATGACCGGCGGTGACGCTCTGGTAGAAGTACTGAACGGTACCGTTAATCCATCCGGTAAGCTGACCGACACCTGGCCGGTGAACTTCAGTGACAACCCATCCAGTGCAGGATTTGCAAATCAGGATGGTAATACCGCTCAGGAATTGTATAACGATGATATTTTCGTAGGATATCGTTACTATGATACCTTTGGCAAAGACGTTTCTTATGCATTTGGTTACGGCGGATCTTATACCACATTTGCAATGTCAACCAAATCGGTCAAAGCAGATAAAGACAAAGTAACGGTACAGGTTAAAGTAAAGAATACCGGAAGCGTATCCGGTAAAGAAGTTGCAGAAGTTTACTTCTCCGCTCCGGACGGCGATCTGGACAAACCTTATCAGGAACTGGCCGGCTACGCAAAGACAGACGAACTGGCACCGGGCGAATCTCAGATACTGACGATCAGCTTTGATACTTCAGAGATGGGATCTTACGATACAGCAAAAGCAGCTTACGTGATGGAAGACGGCGATTACATCATCCGTGTCGGTAATTCTTCCAGAAATACACACGTAGCAGGCAAGATCAGCGTGGTAGAAGATACGATCACAGAACAGTACAGCAACTTGATGGTTCCGGTAACGGAGAATCCGAATATTAAGAACGATGAGAAATATCCAATGCTGAATCCGATGACAACCGACGGTGCGACACCGATTACATACGCCGGTGAAGAAGCGGAAATCGCAGCAGCATCCACGATCGATGTAGATTTCAGCGATTACAAAGCACCTGTAATCAAGAAAGAGAACGAAGACGTTACCGTATACACATCAGATACAACGGAAGAAAAATATCTGATCGCAGAGAACAAAGACGGAGCAACAGGAACCGTTTCCCGTGTAGAAAAAGCAAACGCAAACAACACCGACTACAGCGTAACTTATCAGGAGCACGTTAAGAAATTTGACGGTGACTACAGCAAGAATACACTGAAAGATGTTTACGACGGTAAGATCAGTCTTGAGCAGTTCGTATCCGGTTTAAGCCTCTATGAGTTGGCAAACCTGGTAAACGGACATTCCAGTGACAAGACCGTACAGGGCGTTGCAGGAGCAACCTGGAAAAACGATGAAAAAGGGTTTGTACCTGTAAACCTGTCTGACGGACCTGCAGGTCTTCGTATTACACAGCACTATAAACAAGATGATACCGACTATTATCAGTATGCAACTGCATGGCCGATCGGTACACTGCTGGCACAGACCTGGGATACCGGGCAGATCTACGCTTACGGCGAAGGCGTTGGCGAAGAAATGGAAGAATTTGGTATCGGTTCCTGGCTGGCACCTGGTATGAATATCCACAGAAACGCACTCTGCGGACGTAACTTTGAATATTATTCTGAAGATCCGGTAGTCGTAGGTGTGACCGGTACAGCAGCAACACTCGGCGTACAGAAGAGCAAAGGAGTTGGCGTTACCATCAAACACTACGCACTGAATTCTCAGGAAACAAGCAGAAACAAAGAGAATAATACCGTTTCTGAAAGAGCAATCCGTGAGATCTACCTCAAAGGTTTCGAAATGGTTGTAAAACAGGCACAGCCGATGGCGATTATGACCTCCTACAACCAGAATAACGGAAGACCGGCAGCGGATGACTATGATCTTTGTACCGCATTTGCAAGAGACGAATGGGGATTCAAAGGCATGATCATGACAGACTGGGGCGGCGGACAGTCTGTACCGATGTACGAAATGCACGCAGGCAACGACCTTGTTTGCCCGGGCAAAGGCTACTCTCAGATCATGAAAGGCTTTATCAATGAGCCGGCATGGACAAGCGATGGTTATGTAGAACTGGAAGAGAGAAGCATTCAGGATGTTGATGCAAGCGGAAATCCGATCACAGTTTCTAAGATGGTTCCGAACTTTGGCGGATACAAACTGGATCTGAACGGCAATCTGAAAATCTCCACAACCGTAGCAAAAGGCGTAGAACTGAACGAAAAAGTCGCAGAACTGAAAGAACAGGGTTATATCACATCTGTTACAACAAACAGCCGTGGTGTGACAACTGTTACTTATAAAGTGAGCATGGATGACGGCGTAGAATCTACACAGGTTATCTCTCTTGGTGACCTTCAGAAAGCAGCCATCAACATCTGTAACTTTATTATGAATTCCATCGAATTTGCAAACGCAAACGACCTGGAAGCAAAATCACTGAACGAACTGTATGCAGACGCACTGCAGACGATCACTTCCTATGAAAAAGATGACGTTGTTCCGTCCACAACATACTCCACGATCACCGAAGGTTATGACTGGGGTCCGGCAATCTCCAAGGTTGTTGTAAATGTCGGCAAAGCAATGAGCGGAAATATTGACGCATCTGCATTTGAAGTAAACGTAACAAGAAAAGCACTCAGCGGATTCCTTCTTGGACCATCCAGAGGAACACGTAACGTAACCGCAGCTTATGTATCCGATGCAAACGGAAACAAAGCAGCAACGGGCAATTACATTACTCTGGAACTGGAAGTAGGACCGGATCTGTCCATCGGATCTCCGTTCAACTACAACTTCTTCGGAAGCGGCCACAATGAGTATGTAGACACTGCATATGAAGTAACCTTAAATAAAGAACTCAAAGCAGCAGACGGCAGCAGCGTAAATTTTGCAGCAAATAAATTTGCAGCAGACACCACACGGATCTGTGATGACTTTGATCTTGACGGTAAATTCAGCTACAACGATGAAAAATTTGGTCAGATCAATCTGACATACGCTTCCTATACACCGGAAGCAGCTAAGAATGACGGCAAGAAAAATGCTCTGATCATCTGGCTGCATGGTGCAGGCGAAGGCGGAACAGATCCACGTGTAGCACTGGTAGGAAACAAAGTAGTCAACCTGGCAACCGATACTGTACAGCAGTACTTTGACGGCGGAGCATACGTTCTGGCAGCACAGTGCCCGACGATGTGGATGGATAATGGTTCCGGACAGTATACAAGCGATGGAACCTCCAAATACACAGCAGCTCTGATGGAACTGATCAAAGCTTATGTAAACAGCAACTCTGATATCGATGCAAGCCGCGTATACATCGGCGGATGCTCAAACGGCGGATTTATGACCATGAACATGATCGTACATTATCCGAAATACTTTGCAGCAGCATATCCGGTATGCGAAGCTTACACAAACGATGCACTGACAGATGAAATGGTAGAATCTATCAAAAATATGCCGATCTGGTTCACACATGCAAAGAATGACCCGACCGTAAAAATCGGTACCATTGATGAAGACGGCAATTTCGTATCCAACGGTAACTACTCACCGAAGGCTTACGAGAGACTGACAGAAGCAGGCGGAAGCGATATCCACTTTTCACTGTTTGACGATGTACACGACACCACAGGTCTCTACAAGAGAGCAGACGGCACACCGTATCAGTACAACGGACACTGGTCATGGCTCTACACTCTGAACAACGAGTGCAAAGAAAACATCGACGGCGAAGAAGTAACCATCTGGCAGTGGATCTCCACAAAATCAAAAGCAAACAGAGGACTTGAAAAAGTCATCGCAAAAGTAAACGCACTGAACGCAGAAGACTACACAGCAGACAGCTGGGCAGCAGTACAGAGTGCACTGGCAGCAGCCAAAGCAGTAGCAGCAGATCAGAATGCAACACGCACACAGATCAACGCAGCAATGGAAGAGCTGGTAGCAGCATACTCCAAATTAGAGTATGGCGTACAGAAACTTCATCTGGAAGTTGCAGTAGAAGAAGCAGAAAAAATCCTGGCACATCCGGAAAATTATGAAGACATTGCAGCTCTGAAAGCAGCACTGGAAAGCGGAAAAGCAGTTCTGGAAGATAAAGATGCAGATCAGACAGCAGTCGATGCGGCAGCAGAAGCAATTCTTGCAGAACTGAACAAAGTAGCGGACAGAGCAGATGTGAAATCTCTGATTAATCTGATTGAATCCGTAAAGAAACTTCTGGACGGCAATTACACAAGCGATTCCCTGAAAGACCTCAAAGCAGCGATCAAGAAAGCACAGGATGTTATCGCAAATCCAGACAGAACAGAAGCAGAAATCGGAAACGCATATGCAGATCTGATCGATGCAATCCTGAACCTGAAGATGAAAGCAAACAAAGCAGCACTGCAGGCAATCATTGAAAAAGCAAATGCAATCCTTGCAAATACAGATGCTTATGTAGCAGCTACCATCGACGGTCTGGATACCGCAGTAGCAGATGCACAGAACGTACTGAACAACGCAGACGCAGTTCAGGATGAAGTAGACGCAGCAGTTCGTGCACTGACACGCAAAGTGGCAGATGCAAGACTTCTGGGAGACGTAGACAACGATGGTGCAGTGACAACAGCTGACAGTGCAGCACTTCTGGCAGCAAGTGCAGAAATTACAAGCCTCGATGCAGATGTAGCAGCAGCCGCAGATGTAAACGGAGACGACGTGGCGGATACAAACGACGCAGTTCTGATCCTTCAGTATGCAGCAGAAAAAGTTACATCCTTCTAAGCGGATGAAGAACCTGAAAAAATGAATTACAAAAAGAGATGCCACAGATCACAGATCCTGACATTTCGATAAAAACGGAGCGGTGTAGCATTAAGTTACACCGCTCCGATTGCGTTTCATGACTTTGATCAAATGTAAAATAGCTGAAATTTCATCTTCCGTCAGTCCGGAGAAATCAACATTCTGTTTTTGTTCTACGCCAAGCAGATAATCTGTTGAGACGTTAAAAATTTTGGAAATGTGAATCAGAACATCATAAGAAGGCAGACGTAATCCTGTTTCATAAGCACTGATGACGGATTTTGTCAGCCCAAGCTTCTGTGACAGCTGTGCCTGGGTCATGTTTTTCTGCAGACGCAGTGACTTCAAAGTGTTGCCAAAGTCCACCATATCAATCCCCCTTTTGTGTTCATAATACTATAGGCGTAGTATTTAATTGGTGTTAAAAGTGTTGGAATAGTTGACAAATACAAGAGGATTTTACATAATAAGACATGGAGATTTACATTGAAAGAAAAACAGACAGAATGGGAGAAAGTTATGAGTATATTTTCACAATTGTTATCCGAATATATGAAACAGAAAAAAATACAGACCTACCGTCTTGCCCAGTATTGCGGCTACGACCGTGGAAATATGTATAAAATTATCAACGGCAAACGCAATCCGCCGGGCAAAGAATTTGTCGAAAAAGTGGCCGGATATATGCATCTGACACCCCTGGAGAAAACAAAACTTTACGAAGCCTATCAGATCAGTATTGTCGGTTACGATATCTACTATCGTCGAAAAGCGGTTCTGGAATTTTTGACAGAAGTCGATGCCGGACGAGAACTCGATTTTGCTCTGCAGCCGATCCGTGCAGAACAGGGATTTGAAATGGAAGACAAAACCTTTATGCTGTTAGAAGGACGTCACGCCGTCCGTTCTGCCCTGATGTATATGACTGCGGATGAGACACACCAGTCTGAAGGACATATCCGCATGCTGCTTCAGCCGGAGACCGATTTTCTGGCGAGTATCCTTGCCATGTGCAGCAACAGCGGCACACAGACACGGGTGGATCATATATTCTGCCTGGATGACACAAACAAAGCCACAGGAAAAGATAAAAATTACAACCTGACCTGCCTGAAAAATATTCTGCCGCTCTATCATTATAATTACGAATACCAGACCTGGTACTATTACGGTTATATACCGGGGCAGAATCAGATGTTTGCACTGTTTCCATATATGGTATTGACCTCCGGGTATGCCTGTATACTGACCGCAGATCTGAAAAAAGGATACCTCACCAAAGAGCCGAAAATGCTGAAGATGCTCTCTGAAATTTTCGAAAACTGCCACAGTCATGCCAGCCGTTTTGCCAGCCTTGCAGATTCTGCCAATCATGCTACAGAACAGATGGCATTTCTAAGTGCCACCTTCTCCGAACGCTCCACAGGATACAGCCTGCAGATGGAACCATGCTTTATGCCGGTTCTGACAAAAGAAATCCTTCAGAAATACGTCCGCAAGGACCTGCCGGGCAGAGAGATCTTCCTCGTCCAACTCCAGGATTATACAAGACAGCTGGCAAAACAGAAAATGATCTATATATGCAGCATGGAAGGTATCCTCAGATTCCTCCAAAACGGCAGAATCCCGGAAATCCCGGATGGACTCTACGAAATCCCAACCGCTTCGGATCGTATTCAGATCGTCAAAGCCCTGCTCGCCCCAGAGCGTGCGACCAGACTTCGCATCCTGAAAAACAGCATCGGCAACACCGAAACGCCCGTTTATCTCTATATCACACCAAAAACAGGCACCCTGCGGCTGCCGCTTGCAACCGACCAGATGGTCAACCTCCAGATCCAGGAAACCGGAATGCTGGAGGCATTTTATGACTTCTGCGAGAACCTCGATGAAGAAATGTTCTATAGCTTCGAAGAAGCAGAGCAGATCGTGGAAGAAGAGATGAATAATCAGGGGTGGAAAGCAGAATGACGGAAAGAAGAAAAAATAAACAGAAGAAAGTATCACATTTATAATAGAAGAAACAAGAAGAAATGCCCGGCGAGAGCCGGGTTTTTTTGTTTGCCGAAAAAATAGAAAATATCGAGAAAAGCTGACTGAAAATCTGACACATCTTGAGAGAAAAAACAGGGAAAAGTAAAATGAATACAAGCAGTGTTTCTGAAAAAAAGAAAAAATAGAAAGAAGGTGTAACAATTTTAGTAACACGGCGAATAGTATATACAGGCATGAGAAACTAAGATAAAATGAGATAGAGAAAACAAAGTGCCTGTGGGGAATAGGAAAGGAGAAAAGAAAATTGAAATTAAGATTTTTAAACTGAATACAAAAAATGTAGGAAGTAAGGCATTTAAAGGAATTCATCAGAAAGAAGTGATTAAAGTGCCGAAAGCGAAACTGAAGGATTATAAAAAAATGTTGAAAGCAAAAAGTGCCGGTAAAAAGGTGAAGATTAAAAAGTAATCGGATTGGATGTCAGTGCAGTGGTAAAAAATAAAATTTGACTTGTGAAAAGGAATGGTGTAGTATGATTGTCTTTTTTGGCGAATTTGAGATTATTCTTATAATAGTTTTAATAATTGCATGTATTGCGATGGGTGTGGAAACTATTGGAAAGTTATTACCTATTATTTTTGTGGTGGTTTTGATTAAAAATTTGTTACAAGATATAGTGTTTGCAATGCTGAAAAATCGCAAAAACTTTTTCTTATCTTTACTTTATTTGGCGATTGATTTAATTAGAATGGCTTTGTTTTTTTACACAGCAAATTTGTGTGTGAAAGGATATTCAGTGGGAGGATTAGCTTATTTTGACGGAATACTCAGCATGTTGATTTATCTTTTGGTGGGAGGTTTGACGTTTGTAATGGCTGAACTTTATAGTGTGCTGCATGGAATGGAAGATGATACTAAAGTTAGTAAGGTGCTATTGGGTGATTTTTGCTTCCTTATTTTACTGTTTGTCTATTATTTGTTTTGGACACTATAAATGAGCAAATTGTAACAATTCGAAAATGAAAGCGATACAGAAAATCCTCTACGATATAGAATAAAAATCTGTTTTACAGAGGATTTTTAATATACAGCGAAAACCTTGACTGAAAATTTGACACATCTTGAGATAAGAAGCAGAGAAAAGATAAAATGAATACAGAAAATGTTTCAAAAAGAAAAAAACAGGAAGAAGGAGAAAAAACAATGGAAGAAATTTTTAGTTTTATCAGTGATTGCGGTCTGGCACGTGGAAAAATGCATGCTGAAGTAAAAGTATTTGCTGACAGGGTGGAAATTAAAAGAGATACGAAATGGAAAGTGGCTAAACAAACAACAATCTATTTTGACAGTGTTACAGCGATTTCACATAAGATGAATAAAGGTTTATTACAGTCAGAGCAATGGATTACGTTTGTTGTACCAGGGGTTCGTCAGGAAATGGTGGTTGCAGTAGAACCGGGAACGTTTGTTACGAATTCGCAAATGGCTCCGTTTGATGATGAATATTCGATTATTTTCCGTAAAGATAACGCACAGGCTGAAAAATATATTCAAAGAATTAAGGAAATATATCAGGAGTTTAAAAACAATCATACGCCAAATGTCGTTAATAATGTTGTACAGGAAGAATCTGCTATTGAAAAACTTAAAAAGTTGAAAGAGATTTATGATCTGAATATTATTACAGAAGAAGAATATGAAGAAAAGAGAAATAAATTGTTGCAGGAAATTTAGAAATTATCTGTTTTAGACATAGCAAATATGCCCGGTGAAAGCCGGGTTTTTTGCTCAAGTGGTTCAGTTTTGTGAGATTTTGTATATAAAATCTTGACTGAAAATCTGACACATCTTGAGGAAAGAATCAGAGAAAAAGTAAAATAAATACAGATAGTGTTTCAGAAAAAAAGAAACAACAGGAAGAGGGCGTAACAATTTTAGTAACATGTGAGACCGTATATACAGGTACAGGAAAATAAGCTAAAATTAGTCTATAACAAAACGGAGCAGGACAACGCAAAGGAGGAAAACACATGAAGAGAAAAATGAAACAGATTTTTATCATGCTTGTATTGATATGTATGGGTCTGGGAATGAAACCGCAGACGACATCTGCTGCACCGAAAAAATATGTCCGTTCTTTTTCAGTAGGGAAAAAGAAGGTCAGCATAAAAGCAGGAAAGAGTAAGAAGATATCTTACAAGATAAAAGTCAAAGGGAATGCAAGCAAAAAAGTAAGCTTGAAAACAAACAATAAAAAAATTCAGGTCAGAACTTCCGAAAACAAAATTGTCATTCTGGGAAGGGAAGCAGGCAAAAGCAAAATTACGGTGACAACAAAAGGAAAAGATAAAAAAGGTAAAAAAATAAAGAAAACAATTTCAGTGACCGTTAATCCAGATAGTACAGGACTAACAGACAATACTGACACAGCTGATAAAGATTCGGCACTGGAAGAATTTGCTAAAAACTATCAGTATTTATGTAAAACACCGGCAATGTATGATGGATATTTTTTGTACTCAGATACAGAGAATATTGCTCTGGGAGATTTGAGGCTGGAACTTCAGCCATTGACGTATGATATTGATGATTATGATTCAGATGGTCAAAGTGAACTGCTTATTGTAAACATGGATCCTTATACAAAATGGGGTCAATCAGCTCTGAGACTTCAGATGTACGAAGTAGATGGCACGGGACACGTTTATCTGTCAGCATTACACTTGTGTACAACAGAATATGGAAGCATTTATGGAACCGAGATTTTGAGGAAAGGAGACAGCAGAGTATTCAAGTATAAAAAAGATAATGAATGGATGATTGCAGCAGAGCAGAATATACAGGGAAGCTACTTTGACGGTCATGCAAGGAATTTGTTTATGGTAGCAAAATACTATGATAAGCCAAAACTCAAATTTGAAGTAATGGGAACTGCAGAAGGCGAATGGTATCCGGGAACGCCAGATGAGCAGGTAATCAAAAGCAGTATGAAACAGAAATATGATGCACTGGATCTGGAGGTTGATGTTGATCAGATCTTTGACGGTAAAAAGCATGTATACGATTACATAGACAATCCGATCAGTTTTGTAAAAACGGAATATGCATTTGACAGGAATGCACTAAAACAGAGTGAATGGTCGAAGTTCAGTTATATTACTTTTTCAGAAAAATAGTAAAAGAACAGGAGGAAGCGGAATGGGGAAAAAAGGAAAACAATTTATAAGCGTTCTGATGATACTGGCGTTGTTGCTTGGGATTTTTCCAACGAATGTTGTCTGGGCAGCGGAGCAGTCAGATGATGTGGAAAAAGTACTTGAAAATCCAAAAGTAAAGACTAACTCCAAAATGGAATCAGGACGAGAAGTAACCTGGGACTGTGTATGGTTTGGAAGTTATCCGCAAAGAGAAGTAATTCCAGAGTCGTTGGAAGGGCTGTATGTCCTGAAAAATATGTGGTATGAAAAGGATGTTTCAGCAATCATTGATGATGAAATATATCAGAAACTGCAAAATGCTGACAACTGGGATGCAAATAATGAAATTATTCTGGATAGGGAAAAATATTGCAGAATCAGCCAGGACGATGCAAAGCAGGTTAAGGATTACGAAACCCCATGGTATCGTTGGTATTCATGGGAGTGTACGGAAACAGAGGATTGCTGGCATTATTTTAAATATGATCCAATTAAATGGAGAGTGCTTAACACAGATGACAAGCATAGTGAGGCGTTTTTACTTGCGGATGTAGCTTTGGATGTACAGAAATACTATGATGCAAACTATGGAAAGCTGACGGAAGATGAACTTTTCACAAACAACTGGAAAAAAAGTGATCTGAGAAGCTGGCTTAACAGCAAGGACAGTGAAGAAAGAGGATTTCTGGATACTGCATTTTCCAAAGAGGAACAGGAAGCTATAATCAATATAATAGCGGAAGAGAGAGTGGCAGATAAAGTCAGTCTTCTTTCAAAAGATGAAGTATGGAGAAGTCAGACAGCCATAGATTATGGATTTACCGAAGCCTCTGATATCGCTGATGAAGCGAGACGCAGTAAAAGCAGTACTTATGCAAAGATCATGGGATTGAATATCAGTGTAGATCAGTCAGCAATGTACTGTAACAACTGGTGGATCCGCCCGGCAAATGGATCTACGGTGCAGTATGACGGACAGAGACAGGCCTGGGGTGATATGATCAGTATTGTAAATTTGGATGCAGTAAGACCGGTGGTAAAGATCGATTTATCAAAGACAGGGCAATACCGATATGCCGGAACGGTCTCTTCCGGTGGAAAGGTAAAGACAGAATGCAGCCTTCTTCAAAGTTATGCGGATTATATGTACAGTGAACGCTATCCTGAATTCATATACTATGCAACGACCTCTGAACAGATGTCAGGCGAAGCAGAAAAAACCGGTACATATAATTATGCACATGCCTGGAAAGATATGAAAGACTTGCATGATATTCTGGACAATCCGGCAAACGTAGCAGATAAGGTTTTGTCAGAATCAGATTTTTATCAGGGTATTATTTTCGCACTGTTTGAAGAAGCGACATATAACAGCAAGCTTAAAAAAATAACAGATGTGGCAGATACCGTGGGCGAGATAGCAGATGCTGTGAAAATAAATATAGAAAAAATATGTCAGCTGGATGCAAGCGGTAATAAAAATATTAAAGATCTGACATCAAAAGAGATAGAAGCTATTAAAAAGCTTACGGAAAAACAGTTAGAAAAAAGTAAATTGTTTCAGTTTTCGGATAAAGTTTCGGGTTTTCTGGACTTTATAAACTATGTAAAAGACATAGATGAATATCTGGAATATTTCAGCAGTTGCCTGCAAATTTTATACATGAATGAAAGCTATCAAAATGTTATGCAGGATATGTATGATCTCTGCCCTGTATCCGATCTTCAGTTAAAAAGGGCGTTAGGGGATTGCGTATCGGTTATGAAAATGAGCAAAGAAGAATTCATAAAGAAAATGGAGGTTCATGGATTTGCTGTTATTGGAAAAGAAGCTACAAAAACAGTTGCGAAGACGATATGGAGTAAAGCAAAAGATATAATCATGCAAAGCAATCCGTACGCAGCAGCAGTATGGGTTGGCTGGGGAACCGGTATTGCAGTCAGTGATACATTGTTTAACACCAGCAAGATTGCAGAAAAAGTGATTGATATGCGTATGATATGCGATGTTAAAAAGTTGGTGGTAAAAGTTTTTGAGTGTGAATCAAATAAATATAATCAGGATAAAGAAGGAACCGATTATACGGCGGGGAATTTTGCAGCAGCAGTAGACGTTTGTTATCGTTACATAGATTCGGATGCTCAGTGCAGTTATGATTTCGTTCAGGCAGTTGATGACGCAATGATTTCAAAGATTATCCAGTTTTTTAAAGGAAATGAACGTCAGGCAGTAAAAGATGAAATTGAGACGATACGGAAAAAATATAAAAGTCAGCATCAATCTAATTTTAATGACTGGGCAGAGAAATGCCTGGTTTCATATCCGAAAATTTATAAAAAATATAAAGATGAGGGCAAGGGTGGAATTTTTGATATTATCAAATGGTATTCGATAAAATGTCCGGTTGATGTCTATGTTTACGATGAAAAAGATAATCTTGTAGCATCGGTCATCGGAAATCGTGTTTTCTGCAAAGAAGGTGCTGATCTGACTGTGATGTGTGTAGATGATCAGAAAATGCTTTATTTTTATGATTCAGACAATACCTATAAAATCAAGTACGCGGCAACGGATGCAGGAACAATGGATATTGATATTAAAGAGTTTAAGGAAGAAAAAGCGACACGTACTGTGAAGTATGTGAATGTTCCACTTGAAAAAGATCTTGTTTATACATCACAAGAGGATATGAAAACAGGAGAAGAAGACAGTTATCAGCTGAACGGAGAAGAAAATGGAGACATCATCAAACCGGTTGCAGATACAGCCAACAACACCAGGAAATATACACTGTCAGTAACAGGCGGATATATTTATGATGAAACGGTAAAGAAATCAGAGCAGTATTGTCCTGGCGAAAAAGTTACCGTCTATGCGACAGCTTCGGATGACTATACGTTCAATAGATGGAGTGCAAATGTATTTGAAGCGAATATTTCAGATATCACAGCCAGAAAAATCACATTTATAATGCCGGAAAGTGATGTGGAACTTACAGCGACCAGTACGAAAAAGCCTGATTCAAAACCGACGGTTTCAGACAATTCTGGTTCAACGGTTCCGGCAAAGAATACCGTACATAAGGTAAAAGGATTAAAATATAAAATAACAAAATCCTCTGCAAAAAAAGGCACAGTAATCGTTACAAAAAATCTGAAAAAGGATGCGACTAAGATTACAATACCGAGTACCGTGAAAATTAAAGGATATACCTTTAAAGTAAAAGGAATCAACAAAAAGGTATTCCAGAAATGCAAAAAGCTTCGCAAGGTCAAAATAGGAGCTTATGTAACAAACATTGGTTCAAGATGCTTTTATAAGTGCAGTAATTTAACTTCTGTTACATTTTCAGGCAAAAAAGCACCGAAAATTGAGAATCAGGCATTCAAAAAAACACGTGCCAAAGCGAAAAGAACGAAAGCAATGAGCAACAAACAATTTAACTTGTTAAAGAAACGTGTAAACAATGCAAAATGGTAAACGAAAGGAAGAGATCGCATGAAGAAAAGAAATATTTTTAAACATCTGTTTTTATTCTGCCTGCTGGCAATGACCGTAGCTCTCAGTAATCCGGCCGGACATACGACCGTATCAGCAGCATCAAAAGCATCCTACAAAATTATCAATAAGAAGACAACAAAGAGAAACAACAAATTAAAAGCAAAATATCTGTATCAGCTGCCGCAGTTAAAAGGAAAAAGTGCAGCAGTTAAGAAGATCAACAGATCCTTAAAAGCAGATTACAAAGCAACACTCAGCAGCAAAGCGAGCTTGTTTGATGCGTTAAAAAATTCACCATATTCGTATTATTCAGGAGAATACTTTTACACTACAAAATGCAAAGTAACTTATAACAAAAAGGGATATGTATGCTTTAAGTTTACCTGCGACTGGATGGCAGGCGGTGTTCATAATGGCTGGGAATATGGACTTACTTATCGCCTGAAAGACGGAAAAAAACTGGAGATCCAGGACGTTGTGAGCGGAGATGATTATACCATCAAACAGAAAATCGCAAGTGCCTATTCACAGAAAGTTTCCAGTGCCGGCTATTCCCCAATCATGCAGAAAGACTGTTCCGAGTTTCAGTTTTACATCAAATCAGCAAATAAAGTAGTTGTATGTTTCGGACCATATCAGCCAATGGGAGGAAATGGACATACCGCTGTTACAATCAAAGGGAAATTGAAATAGTGTATGAGGAGGAATGTTGAATAACAAGGAAGCGAAAAACAAAAGAGTGGAAAACCTTAATATTTAAATAATTTGTTCAGAAAAACAGGAAAAGGATGAAATGTATGAAAAAAAGGCACAATAAAATGATTGCAATACTAAGCATGGTATTGGTATTGGGAATAGGATCTGCAACTGTTTTTGCAGAAAAAGCTCCGGAAATTACAGAAAGCATATCAGAAGAATTGGAAAGAAACGGATTGCCGGAGGGCAACATATCGAAAGAGAAAAATAGCAATCCATATGGTATTCAGGCATACAGTGCAAAAGCATTGACATTGTCAGAATTAAAGAGTAAATTTCCGGCTGGAAAATACTGGAATCATGCCGGAAGGCCAGGAGCATCAAACTCTGTAAACAATCAGGATGGATATACATCTACACCGTGTCCACAGCATAAAACAGTAGGAACAAGTAAACAAACCTGTAATGGTTTTGCACCAGGTGGAACACAGTTATCATGGCAATGTATGGGATATGCTGAAAAATTAGGATATGATTCAACTGGTTTTAATCCGAGAGTTAATGCAAATGGTTGGAGTACAAGTACAAGTTCTTCGGCATTAAATAATTTAAAGGCGGGGGATATTGTACGGTATAAAAATAATGGTCATTCCATTTTTGTCACGGCTGTAAATGGCGATACAGTTACCTATACAGACTGCAATAGTGATGGTCATTGTATAATCAGATGGGATCAGAAAATATCAAAAGCAACATTAAGAGCGAGCTTTACACATGTGAGAATAGCACCAAGAACATTGGTCACGAATGAAGGCCATAACCCACAGGGGATGGTAGATTCGGCTGGTGGCGGATTCAGCAAAGTTGGAGCAGCAGGATGGGCATTTGATGCAGATAATTGTGGTACAGCACTGGAAATTCATGTCTATATGGATGGAAAGCTTCTCGGAACAACGGTTGCGAATTTATACAGACCAGATGTAAACAATGTTTATAAATGCGGAGATTATCATGGATATGCTTTCGAAACAGAAGTAGATGCCAGTCTGTCAGGAGAGCACACGCTGGATATATATGCAATCAATGTTGGAGGTGGTGCACCGTCTGTTCTTCTGGCATCCAAGAAAGTTACGATCAGTCAGGACAAAGAAGCACCGGTTATTTCAGACATTCAGGTTATGGATATAACAGCAAACAGTTATGTGGTTTCGTGTAGAGTTACGGATAATACAGAAGTAAACCGAGTGCAGTTTCCGACATGGTCTGCAGTAAATGGACAGGATGATATCGTACAAAATTGGCCGGTGAATGCTGCAGCAAGTGGTACAAGAAACGGAGATATCTATACATATACTGTAAATATAGCGGATCATAATAATGACAGGGGAATCTATGCTACTCATATCTATGCATATGATAAATATGGTAACTGTTCATCAGCACGCGTAGATAGGGTTGAGATTTTGGAATTACCAGAGATAGAGTATGATCTTGGAGATGACTTTTTTGCAATTGTTGAAAATGCGTATGTACACACAGCATTAAAGAAAATTCATAACGGACAGACACAAGATGCGATTTTTTCAGATAAAGATGGAACAAGAGAACAGATGTGGCATTTTGTGAGAAACAGCAGAAATGAACCATATACAATTTATTGTGAAGGAAATGAAGCATTGGTATTAGATGTATCAGGTGGAATTGATGCAGAAAAAAGGAATGTTACAACATGGGTAGAAAATCGTTCTGATGCACAGAAATGGTATATACGCAAAAAGGATGGTCTGTATTACCTTCAGCCATGCTGTTCTTCTACCAGAGTTCTGGATGTTCCGGGAGGACAGAGCGGAGAAAGGAATGCACAGATTTATTCTTATAATACAGACCATGGAACAGGAATGAATATTGTTAAGGTGGATCCGGTAAAGGTAGAGTTGTCAGAGGAAAAACTACTTGCAACAGGCAATTATAACGGACATCGCTATGAAGTGTTTGATCAGGGAATGAACTGGACAGATGCAAAACGTTCCTGCATTTTAAGAGGAGGACATCTGGTTACAATTACAGATGCAGGAGAGCAGGAGTTTATTGAAAAACTTCTTACTAATGGAACCATGAACCAGTACTGGCTGGGATTTAAGAAATATGGTAGAAATTTTGCGTGGATTACGGGCGAAAACAGTGAATATGAACACTGGGATGCAGGAGAGCCAACGAATGGCGGAGCGGATATATCTTATCCTGGAAGAGAATATTGTGCACATATTTACAACAAAACAAATCCGGAAAATGGTGGTAAACGTTTTTATTGGAATGACATCAATAACAGCAATACGCTGGTTAATGAACTGGATTTTTTCAACACCGATGTGGTTGGAGTTATATGTGAATATGATTATATCGAAAATTATACGTTAACATATGATGCCAATGAAGGAGTGAATCCTCCAAAGAGTGAGAGTTATGAACAGGGAAGTACTGCGAAAGTAACAAATGTGGAACCGACGCGTAGAGGGTATGAATTTGTCGGATGGGCACTTAAGGAAAGTGCAGAAAATGCAGAATACCATGCAGGAGATGAAATTAAGATCACAAAAAATATCACCTTGTATGCTGTGTGGAAGGCAGAAACAAATCATAATTGGGATGCAGGAACTGTAATTTCAGAAGCAACTTGTGCAAAAACAGGAACGATTGTTTATCATTGTTCCATCTGTGAGGGAACAAGAACAGAGACAATTCCGAAAAAAGGGCATACGATTGTAAAGGATAATGCAGTAGAAGCGACTTGTGAAATCGAAGGAAAAACAGAGGGCAGTCATTGCAGCGTATGCAATACTGTAATTAAAAAACAGGAGTCTGTACCGAAAAAGGAACATAGTTGGAATTCCGGAGAAATTATCAGGGAAGCAACCTGTACCAAGGACGGTATAAAGAAAATCACCTGTACCGTTTGTAAGGAAACAAAGATAGAAATTATTACGCAGAAAGTTCATACGATTGTGAGAGATGAAGCGATACCGGCTACGTGCAAAGAGACCGGAAAAACGGCAGGAAGTCACTGCAGTGTATGTAACACTGTAATTCAGGCACAGGAAATCATAGCAAAAACAGAACATAGCTGGGATGCAGGAACTATTGTTGAGGAAGCCAGCTGTACAGAAGAAGGTATTGAGAAAATCACCTGTACGGTATGCGGAGAAAGTAAAACAGAAAAAGTAGCACCGGCAGGTCATATTGTTGTAAAAGATGAAGCAATAGAAGCAACATGTACAACAACCGGAAAGACAGAAGGAAGTCATTGTGATGTATGTAATGAAGTGCTTCAGGAACAGAAAGTGATACCGAAAAAAGGTCATACAGTTGTAAAAGATGAAGCAGTAGAAGCAACATGCACAGCAACCGGAAAGACAGAAGGAAGTCACTGCAGTGTATGTAATGAAGTGCTTCAGAAACAGGAAGTGATCCCGAAAACAGACCATAGGTGGGATGATGGAGAGATTGTGACAGAAGCAACGTGTACGGAAACAGGAATCAAAAAGATCAGCTGTACGGTATGCGGAGAAAGCAAAACAGAAAGTGTAGCACCAACAGGCCACACAGTTGTGAAAGATGAAGCAGTAGAAGCAACATGTACAGCAACCGGAAAGACAGAAGGAAGTCACTGCAGTGTATGTAACGAAGTGCTTCAGGAGCAGGCAGTAATCCCGAAAACAGAACACAGCTGGGATGAAGGAGAGATTGTAACGGAAGCAACGTGTACAGAAGCAGGAATGAAAAAGATTAGTTGTATGGCATGCGGAGAAAGTTACACAGAAGAAATTCCGGCAGCAGGACATACTTATGGTGAGTATCAGATTGTCAAAGAGGCAACAGAGACAGAGGAAGGCATACTGGTAAGAAACTGCAACGTATGTGGAAAGGCAGAATTTGTGACAATACCAAAAGTAACTGACCCTGATAAAGATCCAGATCAGAAGCCGGATAATCGAGATCCGGAACAGAAACCTGAGGATAAAGGAAATACGGATACAGACAAAAATCAGCAGCAGACAGAAACTCCGGATACAAAGCCAAATCAGAGTCAACAGACGGTCAAAAAGACGACTAAAAAGATCAAACTGAACCGCAAGAAATTGACGTTGAAAAAAGGAAAAACTTTTAAAATGAAAGTTACCTTAACACCGGCAGACAGTCAGGATAAGATTACTTACAAGACTTCTAATAGGAAAATTGCAACAGTCAGCAGAACTGGAAAAATTAAAGCAAAGAAGAAAGGTAAAGTAAAGATTACGGTAATTTCCGGTAAGAAGAAAGCAGTTTGCACGGTAAAAGTGAAATAGGTAAACAAAAACAGGCAATCAAAACAAGAAATTTGCTTTGGTTGCTTGTTTTAAATAAGCAACTGGAAAATTTATTTCATAATTGCATGATTATGAGAAAGCAAAGGAGGAATGGAGAATTGAAAGCAAATATTCGGAAAAGGATTTTGGAAGGGATATTAGTGACGGCACTTACTGTGACAGCACTGCCATCAATGGCATTGTTAACTCCGACAAGAGCAGGAGCAGCAACCGTAACATTGAAAAATCCACGCATTGTAAAGGATGACAGCATGGATTCAGGTCAGAAAGTGACATGGGACTGTATCTGGTTTGGCAGTTATCCGCAAAGGGAAGTAGTGGAGAATGCAAATACATATACTGCCATAGATGAGAACTATTACAATCAGCAGACAGATGTAATTGAAGATGCTTCTCTATTTAAAAAATTGGAAAATGCCAGTGGATGGAGTGACAACGAGATTATATTAAATGGGGAAAAATATCGTCGGATGAAAAAGGGAGATGCACTGTACGCAAGTGATAGAGAAGAAACACAAGATTTTTATCATAGTTTTTATCATTGGAAGGATAGTGTATCTTGGCATTATTTCAAATATGAGCCAATTAAATGGCGTGTCCTAAATGTAAAAGGAAATAGTGCATTTATTCAAACGGATGTGGCAATAGATAATTGTATGTATTCTATTGTGGATAATAAAACTACTTGGGAAACGAGCAGTATGCGGAGTTGGCTGAATGGCTATGATGCGAGTCAGAATCAGGAAAGAAAAGATTATAGTAAAGATAATTTTTTAAATGATGCCTTTCACAGTGTACAGCAGCAAGCTATTCAGCTGGCTGAAGTAAAAAATGATGATAGTCAAAAAGATGGAACTAAGGGTGGAAATGATACTAGGGATAAAGTTTTTTTACTTTCTGAACAAGAAGTAAAGACTGACATTTATGGCTTTGCTGAGAAAGAACATTCTTTTGATGAAGCTAGGAGAAAAAAGAGTAGTACATATACGAAGGCAAAGGGAACATACACTTTGGTTGACGAAAATCTAGGCTTTTGTGGTAATTGTAATTGGTGGCTCCGTGTATCAAGTGATGATACAATTAAGCTTCCAGGAATTGGCGGTGATACGAATAAAGTTATAGGAGTTGATGTCTTTGGAGAATTGTTTACATGGGGAGTTGATATAACCTCTAGGCGAGATGCCGTAAGTCCAGTACTGAATTTGAATTTGTCAAATTCAGTACTGGACTTACGCGGGAACTGTTTGTTCCGGTGAAACAGAAGAGGTTGCCAGAAATAGAAAACTGTACCTGGATGTGAGCAGTCTGTCAGGAAAATTTTTCAGAAAAGGTCAGACGAAGTCTTTGCCATTTTATTTTTATGCGGAAACAGAAGAAAAATTAAAAGAGCTTATAGGAAGTCTGTCCTGGACAGATGAAAAAAACAATCTTACCATTGAACAGGGCTCTGTTGTCATGGCAAATGCTCCGGAAAATATTGGACTCATGGAAGAAATGTTGGTTTGGAAAGCATATGGTAAAATTGATGTTACAGCAGATAAAACAGGTGAAACTACTATTGTAGGAAAAACTTCAGATGGAACAACTGTAAAACAGAAAGTTAAAATTGATCCTGCTTTGGAAACAGAAGAAGATAGTGGCGGAAGCGGCGGTGGAGGAGCATTGCAGCTGGGAGATACTGCATCTGGTAAAGCAGGAGGAGCTGTTGTAGAATTTTTCCCGGATGATTTTAATATGAGTTTCATGTTGTTTCCGGTGGAAGCCTCTAAAGAAGAAGGAGAAAATGGACAGTATAAGATTAAAGTATCGGTGGGAATTGGAAGAAAGGATTTACTGGATAAAGATTCGACTACTCTATGGAATCAGTACAAGAAGTATATAGAAGATTATCATGATGAAATGGAAAATTTTGATAAAATGTCATTTTATTATGAAAAATGGGGTATTAAGAGCGTTTCAAAATTTAAGACAAAGAAATTTGAAACGAAACCTAAGGTTTCTGTTGTGGGATATCTTGAAAATACATATGATAAAAATGGAAATCTGATCAATAGTGATGGAAAAATCAATGCGGCTGCAAAGTGGTCAGGAAGTTTATCTTGGCAGACAGTAACGCCGATAGGTCCATGGTATCTCAATTTGAAGGCAGACGGAAAAATATCAGGAAAAGCAGGTCCGGTATACGATTGGGAAAAGAAAGAGATGAAACTGGTGGATGGAAACCTGAAGCTTATTCCTAAAATAACAGTAGAAGGTGGATATGGAATAGAGAAGGTCATAGCAGCAGGAGCATATGGAGAAGCCAGTGTTCCAGTTACTTTGATTCCGGTTTTTAAAGGAGAATTTACGGCAGCAGCGGGTTATGAAATTCAGGCAGTTATGCTGGTTGATTATAAAAAAGAACTGGCAAAATGTACAATACCGCTCTGGGGGCCAAATAAGAATCAGAAACAGGGTAAAACACTTCAGATATCAAAAGATTCCATGAAAAAAATCGATACTGCATTTGCAAAAGATACCAGTGCATGGAATGGCGGTACAAACCGCAAGACAAGAAGTACAAAAGGAAGTACAAAAAATGTTACCCGTTCTCTTCAGCAATCTGTTTTGCCGTCCACGCTTCCGATACAGGCTCGGATTAACGGAAAAGATGTTATGGTTTTCCAGGCATACGATGAGAACCGCAGTACTTTGAACAGCACGGTTCTGAAATATTCGGTATGTGAGAATGGCATCTGGTCAGAGCCAAAGGCAGTGTATGATGATGGATATGCAGATTCGTATGCGGACATGAAAGTTATAAATGGCAAACTGGTTCTGGCGTGGCAGAAGGTAAAGAAAAAGATTACCGGAAGTGTGGAGCTGGACAGCACCGGTGTATTTCAGCAGATGGCAGAAAATGCAGAGATTTATTATGCAGAATTTGATGAAACGACCGGAACATTTCGAAATATCACACAAGTTACAAATAATGCGGACTGTGATATGATGCCTCGTGTTATAGAAAATGGAGATGAAATTGTAGTAGCGTGGGTGCGAAATGATGCAAAAAACCTGATGCAGGAAGAGGGAACGAACTCTATCTGTATGGCAAAATGCAGTGCATCTGGATTTGAAACGGAAGAAACATTGACAACTGCATCCGGCACGATTGATAACTATATGGTTTATCAGGATGAAACAGGTATACAGTCTGCATTTGTAGGGGAAAGCAATCAGGTAAAAGCGGTGTTTGATACAAACGGAAATGTTTTTCAAGAGTTTGCAGAACTGATGACTGAAGCGGATGATGGGACAATTACCAGTCTGCATTATGCAAGTGGAAAAATTGGCTGCATTTTAAATGGAAAACTGTATCAGTATGATATCGTTGAAAAGAAACTGGAAGCTTATGATGCAGGGGAAGATTCTTTTGGCGGCCAGGTGAGATATTGCAGAAACGGAGAAAAAGAAGGCTATATCTGGAGCATATATAATCAGGACACAAATACAGGAAAAATGATGGCGTCCATGAAGACAGAAAATGGTTATTCCACTCCGATTATTCTGCAAGAAGAAAAAAATAAAATGTGGCGTTATTTTTCACCGCTTCTGGATGAAGAGGGAAAATGGACGGTTGTAACCAATGTACTTGATACAGAAAGTAACCGCAATGAACTGGTGTACATAGAAAAAGAACAGCAGAAAAAGCTGGAAGTGGACAGTGCGTCAATTGATGAAACAGACGTAGTGGATGGACTGACAGCAGTTCGATATCTTGTGACAAATACAGAAGATGTTGCAGTGGAAAATATGATATTGGAATCAGACTGGAAGATGGAAGCAAGGTCACAAAAACGATTCCAGTTCATCTGGAACCGGGCGAGAGCAGTGCAGGAACAGCATATGTAGATCTTTCAGAAATAACAGGTTCACAGAATGCATCTCTTTGTATTACAGCAGAAGGCCAGGATGAAAAGGAAGAAAATACACTTGAAGTGCCGGTTGGAAGAGCGGATATCGCAGTTGAAGCATCAGCAGAAGAAAAAACAAATCAGGTTCATGTGACTGTAAATCTGAAAAATCAGAGTACAACAGCGGCAAAACAGATCTCATTCTTTATGCAGATGCAGACAAAACAAAAGTAATGAAGAGAAAAAATGCGATTGAAATTCCGGAAAACAGTGAGACAAAAGTGACATTGACAGTAGATAAAAACAGTATTGTATATAATGAAAATAATGCTGCTTATCTTACGGCATATGCAGAAGTGCAGGGTGGGGACAGTGAAGAAGGAAATAATACTGCCTATGCAGTGTTATATAAACCAAAGTCAAATATTCCGCCCGAAAGCGAAAGAGAAAGTGAAGTAGAGAGTGAGAAAGAAAGTGAAACAGTAAAAGAAAGCGAAACTTCTAAAGAAAGTGAGACAGTAAAGGAGAGAGAAACTTTTAAAGAGAGCGAAACAATAAAACAGACAGAAAGTGAGCAGCAGACAGAGGATCAGATATTGTCGAAAAAACAGCCTGGGCTGGGAGAGACAATCCGAACGAGAGACGCATCATATTGTGTTATACAGGTGGGAGCGGACGGCAATGAGGTGAAGCTGGAAAAACTACATAATAAAGCGACTACTATTTTTGGAGTACCATTAAGTGTTAGAAACAAAAAGGGAAAAGTATTTCGGGTAACTGAAATAGGAAAGAATGCATTCAAAAAGACTCCTAAACTTAGGAAAGTTATTATTGGCAAGAATGTCAGAAAAATCGGTGCGAATGCTTTTTACGGTTGTAAAAACTTAAAAAATATCAAAATCAAATCGACTTCTCTGACTAAGAAATCTGTCGGTAAAAATGTATTCAAAGGTATCCATAAAAAAGCAGTGATTAAAGTGCCGAAAAAGAAGCTGAAAGACTATAAGAAAATTCTGAAAGGAAAAGGACAGGCAAAAAGCGTGAAGATAAAAAAATAGTTTCCATATATTTTCCCAAAACAGAAAATAAAGAGCTTATGAAACAAAAAGTTTCCAAAATGGGAAAATAACAGAAATCCTTTGCGATACAGAATGAAACAATCTGTTTCGCAAGGGATTTTTTATGGGGAAAATACTATCCTTGATGACTATAATAAATATTTGCTCTATATAGGTAATGATGATGCTAAATAATAAGAGAAGTCCATAACACAATTTGTACAAAAAACAATAGAAATATAGAAAAAGGTATGGTAGAATAAAGAAAACAACAAATGAGGAGAGGGAAGGAGCATGATAAACAAAGAGTTTTACTTAAAAAATATAGCTGAAGATTTGGCTTTATTAAGTCGGAAAGTATCGATTTTGAATGCGGTAAATCTCTATGATATTAATATTATTGCAGAAGATTTCTTCCCAGGATTGTTGAATCTTATCTATGGATATAAATTAAAAAATGCGAATCATCTGGAGAAAAATGCTCCTGCGATTGATTTAGTAGATCCGGAGAATCGTATAGCAGTTCAAGTCACATCAGATAACAGCAGCACAAAGATTAAGCATACGATAGAGGAATTTAATAAGAATCAGGCATATCAGCTATATGACAGGTTGGTTGTATTGATTTTGACACAAAAGAAAAATTATTCTTCCAATTTTGATACTCAGGGAATGTTCACATTTGAAAAAACGAAAGATATTTGGGATGTTGAAAAATTGATGAAAGATATCCGTGAGTTACAGACGGAACAAATAAAAGCAATCAGTAACTATCTGTCGGAAGAATTGCGTAATAAATATTATTCAGTGAGAGAGACACAGGCAAATGAAGTGGACACGATTATAGATCTGATAGAGTATATTTCAAAACACAGAAAAGTGAATAAGTCTCGTGAAACGACAGTGGATCCAGAGTATAAGATATATAGAAGATTTCAAGAGTTTGCGGATCGATTAACCAGAGAGTATACAACGCTTTATATGCTTTATGGAGAAGCATTAAATATTGTGAATGAAACACTGGGAATAGACGAAGCTCAGGACATTATTATTATGTTCTATCTACAGGATATCAGTGTACAATTTCTGGAAGAGGAGCATGATAATCCGATTGCAGCATTAAATAAACTGGTTGCATATTTTGAGGAAAAGTTAAGCAGCAATGGAAAGAAATACGATCATTCTGCAATTCGGTTCTATCTTGTGAATGAAATGATCAAATGCAGAGTATTTCCAAATGAAGGGAGTGAGTATGATGCTGGCAAGTAGCAATGCACTGAAATCTTCTGCAATGTATATCGGTTATCTCATACTCAAAGAGATACGAAAGCGGGAAGCTGAAAAGATTTCTATTTATGATGTATCAAAAGTACTGAAAAAAGCAGGAATTACAAGCAGCAGACAGCTGATCCTGGGGCTTTCTTTTTTATATTCGGTTGACATTGTTGAATTTGAGGGGGCGAATATATGGGTAAAGAAATAAAGCGGATTCGCCTCAACCGGCTTTATTCAGAAAATAATGTTTTTGAAGAAATTTCTTTTCATGATGGAGTTAATATTATATTAGGTGAAAAGTACGATGACAGTTCTGTAAAAGGTCGGAAAACAAATGGTGTTGGGAAATCTATGTGTATTGAATTCCTGGATTTTTGCTTTTTGAGTGATTATGATAAGTCCAGAGTCGCAAAAATACCCAAAGAAGTTTTTCCATTGGAAGAAAATGTAATACTGGATCTGGATATAGGAGCAGAAACCATCATTATAAAAAGAAATCGTGAGCAGGCAGATCAGCCTGTGATTATTAGAGGAGGAAAAACAGTTTCTTTTGATAAACTCCAGGATGCGAGAGATTATCTGACAGGTATTATTTTTTCGGAGTTAAATGGGAAAACAGTACCGAGTTTTCGAAATTTATTTTCAATTTTAATGCGTGATGAACGTTCAGAGTTTAAAGACATCATCAAATGTCACGATTTGACAAAAAAGATTCCGGATGATTTGACTGCACATTTATTTTTACTGGGATTCTCTTTGGAAGCCTATAAAAATACGGTTGAAACTATCAAGGAGATTGGGAAGATTACTACTGTTCTTTCAAAGGAAAAAAGGGAACTGACGCAGGATGGACAAAAGAAAATCTCGGATGTAAGAGCAGAATTAAACGCATTGGAAGATGAACTGAAGAAATTAGAAGATGCGATTGAAAGTTTTAAGACAAATGAGACTTTTGATTCCATGGAAGCAGATTTGATTGAGCTGGAGGAATTGTTGGATCAGCTGCGAAAGCGTCAAAAGGCTTTACGACATGATTATGAAAAAATCAGAAAAATGCCAAAACCGGAGCAGATTGATGACAGGGAGATTGAATTGGTTTATAACCAGTTTAAAAGTGAACTGGGAAATGCAGTAGTAAAATCATTGAATGAAGTGGTAGGATTTAAGAATAAAATAGAAGATTTCCAAAGGACACTGGTGAATCAAAAAGCAAAAGAACTGGAAAGCCAGTTAAAAAGCATTGCAGAGCAGATACGAATATTGGATGATGAATATTCGGAGAAACTGAAGATCATTGATAAAAAGGGAGTCTTGAAGAATCTAAAAATAAGCCTGAAAATTTATGAGGCAAAGAAAGAATCCATTTCTCGTACAAAGTTTTTATTTGAGCAATATGAAAAACATGAGAAGAAGAAAAGAATATTGAACTTGCAGAAAACCCAGCAGATTATGGAAATTGAAACGGAGATAGAACAGAATGAGGAAATGATGGATTCCTTCATGGAAACGATTCTGCAGATCCATGAATTTATTATGGGAAATAGAGAATGTTCGTTCAGCATCCAGACAATCGATAAGGCTCAGAGTAAAACACCGGTCGAATTAGTACTTCGGATTTATGATGATGGAAGCCGCAGCGTGGATAGGACAAAAGTCTTTATTTATGACATGGCATTATTATTTAATCAATATACCAGAGACAGACATCCGCTGTTTTTGGTACATGACAATATTTTTGATGTGGATCAGGATACACTGGTTCGGTGTTTGAATTATATTTACAGTCAGGAAGAACAGTATCAGGATTTTCAATATATTCTCACGTTGAATCGAGATAAAATTGAAAATGAAGAACAGCGAAAACTGATTCGAATGGATATTGATGAACATCAGGTGGCCGTGTTTACAAAAGAAAAGAAATTCCTGGGACGAAACTATCAGGAAAAATAACAGAAAATCCTTTGCAAGACAGAATGAAAACTTTGTTTTGCAGAGGATTTTTCTATATAGAGAAAGCGTTGACTGAAAATCTGACACATCTTGAAACAGGAGAAGAGGAAAAAGTAAAATGAATACAGACGATGTTTCTAAAAAAGAGAAAAAACAAAAACAAGCGTGTAACACTTTCAGTAACACATGGAATCGTATATACAGGTCTGAAAAAATAAGATACAATAAGTTTATACACAAAAGAGAACTTAGGAGGACAATATGTCGAAATTTTCAGAACATCTGGATAAATGTATAAGTAACTCAGGAATGACAGAGAATCAGCTGGCGAAAATGAGTGGCTTTAACAGAAGTTATATCGCATTGATGAAAAACGGACAGAGAGTTTCACCAGATACAGAAAAAATGGTCAAACTTCTGGATGCACTGGCGTTACAGCCTTTTGAGCATGACAGCCTGTGGTCTGAATACATACAGGAGCGTATGGGAAAGGATCGTTACAAAGTGGTCGAAGCGATCAAAGATCTGATTGAAAGTATGGGTTCCAATTTGAACATTTCTGTAAAATCTCAGTATCACCATGAGATTCCGGACATCAAAACCATAGATAACATCATGGATCTGAATTACATGATCAAGGTTGTAATCGAGGAAGAAGCAAGAAAAGAGGATGGAAAATTATATCTGATCATGCAGCCGGATAAAAAAGGGATTTTTGGATGGCTTCCTGGAATTTGTAAGAACAGTCCGGGACTGAAAATAGAGCATATTGTATGCATGGAGCGGGATCAGGAAAGCAATGAAAAGGATCAGGTTTATAATATTCAGATTCTGAAAGAATTGTTTAAGATGATGCTGGCAGATGAGAATTTCAATTATGAAGCATATTATTACTATGACCGGATTATATCGCATTTCGACACAGCAGCACTGATGCCGTCCGCCGTGATCACCAGCAAGTATGTTATCAATATTGCAGCGGATTTCGAGCATGCACTGGTACTTCATGACGCAGAAATCATCCAGTATTATCAGGAACTTTTCCGCAAACATAAACAGAAATGTAAAACGATGTTTCGCAAAGTGCCAAATTATATGGATGCCTTTGAATTCTATGACCATAATACCGAATGGAAAGAAGAAAAGAAATATGTACTGGCTGCCCAGCCATGTTTTGGGATATTAAACAGTGAAGAGATGGTAAAAAAATATGCAAAATTGGCAAATCAGAAAGTTGTAGCTTTGATACAGAAATGGCTGGCAAACAGATACAGTGAGTTTCAAACAAAGAAAACACATATGGTTTGTTATGCAACCAAAGAAGGACTGAGAAGATTTGCAGAACAGGGTATTGTTGATGAGATTCCAGAAGAACTCTATCATAAACTGGAAAGAAAAGATAGCGTACGCTTGCTTAAGAATATCTTGGAAATGATGGCAAAGGGAAAATACGATATCTATCTTGTAGATGATCAGGAAATACATCTTCCGCAGGAGGTATATTTCAGCTCCCTGAATGAATCAGCAATGTACATTATGTATCTTGGAAAAAAGAAACAGCAGAGATTTCTACTGAATGAAAAAAGAATCGCAAAACTGCTGGTAGACTTTCTGACAGATTTTCCACAGTTTCCATATTCACATGACAAAGAAAGGAGCGTAGTGTTTATAGAAGAATTGATCGAACAATATGGAAATGGTGAAGAATAAATGATAACAAGGAAAGGAGAGCGAAAGATATGAAGAAAATCAGAAAAATCAGGATGACGTTAATGATGTTTGCATTTATGTTTGGCTTAATGAATGTAGGAGCATTAAGAGCACAGGCAGCAAGTCCATCTGTTGATAAGAGTGTAACTTACAATATATATAAAGATGGACCTAACTCGCCTAGAAAACTTGTATTGGTTCGTAATGCTGTTCAAAATGCAAAAATAACAAATTTGAAAAGTTCCAATTCGAAAGTTGCCAAAGTTACATTGAATAAATGGCCGAATGGGTATTATTCTATAAGTCTTGACATTCGAAAAGCAGGCGTTACAAATATTTCATTCCAGTATAACGGAAAAACGTTAAAACAAAAAGTTACCGTCGTACAATATAAAAATCCGTGTCAGTCATTTAAAATCGGAAAGAAAGATTATAAAAAGTATTTTCAAAAGTCAGGAAATTATCAGTTTTGCAGTCAAAAGAAGGATCTTACCGGAACGATCAGTATCAAACCGAAAAAAGGCTGGAAATTAAAAAAATTAGAACTGTGGCATGTATCTGCCAGCAGCATGGGACGCGGCGTGACCAGTACGAAAAAAATAAAGAATAATTCCAAAGTAACGGTGACGATTAAAGATTTAGGAACGACCGTGTATGCAGAGTTTAAGAATGTAAAAACAAAGGCTACGCAGAAAGTAGAATTTGGATATTATCCTGGAAAGGGACCGACTGGAAACTGGTATGAATAACATTTGGTTATGATCGGAGAATACAACGACAGAGCGTACATAATGAATAAAATAAAAACAGTTGACAAAATAGCTTTTTCTCGGTAACGTGGAGAAAAGGCTATTTTTTCTCAACAACATTATTTATAGGAAGGACAGGTGAATCTATGAAAAAAGCGACCGCAAAGTTATTGTTATTTTTCTTTTGCATGAGTTTTCTTATGGTGATTCCAAAGAAGGTAAATGCAGCAGAAATCATTCCGGTCAATATCTCAGTAAAATATGGTCAGACAGAAGGCCGAAAGATCTTTGACATGATCAATGAGATGAGAACAGACAGCTTCGATGCATGGTGTTGGAATGCAGATAATGAAACAAAAACCAGATATGATAACCTGAACGAGCTTGCTTACGATTATGATCTGGAGAGAATTGCAACGAAGCGTGCAGCAGAACTTGCATTATTGTTCGATCATGGAAGACCAAACGGTGAAAACTTTTTCAGTATTTATGAGGAAGAAGGTATCACTTATCGTGCAGCCGGAGAGAACATTGCAATGGGATATCGTACAGCAGAAGCAGTAAATGCGGCATGGCGTGAAGATGGCGAGCCGTATAACGGACAGGGACATCGAAGGAATATGCTGAATCCTAAGTTTAATTGTGTTGGAATTGGGCATGTTTACCTGGATGGCTGTCATTACTGGGTAGAAGAATTTGCATACAGAACTTCTGTTAATACCACGGAAACAACAGCAAATGACAGTGAGCAAACCATGAGCCTTTCGGTGCCGAAAAGCAAGGTTACGGGTCTTAAAGTAGCGTTTGACAAAACTTCCTATAGCCTCCGAACCGGAGAATCAACAGAAGTAAAGCTTACGGCTAAGCTTACTGTTTTTGGAAGCGATACGATCGTGACAGATCTGCCGGCTATTTCAGTAAATGATCCTTCCATTGCCACCTATAGCAATGGAAAAATTACAGGAGTAGCAGAAGGAAGCACGACATTGACGGCATCTTTGTACGGACTGACAGCAGCAGATATGCCAACGATAAATGTGTATAGGTGTGAACATCATTGGGATCAGGGAGAGATCATAACAGAAGCAACCTGCACAGAAGAAGGCGAAAAAAAATTCACCTGTAGTATCTGCGGTGATGAAAAAACAGAAAAAGTAAGTGCAACAGGTCATCAGCATACGGAAATCCGCAATAAAAGAGAAGCTACCTGCAAGGAAACAGGCTACAGCGGAGATACCTGGTGTAAAGATTGCGGAAAGAAGATCTTATCCGGTCAGACGATCGCAAAAACAGAAAATCATAGCTGGGATGCCGGAAAAGTCACAACAAAAGCAACCTGCACAGAAGAAGGCGAAAAAACATTTACCTGCAGTATCTGCGGTGATAAAAAAACAGAAAAAGTAAGTGCAACAGGTCATCAGCATACGGAAATCCGCAATAAAAAAGAAGCTACCTGTAAGGAAACAGGCTACAGCGGAGATACCTGGTGCAAAGATTGTGGAAAGAAAATCTTATCCGGTCAGACGATTGCAAAAACAGAAAATCATAGCTGGGATGCCGGAAAAGTCACAACAAAAGCAACCTGCACAGAAGAAGGTGAAAAAACATTTACCTGCAGTATCTGCGGTGATGAAAAAACAGAAAAAGTAAGTGCAACAGGTCATCAGCATACGGAAATCCGCAATAAAAAAGAAGCTACCTGTAAGGAAACAGGCTACAGCGGAGATACCTGGTGCAAAGATTGTGGAAAGAAGATCTTATCCGGTCAGGCGATTGCAAAAACAGAGGATCATAGCTGGAATCAGGGAGAGATTACAAAAGAACCAACCTGTAAAGAGAAAGGTGAAAAAACATTTACCTGCAGTATCTGCGGCAATACAAAAACGGAAAAAGTGAGCACAACGGACCATCAGCATATGGAAATCCGCAATCAGAAGAATCCTACCTGCAAGGAAGCAGGATATAGTGGAGATACTTATTGTGCGGATTGCGGAGTGAAAATTTCCTCCGGTAAGACGATTGCAAAAACAAAGAACCATAACTGGGATGGAGGAGTGATCACAACAGAACCGACCTGTACAGAGCGAGGCGAAAAAACATTTACCTGCACGATCTGCGGAAATACAGATACAAAGAAGGTAAATGCAACAGGACACCGTTATGGAGCATATAAAGTTGTCAAAGAGCCGACAAATAAAAGAAAAGGACTGAAGAGCAAAACTTGCAGTGTATGCGGAAAAATAGTTTATGAGGGGATACCAAAGACAAATTCTTCGCCGACAGATTCTTCAGAGACAAATCCGGATCAGAATCCGCAGACAAGCCAGAAAACCACGCGAAAAATCAAACTGAACCGCAGGAAACTGACTTTGAAAAAAGGCAAAAGTTTTAGATTGAAAGTTACGTTAACTCCGGCAGACAGCCAGGATAAGATTACTTACAAGACTTCCAATAAGAAAATTGCGACAGTTAGCAAAACAGGAAAGATCAAAGCAAAGAAAAAAGGAAAAGTAAAGATTACAGTGATTTCCGGAAAGAAGAAAGCAGTTTGCACTGTAAAAGTGAAATAGGTGTAAAGGAAATGGAAATGCTTATGAAAAACAGAAAGTTATATCAGATGTTAGCTGTAACAGCAGGAGTGCTGCTTCTTTCTGGCTGTGGTGCTTCCTCCGCACAGGAAACGGGCATAACATCATCCGATCCGCAGGAACCAACCACAATTTCTGAAGAAACAAAAGCACCAGATAGTACAGAAAGTACAGAAAACACAAAAAGCACAGAAAGTAAAGCATCAGAATCCGAATCTTCGGCTGAGACAGCAGCAGAAACAGAATCTCAGTTGCAGCAATCTGAAATACAGCAGCAGAAGACGGATCAGCAGATTTCACGAATCAATTATTATGATGCAGATGGCAAACTGATCTACTACGACAGTTATGCTTATTATGATAACGGTTTATTATGCAGCACTACGCTTCATTCCGTTGATTATTATGACAATGGAAATGGAGAACAGGATTCCTATACGGGCAATGAATATACGTTTCTGTATCTGTATGATGCGGATGGTAATATCAAAACAACGATGCCGGGTTCCCTGACAATTGCAGATAACTACAATGATGAGACGGGGGAATTTGTGCTGGATTATGATTATGATGCGGATGGAAATTCAACACCGCTTATCATTTATCCCAAAGAAGAAAGTATTGAGCAGGAGAAGTTTCATGTGGATCCGTCAAAGACAGAAAGGATCTACGGGGCTGCACCGATTCTTCCGACGCGGGCAGAAAATGGATGGACTTCTTCCTATTTAAATGAAATCTTTTCGCAGGATGCACCAACAGACATGACAGAAGTACGGTTTCTGGATATCAACGACGACGGGCAGCCGGAGCTCTGGCTGGATTATGGATATGGTTATGCAGGCGGAGAAGTATTTACAACGGATGGCAGCACGACGGACAAGGTTTACCTGTCACATGGAGCGGCCTATACAATCCCTGGCAGCAATCTGCTGCATACAACCGGTGGACATATGGGTGGATATTATGACGAGATTTATAAGATTGAAAACGGAAAGTTCACTACAGTTGCCAAAGGCAGTTATGGGGAAACAGAAGATCAGCAAACGGATGAAAACGGTGAACTGATTTACCGTTATTACTGGAATGGTGAGGATGTGTCAGAAGAACAGTATGAGCAGAACCTGAAAGAACTTTTTGATCAGGATCAGGCGGAGGACATTTATCAGAATATCTATACATTTGAACAAAGCAAGGCACTGCTTCAGCAGATGATGTAAAGATTATGAGTGGAAACACGGATTGTACTTAAAAAAAAACAACAAAAACAGTAAAAAAGCTCTTGCATTTACAAGGGCTTTTTATTATAATAGCCAGTGTTGTGACATTGATAGCGTTGAAGCGTGAGGTTGCTGCGGACTCAAATCGCAGGTTTTCCGTGGAGCGAATGTCAAGTTATAAAACTGGCGACAAGTCACTGTACAATATAGAGAACGTCCGGGTAAGCCGGAAACACCGTGTGAGATTTGAGACACACACGGCATAGTGTACAGTCACCGCTTGTCGTACTGAAACAAAGTGCGAAAAGGAGGCGACTTTTTTATTATGGCAACAAGTCAAGTAATGAGAATCACATTAAAAGCATATGACCATCAGCTGGTTGATGCATCTGCAAAAAAAATCATCGAAACTGTAAAAAAGAACGGATCTAGGGTGAGCGGACCGGTGCCACTGCCAACAAAGAAAGAAGTAGTGACAATTCTGAGAGCCGTACACAAATACAAAGATTCCAGAGAACAGTTTGAGCAGAGAACTCATAAAAGACTGATTGATATCGTAGCACCGACTCAGAAAACAGTTGATGCACTCTCCAGACTGGAAATGCCGGCTGGTGTTTACATCGATATCAAAATGAAAAACAAATAATGAATTTGTTCCGTAAATTATCCTAAAGGGTTGATATAGAAGTAACGCAAGTTCCACTTATATCGATTGTTTGACTAGGATGATTGCACAACACAGTGTAATCCGCTGTAGAAAAACAGGAGGTAAATCAATGAAGAAAGCGATTTTAGCAACAAAAGTCGGAATGACTCAAATCTTCAATGAAGACGGAGTGCTTACTCCGGTAACCGTTCTGCAGGCAGGTCCTTGTGTAGTAACACAGATCAAAACAGTAGAAAACGACGGTTACAGTGCAGTACAGGTTGGTTTTGGCGACAAGAGAGAAAGTCTTGTAAACAAACCAATGAAAGGTCAGTTCAGCAAAGCTGGTGTATCCTGCAAGAGATTCGTAAGAGAGTTCAAATTTGAGAATGCTGAGGATTACAAAGTAGCAGACGAGATCAAAGCTGACATCTTTGCAGCTGGTGATAAGATTGATGCTACTGCAATTTCCAAAGGTAAGGGATTCCAGGGTGCGATCAAGAGACATGGTCAGCACAGAGGACCGATGGCTCATGGTTCTAAATTCCATCGTCATCAGGGTTCAAACGGTGCCTGCTCCGATCCGAGCCGTGTATTCAAAGGAAAAGGAATGCCTGGACAGATGGGAAATAAGAGAATCACCATCCAGAACCTGGAAATCGTAAAAGTTGACGTTGAGAACAATCTTCTCTTGGTTAAAGGTGCAGTACCAGGACCTAAAAAATCTTTAGTGACAATTAAAGAGACTGTAAAATCTGGTAAGTAAGCATTTTCGAAAGGAGGAACACACAGATGGCAAACGTATCTGTTTTTAATATGGAAGGCAATGAAGTTGGCACTATGGAGCTCAACGATGCCATTTTCGGTGCGAAAGTAAATGAGCACCTTGTGCATCTGGCAGTTGTAAGTCAGCTTGCAAACAAACGTCAGGGTACACAGAAAGCAAAAACCCGTTCTGAAGTATCCGGTGGCGGAAGAAAACCTTGGAGACAGAAAGGAACCGGTCATGCAAGACAGGGTTCAACAAGAGCTCCACAGTGGACAGGCGGCGGA
>ENA-USUG01000588-USUG01000588.1-human-gut-metagenome-genome-assembly--contig:-NODE-588-length-62319-cov-8.661659_pt1 | contig 62319 bp, 49 predicted proteins | sample MGYA00250059_ERZ773394 | MGnify/ENA primary metagenome ERZ773394 (study PRJEB29103, sample SAMN06111957) | human gut metagenome | biome: human gut; feature: ankylosing spondylitis patient; material... | reverse complement strand
CCATCCCCCTGCCCGCGCTCGCAGAGCGCTCTTCCCAGTGGGAAGGGGGGATTTTAGTTTTCTTATGCAAGGGGCTCCGCCCCTTGCTTCCCCGCGCCTGAGCCGGAAGCGGCACGGGCTGAACCTGCGGGGCAAGTACCCGGAGGGGGGAGGGCGGCGTCCCGGCAAGGCAAGAGCGCGGGGCGGGGGATAGGGCAGAAAGCCATGCAGGCAGTGGAAAAGAGCGCCAAATTGCAAACTTTTTGTATACGAGTTGTATACAAATCTTGCTGACAGTTGACAATCGGCAATTCATATACTACTGACGTAGCATATATAGCACAGCGTATAGCACGGTTCGGTAAGCGTTTTCCTTTATAGAGCAAGGCTAAAGAAAGAGGTGGTCCCGATACAGCGCCGGAAATAAGATGAACAGACAGCATTTCATGAACGCAAAACCCATCTATAAGTTTCAAGAAATTTCAAGGAGAATCTACATGAAACGGTTTTTGGCGATAATGCTCTCACTGATTATGACAGCGTGTTTTGCAGGATGCAACAAGGCAATCAACAACCAGTTTCCCAATGACTTGGTCGTATCGACAGAAACGGAGCATCCGATGATTACCCAGTCGCCGGATTGGCCCGTATATAACACCGCCGCGGAAATCGTGACAGCCTCCTCCAATATATACACCGGGAAGGTTAAGAATATCAGCTTTGAGATTGTCAATATGAAAACCGGAACAGCGGATAGTTCTGCCGCATCGGGCAAAACCGACTGTATGCTGTACACTGTGTACACGGTTGATGTATTGAAGAGCTATAAGGGCGATAACTCCGGGGAGATTAAAATCTGCGTAATAGGCGGTATTGCCGGTTACCGGGAGAACGAACAGTACGATGCGCTGCAGGCGGCAGGTCTGTACGAGCAGTACAACGGAATTCCTGTGGTAGATGGCGGATGTTCTCTGGCGATTGATGGCGAGTATCTGTTCTGCACGTCAAGAACAGCCGGCGGGTATGATTTCGTTATCAACAAAACGCAGTTCGCACACGCTGTCAATTCGCAGAATTATACCGCTATTACCTCGGCTATCAGCTAAGCAGAACGCTAAGTTTTCGATACCCTAAAAATTGAGCCCGTCATGCGGCATTCGCTGCATGGCGGGCTTTTGGCGCGTGGCACTATGAATCAATCGGCGGCGGGCGGAGGCTCCGGCACGGTGTTGTCCGCCAGAATGTCCGGTCTGTACTTCATGCTGTCCGCCTCGGTGATGGGGCGGATGACGCGGCAGGGTACGCCGGCGGCAAAGCTGTTCGCAGGAATGTCCCGCGTCACGACACTGCCCGCCCCGATCACACAGCCGTCCCCCACCGTGACGCCGGGACAGACGGTCACCCCGGCGCCGAACCAGCACTGATTCCCGATGCGCACCGGGCGCGCCCAGCACAGCCGCCGCTCGGTTCCGTCTGCCGTCCGGAGACGGGTTCGCTCCGCCGCCACCATCGGGTGCAGGGGCGTCACAATGGTCACGTTGGGTCCGAAGTTGCAGTCGTCCCCGATGTACACATCGGCATCATCCTGCACGGTCAGATTGAAATTGCCGAAAAAGCGCTTGCCGATGTGGGTGTGCTTGCCGTAATGAAACGTGATGGGCCCCTGAAAAAAGCTCCCCTCGCCCAAGTCGCCCAGTATCTCCGCCAGAATGGCGGCGCGCTTTTCCACTTCATCCTCATAGGTCGCGTTGTAGTCAAGATTCAGATTATGCGTGCGGCGCTTGATTTCCTTCAGCTCCGGGTCGCCGGGAAAGAACAGGACGCCGGCGCGGCGCTTTTCATCTTCTGTCATGGTATGTTTCCTTTCCGATCTATGGATTCTGCCTGCTTCCCCGGGGCTTCCGAGCCGGGGTTCACAGAACCATCAGCAATGTGCCCGCACCGATCAGGATGCAGCCTATCAGCGAGTGTACCGTAAACTTCTCGTGCAGGAAAACGAAAGCCAGCACCAGCGTGATGACCACGCTCAGCTTGTCCACCGGGACAACCCGGGAGGCTTCCCCGATCTGCAATGCATAGTAATAGCACAGCCACGAGGCGCCCGTTGCCAGCCCGGAAAGGATGAGGAACACCCAGCTTTTCCGGCTGATGTCCGTGATCCCGCCCTGCGCGTTGGTGACAAAGACCATCCCCCACGCCATGACCAGCACGACAACCGTCCGGAGTGCGGTTGCAAGGTTGGAGTTCACGCCGTTGATGCCTACCTTTGCCAGGATGGATGTGAGTGCCGCAAATACGGCAGACAGCAGTGCAAATACAAGCCACATAGTAAAAATCTCCGCAATGACCGCCGGGGCAACGCCCCGCGGGGCGGCGGATACCTGCCTCAACAGATATCCCCCGCCCCGGCGGTCAGACTTATTCCAGCGTCAGTCCCGAGATCGACGCGTCCATATCGGTGTAGAACGCCGCCACGCCGCCCATGCAGGCGGTATGCGGCACCGTCGCGTACAGCGAGCCGTCTATCCAGATGGCGACCGTATCCCGGCAGACATCCATCCTGAAGATGTGGAAGTCCGAGGAGGTGAAGAAGAAATTCGTGCGCCGGTACAGGACAGTCTCCCCGTCCGGGCTGACATCGGTCAGCGTCAGCGTGCGCTCCACCACATTGAAGCACAGCTCGGTATAGCACCTGCCGCCGTCCCGGATGCCGAAGCGGTAGCCGAAGCCGCACCGCCCGGCGGCGGTGTCGTAGGCGTTCGACTGCACCGCGCTGTTCAGCGTGAACACGTCGCATTCCCGGCGTGCGGGCAGGTAGCGCCGCCCGTCCGGCTCGCCTTCCCGTCCGGCGGTTGTCCGGAGGTACAGCTTGCCTTCCTTCCCGTCCACGCAGAAGCCGGTCGTATCAAAGTCCTGCTCGACAGCGGCAAGGAACCGCTCCCGGCGGCGTGCGGCAATGGCGTCACGGTCCACATGGCTTTCCATCGTGCAGGCGTCGAACACAGCGTAGTCCTCCGCCGCGTAGTCCTGCGCCGACGCGCCCTCTGCCGGGCGCCGCAGACCTACGAACACATCGCTCACCTCATCGGTCAGTTCAAAGGACAGCGACACGACCGTCGGGCGCGTGCAGACCGCCCGGCGGCTTGCCAGCACCTCACCCATAGCGTAGGGCGTATCGCCGCCGGGCGTACCCAGCGCCGGGATGCGTGCCACGAACAGCTCCGCGCCGCCCGCACCCGTCAGCAGTTCACAGCGGAAGATGTGCTGTCCCGCCTCCAGCCGCAGTCCCTGCGCGGCGGCGACGTCGCCCCGCTCAAAGTGGCAGATGCGCCCCTTCTCCTTGTCGGCGTATATAACGGTGCCGACCGAATCCGGCGCATCGTTCCGCCACATCGTCCAGTTTGCCATGCCGCCCAGCGTGAAGTCGCCGTTGCGGAAATCCGAGGTCGAGCAGACACCGCAGTCGGTCAGCACGTTGGTCGCCCGGATGGGTCCCAGCGTGCAGTTTCCGGCGTACCGGTTGCCCACGATGCGCACATCCTTGACCGGCGAGTAGTCATCGGTCTCGGAGTTGTCAAAGGGCTGTTTGCCGTTGTAGGGGTTGTCGGGCCATGTGCCGACCGGATTGACCGAGGTCAGGTAGTTGTCGGTGGCGTACACGCCGCTGACCTCCTCGTTCTCCTGGATGGGATCGCTGGTGCCCCACGTGATGAAGGCAAGCGCCTTGCCGCCGCCGGAGTTGATGTAGGAATGCAGGACGGTGATATCCCGGCAGCTGTTGTCGTAGCCCCGGAGGTTCGTCCACCACAGGATGCCGCGCGGGTCGGAGTAATGGCAGGACATGACCACGCCGTCATCGTTGGATTGCAGGAAGCAGCGGTTGACCCGCACGCCGTGTGAGCCAGCCACGCCGAAGCCGTCGCCGCTGACGCACTTGACCTCATGCAGGCGGACATTGGCGATATACACGCGGCAGCAGTGGCTGTACTCGGTGTTGTAGTTGTTGGAGCGGATGATTTCAAAATCCCGCGTTTCGACATCGTTACAGCAGAACAGCCCCAGCGGGATGCAGTGGATGCGGCGGTAGCATCCGGCGGCATAGCCGGGCATATCCACGCCCTCCTCGGAGCCGGTATCCAGCATCCGGATGCTGCCGTGCCCCGTGATCTTGATGTGTGAGATGTTGGCACCCTGCACGAGCGGCAGATTGGAAACGTGCAGGTTGTGCGTCCAGTTGACGCCGGGGATCACACCGTCATGCCCGACGGCAGGCTGGTAGGGGTACTCGTCCCGGCGCTGGGACTGCCAGAGAACGGCGCCGTCCTCAAAGTGCAGATCCACGCTGTCCCGCAGAAGGATCGAGGTCACGATGTACCGGCGGCCGTAACGGTCGGAGCTGCCGGGCAGGACAACGTGTCCGCCGCCGGCGGCGGATACGTGATCCAGCGCCGCCTGGATGGCATCGGTGTCGTTGTGTATCGCATCGCCGAACGCGCCGAAGTCGGTCACGCGCACGGTGTAGTCGGGCAGATCAAAGGCGTAGGGGTTGCCGTCGGACACCTCATAGTTTTCGACATAGAAGCGGTCGGACAGGCACAGCGCCGGCTGTCCCTCCGCCTCGGCGAACAGCAGGAGCTGATAGGGAAGCAGGGTGGTCGCACCCAGCCGGAGCGGCAGCTCCGCCATACGGAACCCACCGTCAGCGGACACAGCGGACAGCGGGATGCTCCCGACCCGCTCTTTTCCGGCGGTCGTCTCGTGCGATGCGCCCAGCCCGTGGGCGTCCGCCATGGTACCGGCGTACAGGCACAGCTGTCCGTCCGCATACGCCGCCGGCAGGGTGCCGGCGCAGAGCCTGCCGGTCACGGTCAGCGTCGTGGCAGTGGCATCCGCCAGGCAGGAGGTCACGGTCGCGCGCGGGGTCTCCAGCGGCTTTTCCTGCTCAAAGGAGTAGCCGTGCAGCAGCAGGGTGCCGCGTCCCTCGATTTCCAGCCGGAAGCCGGTCAGCCGCCCGGAGCAACCGGGGCAGGCGGAAAGGTTGAAGTACAGGGCGTGCATATCCGCGTCCTGCGGCAGGGGAAGTGTCACGGCGTTCTCCGGCAGGTAGTCCGGCGCCGCTTCGGAGGTGAAGGACAGCGTGGCGGAGGCAAGCCCGTCCGGGTTGGAAAGGATCACGAACACCGTGTTCCGCCGGGGCATCAGCATACTGTAGCACCCGCCGGGATCCAGGGGCAGACTCCGGCTGGCAAAGCCGCCGCGTCCGTCCACGGTCAGCGCCATGGCACAGCCGCGGTCGGTCAGCACGGCGTTCTCCGGCGTATAGAAGTGCGCCTGTCCGCCCCATTCGCCCAGCGTGTTCCACACAGCCTCCAGGGAAAGGGATGCAGTGAGCGGCGCGCCGTCTGTCTCCAGCCGGAACCGCACCGGCGTAAAGTCCATGCGGGACAGCGCGAAGAAATCGGGGTGACCCGCGCAGGAGGTGCCGACCGAGGAGAAGGACTCTCCCGCCGCGCCGAAGAAGGTGGCGCGGTATACGATGCCGCTTTCGGTCGGTCTGACGCGCAGAGCGGAGGAACGGCTCAGTACTTCCTGCACCGCGCCCGTCAGCGCCATGTCGGCAGGTGTGTCACCGGCTACCGTCAGATCGCCCAGCGCCAGCAGGGTCTCCGCCTGATAGAGCGGCAGCATGACGTTGTGCGACTGCACACGTCCGTCAATCCACGAGTAGGGAAGGTAGTCGGGATTGTAGCTGTAGTCTGTCTGCGGGACTCTTTCATAGGTGAATTTGTCCTTGACAAGGTAACGAGACATGGTATGCTCCTTTCTTTTTCGGGAGTTATTTGCTCCCGTTGTTTCCGTTGCTGTCGTCGCTGTCCAGCCGCAGGACCGCCATGAATGCTTCCGGCGAGACCTGTACCGAGCCGAGCTGACGCATTTTCTTTTTGCCTTCCTTCTGCTTTTCCAACAGCTTCTTCTTGCGCGTGATGTCGCCGCCGTAGCATTTGGCAAGCACGTCCTTGCGCATCGCTTTGACGGTTTCCCGGGCTATGATCTTGGAGCCTATCGCTGCCTGCACGGGGATCTCGAACAGCTGGCGCGGGATATTCTCCTTCAGCTTCTCGGCAACACGCCGGGCGCGGGCATACGCCTTGTCCTCGTGCACGATGAAGGACAGGGCATCCACCTGATCGCCGTTGAGCAGGAAGTCCAGCTTGACCAGCCGCGAGGGCTGATAGCCCAGCAGCTCATAATCCAGCGACGCGTAGCCGCGCGAACGGCTCTTGAGCGCATCAAAGAAGTCGTAGATAATCTCATTGAGCGGCAGGTGATAGTGCAGCTCCACGCGGGTGGGATCGAGGTACTTCATGTCGATGAATTCGCCCCGCCTGTCCTGGCACAGCTCCATCAGACCGCCGACGTACTCCACCGGCGTGATGATATTCGCCTGGACGATCGGCTCCCGCGCCTCCCGGATAACGTCGGGCGAGGGGTAGTTGGAGGGGTTGTCCGCCGTGATGACCGAGCCGTCGGTTTTGGTGATTTCGTAAACGACGCTGGGGGCGGTGGTAATCAGGTCAAGATTGAACTCGCGCTCCAGCCGCTCCTCGATGATTTCCATATGCAGAAGTCCCAGGAACCCGCACCGGAAGCCGAAGCCCAGCGCGACGGAGGTCTCGGGATCGAAGGTCAGGGCGGCATCGTTGAGCTGCAGCTTCTCCAACGCCTCGCGCAGGTCGCCGTAGCGTGCGCCGTCGGCGGGATAGATACCGGCAAAGACCATGGGCTGTGCCGCCTTGAAGCCGGGGCAGGGCGTGGCGGTGGGGTTATCCGCCAGCGTGACGGTATCGCCCACGCGGGTATCCCCGACCGATTTGATGGAGGCGGTCAGGTAACCGACCTCGCCCGCCGCCAGTTTGCCTGTGGAGCGCAGTCCGAACGGCTCCAGCGTGCCGACGTCCACCACCTCAAAGACCGTTCCGGTGGACATGAGGCGGATCCTGTCTCCCGTCCGCAGGACACCGTCCATGAGGCGGATATTGACGACCACGCCGAGGTAGCTGTCATAGTAGGAGTCGAAGATGAGTGCCTTGAGCGGTGCGTCCTCGTCGCCGCGCGGGGCCGGAATGTCGCGGACGATGGCATCCAGCACGTCCTGGATGTTCAGTCCGGTCTTGGCACTGACAGCGGGGCAATCCTCCGCCGGGATGCCGATGACATCCTCGATATCCTTCCGGCACTGCTCCACCTGCGCCGAGGGCAGATCGATCTTGTTGATGACGGGGACAATCTCCAGCCCCGCGTCCACGGCAAGGTAGGCGTTGGCAAGCGTCTGCGCCTCAATGCCCTGTGTCGCGTCCACGACCAGCAGGGCGCCGTCGCAGGCATTGAGCGACCGGGACACCTCGTAGTTGAAGTCCACGTGTCCGGGCGTGTCGATGAGGTTCAACTCATACGCCTCGCCGTCGGGCGCGGTATAGTTGAGCCGGACCGCGCGCGCCTTGATGGTGATGCCGCGCTCGCGCTCCAGATCCATATTATCCAGCACCTGCGCTTCCATTTCGCGTGCGCTGAGTGTGTTGGTGCGTTCCAGTATCCTGTCAGCCAGGGTGGATTTTCCGTGATCTATGTGTGCAATGATGGAGAAGTTGCGGATGTGCTGCATCCTCCGGTTCTCTTTTTCAGCTTTCTCTGCCATGCGTATCTCCTGTACGATTTTTGTTTTTACATTATACATGATTTTCATCCGGATGGCAATAGGAAAAGGAAATTTTGTTATTTTTATTTGCGTTCGGCTTTCGCGGGTTCCCGCCAGCTTCCGTGCCGCCCGGATTCAGCCCCCCTGCATGACATAACTTTTGTCACCCCTTTCCCGCCGGTGCCGCAAAATCTTCCGGGTAGACCTTTACATTTTCCTTCCCATGTGCTATAATAGCTGTAATACATACAGGATAACGGCGGAAAGGAGGCGGATCATGCCGAACGACTACACCAAAACCGCTATCAAGGCGGCATTTATCCGCCTGCTGAACGAGCGCCCGCTCAATAAAATCAGCGTCAAAAGCATTGTGGATATCTGCAATATCAGCCGCAATACCTTTTACTACCACTATCAGGATATTCCTTCCCTGCTTGAAGAAATCATCATTGAGGCAGCCAACACGCTGACACAGCAGCATGATACGGCACTGTCCATGGAAACCTGCATTGAGAGCGCCTATGAGTTCGCCAAAAATAACCGCCGCGCCGTGTACCACATCTACAACTCCATCGACCGGAACGCCTATGAGGACTTCCTCATGCGGATGTGCGCACACACCGCCCGGCTGGTGGTGGGCGAGATGACGCCGGACGGCAAGATCGCCCCGGAGGATCGGGACGCGCTGATTTACTTTGCCAAGTGCCAGTTTTTCGGGCTGTGCATGGACTGGACCAAGAGCGGCATGAATGACAATATCGTGGAAAAGTACCGCCGCGCAGTCCGTCTGCTGACGGATATGTCGCACGGGGAATGACGGAGTTCCGGCATTCCCCCCCTTTTTATATGACAATTCCCCCTCCGGTGTCCTAAAGTGTGACACCGGCATTTCTTTGTCCATTGCGGCAGGCGGAGGTTTCCGGTATACTGTTCCTCGGATTGTCGGTATTCTGCCGCCGAAGGCGGCAAGCGGAAAAGGAGGATGGATATGCACTCGGCTGTTCCCATGCGCATTGCTAAAATCGGGCACCTCGTGCTGGCGGCGTTTCTGCTCGTACTGGGCGTCCTGCTGGTCGCCGACCCGAGTCTGCAGGTCGGATGGAAGTACGCCTGCGGCGTTTTCCTTATCCTGCTCGGCGCGGTCAAAATCACAGGCTTCCTTTCCAAGGACCTGTACCGGCTGGCGTTTCAGTATGACTCCATTTACGGCGTCCTGCTCATCGGCATCGGTCTGATTTTCCTTGTCCGCCCCGTGCTGACGGTGGAATCGACCGGGCTTCTGCTGGGCATCTTCGTTTTCACCGACGGAATCATCAAAATCCAGGTCGCCCGCCACGCCAGGAGATTCGGAATCTCCGTCTGGTGGCTGATCTTTTCCCTTGCCGTGCTGGCAACGGCAGGCGGGCTGTTCATCGCCATCTACCCGACCGACAGCGTGCGGTTTCTGACCCGCTTCATGGGTGCCGTGCTGATCGTGGAAGCCACCATGAGCGCCTGCACCGTGCTTTCCTCGGTGCGCGTGGTGGAATATCCCGAAACGCCGGGTGATTCCTGATCGCGGGCTGACCGTCGGCATCGGCAAGGCGGCATTCCTATGTCCACATCAACGGAACCCGTTGTGGAACAAATACAGCAAAAAGCAAAGGAAGCGCTGATTCGGGAGCGCCCCGGAAGGCAATCCGGACTCGGTTCTTCCCCAACCAAACAAAAAACACAAAGAGAGGGTACTACCATGGACGCAACCACTGTAAAGGCTAAAATCAAGGAGATGCTCTGCGAGCGGCTGGGCATCGAGGCAGATGTGCTGGACTACGACACCCCCCTGTTCAATGAGGGCATCGGGCTGGATTCCATCGACTCGCTGGAGATCATCTCCGCTATCGACGAGGAGTACGGCGTGCCGATGACGGGCGTCGGCAAGGAGCACTTCAAAAATATCGACGCGCTGGCAGCCTACGTCGTAGCACACGCGGAGCAGTAAGACCATGGCGGACAGACAGATTCGGTGCGTGATCACAGGTCTTGGGGTCATCAGCGCCATCGGAGGAAATGTGGAGGAGTGCTGGGACAGCATCCTTGCCTCCCGGAGCGGTATCGCGCATACGAACACGCTGGACACCGCCGACTGCTATGCCGATTATGCGGCAGAGGTCAAGGGGTTGGAGGAATCCGACCCCACCCTTGACCGGGCTGCCGCTCTTTGCCTGCGGGCGACGGGGGAAGCCCTGTCGGACGCAGGTCTTTCGGATTTCGGCAACAGTGAGCGGGCAAGCGTCATTATGGGCAGCTGTGTCGGCGGCGGGCGCAGTCTGGAGCGCTACTACCGCGGCGGCAAGCACCGCGAGGATATTCTCAAAATGCCGATTTCGGCAATTGCCAATCAGGTGGCGGGCGTCTGCCATGCGGGCGGCATCGTGACCAATGTTGCCAACGCCTGCGCGGCAGGCACCATCAGCATCGCCTATGCAGCCGACCTTATCCGGGCGGGCAAGGCGGATGTCGTGCTGGCGGGCGGCACCGACGGTTTTTCCTCGGTTCCGTATGCCGGCTTCCTGTCCCTGCACGCGCTGGACGAAAACTCCTGCTCCCCCTTCAACCATTCCCACGGCATCACGCTGGGCGAGGGTGCGGGCGTACTGGTTGTGGAGTCCTATGAGCACGCCGTTGCGCGCGGCGCGCACATTTACTGCGAGATCCTCGGCTCCGGCATCAGCAGCGATGCGCACCACATTACGGCGCCCCGCCCGGACGGCGAGGGACAGATGAGTGCCATCCGCGGCGCGATTGCCGAGGCTGGTCTGACCGAGGCGGACATCGACTACGTAAACGCGCACGGCACCGGAACCGCCAAGAACGACGAGGCGGAATTCCTTTCCCTGCACACGATTTTTGACGGCAAGAACGACAGCCTGTCGGTCAGCTCCACCAAGGCGATGACCGGGCACTGTTTGGGCGCCGCCGGCGCCATTGAGGCGGTGTTCGCCATCAAGGCGCTGGTAGAGAATACCGTTCCGCCTACCATCGGATACAGCGATGCGGATCTGACCGTTCTGGCGGAAAAGGCGGGCAAGCTGGATTTCTGCCCCAACGTCCCGCGCCGCAAGCAGCTGGACGCGGTCATGAACAACTCCTTCGCCTTTGGCGGCAACAACGCCAGCATCATCTTCGGCAGGCAGGCGGGCGAGCCGCGCAGGCGTCCGGATGCACCCGACATCCTGCTGACCGGTATCGGTCTTGTCACCCCGCTGGGCAACGGCAAGACTGCCTATCTGGATGCCTGCCGCACCGGCGCACACATGGAGGGTGCCGAGGCGTCCTCCCACGTGACCACGGCGGACTATGACGCGCAGGGACTGAAAATGGCATTCTACCGCAAGCTGGATCATCTGAGCCAGATGCAGGCGGTGTCCGGCATGGACGCGCTGCATGACGCGGCTTACACCGTGACCGACGAAAACGCCGGGCATATCGGTATGATTATCGGCACCTCGGAGGGCGCCGTCGGTCCCAGCTGCGACTTCCAGAATCTCATCACGCAGAAGGGCAACGCGGGCGGCAGTGCCTTCAAGTTCCCCAACACGGTCTACAATGCGGCGGGCGGCTACCTCTCCATCTGCTCCGGCATCAAGGGCTACAACGTGACCGTGACCAACGGAAATCAGTCCGGTCTGCAGTCGGTGGCATATGCCATGCAGGTCATCCGGGACGGACGCGAGTCCGCTATGATCGCAACCGGAACCGACGAAAACGATGCGATTCTCTCCGAGCTGTACCACGGGCTGGGGCTTGCCGCCTCCGAACCGGTCGCGCCCTACGCGGGCAAGGATACCTTCCCACTCTCTGACGGCAGCGTGTCGCTGGTGCTGGAAACCGCAGACTCCGCCGCCGCGCGGGGTGCGGTGCCTTACTGCCGCGTGCGCGGCTACGGCATGGCGCACAGCGATGTGCCGTTCGGCACGGTGGGCGGCTCCTCCGAGGGTCTGGTCAAGGCAGTCCGCGCGGCGCTTGCCGATGCGGAGCTGACCGCCGCCGATATCGACGGCATCCTCGGCTTTGCAAACGGCATGACCGAGGTGGACTCGCAGGAAACCGCCGGTCTGTCTGCCGTATTCGACCTGTCCCGCGTTCCCGTCCTGTCGGTGAAGCAGCGGACGGGCGAGGGACGCGCCGCCTCCGCCGCGCTGGCGCTGGCACACGGTGCGTTCCTGCTCCACGGCGACCTCGACACCGAGCCGGATGCCTACCTGCTCCCCGCCGGCAAGACCGGCATGGTGCAGACAAGCGTCTCCGCAGGCTCCCTCCGCCGCCTGCTGGCTGTGTCTTTTGCAGCCGGCGGCTCGTACACGGCGGTCGTGATAGAGAAGGTTCTCTGACGGGAGACGGACGGGGCACGGGGGCACCGGGCTCCACATACTACACACAGGAGACTTCACACCTATGAAAGTTGCAATCGTAACCGGCGCGTCCCGTGGCATCGGGCGCGCCTGCGCCCTGCGGCTGGCACACGACGGCTATACCGTCGTCATCAATTACGCCCACCGCGAGGACGAAGCCCGCGCCGTGCTGGACGCCATCGAGGCGGCAGGCGGCGCCGGGATGCTCTGTCAGGCGGATGTGTCCGATCCGGCGGCGGTGCGCGCCATGATGCGCGACGTCAGCAAGGCATACGGGCAGATCGACCTGCTGGTCAACAACGCCGGAATTGTCCGCGATGAGTACCTGCTGATGCTCACGCCCGAAACGCTGGATCAGTGCCTTGACCTGAATGTCAAGGGCTACCTGTACTGCGCACAGCAGGCGGTACTTAAAATGTTTCGCAAAAAGAGCGGCGCCATCATCAATATGTCCTCGGTCAGCGGTACCTTTGCGCTGGCGGGGCAGACGGTATACAGCGCGACCAAGGGCGCGGTCAACGCCATGACGCGCACCATGGCAAAGGAGCTGGCACCCTACGGCATCCGCGTCAACGCGGTCGCGCCCGGCTTTATCGAGACCGATATGCTGGACGCCCTGCCGGAGGAGAAGAAGCAGGCGTACCTGGACGCCATCCCGATGCATCGGCTGGGCAAGCCGGAGGAGGTGGCGGAGCTGGTCGCTATGCTGGCATCCGACGCCTGCGCCTACATGACCGGGCAGGTGCTGACCATGGACGGAGGACTTTCGCTATGATGAACATTTACGAAGTCAACCGCCACCTCCGGCAGCGTCCGCCCTTTCAGATGATCGAGCGCGTACTGGAGCTGACGCCGGGCGTGTCGGCTGTGGGCACCAAGACGGTCTCTGCCAACGATCCGTGGTTCGCGGGGCATTTTCCGGGGACACCGCTCCTGCCGGGGGTGCTGATCGTGGAGACCTGCGCCCAGCTCTGCTCCCTGACGGTGGAGTCGGGCGCGGAGCAGGATGACCGGCTGTACGTACTGCTCAAGGTGGATAATTTCAAGTTTCTCCACCCGGTCATCCCCGGCGATGTGATGACCGTGACGGTAACGAAAAAGAGCGGCGCGGGACCGCTGATTTCCTTTGACGCGCAGGTAACGGTGGACGGACAGCTGCGCAGCAAGGGCAGTCTGTCCTTCACCGCGATGGACAGGAGCCTGCTGGAAAGCAGCGGCGGGGAGGTATCGGAATGACGGATATGCGTAAAGTCGCATTCCTGTTCGCGGGACAGGGTGCGCAGACGGTCGGCATGGGCAGGGACTTTGCCGACACGGTTCCGGAGTCGGGCGCGGTCTTCTCGATGGGGGAGGCACTGCGCACCGGCATCACGCAGATCTGCTTCGGCACGGGCAGTCCGATGGACGGCGCTCTGCTGGGGCAGACGGCGAACACCCAGCCCTGCCTGTTCCTGACCGATCTCGCGATTGCCGAGGCGTTCCGCGCGGTCGGACTGCTTCCGGCGGCGGTGGCCGGCTTTTCGCTGGGCGAAATTCCGGCGGCGGCGTTTGCCGGCGTGCTGTCCTATGAGGAAGCGTTCCGCTTTGTCCTGCTGCGTGCCGAATCCATGGCATGGCAGTCCGGACGGCATCCGGGCGGCATGGCGGCGGCACTCAAGCTGGCACCGGAGGTTGTGGAGGAGATCTGCTCCCGCTTCTCCGAGGTCTGGCCCGTCAACTACAACTGCCCCGGGCAGGTGTCCTGCGCCGGCAGTGCCGCCGAGATCGATGACTTCTGCGCCGCCGTCCGGCAGGCGGGCGGACGCGCGGTCAAGCTCCCCGTGAGCGGCGCATTCCACACGCCCTATATGGCACAGGTCGCGCCGGTTCTGCGTGCGGCACTGGACGGCGCGGACGTCAGCGCCCCTGCCATCCCCCTGTACGCCAACCGCACGGCTTCCCCCTACCCCGCCGACCGCGCGGGCATTCTGGACTGCATGACACTGCAGGTCTGCTCTCCCGTCCGCTGGGAGTCCACTCTGCGCGCCATGTGGACAGCCGGCATCACCACCTTTGTGGAGGTCGGCGCCGGGCACACCCTCACCGGGTTCGTATCCCGCACCCTTCCCGAAGCCCGTGCGCTCACCGTCAATGACATTCCCTCCTTTGAGGCTGTCTGCCGCGAGCTGACGGAATAAACCGCGCAGGACATGGCGCGGTATTGCCTGAAATTGAATACAGAACAAGCTTTCCCGGGGAATGCCGGTCTCTCCGGCGTTCCCCGGGAAGCTACCCGTAACACACCACCAAAGGAGGATCGCTCATGAACGTTGCCGAAAAGCCACCCGTGGCGAATGCGGAGATCCGGATTCCGACCCGCACCTGCCCCGGTTGCGGCGAAGCCGTTCCGGATGCGGAGGTGCGCGCCAATGCCTGCGTCTGCCCCCGCTGCAAGCATTATTTCCCGATGCCGGTCCGCGCACGCATTGCGCACCTGACCGACCCGGACAGCTTCCGCGAGCTGTTTGACAAGGAGATATTCACCGACCCGCTGAACTTCCCGGATTACAGGGAAAAATTCGATGCGGCAAAGGGAAAGAGCCGCGAAAACGAGGGCGTTCTGTGCGGCACCGCCACCATCGGCGGACACAGGACAGCCCTGTTCGTCATGAATCCCGCCTTCATGATGGGTTCCATGGGCACCGTGGTGGGCGACCGCATCACGGCGCTGTTTGAGTACGCGATTGCCAACCGCCTGCCTGTCATCGGCTACACGGTGTCGGGCGGGGCACGGATGCAGGAGGGAATGCTGTCCCTGATGCAGATGGCAAAAACCTCCGCCGCCGTCAAGCGGCACAGCGATGCGGGGCTTCCGTACATCGTCGGACTGACCGACCCAACCATGGGCGGCGTAACCGCCAGCTTTGCCATGCTGGGCGACATCATCTTCGCCGAGCCGGGCGCGCGCATCGGCTTTGCCGGGCGGCGCGTGGTGGAGCAGGTGACGGGCGAGACGCTGCCCGACAGCTTCCAGACTGCCGAATTCCAGCTGGAAAACGGATTCATTGACGAGATCGTGCCGCGGGACAAACAGCCGGAGCATCTGGCTCTCCTGCTGTCCCTGCACGGGTACTGATAAGGAGGAGCCGATGGATATGCAAAACACCGGCGCTGCGGCGCTGACGGTCTATGACCGCATCTGCCTGACCCGCAAAAACGGACGGGCTACGGCGATTGATTACATAGAATCCGGCGATATTTTCACGGACTTCTGCGAGCTGCACGGCGACCGTACTTTCGGGGACGACCACGCTGTCATCGGCGGCATCGCCCGGCTGGGCGACATGCCGGTCACAGTGATCGGCATCGACAAGGGGCGCGACCTGAAGGAGCGGCTGGACAGGCACTTCGGATGTGTCCTGCCGGAGGGCTACCGCAAGGCGCTGCGGCTGATTAAGCAGGCGGAGAAATTCAACCGCCCGGTCATCTGCTTTGTGGATACGCAGGGCGCAAACTGCGGCAAGGGAGCCGAGGAGCGCGGAGCGGGGGAGGCGATCGCGCGCAACCTGTATGAGCTGTCGGCAGTCCGCACGCCCATCATCACGGTCATGATCGGGGAGGGCGGCAGCGGCGGCGCACTGGCGCTGGCGGTCGCCGACCGCGTGTGGATGCTGAGCAATGCGTACTACTCCGTCATTTCGCCGGAATCCTGCGCAAGCATCCTGTTCAAGGATCCCAAGCGGGCGCCGGAGGCGGCGGAGCACCTGCACCTGACGGCGAACGACCTGGTGGAGCTGGGCATTGTCGAGAAGAAAATTGCCGAGCCGGACTTTGCGGACGCAGACGCCCGGCGGAGTTTCATGGAAAAGCTGGGGCACTCCCTGCACCGCGAGCTGAAGGCGCTGTCCCGGCTGGACACCGACCGTCTGCTGGCGGAGCGCACCGAAAAGTACCGCAAGATCGGGCGCTACGATGCATACAGCGTGGCGGGCACCGGCACCGCGCCGGCACCGCACACGCACAGGTGGTTTTCCCATGGGAAATGACGCACCGCGCAGGCTCCTGATCATCAACGCGAGCCCGCACCGTGCCGCCAGCACCACGCTTCTGGCGACCAACGCCTTTGTGGCGGGGATGCAGGCGGGCGGTGCCTATGCCTGCGAAACGGTGCATCTGTGCGCGCTGAAAATCACACCCTGCACAGGCTGTCTGTCCTGCTGGGGGCGCACGGAGGGCGAGTGCGTCATCCGGGACGACGATATCCCCGCGCTCAAGCAGAAGATCCTGGATGCGGATGTCATCCTATGCAGTTTCCCGCTGTACTATTTCGGAATGCCGGGGCAGATGAAGGTGGCGCTTGACCGGCTCCTGTCGCTGGTGTATGCCTACCACGGGCAGAACGCGCCGACCGACGGTTCCCCCGCGCACGAGTTCCGCTACCCGATGTCCGGCAAGCGGTTGCTGCTGATATCCGGCTGTGCCTACAACGAGACCGATGTGGTGTATGATCCGATCAGCCGGGAGTTCGATCTCATCTGCGGCAAGGGCAACTACACTGCCCTGTTCTGCCCGCAGTTCAAGACCATGGCGGATCACGGCGGTGCGCGGCTTGCCCGCATACTGGCACGGTTTACCGCCGCCGGTGAGGAGTTCGCCCGCACCGGCACACTGACACCCGAGACCGTCCGCGCCGTCACGCGTCCCCCCTTCTCTCCCGAGACCTACCGCACCATTCTGGAGAACGTGTGGGCAAAGGAGCGGGAAAAATCTACCCGCGACAGAAAGGATTCCACTCATGTCTGATCAGATGATTCACCTGGCAGTCGATCTTTTGGGCGCGGACACGCCGGAGGAGGAGCTGTGCCGGGGCGCAGTCCGGGCGCTTATCGGGAACCCGGCGTTGTTCCTCCACCTGTGCGGGCACGCCGACGTACTCTCTGCCGTGACGGCGGAGATCGGCGCGGCAGAGATTGCCGGGCGGTATGAGATTGTGGATGCGCCGGTCGCTCTGAGCAACAACGAGGATCCGATGCAGGCGTATCAGCGCACGGATGCTTCCCTGTGCGCCGCCATGCGGTTGGCTCACGAGGGGGCTGCGGGCGGCGTCATCACCTGCGGCGCGACCGGCGCTGTGCTGGTCACCTCCATCATGATCCTGGGCAAGCTGCCGCGCCTGCGCCCCATCCTTGCGGTGGAGCTGACGAATCCGGCGGGGGAGCCGCTCCTGCTTCTGGATTGCGGCGCGAACATCGACAGCCGCCCGGAGCTGTACCCTGCCTTTGCGCATCTGGGTGACGCCTATATGCGATGCATCGGCTGTTCCTCGCCACGCATCGCGCTGCTGTCCAACGGTGCCGAAGCCAAAAAGGGATGTGAGGCTGTCAAGGCGGCGCACGCCCTGCTGGCGGAACAGCCCTTCCGCTTTGTCGGCAACATTGAGGCGACATCCGCCCTGCGCGGCACGGCGGATGTCATCGTCTGCGACGGATTTCACGGCAATATTCTGCTCAAGTCCATTGAAGGCTCTGCCAAAGCCGCGCTGGACGAGGTATCCGCGCGGCTGTCTGCCGCCGGTCTGGAATCCGCCGCTGTGGCGGACATTCTGGCGACCGTTCGCCGCCGCTACGACTACAACACGCAGGGGGGAGCTCTTCTGCTCGGCGTTCGCAAGCCGGTCATGAAAGGGCACGGTTCTGCCACCGGAGAAGCCATTGTGCACATGGCAGACCGCCTCGCCCTGCTCTGCCGCAATCGGTTTATTGAGCGTGTGGCGGAAACCGTGCGCTGAGGCGCTGTCGGCTCACCAAGCCATCCCGGGATTTGCCGGGGTGGCTTGCTTTTTTTCTCGCCTGCCTACCCCGCCTTTAGCTTGCTTTTCTGCCCCCCTTCCCCGAAGGGGAAGGATAGCCCCCCGCCCCCCTTCCCCCACGGGGAAGGGGGAGATTTTTAGTTTTCTTATGCAAGGGGCTTCGCCCCTTGCATCCCCGGGGGCTGAACGGGCGCGAGCTTGCCTCGGGCTTGAACGAGCTGAAAATATGCATTATTGTACTGCAAAAAATGTGACTTAAAAAATTCTGAACAGAGCTGTTTGTGCATTTGAATTTGGAAACGACTTGTCTTGCCTGCATTTTGTCGATATTCTCTGTTTCTTATCAAATGCAACTTGCTATTGCAATTTCCATATTGAAAAATACATAAAACAGTGGTATAATTAGCGTATTAAAGATCTAGGAGGTACCCCGTGGGAATACGAACGTTCTTTCATAAAATAAAAGCCGGCTTTGTTCGCACCAAGGAGCCCTCCATTCCATCTCTTGATGCGGCAAAGATTTACGGGAATTACGGTGAAGACAAATTGGTATATATGCTCCGCAAGGAGCTTCCTTCATGCAAATTCAAAAGAAATGTAGTTGTTTCAACACCGGACGGCAATGCCGAGATTGATTGCTTGGTGCTCCACGACAATAAGTTGTTTGCCATAGAGATTAAGCGTTGGAAGGGACGCCTGATTGAACAAGAGAATGGTTTTTTACAAGAGAAAACAGACAGATGGACGGGAGAGACACACACAAAGCTCCATAAATCCCCTTTCAAACAACTTGGAAGAGCCATATACCTTTTGCGAAAGCAAATCCCACTTAAAGCGTGGGTAAATGCCATTGTGTTCTTTGAAGATGACGAACTTGAATCGGTTTCTTCTTTTTCGGGTAATGTATGGTTTGACCGCTACCAAGACCTTGTAGAGTATATCAGCAATGACGGCAAAGTGTCTTTCGGCACCTGTGCAAATGACTTTTTTGAAAAATGCGTTCCTGCTGATTACTTATTTGCCAATACTTGGGGAAAATCCATGCATTGCGTTATCAACCGCGCCACATTGCAGTTTGCAACTCCTCAGTGCAATGTTTCTGTTGACGAGATTGCTTTCATTCGCTTCTCCCACCATTGGTCTTATGACGACTTGTATATTACTATGGTGGACGGTTCAATACAAACAATATCGCTCGAAAACGCAAAAATCCAAGTTAGCGACAATGGGCGCATCAGCACCTATGCTTTGTGCAAATGGATTATATTGAGTTGGGCAGAACCCTGGATGGAAATGTCAAGAAATGTGCAGTAGAATGATCCATTAAGGAAACGCTGATATAATGAGGTAGCGCAGATTCAATACAGATTTTTCGTGTGCGATTGCGGAAAACGCAAGATGTACTGGATGTACATCGCTTTTTCGGCAAGAAGCAGGCGGGAAAAGATGTGCCGAAGGAGGCCGCCGAATAAACCAGATTTACCCTAAATCAAAGGCTTCACCCCTTGCATCCCCGGGGGCTGAACGGGCGCGGCACCGGCAGTGCCCGTTGGAAACCGAGTCTTGGGGCTTTGCCGGGGCGGCGGAAACCCGTGCCGCAAAAAAGCCAGCTTCCCGCAAGGCACCTGTATGGAAGGATCTGTAAGTGTCGTAGGCGGTTCAGTGCCGGGGTGCCGGGGGCGGAGCCCCCGGCGAAATAAACTAAAAATTTTTCCCCCCCTTCCCCGCCGGGGAAGGGGGAGGGGGGGATAGGGGGCAGAATCAAAACCAAAGGCAGGACAGACGAGCGACCAAGCGGGCACGCCACCGCAGAGGGCACGCCCCCGCCGGGCACCGGAGCGGCACGCCAGCTACCCTGTAACCACCGTGATAGAAAGATAAGAAAAGCCCGGAACCGTGCAACAGTGCCGATTCCGGACAACCAGATAATTCGGGAAAAGTTCTGAGGGGTTCGGGGGACTCTTTCAAGAGTCCCCCAGTGTTCCCTCTCCAACCAGCGTTCCCCCTCCAATGAACAACTATCCGATCGGCAGATCGTCGTCCGGCAGGACAGAGGTTTCGGTTTCGGGCGGGCGGTACGGGTTGTCCAGACCCTGCCGGTAGTAGAGGTAGGAGTCGCCGTCCTCATACACGACGAGCAGGTAGCCGTCCCGCGGCTTACCGGCGCTCGCCTTAACCCCGTAGACAGGGTAATTGTACCGGAGCGCATCGCGCCCCGCCGGTCTGACTTCGCCAAGCAGATCGTCTTTGGAAAAGCTGCTGCCGGGGACACCGGGGGAACCGACCTTCGCCGCAAGGAAATATACCGTGCCGTCATACAGCAGGCTGTCCCGCTGTGCTTCCCCCGTGCCGTTCCACGAGGCTACGTTGCGATAGTGGTGCAGGCAGAACCAGTGCAGTCCGCCAACCAGCAGGGCAAACAGAAGGAACAGGCAGATTCCCCGTGCCAGAAGCGACATTCCGCGGCGCGGTTTTCCGTCCGGCGCACTCATACCGCGCCCCCTGCGGACGTGTCCTTGCCGGGGATATCCCGCGTCAGCAGTCCAAGATGATCCATCCAGTACAGAACGTGCGAGGCGAACCCGTGGTTGCAGGAGGCGTAGTCACCCACGTTCTCCCACAGCGTGCCGGTCTTGTCCGCCATGTAGGTAAAGTAGCCCTTGATATTGTCGTACAGCGCCTCGCGGCAACCGTAACGATCCAGTAGATCCAGCCGCAGGTAGTTGCCGATGAAGGCATTGGCGGGATAGATCTCCGGATACAGCCCGCGCGTAGCACGGTCGTAGCCGAAGTCATGCAGCAGCGTCTCCCACAGCCACGGATGGCTCTCCGGCGTGACGATATCGCAGAAGAAGGCATAGTACTGGCAGGATTCGGTGCGCTCACCCGAGAGCACCAGCTTGCCGTCCTGCCGCAGGGCGTTGTCACAGAAGAAGCCGGATTCGGTCATGGACATATCCAGGATTGTGGCGCGCAGCTTTGCTGCTTTGCCGGTCAGGTCGCTGTCACCGTACAGCTGTCCGCAGGTGTCCAGCAGTCTGGCATACAGCATATTGGAAGCAAAGGACACATCCTGAACCAGTTCGTTGGATTTTGACCATTCCACGAACACCCACGACTTCAGCCCCTCCAGCAGACCGTACTCGTTCTCAAACGGCGCAAAGTAGGCAAGCAGGGCATACAGACGCTCCCGCGCACTGTCCGTGAAGGCGCGGTCGCCCGTGCGCGTCAGGTACTCTCCCATCTCAACGCCGTACCACATCGCCCAGTTGGGGATAAAGGTGCGGTCATTGTGGTCGGAGGGATAGCACATGGGCAGCATTCCGTCGGGGAGAAACGCAAAATGCTCCGGCAGGAGGAAGTTCTGCAGGAAGGCGCGCTCAACATCCGAGCGCCCGGTCAGGACGCGCTCGACGCGCGAGGTAAAGAAGCTGTCGCACAGCCAGCCGGCGCGCTCACGGGAGGGGCAGTCCATGTAGATGTCCACCGTGTTGGCACGGAAGGTTTCAACAGCCGCGTCAAAGATACGGTGCATGGCGTCATCCTGTCCGGCAAAGCGCGCGGTGATGTGCGTGGCGGGGAAGGCGATATGGTACAGGCGCAGATCGCGCACGGTGATCGCGCACCCCTTGGCGGACAGGCGCAGATACCGCATGACGTACGGCTCCGCCGTGGTCAGGCGGTACCGTCCGGCGCTGACGCCGATCCGGATGATATTGGAGGTTCCCATGCGGAAGGGATTGAGCGTGCCGTGTATCACCTCGTCAAAGGTCAGGTACAGAATGCCGTCGCCTGCCGCCTCTATGTCCAGCGCCCAGACCCCGGTATAGTTGCGTCCCATGTCAAGATCCGCCCAGCCGTCCGCCGGGAGCGGGATGACGTCGGCGGGCAGTGCCGTTTCCTCGCCCGCGTCGTAGTCGATCCGCCCGACCTCGACGTGCGAGGCGCAATCCAGCTCCTCCGGGCGGTAGCCGAAGAAGTGATCGCTGATAGCGGAAATCTCGCGGCTGTCGTAGTAGGACGCCTTGTCGGAGTAGCGCATATGTCCCGTGCGGATCACACGCAGCGGGCGCAGAATCTCATTGTCGGAGTAAGGCATATCCCGATACAGGAACCGTCCTGCCTCCGCCGTTCCGGTAGCGACGGGTACTGCGGCTGTGTGCGGGTCGCTCTCGTAGGAGAAGGCGCCCGGACGCAGGTCGTAGCTCTCCACCATGGTGCGCTGGAAGGAGTAGCGCTGGACGCGCCGTATGCGCTCGCCGACGCCGTAGGCGATGAAATCGCGTGCGTTCCCTGCGCCGGTTGCCGCCAGCACCTGTTCGCCCGCCGTGATCTCGGCGCACAGGAAGGAGGGCTGATTGAGGTAGGAGAAGGAATTGACGTTATAGCCTGCCGTGCGCAGACAGACGCGGTTGACCTGTGCGGTCAGGTACGGGGTCAGGTCGTACTCGTCCACGCGGAAAAAGCCGTGCGCACAGCGGGCGGGACCGTGCGCGACAAACTGCCCGTTCACCAGCAGGACGAAGGAGCAGGAGGCTGCCGCCGCCAGCCGGATCTGTTGCCCGGCGGGCAGGTCGGACAGCGGGATATCGGTGCAAAAGCTGACCGTGCGGTTCATTGTGTGTGCCGTACCGGTCTCCCAGACCGGTTGCGCCATGCGGAAGCTGTATTCATGAAGCTGCATACTGTTTTCTCCTTAATTGCTTTAGAGGCGCCCTGTACTTACTGTGACTGTGCCTCTGGTTCACCGGTACCATGATACCACATTGCGCCGCCCTTGTCAAGGCGGCGGCGGATTTTTGATCCGGCAAGGGGGCGTTACTTTTTTGCGGCACCGGTTTGCCCTGCCGCCGTGGTACCCGGCGGGGTGATTTGCCCGGCAGGCAACAAAGAACGCAATCCCCTGCCGGCTGCCGCCCGCTCTTTTACCCCAGCCGCACGGCGCAACCGCTGTCTGGCGACAGGGTGAGGCACCCGGAGGCGAGCGAGACACCGCCAACAGCCAGAAGGAGCGCCGCGCCTTGCGGCACATCCAGGTTAACCGGTTCGGAACTGCGGCTGACAGCGATCAAAAGATCCCCGGCGTTGCCGGAGCCTGCGCAGCCGTGCTCGGCGGAGCGGCGGAAGGCGAGCCAATCGGCACCGTGCCCGACAGGCAGGAACCCGCCGCGATTCAGGGCGGGGTGCGCGCGCAGAGCGCCCAGCGCCCGGTAATGCGCAAGCAGATCGGCGCGGACAGGCTCTTCCAGCTCGTCCCAGGGGAACGGCATCCGGCAGAAGGGGTCGTGGTAGCCCTCAAGCCCCACTTCATCACCGTAGTACAGCGAAGGGATGCCGAACACGGTGTATTGCAGCAGCGATGCCAGCTTGAGCAGATGCGCGGCGGCGCGGCGCTTTTCCGGGGACAGCCGCGCCACGGACAGCGCACGGTTGGAACGGTCATAGTCGCCGGGTTCACTGCCCAGTACAGTCAGAATGCGCTCGGTGTCATGCGTGCCGATCAGATTCATCAGCGAATCGGACACGGGACGGGGGTAGGAAGCATACAGCTCGGTCAGGACATCGTACAGCATTTCCGCGTCCCGGTCGCAGACAAAGGCGAGGATGCCGCTCCGGACAGGGTAATTCATGACGCTGTCCAGCTGCCCGCCCTGCAGGTACCGCCGCCGCCTGCCGTAGGCGGTCTTTTCGGCGGCATTCTCCCATACTTCGCCGATAATGACCGGCTTCCGCGCGCTTTCCTCTCCTGCCGCGCGCACGGAGGCATGGAATTCGTCCAGGAAATCATCCGAAAGCTCATCCGCGACATCCAGCCGCCAGCCCGCTATGCCCCGGCGGATGTAGCGCGCGCCCACGCCGTCCACGCCCGTGAAGAAGGAGCGGCAGACGTCGTTTTTGTGGTTGAGCTTGGGCAGAATGGGAATGCCCCACCACGATGCGTACCGATCCGGCCACTCGGAAAACTCGTACCAGTCGTGGTAGGGGGAGTCGGGCGACTGATAGGCACCCGTGTCCGGATAGGTGCCGTAGCGGTTGAAGTAGCGGCTGTCGTCCCCGGTGTGGTTGAACACGCCGTCCAGAATGACCGCGATGCCGTACCGCTTCGCCTTGTCCAGCAGGGCGTCCAGCGCCGCCTCGCCGCCGAAGCCCTCGTCCACGGCGAGATAATCCCCCGTGTCGTACTTGTGGTTGGAGTAGGCGCGGAAAATCGGGCTGAGGTACAGAACCCGCACGCCCAGATCTGCCAGATAGTCCAGCGCTTCCGCCACGCCCCACAGGTTGCCGCCGAAGAAGGTATTATTGGCAAGGCTGTCGCCCTGCCGTTCGGCAAAGGGCGGGATACCGTGTGCCCAGTCCGGCTCCATGACGGCGCCGCGCGCGCCGGTCTGGTAGCGGACTGCGCCCGCGCCGCGCCGGAACCTGTCCACGAACACATGGTACAGCACACCCTGCCCGAACCATTCCGGCACCGGGTCGCCCCCGTCGTACACCAGCAGACGGAACGCCTGTCCGCCGTCCGCGCCCAGTGTGAAATCCACGTTGTTGCGGCTGTCCGTGAACAGAGTGTCCTGATCGCGCACCAGCAGGAGGCGGTAGAAGAACAGTCCGCTCCGACGCCCGCCGGCATCCAACCCGCACAGCGCGGCGGTATCCAGCTCCAGTTCGCAGATGTCCTGTCCCTGCTCGTAATCCGAGGACAGGAAAGTGAAGGGCATATCCTTTGGCGGTTGCCCGTCGCGATTGATGCGCAGCACCACCGCCGTGACGCCCAGCCGCCGCGGGCAACCGACCCGCAGGGACACGACCTCCCCCCACGCGAACGCACCGAAGCGGGTCAGGTTCTCGCCTGCCCGCTCTCCGGTTCCGTATTTCTCGAAGGTGACGGAGGTCAGCGCCTCCGCCGGATTCTTTGGTAGCATAGTATATGTGTACCTCGGTGAGTGGTAAGTGTTTTGGGGCAAGCCCCGCCGGATCCGATCCGATGTAAGGGCACGGGGGCTTCTTTCCGGAAGCCCCCGACGTCTTTATCCTTCAAAAAGGTTTTTCAGACAGGCAGTTTGCCCGCCGCCCTCACTGTACGGGCTTCAGCTTCCAGATGCGGTCGGCGTACTCGCGGATGCTGCGGTCGGCGGCAAAGAAGCCGGAGTGCGCGGTGTTGAGAAGCGACATCCGGGTCCAGGCGGTGCGGTTGCGATACTGCGTCACGGCAGACTGATGCGTCATGCGGTAGGATTCAAAATCGGCAAGGCACATATACGGGTCTGCCACGCCGTGACCGTTGAGCAGGTAGCCGGCGATATCCGAGAAGGACTCCCCGCCGAAGCCGACGGACAGCGCACTCAGGATGCGCCCCAGCCGCTCGTTGTTGGCGTAGTAATCCGCCGAACGGTAACCGCGGAGCCAAAGCTCCTCCACCTCGGAGCTGGTCAGCCCGAAGATGAACATATTCTCCTTGCCGACGGCATCCAGCATTTCCACATTGGCGCCGTCCAGGGTGCCGATGGTCAGTGCGCCGTTCATCATGAGCTTCATACAGCCCGTGCCGCTTGCCTCCTTGCCCGCCAGCGAGATCTGCTCGCTGATGTTGGCGGAGGGAACCAGCCGCTCGGCGGTGGTCACGTCGTAGTTCTCCAGGAACACCACGTTCAGCTTTTCGCGGATGGCAGGCTGGGAGCCGATCTCCTTGCTCAGCATACACAAAAGCTGGATGATGCGCTTTGCCATCTGGTAGCCGGGCGCCGCCTTGGCACCGAACAGGAATGTGATGGGCTGAACATCCCGGTTCGGATCGTCCTTCAGGTCAAGGTACAGCCCGATGATGTTGAGGGCGTTGAGCAGCTGCCGCTTGTACTCGTGCAGGCGCTTGATCTGCACGTCGAACAGCGAGTGCGTGTCCAGCTTCTGCCCGGTCTTTTCATACAGGTGCGCCGCAAAGGTGACCTTGTTCCGGTGCTTGATGTCCCGCACGCGCTCCAGCACCGCCGGGTCATCTGCAAACTTGGCAAAGTCCGCAAGCTGTTCCGGATGGTGCCGGTAGCCGGTGCCGATGCATTCGTCCAGCAGTGCCGCCAGCCCCGGGTTGGAGTAGCACAGCCAGCGCCGGTGCGCGATGCCGTTGGTCACGTTGTCGAAGCGCTCCGGGTACATCCGGTAGAAGTCCTTGAAGACGCTCTCCCGCAGGATCTGCGAGTGCAGTTTGGACACGCCGTTGACCGAATGTGAGCCGATGACAGCCAGATTCGCCATGTGTACCTGCCCGTAGCTGATGACGCTCATCTTGCCGATGCGCTGCCAGTTGCCGGGGTAGACCTGCCATGCCTCGCGGCAGAACCGCTCGTTGATCTCCTTGATGATGGCGTAAATGCGGGGCAGCTTGAGCCGGAACAGATCCTCGTTCCACGTCTCCAGCGCCTCCGGCATGACGGTGTGGTTGGTGTAGGAGCAGACGCGCCGGACAATGCTCCAGGCGTCCTCCCACGGGAAGAAGTATTCGTCCACCAGAATGCGCATCAGCTCCGGGATGACCAGTGTGGGATGCGTGTCATTGAGATGGATGGCAACCTTGTCCGGCAGGTTGGCAAGCGTGCCGTAGACCGCCATGTGGTCGCGGATGATGCTCTGGCAGGAAGCGGAGCAGAGGAAATACTGCTGTGTCAGGCGGAGCAGCTTGCCCTCGGCGTGGTTGTCGGAGGGGTACAGCACCTTGGTGATCGCCTCGGCGTTGGTATTCTCCTCCATCGCCTGCGCGTACTGCCCCTGCGTGAACAGGCCCATGTTGAAATCATGGATATCCCGCGCGCGCCACAGCCGCAGACGGCTGACCGCCTCGGAATCGGCGCCGGAGATCATCATGTCGTAGGGGACTGCCTCGATCTCCTCGGCGTCCTCATAGGAAATATTGCAGTGCCCGTCGCGCCACTCCTCCCGGACGTGCCCGCCGAAACGGACGCGGAAGGTGCGGTCGGTACGCGGCACCAGCCAGACCTCGCCGCCGGGCAGCCAGATGTCCGGCAGTTCGACCTGGATGCCGTCCACGATCATCTGCCGGAACAGGCCGTAATCGTAGCACAGCGAGAAGCCGGTGGCGGGATAATCCAACGAGGACAGCGAATCCATGAAGCAGGCGGCAAGCCGCCCCAGACCGCCGTTGCCCAGTCCGGCATCCGGCTCGCAGTCATACAGCTTCTCCAGCGAGAAGCCCATGCCTTCCAGCGCCTTGCCGTAGGTTGCATCCAGCCCGAGATTGCACAGGTTGTTCTTGAGCGAGCGCCCCAGCAGGAACTCCATGCACATATAGTATACGCGCTTGGAGCCGGTCTGATTGACCTTCTTCTTGAAGGCGCCGCGCTTTTCGGTCAGGATGTCCCGGACAGTCATGGCGGTGGCTTTGTACATCTGGTCATTGGTCGCCTCGGCGGCGGTACAGCCGAAGTAACGCGCCAGCTTGACCTCCAGGTTGTCGCGTACCTGGTCGGCAGTGAGTTTCGGGTTCTGCATACGGAAAGTCCCCCTTGTGACGGAAAGTGCTGTGCCCTGAGGGGCACCGTTACAACCTATTATACACCGGCGGCGGCTGATTATCCGGCGGATTATGTGGATTCTTGTTGAATTTTCTGTAAAAAGTGCGTCCGACCGGCAGTCGCGCTCAGTGCCTGCGGATCCACACCGCCATGTCCGATTTTCCCCGGTTGGCAAATGCAAAGTAAGGGATGAAGGTGGCGGTCACGCGCTTCGTCTGCGACGGCTCCGCCGGGCGGTACAGGCACGCCTGCCCATCGCCGGACGGTTCCCCGTCCCGGTATGCCGGCATCCGGACGGTGCAAAGCCCGGTCAGCCCGTCCCGGCTGACCTCTGCCCGGCTGATATCCGCCGGATCGACCGACATCTGCCAGATGTCCGCCCCGTTGTCCGCGCCCTCCAGGCAGCAGACAACCGGACCGTACGTCAGTGCTACGCGACCGGCATCCGCCCGCACGCGCGGATCGGCTGTCACAAAGACCGGCGCGATGCCGAAATCCAGCTCCAGCGTGAACCGGGACGGCACCGGGAAATACGCGTACCCATCCTGCACGGTGGGCGTGACCGGCTTCCCGTTCAGCACGGCTGTCCATGCGCCGCTCCACGCAGGGATCCGCGCCGCCAGCACATCGGATGCGTACCCGTCCGCTTCCACCGTCACGGTTCCGGCGGTGGCATACGCCTCCCGGACGCGGACGGAGCCGAAGGGCGTGCGGAATACCGCCGACACGTACTGCTCCAGCGTCAGGTGCCCCTCCTCTACCAGGGTGAGGAAGCTGCCGAATTTTCCGAAAAAGCGGTTGATGTTGGGCGGGCAGCAGGAGCAGCCGAACACCTCCAGCCGCTCCGGAATCGGCAGATGCTCCCTTGCGTTCTCCGGCACCGATACCTCGCGCCCATACTCGCAGAGCGCGATCTCCAGCGGGTTCTCGTAGAAGAAGGATCGCCCGTCCAGCGACGTGGCGGACAGCAGTGCGTTGTACAGGACGCGCTCCGCCACGTCCCCGTAGCGTGCGTTGCGGTCGATCTGACGCATCCGGGCGGCAAACAGGACCAGCGCGATGGCGGCACAGCTCTCACTGTATGCCGTCCGGTTGGGCAGGTCATAGGCTGCCGTGAAGCTCTCGGTGCGGTACGTCGAGCCGACGCCGCCTGTCAGGTACATTTTCCGCCTGCTGATGTCCGTAAACACATCGCGCAGGTTGTCCAGAAGCAGTGCGTCCCCGGTTTCCGCCGCCAGATCCGCAATGCCGCAGTAGAAGTACAGCGCCCGCACGCAGTGCCCGTTTGCCTCGTGCAGATGCCGGATGTCGGTGTCATCCTGCGTGCCGGGGCGGTTCCCGACATACACATCCGCGTCGTTGGAAGCCAGTCCGCGCTCCGTGAGGAAGAAGCGCGCCATGTCCAGGTAGGTTGCGTTGCCGGTGTGACGGTACAGGGCGATCAGTGCCAGCTCGATTTCCTCATGCCCCGGCGTGGTGAAGGCGGCTGTCCGCTCCGTGATGAACGCCCGGCGGATGCATTCGCAGTAGCGCTCCATAATCTTCAGGAATCTGTCCCGCCCGGTCGCTCTGTGGTAGGCAATCGCCGCCTCGATCAGGTGACCGGCGCAGTACAGCTCATGGTTTCCCCGCACCCGGAAGATCTGTTCCGGCATCAGCTGCTGATGGGTGGAGTTCAGATAGCCGTCCGGGCGCTGCGCCGCCTCCATGCAGGCGATCAGCTGCTCGCAGAGGGCGAGATGCTCCTGCATTCCCTCCGGGTCCTTGACAGCCAGATAAGCGACTGCCTCCATCCATTTGGCGACATCCGAGTCAAAGAAAATATGCGGACGCCGTCCGTTCTTCAGGAAATTGAAGCGCATGGCATCAAAGCGCCCGCTGTCCTCAAAGCGGCGGCGCACGTTTTCGATTGATACGCGCCGGTTCAGTTCATACCGGTCAAGCCAGAACCCGTCTGTCAGTTCGGTCTGTTCGAAGGGAACGAATGTTGCAGTATCCATGAGCAAGCCTCCTTGTGATACGGTGGTTTTATTATGATGGCACCAGTATACCACAGTGTGGGCAAAAAAGCAAGTGGGCGGCGGATTATTTTCGCGGCGCCCGATTGCCGCCGGGTTTCGGGAATGCAAATCCCCTTGCATTTTCCGCTGCGGTATGCTATAATGCAGGCAGAAAATGCATAGGAGGCGATCCGATGAGCATCACATACAGAACCGACACAGACAGCGCAACGCTGGCTGCGGCACACCGCCTGTACCATACCGCCTGCACAGCGCCGGACGGCATCGCGCCCGCCATATCCCGTGGCTACGCACAGGCAAGCCTCTGCTTGGAACCGGTCAGCCGTGAGGTAAGCGACGGTTGGTTTGCGGGTGCAGAGCGGCACACCGTCACGGCGTGGGACGGCAGCCGATTGGTCGGCATTGCATCCGGCGCGGAGGACGCCTCCCGCGCCTGCGGGTACCTTTCCTTCCTGTGCGTCGAACCGGACTACCGGCGATGCGGCATCGGTGCGCACCTGCTGGAACAGCTGGAGGATATCCTGACAGCCTGTCCCGGCGTGACAAAGCTGGAGGTCGTGTTCCACAATCCCGTCCACCTGCCGTGGCTGATTCCCGATGCAGGCGGCGACTGGCATCCCTGCCTGCCGGGGGTAGATATGGGTTCCGGGCTGTACATTCTGCTCAAGCGGCGCGGCTGGCGGGATTTCGCCGTGCAGAACGCCTATCACCGCCGTCTGGCAGGCTACACCGACCCGCCCGCACTGGCACAGCGCCGTGCGGCACTGCTCGCAGACGGCATCGAACTGACGCTGTACGACCCGGCGATCCACAGGGGGCTGCCGGAGCTGTTTGATAATATCCGCAACCCCGGCTGGGCGGCGCAGGTACTGGCGCACACAGACCGCCCCATTGTCGTGGCGGTGGATCACGGCGCGGATCGGCTGGTCGTGTCCTATACCGGTCCCCTGTCGGTGGACGGAACGCCCGGACGCGGCAATTTCTGCGGTATCGGCACCCGGACGGACTACCGGGGGCGCGGCATCGGCAAGCTGGTGTTCTGCGAGATGTGCCACCGGCACGCGGCAGCAGGCGCGGATTTCATGTCGCTGTACACGGGGGAAAACAACCCGGCACGCAATATCTACGAGGCGGCAGGCTTCCGGATTGCCCGTGCCTTTGCGGATATGCGGAAGGAGGTGCGGGCATGACGGGCGGACGCACTGTATTGATAACCGGCGGCTCGCGCGGCATCGGGCGCGCCTGCGTGGAACGGTTCGCGGCGGCGGGCGACCGGGTCGCCTTCCTGTACCGGAGTCGGGAGGAGGATGCGGCGGCGGTCGCGGATGCGACGGGCGCGTTGGCTGTGCGGGCAGACGTATCCGACCCGATTTGCGTGCGCGAGGCGTTCGCGCAGGTGCAGGCGGTGCTGGGTGATCCCGCGGTACTGGTCAACTGCGCGGGCGTCGCGCACATCGGACTTCTGCAGGACATGACGGACAGTGAGTGGCGGTACCTGACCGACACCGACCTGTCCGGCGCCTTCTACCTCTGCCGCGCGGTCATTCCCGGCATGGTGCGGCGGCAATCCGGACGGATTATTCAGATAGGCTCCATGTGGGGGAAGGTCGGCGCGTCCTGCGAGGCGGCATACTCCGCCGCCAAGGCGGGGCTTCGCGGACTGACCATGGCGCTTGCCAAGGAGCTGGGACCGTCCGGCATCACGGTCAACTGCGTGGAGCCGGGACTGATTGATACCGAAATGAACGCCGCGCTGGATGCGGACACCCGCCGCGCGCTGTGTGCCGACACGCCGCTCGGGCGCATCGGGACGCCCGCCGACGTTGCCGCCGCAGTCGCGTTCCTCGCCTCGCCCGAGGCTTGCTTCATCACCGGACAGGTTCTGGGGGTTGATGGGGGGATGGCGATCTGACGGGAACCGGAAAACACCGGAGGACTCTTTCGGAGTCCCCCGGTGTTTTTTTACAGTTTACGCACGAACGCCTCGATGCGTTCCAGCGCCTGGGTGATGTGTTTGACGGAGTAGGCGTAGGAGATACGGGCGAAGCCCTCGCCGCCGTCTCCGAAGGCGGAGCCGGGGATAATGGCACAGCGGTTCTCATAGAGCAGGCGCTCGCAGAAGGTATCGGAGCGCAGACCGAACCGGCGGATGTCGGGGTAGATATAGAACGCCCCCTCCGGCTCGAAGGACTCGATGCCGATACTGCGCAGTCCGTTATAAATATACCGGCGGCGGCGGTTATACTCCTCTGTCATGGAAGCGATGTCCTCGTCGCCGTTGCGGAGCGCCTCCACGGCGGCAAGCTGGGAGGTGGTCGGCGCGCACATGATGGCATACTGGTGTATCTTGAGCATCTGCCGGGCGAGCGGCCCCGGTGCGCAGAGGTAGCCCAGCCGCCAGCCTGTCATGGCGTACGCCTTGGAGAATCCGCTGGCAAGCACGGTGCGCTCGCGCATTCCGGGCAGGGACGCGATGGAAACGTGCCGTCTGCCGTAGGTCAGTTCGGCATATATTTCGTCCGACAGCACGATAATCTGGCGTTCCCGCAGGATTCCGGCGATCTTTTCCAGATCATCTGCATCCATGATGGCGCCGGTCGGGTTGTTCGGGTACGCCAGCACCAGCATTTTCGTGCGCGGGGTGATGGCGGATTCCAGCAGTTCCGGCGTCAGCTTGAAGCGATCCTCGCTCCGTGTCCGGACTGTCACGGGCACCGCGCCGCACAGCTCCGCGATGGGAGCATAGCAGACAAAGCAGGGGGTCGGGATGATGACCTCGTCCCCCGGCTCCAGCAGCGCGCGCATGGCAATGTCGATCGCCTCACTGCCGCCGACCGTCACGACGGTCTCATGTGCCGGGTCATACTGCAGGGAAAAGCGCCGCGCAAGATAGGCGCAGATCTCCTGCCGCAGTTCCATGGTTCCCGCATTGGATGTGTAGTAGGTCTTTCCCTTCTCCAGGCTCTCGATACCCGCCTCGCGGATGTGCCACGGGGTGACAAAATCCGGCTGGCCTACCGTCAGCGCGGTGACATCGGTCATGCCGTCCAGAAGGTCAAAAAACTTACGGATACCGGAGGGCGGCATTCCGGCAATGCGGCGCGGGATGATCCGCTCATAGTCGATTGCTACAGCCGCCATCAGTCCAGGTTTCCTCTCTCGTCGATCTCCGGCGCTCCGTAGATAATGCCCTTATCCTTATACTTGCGCAGGACGAAGTGCGTTGCGGTGGATGTCACGAACTCGATGGGTGCCAGCTTCTGCGCCACGAAGAAGGCGACTTCCTTCATGGTACGTCCCTCAATGATGACGCACAGGTCATAGCCGCCGGACATGAGGTAGACGCTCTGCACCTCCGGGTAGTTATAGATCTTTTCCGCGATGCGGTCAAAGCCCCGGTCGCGCTGGGGGGTGGTTTTGACCTCGATCATAGCGGTAACGTATTCCCGTTCGGTTTTGTCCCAGTCTATGATTGTTTTATATCCGAGGATGACTCCTTCCGCCTCGTATTCCTTGATGAGAGCGCGTATATCGCCCTCCTCCTTGTCAAACATGACGGCAAGCTGTGCGGGTGTCAGTGTGGCGTCATCTTCCAGTGTTTTCAGGATCTGATCCATAGTGCAATACCCCTTTTCCGTAAATAATTTGGTGTAGCTTGTTTTTTTGTGGGGGGCGGCGGGTTTGGTTGCCTGCCCCTTTTTACTTTAGCCGCTTTTCTGCCCCCCATCCCCCCGCCCGCGCTCGCAGAGCGCTCTTCCCCTCCGGGGAAGGGGGAGTCCAAGGTTATTTCATGCAAGGGGCTTCGCCCCTTGCATCCCCGGGGCTGAATCCGGGCGGCGCGGGCTGAACCTGCGTTGGCGTTGCCCGGCGGGAGGCTTGCCCAGCGGAGCACCGGAACAGGAGGGCGAAACCCGCGTGCAAGGGGCTGAACCCGGGCGACGCGGGCTGAACCTGCGTTGGCGTTGCCCGGCGGGGGGCTTGCCCGAGTGGACGCCGGCTGGGGCAGATGTTCCGATATCGGGCGTCATACCGGATTTTCCAATCCCGGCAGAAGCGGCTAAGCCGATTCTGCAACACCCAAAATCACAGCCACCATGTATGCTGCAAGACAAGTCCGGGACCGGGCACGAACGCCGGTTCCAATCAGGAATATATCGGGAAAGTTCTTGGGGGCTTGGGGGCTTCTTTCAAGAAGCCCCCAACGTTTCCCCGTTGCCCCGTTTCCCCGTTTCCCCGTTTCCCTTCTCTATCTCTTTTCCTTGCCGATGCGCTGAAGGATGCCCTCATAGGTCAGTCCGTAGCGGCTGGCGATGTCGCGGGCGTAGGATTTACCGTCGGGTTTGGCGCGTTTGATGACGAAGGAGCGTTTGCCTTCGCCCTCGATGCCAGCGACGAGGGTATCCACGCGCGCACCGCCTTCGGCGGCAGACTGCGCGTTGATGCGGTCGATCTCGGCGGCAAGCTCATGGAGGTGGGTAGAGAAAAGGCAACGGCAACCGACGCGGCACAGTCCCATCAGCACCTCGGCGGCGATATAGGACGCCTCGAAGGAGCCGGTGGAGGACAGCGACTCGTCCAGGAGGACAAGGCTGTCTGCCGTTACGGCATCGAAGATCTCGCCAAGGCGCGCGCATTCCTCGCCAAGGCGTCCCTTGTCAATGGTGTCGTCCGCGCCGGTCGGGAAATGGGTATAAATGCCGTCCGCCGGGCTGATGCGGCAGGTATCGGCAGGCAGGAACATACCAAGCTGCAACATGACCTGACACAGCCCGACCGCGCAGGTAATGACGGACTTTCCGCCCCGGTTGGGGCCGGTCAGCACATAGATCATGGCGTTCTCCGGCGTGGTGTCAAAGGCAATGCTGTTGGGAACGATGGTCTCCCCCTCCGGGAGCTTGAGTGCCACGGCAGGATTGTACAGCCGGTCGGCGACAAAGACACGCTCGTCCATCGGGCGCAGATCCGGCTCGCAAAGCGTACAGCCCCGCGCACGCAGGGATTCCTGCAGCTGCGTCCCCTTGACCACAAACTCGATCTCCGGCAGAAGCCCCAGCAGAAAGTCCGTATTCTCCAGCACGTAGCCCTGCACGATCTTCTTCCATGAGCGCAGGGAGGAGCGGTACACATCGTTGATGGCGGAATTGAAGGCAAGCGAGAGCGCCGTCTTCTGATTTTCGGACTGCTTCTTGCCGAAGGGAACAAGATTGGCAATGCAGGTGTACTCGTCCCCCTTGAGGTTGAGCCGCAGTATCTTGTCCAGCACGTCGCCGGATTTGAAGGGCTGCGCGTTGATGGACAGCACGCCTGCCTGCGCCGGGCGGAGCTGCGCGTCCAGATTAACCCCGATGGTCACGCTCCGAATCTCACGCACGCGCCGCGTCAGCTCGGACAGCTTCCGGTTCAGCTCGGCATAGTAGTCGGACTCCGCCAACTCGGTCACGCAGTCCGCCAGACGCCGGAAGGCGGCACCGTGCAGGTTGCCGCGCACCTCCTTCATGCCCTTGTGCAGGATATCCACGCAGGTGATATACAACTCGATTTCGGTCATGCTGGCAAGGTAGGAAGCGGTGTCCTCCCCGGCAATATCATTTTCCAGACGGCGCAGTTCGGTAATGTCCTGCAGGACAGGCACAAGCCGATGCAGTGTCTCGGTCAGGGCAGGATTGCACAGCATATCCGAGAAGGTCTGGTTGCGGTACGAAATCACGGCGGGGTCGGACGTGAAGAAATCCGAAAGCGGGGTGCTTTGCGGGTTGAAGATTTCCAGCATCCCCAACTCCTGGAGCGTATACATATCAATGTCGGGGACATTGACCCCCGCCAGATGATCCCGCTGGGTCTGGCTGTCGGGGTACAGAAGACTGAAGTTTTCCAGTTTCATGCCGGTATCCTGTATCCTTTCGTTATTCAATGGGGAGGAGGCAACGCGCACCGTCCCGCACGACCAATACCTCGTGCAGTCCGGCGGCGTTCAGGAGCGCGTACCCCTGCCGGATACAGCGCCCCAGATTGACCGGTGCGTGCGCATCGGAGCCTACCGTGACCAGCCGCCCGCCGCAGTCGCGGTAAAAGCTGAGCAGCTCCAGCGTGGGCATCCCGATGCCAAACCCCCGCCAGAGCGTGGAAACGTTCAGCTCCAGCGCGATGTCACGGCTCATGAGCAGGCGGTAGATCGCCTCGATCCGGTCGTAATGCGGGCGGAAATCAAAGCGCCTGCCCGCCATGGTGATATAGCGGTGGATGTAGGTCAGATGCCCCAGCGTGGTGATTGCCGGTGCGCCTGCGGGCGGCTCAAAGCGCAGCATCTCCTCCGTTTCGTCCATGGCACGGCAGAACAGGCGGTCGATCAGCGCCTCGCTCATGCTTTCAAAGCGAAGCATGGAAAAATCCGGCACGCCGCACAGATTGTGCAGCGACCCGATGACAAACTCGTAGGGGTGGCGCGTCAGCACCGACCGGGCTATCTCCGGGTACTGCGTGGCGTTGCCCAGCTCCAGTCCGCGCGAAATATACAGCCGCCCGCGGTACTTCTCCTGCACCTCGGTCATGGCGTCCCAGGCGGCATCGGCGTCGTAGTGGGTATAGATGCCCTCCGCCTCGCCGTTGACATCGCAGTGATCGGTGATGCACAGATCGGTCAGCCCGATCTCCAGCGCGCGCCGGCACAGGGCGTCCGGCGTGGAGTCCGGGGCGCCGTCAAAGGAAAAACGGGTGTGGGTATGCGTATCGCAGAGTATCATAACAGGATCCTTTCCACTGCCGGCAGGCGCGGCACGCGGGGTTTTTCCGAGGTCCCCTCCTCAGATACTGCTCGGATTGAAATCCACGCTCAGCACCGGACGCTGGCGCAGGGCGGAAAACGCCCGCAGCAGTTCCGTAAACAGCGCGCGCGCGCGGCGCGTCAGGCGGCACTTGATGACCGTCCGCATCCGGTATACGTTGTCCACCCGGTAGACCGGTGCCTCGAACGGACCGAACATCTGCATCGGCACATCGGTATAGTCGTTCGCCGTCAGCCGCCGGATCTCCTCCGTAAGGCGCAGGCACGCCTTCTGCAGCTCCTTCTCGTCCGGCGATGTCAGCGTCAGAAGGGCAATATCGCAGAACGGCGGGAAGGCGAGATTGCGCCGCAGGCGCACCTCGCGCGCATAGAAGGTCTCATAGTCCTGCGCGCAGGCGAGCTTCAGCACGTCGTTGTCCGGGTTCATGGTCTGGATGACAGCCAGTCCCGGCTTATCCGCCCGCCCGGCGCGTCCGATGACCTGCGTCAGCAGGGAGAACGTGCGCTCCGCGGCGCGGTAATCATCCACATACAGCGACATATCCGCCAGCAGGACGCCCACCAGCGTCACGTCCGGGAAGTCATGCCCCTTCGTGACCATCTGCGTCCCCAGCAGGATGTCCGCCCCGTGGTTGCGGAAGGACGTAAGCATATCAAAGTACGCCGATTTTGTCCCGGTCGTGTCCGCGTCCATGCGCATGACGCGCACCCCGGGAAGCTCCCGCTCCAGCTCCTGTTGGATGCGCTGGGTGCCGAAGCCCATGCGCATCAGATGCGGCGAACCGCAGGAAGGACAGGTTTCCGGAACCGGACGGCGCGCGCCGCACCAGTGGCAGACAAGCTCACCCCGGTCATAGCCGCCGCGCAGGGTGTGATAGTTCATGGCAACCGAGCAGGCGGGGCAGGTCACGGCAAGACCGCAGGAACGGCAGACCAGCTGAGTCGAATACCCGCGCCGGTTGAGAAACAGGACAGCCTGATTCCCCTCCTCCCGGACGCGCTTCAGTTCGGTCACCAGCTCCTGCCCCAGCGGGGCGGTCTGCCCGCGCTGTGCCTCGCCGCGCATATCCACGATGCGCACCGCAGGCAGGTGCGCATTTCCGAAGCGGTGCCGGAGCGCGATCAGCGTGTACTTTCCCTCCTCCGCCTTGCGGAAGCTCTCCAGCGACGGTGTCGCGGATGCCAAAAGCAGCAGTGCCTTCTCCTGCGCACACCGGAACCGCGCCACATCGCGTGCGTGGTACTTGGGGTTCTGATCCGACTTGTAGGTATGCTCCTGCTCCTCGTCCATGACAATCATGCCGAGGTGCGGCACCGGCGCGAACACGGCGGATCGGGTACCCACCACCACCGGCGCCTCCCCCGCACGGATGCGGCGGTAAGCGTCCATCCGCTCCCCGCCCGACAGTCCCGAATGGATCACCGCCACCCGGTAGCCGTACCGGGCGCGGAAAATGGCAAGCATCTGCGGAGTCAGCGCGATCTCCGGCAGCATCATGATAACGCCCCGCCCGGCGTCCAGCATCCTGTCTATCATGGACAGGATAACGCAGGTCTTTCCGGAGCCGGTCACGCCGAACAGCAGTGCCGCGCGTGCCTCCCCCGCATCGGCAAGCCCGGACAGGATGCGCACCGCGTCGGACTGCTCCCCGTTAAGCGAGAACGGCGTGCGCAGTCCTGCGTCCCCCAGCGGCGATGTCTCCGGGTGTTCCGCCAGCACGCGGCGCACCTCGCTCCGGAGCAGTCCCTTCTGCACCAGCGCCCGCAAAACCGCTGCGGTCACGCCGGCGTGCTGTCTGAGGGCGGATGCGGGGATCGGTTCGGTCGCGTCCAGCAGGACACCCAGCACCGTGCGCTGGGCGGCTGACGCAATGCGTCCGGCTCCCTTTTCCACCGCCAGCGCCGCGCGGATCTCCTCCGCCGGGCGGGCAAGCACAAAAAAGCTCTCCTGCCGCTCGTCCGGCTCCCGGACAGCCAGCTCACGCTCAACCAGCCCCCGCTCGGTCAGCATATCCAGCACGGCGGCGGCGCGTGTCCCGAAGCGGGTGCGCAATGCCTGCGCCGACACGCTCCCCCGTGCGCGGATGTACTCGTAAATCAAAAGATCCCCCGCGGCAGGCAGGCGCTCTGCCGGCAGCACCGCACCGGGAACGGGGCGGTAAAATTCCGCCAGCGTAGCCAGTGCCTGCGCCGGCACCAGCGTGCGCACCGCCTCGCCGACGGTACACAGCGTCTGTGCGGTCAGGTAGCGGCAGAGCGCAAGCTGCCCCTCCGTGAGGAACAGCCGCGCACGGCAGACGCCGCTCACCGGCTTGAATTTATCCGGATCCAACCCGTCCGGAAGTGCAGAAAGCCCCGCCCGATCGCAGATTTCGACAGCCAGAGCGAGTTTCTTCCGGTTCCCCTTTCCGAAGGGAACCGTCACAAACGCGCCCGGGCGGACTGCATCCGCAAGCGGGCGGGGGATATAGTAATGGTACGGTCGGTCAACACCGAAGGGACACTCCAGAATATGCACGGCGGCATACAGAACGTCTGCAGACGGTGCATCCGTCGCGCGGCAGCTTTCGGGCTGGTTCATGCCGTAACTCCTTCCCGCTACCCACGTAGCCCGCCGCGCTCAGGTCGGCTCAGTTTTCCGATGTTCCGGCGGATCCGTCGGCGTCCGCCTCCTCCACCGCTTCCGCTTCCGCCGCCTCTGCCGCTTCCACTTCCTCCTCGGCAACGGCATCGGCAGCCGTTTCGTCCTCCGTCACAGCATCCGCCGCATCGCCGCTGTCCGTCTCTGCGGCTTCCCCGTCTTCCGGTGCCGCGTCATCATCCAGTACGGCATCGTCCGCGTTCCGGTCACCGTCCAGGATCTCATCCTCCTCACGCTCCGCGAACTGCTGTGCGGGCTCGCCGATACCCTCCAGCACGGCGCGCTCCTCGCGCTCCTGCTCCTCCACCGACTTGTGCGTGATGACATACTGCCCCTCGTACAGGCGGCGGATGGCGATATTGACCGCCTTCTCGTCCCGCACCTCCTTGTCGATGAGCGTGTTCAGCGGACGGTCGGTCTCCTTGTTGCCGGACATGGAGCTTTCCGCCTCGGCACGCTGCCGGACGTACTCGTTGGTAATCATGCGGGCGCACTTGGCGGTCGCCAGCGCGACCTCATACCGGTTGTACTTGCCCTTGGTCAGGTCACTGGTAGTGGGAAAAATCATGGATAGTTCTCCTTATTCTGCTCTTCAGATTATGGGTGCCTCTGACAATTCACCGCGCGGCGAACAGGCAGAGAGGTGCCCGTATGCCTTACACTCTCCGGAAATCCGCATCTCGGCTCAGTCGTCCTCGGTGAGGTCGGCGTCGCCAGCCTCCGCCGCGTCGTCGGTATCGGCGTCGCTGTCCAGCCGGTTGGCAATAGTCTCCGCCTGCAATGCCGACAGGATGACGTGCTCCGAATCGGTGATGATAACCGCGCGGGTTTTGCGCCCGCAGGTGACATCAATGACGCGCCCGTCGTCCTTCGCGTCCTGGATCAGGCGCTTGATGGGTGCCGAATCCGGGCTGACCAGTGTGACGATACGATCCACCGCCACCATATTGCCGTAGCCGATATTGATGAATTTCATGGAATTTCTTCCTTTCCCCGGACGGTCTTACTCAATGTTCTGGACCTGTTCCCGGATCTTTTCCAGCTCGTTCTTGATCTCCGCGACCAGCCGCGCCATGCCCGCGTTGGAGCATTTGGAGCCGACCGTGTTGACCTCCCGGTTGGTCTCCTGCAGCATGAAGTCTATCTTCCGCCCCACGGCGTCATCCGTATGCAGCAGTCCCTCCAGCGTGTCCAGATGCGAGGACAGCCGTACCAACTCCTCGTCCACCGAAATGCGGTCGGCAAAGACGGCGCACTCGGTGATGATGCGTGCCTCATCCGGCTGAACGTCCGCCTGCCCGATCAGCGACCGAAGCCGCTCCTCAAAGCGCACCCGCAGGGTACGGACATCCTCCTCCGACGCAGCGGCAAGCTCTGCCGCCAGTGTACGGATCCGGGCTATCTTGCCCAGCATATCCGCACCCAGCCGCTCGCCCTCGCGTGCCCGCGCGTCCAGAAACTGCGCGACGGCATCCGCAAGCACCGGCTCCAGCACGCCCCACGCATCCTCCTCGGACTCGCCTGCCTCCGGACGAACCGGAACCAGCACGCCGGGCATCGCCATCAGGCGGCTGACGGTCAGATCGTTCGGAACGCCCAGCCCCTCGGACAGCCGCTGTGCAGCATCCGCCAGGCGGCGGGCAAAGACCATATCCGGCTCCAGCGGCGTTGCGCCGCCCTCTTCCCCGGAGGCGTCCCGGACTGTCATCGTCACGGTCACGTCCAGCTTGCCGCGCGCGATGCCGGCGGCGGTCAGCGCACGTCGGACACGCTCCTCCAGTCCCGTCAGACTGCGCGGCAGGCGGACGGACAGGTCAAGGTAGCGGTTGTTGACCGAGCGCATTTCCACGCACACCTCGCGGACATCCTGCCCGCCTGCCGCCGCAGGGACCGTGGCGGTCGCGCGGGCATAGCCTGTCATGCTTCTCATCGGGTGCCTCCTGGAAAGTTATACTCACATATAAGATTATTGTACTACAAAGCGCCCGCCTTGTCAAGAACTCCGGGACATTTTCGGTAAAATCGGACAGGAAAACTTGCGTGCGGCGCCCGCGTTTGGCAGTGTTGCCGCAGAATCCGCGAAACGGCGATGCGCGCGGCGCAGGCAGACCGCCCGCTCAGTCCTCTCCCGCCGCCGTGGCGATTTCCTTCATGAGCACCGGCAGAACCGGTTCGAATTTCGCGCCGTACCAATGCCCCGGCTCGGCGGCAGTCGCCCGGATGCAGGCGACCGTATAATCGGCGGCGATCCGTGCCGCCGCGAACGGTGCCACACCGCGCAGAATCGCGCCCGCAAACGCCGAGGCGTAGATGTCGCCGGTTCCGTGACAGCTGTTCGGCAGCAGCTCATGCTCATAGTACGCCGTGCCGCCCGCGCTGTGCACCATCACACCGGTTCTGCCCGCACGCAGGGACACGCCGGTCAGGACGGTACACCGTGCCCCCAGCGCATCCAGCCGTGCCAGCAGGGCATCCGCAAAGGCGCGGTCATAGGTCTCCTGCCACGGCGTATCGGTCAGCAGGCACGCCTCGGTGATGTTGGGCAGCAGGTAATCCGCATCGGCGCACAGGGGGCGCATCTCCGCGACATAGGCGGCGTCAAAGCCCGCATAGAGCTTTCCGTTGTCCGCCATGGCGGGATCCACAATGGCGGGGGCGCCGGGGCGGCGGACGGCGGCAAGTATCTCCCGGACATAGCCGATCTGCCGGGCACTGCCGAGGTAGCCGGTATAAACGCCGTCAAACAGAATGCCCTCGCGCTTCCAGTGCGCCAGGATGGCAGGCATATCATCGGTCAGGTCGCGGAAGGTATAGCCGGTAAAGCCGCCGGTATGCGTGGAAAGCACGGCGGACGGCAGGACGCAGGTCTCCAATCCGCAGGCGGACAGGACAGGCAGGGCAACGGTCAGGGAGCATTGACCCACGCAGGAAATATCCTGGATGGTCAGAATACGCGGATACGGCATGGCAAACACCTCATTTCAGTTATGGGCACCTCGCACGCAATGCGCAGCGTAACGCACCGGCGATTGCCTGATTATATCACCCCGCGCGCGGGGCACTCTGATTATACCCGCTTTGTGGGCATATGTAAATGTCCAATTCACGCATTTTCCGCATACCCAGACTCGTAAGCCGGCGGGCTTCCTGTCGGGACAGGCAAATCGGCGACCGCCCCCGGATAAGGCTCATCTCCGGGTGTCGGACGCCGGTGCGGGTATCCCTTTCTTCAGCTCTTCAACTCTTCAGCTCTTCAGCTCTTCAGCCGCCCAGATAGGCGCGGCGCACACTGTCGTCGTTGGCGAGCGTAGCCGCATCGCCGCTCATGGCAATGCCGCCGGTCTCCAGCACGTAGGCACGGTTGGCGATCTTGAGCGCCATTTCCGCGTTCTGCTCGACCAGCAGAATGGTCGTGCCGGCGCGGTGCAGCTCCCGCACGATGTCAAATATCTGCTGTACCAGGATGGGAGCAAGCCCCATGGACGGCTCATCCAGCATGAGCAGCTGCGGCTGGCTCATCAGGGCGCGCCCCATTGCCAGCATCTGCTGCTCGCCGCCCGAAAGCGTCCCTGCCACCTGGCTCTTCCGGTGCTTGAGGCGCGGGAACAGCCCGTAGACCTTGGCAAGTCCTTCCTTTGTATATCCCGGATTGGTATAGGCACCCATTTCCAGATTCTCCTGCACGGTCATCTGCAGGAAGCAGCGCCGCCCCTCCGGCACGTGCGCCATGCCGCGCGAAACCAGCCGGAAGGATTCCGTATGCGTGATGTCCGTGTCCATGAAGCGGATACTGCCGGATTGCGGGTGGAGCATCCCCGACACGGTCTTGAGCGTGGTGGATTTGCCGGCGCCGTTCGCGCCGATCAGCGCCACAATCTCGCCCGCCTCGACCTCCAGCGACACGTCCTTGAGCGCGTGTATCTTGCCGTAGTACACGTTGATCTTATCTACCTGCAGCATCATGCCGGATCGCCTCCTTCCTTCTTCTTGCCCAGATACGCCTCCACGACCTTCTGGTCGGAGACGATCTGCTCCGGGGATCCTTTGGCAATGATGCGCCCGTGATCCAGCACGCAGATGCCCTCACAGATGCTCATGACCAGCTTCATATCATGCTCGATCAGCATGACCGCGATCTGGAAGGTATCCCGGATGCGCCGGATATTGGTCATCAGCTCCGCCGTCTCGGAGGGGTTCATGCCCGCAGCCGGCTCGTCCAGCAGGATGATCTTGGGGCCGGTCGCCAGCGCCCGCACGATCTCCAGCCGGCGCTGTGCACCGTAGGGGAGACTGCCGGCGGGCGCGTCCGCCAGATCCGCCATGCCGAAGAAATCCAACAGCTCCAGCGCCTTTTCATGTGCCTCACGCTCGCGCTTTGCGTAGCCGAAGGTATGCGTCACCGCCGCCAGCAGGCTCTCGCGCGTCGCATTGTGCAGTCCGACCTTGATGTTGTCCTCCACGCTCATGTTCCCGAACAGGCGGATGTTCTGAAAGGTACGCGCGACTCCCATCTCGCTGAGCTGGGCTGTGGTCTTGCCCGCCGTGCTGTACCCGTCCAGCATGATATTGCCCCGCGTGGGCTGATAGATATTGGTCAGCAGGTTGAAGACGGTGGTCTTGCCCGCGCCGTTGGGGCCGATCAGCCCGGCGATCTCGGTCTTGCCCACCACCAGCGAAAAATCATCCACGGCAGTCAGACCGCCGAAGTCGATGCCGAGGTGCAGTGCCTCCAGCACCGGCGTCTTGCCGAGATCGCGCTCCGGGATGACCGCACCGGAGGGGTACGGAACCAGCCGGGAGCCGTCGGCGCGGTCGCTGTCCTTCTTGCTTCCGAAAAGATTCATGATGCGTCCGCCTCCTTTCCGCCGGCTTTCCCGCGCCGCAGTCCGCGGAACCAACCGGACAGTGAGAACCGGCTCTTCCACGCCTTGAAGCGCTTGTTTTCATTCAACAGCATGATGGCGATAAGCAACACCGAGTAGGCGAGCATCCGGTAATCCGAGAAGTCGCGCAACGCCTCCGGCAGGGCACGCAGAACGATGGCTGCCAGAATCGAGCCGCCGATGTTGCCCATGCCGCCCAGCACCACGATGACAAGTATTTCAATGGACATATTGTACCCGAAGGTGTCCGCCTGCACGACCGGCAGGCTGTAGCCGTACAGCACGCCCGCCGCCCCGGCAAAGAACGCCGCCAGCATGAACACCATCAGCTTGTAGTACACGACGTTGACGCCGGTCGCCTCGGCGGCGATGCGGTTGTCGCGGATCGCCATGATGGCGCGTCCGTGCTTGGAGCGCTTGAAATTCATGATGACCAGCATGGTCAGCAGAACCAGCAGGATGGCATACGGCAGCAGATCCTTTGAGTTGCGCCGGATCGAGGAGGTATCAATGCCCAGCGCGCCCTGCAGGGGTGTGCCCTTGATGTTCAGGTTGGTCAGGACGTTCTTGATGATCTCGCCGCAGCCCAGCGTCACGATGGCGAGATAGTCGCCGCCCAGCCGCAGCGCGGGCAGCCCGACGACAAGCCCCACCAGCGCCGCCGCAAGACCGCCGATCACCATGCACAGCGGCAGGCAGACAGCCGCAGGCAGCTTGCCCTGCAGCAGCACCGCCACCGTACAGCCGGTGAACAGTCCGACCGACATGAACCCGGCGTGCCCCAGCGACAGCTCGCCCAGCAGTCCGACCACCAGATTGAGCGACACCGCCAGCACGATGTAGCAGGCGACCGAGGTCAGCATATTCTGAATCTGGCGTCCCACGTTGCCGGTGTACACCAGCACAGCCATAACGGCGAACACCGCCGTCACGGTCAGCAGCGTCACGCGGTCGGCGTTGAAAAATCCACTGCGGAGAATGTTCTTTTTGCCCATGCTCACACCTTCTCCCTTACGCGCTTTCCGAGCAGTCCCGCCGGCTTGAACACCAGCACCAGCACCAGCACGCCGAACACAACCGCATCCGACCACAGGGTGGAGATATACACCTTGGACAACTGCTCAATGAGTCCCAACAGGATACCGCCCAGCATGGCGCCGGGGATCGACCCGATTCCGCCGAACACGGCGGCGGTGAACGCCTTGATGCCCGGCATGGAGCCGGTCGTGGGCTTGATATATGTGTAGGTCGCACCGAAGAACACGCTTGCCACCGCCGCCAGCGCCGAACCGATGGCAAAGGTGATGGTGATGGTCTTGTTGACGCTGATGCCCATCAGCTCCGCCGCGTCGCGATCCTCGGAAACGGCGCGCATCGCCTTGCCCATGCGGGTCAGGTTGATGAACAGCGTCAGCCCCACCATGATGGCGGCGGTCACGCCCAGCGTCAGCAGGGTGATGCCGTCCACCGTCACGCCGCCCAGCGTCAGGGAGGGCAGATCAAACAGTGCCGGCGTGGACTTCTGCTCGGGGCCGAAAATCAGGAGCGCCAGATTCTGGAGCAGGTAGCTGACACCGATCGCCGTTATCAGCACCGCCAGCGGCGGCGACTGCCGCAGGGGACGGTATGCCAGAAATTCAATGGTCACGCCCAGCGCGGCGCAGACAACAACCGCAATCAGAATGGCGACGACGGGGGGCAGCTTGAGTGTCACTGCCGAAACAATGACGGAGTATGCGCCGACCATAATGATGTCGCCGTGGGCGAAGTTCAGCATTTTGGCGATGCCGTACACCATGGTATAGCCCAGCGCGATCAGGGCATAGATACTGCCCAGGTTCAGTCCGCTGATAAGGGCTCCGATAAATTGGATCATGACTGGCAGGCTCCTTTCGGATGTATGGAAATGCCGGCAAACCCGTGCTTGCTCTCGGAAACAGCCACGGCTCCGGAAAATAGGCAAAGGCCGGACCCTCACCGACCGGGCGGCGGGGATATCCGGCCGTATGCAAAATCTGCTGTCCTATAACGGGGATCCCGGAAGCTCCGCCGGCACCGATGCGGTGGGCGGAGCCTCCGGGCGTGCCCCGGGGCATTACTCCTTGTCAGGCGTGAACAGGACAGCCTTACCGTTCCTGTACTCCATGGCGATGGCAGCCTTGGAGGACTCGCCGTCGGCAGTCCATGTCATGGTGCCGGTGACGCCCTTTACCTCGATCTTGGTCATGGCGGCGACGATGCGGCTGTTGAAATTGTCCTTATCCTCGGAGGTCAGGTTCGCCTGCTTCAGCGCGGCGACCACGGTGTAGACTGCGTCGTACCCGTCGGCGGCAAACTGATCGGGCGTCGCGTTGTACTTTTCCTGATACTTTTTAACGAAGTTCTGCACGGCGGTGTCCTGGTTGTCCGCTGCGAAGGGAGTCAGCATCAGCACGCCGTCGGCATCGCCCGCGTTGCTGATCTTGGTCAGCAGACCGTCCAGTCCGTCACAGCCGAACATCTTCATGCCGTCCAGCTTGCCCTTTGCCTGCGTCAGGAAGGTAGCCGCATCAGATGCGTAGATGGGCAGGAACACCAGATCCGCTCCGGAGGAAGCAATCTTGGCGATCTGCGCCGAAAAGTCGGTGTTGCTGTTGGCAGTGAATGCCTCGGTCGCCACGACCGAAATTCCCTTTTCCTTGCACTCCGCCTCGAAGGTCTCCTTCAGACCGACGCAGTAGTTGTTGTCACTTCCGTAGAAGACAGCAACCTTGCTTGCCAGCCCATACCGGGCGATGTACTCGGCAGACGCCTTGCCCTGGTAGGGATCGGAGAAGCAGACGCGGAACGCGCTGTTGTTGTTGGCAATGGCATCCACGGCGGAGCCGGAGGGCGTCAGTACCAGCACACCGTCCGCCTTGGCGGCGGCGGTGACAGCCTTGGTCTCGCCGGACAGAGTCGCACCCAGGGAGACCTTCATGCCATCGTCCACCAGCTTGCCGTATGCCGCGGTGGCAGTATCGGCAGAACCGGCGGAATCTTCAAATTTCAGAACCAGCTTGAAGCCGTTGACGCCCTTTGCATTGGCGGCATTGATCTCATCGACAGCGATCTGCGCGCCGTTGCGCACCGAGGTGCCGTAGTTTGCATAGTCTCCGGTCAGGGGACCGATTCCGCCTATAACCAGTTCGACCAGGCCGTTTTCATCCGTTTTCCAGTCATCGGAAGAAGCGCAGCCGGACAGAATAGACAGGCAACCCATCACCATCACGAAAGCGAGCACAAGCGAACAAAGTTTCTTCATACCAAATCATCTCCTTTTTTTCATTATACCGGAGCCTGTTCAGGGACGTCCTGTATTTGCATTATTATAATACGTTTCCCTGCATTTTGCAATAGGCGGGATATACAAAATTCAAAAGAAATCAGGACGGTGCCGCGTTCATCTTGTATGAACGCGGCGCCGTCCTGAATAAAGAGACAGGATAACCGCCCATTCATTGCATTTTCCGCCCGCCAGCCGTTTTTTTATGCTTGACGCCGGGCAGGCCCGCCGCCGGGCGGAATGCGGCGAATGCTGACGGAAGCGCAAAGGAATCCTGCAAATCCGCCGGACTGACAGCCAGCCAGTCCTCCGGCAGAACCGCCCCCGCCGGGAGCGTGGCGCACACGCCTTCCATCTGCCACTCGACGTGCGTGAACAGATGCCGCGCCGTGCCGACCGGACGGACGGCAAGCGGCTCTATCCCCAGTCCCCGGAGAAACGCGGCAGTCCGGGCGGCGGGATCGTCCCCCTCTGCGGCGGGAAGCTGCCCGCAGAGCAGATTGGGGAACTCATACAGTCCGCCCAGCAGTCCCGCCGGGCGGCGGCGGATCACAACCGGTGCCGCCTCCTGTCCGCCCAGCCGGAGAATCAGCACGACACGCCGCTCAACCCGGCGCGCCTTTGCCGCGCCCCGGATGGGCAGATCGCGCGTATGTCCTGCCGCGCGGGCACGGCAGAGCAGTGCCAGCGGGCAAACGTCACACCGCGGCTCTCCCGGCAGGCAGACCAGCGCCCCCAGCTCGATCAGGCTCTGCGTAAAATCGCCCGCGCCCGGCGAGGGGATGCAGGGCGCCAGCGCCGCCTCGGCGGCGGTTTTTGCCGCCGGAAGCATGACGTCCGTGTCATCATCGGTCAGGCGGGCAAGCACGCGCAGGACGTTGCCGTCCACCGCCGGGGCGGGGATGTCATACGCGATGGACGCCACCGCCCCTGCCGTGTACCGCCCGACACCGGGCAGACTGCGCAGGGCGGCGACATCCGCCGGAATGACGCCGCCGAAATCCGCCACCACACGCTGTGCCGCCCGTTGCAGGTTGCGCACCCTGCTGTAATAGCCCAGTCCCTCCCAGAGCTTGAGCAGGGTGTCCCCGTCCGCCTCCGCCAGTGCCGAAACGGTCGGCAGGGCGGCAAGGAACCGCGCAAAGTACGGTCTGACTGCCTCGGCGCGCGTCTGCTGGAGCATGACCTCCGACACCAGCACGCGGTATGCGTCCCGGTTCTCACGCCACGGCAGGGGGCGGGCGTTTGTCCGGTACCAGTCCAGCAGCAGCGGGACTGCCTCAGCGGGAAACGGATGTTTCATAACAGTATGCAAAGCCGGCATCCGTCCGCGCATCAGCGGCAGTACCGCACGAACGCCTGCGAAAGCCCCGGGAAGCTGCCCGCCTCGTCAAAGGCGTGCCACGCCACCACGTGCCGCGTGCGCAGGTCAAAGTCCAAACCCTGGTTGTACATCCCGCCCGCCAGGTACAGGTCGGCGGTCGCCTCCGTCAGGGCGTAGCCGTACCGCACCCTGTCCACCGGCGGATGCAGGAAGATATCCGCCCACGCCTCCGAGAAGATGCGGCGGTCGCCCCACGCGCCCCGGTTCAGGTACAGCCAGCCGATCTTCGCCATGTCCTCCGTGCGCAGGTACAGCCCCGTGCCGCCGACGGTGTGCCCGTTCACGTCCCGGCTCCACGCGTTGGCATGGAATCCCAGCGGCACAAAGACCTCGCGCAGCAACAGCTTCTCCATGTCCTCGCCGAGCAGCTCCTCCACGATGCGCCCCAAAATATAATAGTTCCCGTCCGAGTATACAAATTCCTCGCCCGGCGTCTGCGTGATGGGAGCCGCGAACAGGGTATGCAGCCACTCCGGATCCTCCCACAGATGCGCATTGGTCAGGTCAAAATCTATGCCGGAGGCGGCGCCTGTCCGGTGGCGCAGCAGCTGATCCACCGTCAGCCTGCCCCAGCGCTGGTCAGTTTTCCCGGTCAGGTAGGCGGACAGGAATCTGTCCAGCGTGTCCTCCGGGCGGAGCAAGCCCCGGTCATACAGCAGACCTGCCGCCGTGACCGCCACACTCTTGGCTACCGAGTAGCAGTCATGTGCCGGGTTGCCGGGGCGGAAATCCACCTTTTCCATATGGTACAGGGTGTCACCCTCCTGCGGCGGCTCCAGCGTTACAACCGTGTAATAGCATCCCTCGCCGCCCTGGGCGGCGACCTCATCCGCCATGGCTTTCATGAAATCCGTCATGATCTTTTCCCCCTATCTGATCTCTGATCCGCTACCCGGCATCCCGGACGGAAACGGCTGTGCGCTTCCCTGCCCCCTCATCCGTTCGTGCAGATTGATAAGCTCCAGTCCTGCGCGCAGGGCGCAGGCACAGGTATACGCCGTCCCGCCGCGACTGCGGGTGCAGAAGGCGACGCAGATGTCGCTTCCCGCAACGAGGCGGCGGTCGCGCTCCAGCATGCATCCCTCGATGTAGCGGTCAAAAAGGAACCGACTGGCATCGGCGTTCCGGTAAATGTAGCGGTAGGTGCGGACGCCGGCTTCGTCCCATCCCGCCGTCTGGTCGCGGCAGGGGAGGATCAGCTCCAGGCGAAGCCCCGGCAGCTGCTCGCGCAGTTCCAGCACCTTGAGTGCCGCCACGGTATCAAAGCCCTGCGCGCCGCCCGCGCGGAAAATGCGTGCGCCCCGGTTATACAGCTCCCGGATCACGCTGTCCAGCAGGGCAGGCAGGCGCAATGCCTCCTCGCGCTCCATGTGTCGGTGCCCCGTAAAACAGACGGTCAGGGTGCCCGCGTCCTTCTCTGTCATGCTCTGTTTTCCCCTTTCCGTCTTTCGGGAATCGCTGTCCGATACGGCGTTTCCTTCTGTTTCCGTGCCGTCCGGCGCGGCGGTTCGGTACGGTATACCAGTATATCACAGCCCGCCGCGCCTGTCAAGGCATGGAAAGAAAAACGTGGGGGCAAGCCCCCCGCCGGGACGGCGGCGGGGGCAGTCGGCAACGCCGAGCAAGCTCTCCTCCGCTGGGCACTTGCTTGGCGGGTTCTGTAAGTGCCGCAAGTGGTTCAGTGCCGGGGTGCCGGGGGCTCCGCCCCCGGCGAAATAAACTTTGAGTCTCCCCCTTCCCCGCCGGGGAAGGGGGTCGGGGGAATAGGGGGCAGAAAAATACACTGAAGGCAGGGTAGGCAGGCAGCAAAGAAGGCAAGCCCCCGCGGCACTTGCTCGATCTGCCCCGGGGGAGAGGACCATCTTAAACGCCGCCGTCGCGTGCGACGGATAGTTCCATCTCCCCCGGTCCCCCCTCTCCTTGGCTGCCGGCACCGCTCAAGGTAAAGAAATTCTGTCGGTTTTGCGGCGAACCGCAGGTTCAACCCCGGGGATGCAAGGGGCGAAGCCCCTTGCATAAGAAAACAAAAAAATCTCCCCCTTCCCCGCCGGGGAAGGGGGTCGGGGGGATAGGGGGCAGAAAAATACACTGAAGGCAGGGTAGGCAGGCAGCAAAGAAAGCAAGCCACCCCTTCAGGCACCACAGCGGCAAAGTCAACCGGCAACCAAAACCGCCACGCCCCCCCGCCGGGGACAACAGCGGCAAGGCGGGGCAAGCCACCCCGGCGCAAGCCCACGTTCTCTTTCCCATTTCCCACACAAGAGGGCAAAACTTTTCCACAGCCTGTGGAGAAACGTGTGGAGAAACACGCCGCATGGTACGCCGTTTTGCTGATGCACAAACCGTTTTCGCGCTTCTTCGCGGTTTTTCGGCACGGTTCGACCGCCGCAGGGGTGTGGAAAAGACCGCACGGCGCCCGGAAACCGCACCTCCTCCCGGCAAGGTCAGAGCAGCCGGACAAAATACAGGAGGTTACAGACCGCATATCAGCCGCTCGATCAGCTGGTACCCGTCCGCCGCCGAACGCTTGAGCGCCGCATCTGCCTGCGCGCAGGCGTCCACGGCGGCAGACAGAACCCCCGGCTCCGCCGCCCGCGCCACACGCAGGTACAGCTTGACCTGATACGGGTTCATGTGCAGGGATGCGGCAATTTCCTCGCCGGTGTGCCCCGCATCCGCCAGCGTGCGGATGGCGCACAGACTTGCCAGCACCCGCGATGCCTCAGACAGAATCATCAGCGGCTCCACGCGCCGCAGCTTCTGCTCCTGCAGGATGGCAAGCGCATCCGCCTGCCGTCGCTCCATGACGGCGTTGGCAAACGCAAATGCGTCATACTCGGCAGCGGGCGTTCCGGCGGCGCGGATATGCGTCTCGGTCACGGTGTCTGTCCCGTGCGCCAGCGCGTAGTACGCGATCTTGTCGATCTCGGATGCCAGCGTGAACATATTCCGCCCGCAAAATGCCACCGTCGCGCGGCAGGCGGCTTCGTCCGCCGTCACGCCGTCGTGTCGGTAGTGCTTCTGCACCCAGCCGTACAGCTTCTGCGGGGTATTCCGCTCAAACCAGACCGGCTGCAGCAGTTCGGACAGCCGACAAAGCAGTGCCGACGGACTGCGCGGCAGGTTTCCCGCATCCAGCGCATCCGCACCAACCGACAGAATCAGCAGGACATACGGGTATTCCGGCAGTACCGCCAGTGCGCCGAGCAGAGCTTCGGCGTCGGCGGCGCGGAGCGTGTTGAAGTTGACTCCCGTGACGGTTATCAGCTTGCGCTCCGCGCCCATGGGCGGCGCCGCCATGGCGTCCAGCAGACGGGCGGCGGTCAGATCCAGCCCGTCCAGCCGCAGGGAATTGAAGGTTGCCATGGGGTCATCGGCGGGGCATACAGCGTCCTGCACCATACGCAGGAGCGTCAGCTTCATGTAATCCTCCTCGCCGAAAAACAGGTAGCCGCCCCGTGGCGGTTCCGCCTTCAGTGCCCGGCGGAAATCTGCCTCGCTCAAAAGATTCAGTGCTTTGTTCGTTCCTTTTGCTTTTGTTTTTGCCTGTGCCACGGTTGCGGTTCCCCCTTATTTTATCAAACGGTTTCCGACTCTATTGCATATTGTATCACATCCGCGCGCCGCTGGCAAGGGGAGAAAGTAAAAAAGTGGGGCGGGGGCACTTCTTTTGGGCGGCTTACCCTGCCACTCAGGTGCCGGAGGGGGACTTACCCGGTTGGTCGCCTGCCGACCTTGCCACCACTGTCCCCGGCGGGGGGCTTGCCTTCTTTGCCGCTTGCCAACCCTGCCTTTAGCTTGCTTCCCTGCCCCCTATCCCCCAGCCCGCGCTCGTAGAGCGCTCTTCCCCGGTGGGGAAGGGGGTGACCAAGGTTATTTCATGCAAGGGGCTCCGCCCCTTGCATCCCCAGCATTTAACCGCCTGCGGCACTTACAGACCTTTTCAAACATGAACCCGGCGGAGGGCTTGCCCGGTTGGTCGCCGGCTGACCTTGCCGCCGCTGTACCTGCCGGGGGCGTGCTTTCTTTGTCGCCCGCCTGCCCTACCTTTAGCTTGCTTCCCTGCCCCCTATCCCCCAGCCCGCGCTCGTAGAGCGCTCTTCCCCGGCGGGGAAGGGGGTGACCAAGGTTATTTTCATGCAAGGGGCTCCGCCCCTTGCATCCCCAGCATTTAACCGCCTGCGGCACTTACAGTCCCTGCCGTACAGGTTACCCCCACGAAGTGGCGGGCTTTTTTTAACCCGGATTCCCGACGCCCCGGCGGGCGCCAACGCTCTATTCAACGCCGAAGAAACCGGTTTTCCACAAGCAAAACCAGTGCCGCGTCCCGCCCAGCCCTCGGGGATGCAAGGGGCAAAGCCCCTTGCATAAGAAAGCCAAAAATCTCCCCCTTCCCCACCGGGGAAGGGGGCAGGGGGGATGTGGGCGACAAAGCAAGCTAAAGGCAGGGCAGGCGGGCGACAAGGAAGGCAAGCCGCCCCGCAGGGGACGGCAGGGGCAGGTCGATCCGTCCGCAAGAAGGCAAATGCGCAAATTATCCAAGCAACCGCAACAGCAGCATTTAGAGTTGCATTTACTTTGAGAATTTACTCTCCACAAAGTTTCCTCAGAAAAATTTTGAAAACCTCTTGCAATTTGCGGCGAATTGTGGTATGATAAAAGGGTATATGTGAGTCCTGCGGCATACCCTCTCAGATGAAGCGGGACGGGAGCATAGGAATTATTCTATGAGGAGGAAGCTGTCATGCCGAATATCAAGTCCGCGAAGAAGCGCGTGCGCGTTACCGAGACCAAGACCCTGCAGAATAAGATGTTCAAGACGCAGATGAAGACCGACGTCAAGAAGTACCGCGCTGCGGTTGCTGCCAACGATATGGCTGCCGCACAGGAGCTTTACAAGGTCGCGTGCAAGAAGATCGATGTTGCCGCTGCCAAGGGCATCATCCACAAGAACTGCGCCGCACACCAGAAGAGCGAGTTCACCAAGGCACTCAACGCCATGCAGGCGTAAGACCGGATCCGGTCGCATCCATAAAGACTTCCCGCAGACATACGCCGGCGGGAAGTCTTTTTTCTTGTCGTTTTTACCTGCCGAAATGGGCGCGCGTACGGCTTTTTTATGTGATTTGATCACATTTAATCATTCGTTCACAGAAAGTTCTAGAATTTTACGATGATTTGTCATATATACATGGTATACTGAGGGAACTGCACAGGGGCAAACCCCGGCGGGCGGGGCATAGCTAACGGCAGCAAGGGTTGCCGCTCAGGCATTTGTCCCGCTTACAATTCAGAAAGGAAAGCAACTATGAAGAAGATGATTCCGCTTCTGCTGTGCCTGTCGATGCTGCTGACGGTTTGCGCGGTAACGGTTCCCACCGCCGCGCTGAACGACAGTGTCAACGACAGCACTTGGTCAGAAATTGAACTGAAGGCACTCGTGTATCAGGAGGGCAAGAGCTTTTACTCCGCGCTGGCAAAGGGTTATGAGAACTATGACAGCGGCTGGAAGGAAATCCGCGAGCTGGACGACGAGGAGCGCGAGATCTGCTCGATCAACATGAGAGGCTTCTGCGTCACGCCGGACGGCAAGTACGCTCTGATGGGGCACCTCAACGGCTCCAACTTCCGCGGCTGCGCCCTGTATGATTTCGCATCCGGCGCCATCACCGACGTGTACTACCGCTTTGACTCCGAGCAGGATCCGAGCGTTGCGCAGGGTCCCTTCTCCTACGTCAAGGGCATCGCGGCGGACGACAGAGGCAATGTCTACTGCGGCTTCTCCTTCTCCACCAACTTCAACCTGGTCTCCCTGGGCATCGCGCACATCAACGATGAGACCAAGCAGTTTGAGGAGCTGTGGGAAGGTCCCGTGTACCAGTTCGGCGATCAGCCCGGCGATGCGAACGGCATTCAGGTCGGCATCAACGGTGTTGAGGTCGCCAAGATCGGTGACAAGTACTACTGCTACGTCATGACCAACTATGCTTACGATGCACTGTACTGCTTCGACGTGACCAACCCCTCCAAGCCGGTGCTGAACACCGACTTCGGAACCAACGGCTACATCAATTTCTCTGACGACCAGTGCCCCGTCCGGACGGCTGATTCCATGCTGGACGACGGTTACTACCTGGCGGTGGATACGGACGGCGTTGTCTGGCTGACCGCCAAGCTGAAGAGCGGCAAGAAGGCTCTCATGAAGATCGCGCCCGACGGTGCCTCCTGCGTTGCATCCTACGAGCTGGAGAATCCCTACTCGGTCTGCCATGCGGGCAAGTACATTCTGGTCGGCAACAAGAACGGACAGACCATCAAGGTGTACAATGACGATGATATGACCGAGATCGCTACCCTGAAGTACGAGGAAACCTACGGCACCTGCATTACCCGGATCCAGGTCGTGGATGACATTCTGTTCATCGCGGACGGACAGGAGAACAATGAGTCCCTGGCGAACGCCATTCTGGTCGCCGGTCTGACGCCCGATGCGCAGGCTAAGATCGACAGCATGGCAAAGAAACTGGCGGAGGGCGAGGCAACCGAGACCTCTACCGACAAGGAAACCGTTACGGAAGAGGATTCGTCGGATGATACCGCCACCTCCACCGCTACCGAGACGCAGACGACGGTGGATACCGCATCTCAGCCTGCAGCGAGCAACAGCCAGTCCGATGTGGCGTCTGCTACCACCGGAGCCGGCGAGGAGAAGAAGTCCGGCTGCGCCTCTGTTGTGAGCGCGTCTGTGGTGGGCGTTGCCGCCCTGATTCTTGCCGGCGTGGGTGTCACGCTCCGGAAGAAGGACTGAGGGGATTCTTGATCCTTGAGCGGCGCATACGCTCTGCGGTCAAAGACAATCTCTGAATAAAGCAACCCGTTTCGCGGGGGATCGAGCAGCATCGGTCCCCCGCTTTCGTCCGCCCACCCCGAACCACAGGCAAGCCCCCGGCGCAGCTGCGCCGGGGGCTTGCCTGTGGTTTTTGATACAATCAGCGTCAGACTTCCGGGATCTCCAGCTCGATCTCGTGACCCAGCTTCGCGGAACGGGCAATGCCGTCCAGGATCGCCTGGTTGTAGATGATCTGCGAGGTGGGGACGGGCGCCTTGCCGCCGGTCTTGCAGGCATCCAGGAAGGAGCGGATCTTGCGGTCGAACAGGGACGGACCGCCGTCATTGATAATCGGAACCTGCGTTTCGTAATTGATGCCGCCGATGGTCTTGTAGATGGTCATGGGACCGCCCACCGAACCGTTCCAGCAGTCGGTGGAGGGGATGCGCAGACCGCCCTTGGTACCCAGAATGATGGTGTCCCCGGGGGTGTCAACGTTCATCGCCCACGCGATGCGGAAGTCCAGAATGATACCGCCCTCCAGCCGGATGAACGCGGCGGCGAAATCATCCACGCCGAACTTCTGCGCGTACTCGGGGTGATCCGGATAGGTCGTGGGATCCTTGCCGAAGAAGTCGCTCTTGTAGCCGGTCACGGACAGCGGCTTCGGGTAGCCGATGGCGTTAAGCACCATATCCAGCGAGTAGCAACCGATATCTGCCAGTGCGCCGAGACCGGCGGTCTCATCGCGGATGAAGGTGACTTCCGGGAACGGGGTAGGAATGCCGCGCCGGCGTCCGCCGCCGGTCTGGATGTAGTAGATCTTGCCCAGCTCGCCGGACTCAACGATTTTCTTAATCATCTGCATATTGGGATCCAGGCGGGGCTGGAAGCCGATGGACAGCACCTTGCCGCTCGCCTTCTCCGCCTTCATGACCTCCAGCGCCTCGTCCAGCGTGACGGTGAAGGGCTTCTCCAGCAGGACATTGACGCCCTTGCTCAGCGCATAGATGGCGGGGGCGGCGTGCTGACGGTTGTAGGTGCAGATGGACACGGCATCCAGCTGCAAGCTCTCGTCATCCAGCATCTCCTTGTGGGAGGCGTAATCGGTTTTGACGCCCTCCACGCCATTGCGCTTGAAGAAGGCTGCCGCCTTGCCGGGAATCAGGTCGCAGCCCGCGACCAGCTCGACATCGGGCATCCGCTTGTAGGAATCAATGTGCGCGTCTGCAATCCAGCCGCACCCGATGATACCGACGCGCAGCTTGCGATTGGTGTCGATGACCTGCTCGACCTTCTGGTTTGCATAATCCAGCTTGGCATCCATTTTCTCTGCCATATTCGTAATCTCCTTTGCATCATTTGCTTTTTGAAACTGTGTTATATGTATCTTTTTTTCAAAAGATCCGGGAAAAGGGGGGGCTCACGCCGCCGGGATGGGATCAATGCCCTCCACGAGGAAGACACCGCAGTACTCGTAAGGCACGACAGCAGAGAAATTGTTGACCGTGTCGGCACGTCCGACGGCGATCACGCGCCCGGTCAGCAGATCGGTCACGCGGTAGTTGTAGTACTGCTGTGTGAAGCCGTCCGAGAAGGGGATCCCGACCGTGCAGACACCGGACTGTTCCGCTTTGTTGTTGGCAACCACGATGACCATCCTGTCCCCCATGAAGCGGGCGTAGTTGTCGGTCTTGGTGTCGGTAACAGTCGCCCCGGTGACGTTTACCTTGCAGATATTGGCGTCGCGGTGGTTGAGCGGGAAGTACTGGAAAATGTCGGGGAAGGAGCGCCGGATGGCAATCATGCGCTTGACATCCTCAAAGAACAGCCCCTGCTCCGGATTGGTTTCGATCTGACTGTAGTCCACCTTCTTGTCGTACAGGACGGCGTTCTTCTGCTGTACGCCGAATTCATCGCCCATGTACCACACCGGGATGAAGGGCGCGTAAATGGCGGCGTAGCCGATCTTGAGGCGGTTGCCGCAGACACTGCGGTTCTGGTAGTCGTGGTTGGTGATGCAGTTGGTGTAGTAGCGGTAGGTGCCTGCGGTACGGCGCTTGCTCTGCTGTTCGGCAGAGCCGAGCCCCCGCCCCTTCTGCACCGATGCGACCATGGACAGGTACCCGTCCACAAAGAAATTCGCCTGCGTCTGCTGGTAGAGCTGACCGCGCGTCATGGCGGAGTAATCCAGCACGCCGTCCTGCTCGCAGTCAAAGGCTGTCCGGCGCTCCCCGCCGTCCTCGCTCATGATGAGCGGGTAAATCCCGTTTGCGTTCAGCCTGCTCCGGATCTCGGCATACACATCGTACCCGGCGGTGAACGGCTCACAGTCACAGCGGTAGCCGTCCGCCCCGGTGTACTGGATATTGTGAACCGCCTGCGTAATGAACCACTCGCGGAACTCCTCATTCTTCCAGTTGAAGGCGGCGTTGCCCCACGCCTCCCCGGCGAACCAGTCGGGATGCTCCGTGACCAGCGGCGCCTTCTTCATGGTGCCCCACGAAACGAGGTCGAGCAGGATATACACGCCCTTGGAATGGGCATACTCCACGAAATCCCGGACGACAGCCCAGCCCTCCGCCATATCCTGCGTTCCGGTCAGGGCAGGCTCCACGGTGTGAAGCCCGACATTGCCGTAGCCGTTTCCGCCGGGACCGCGCTGGTAGATGGGATCGAGCCAGATGACGTTTACGCCGGCTTCGGCATAGAAGTCGATCAGGGCGCGGGAATCCTGGAACTTACCGCCGATGGAGGCGGTGTCCAGCCGCACCTCCACGATGACGGCTGTATCCAGCCAAGCGGGCGTCATCAGCGTACCCTTCTCGTTGGAGGGCGTGGCGGTGCCCCTTCCCTCATAGGAAAGCAGACTGCTGTTGTTGATTTTATCGGTCGCGTAGGTGTAGGTGTGGCTGCCGTTCACGGGCACCGTGAGACTGCCGTCCGCGGCGCCGCAGAACTGCGTTCCGACATAGCGGATCGCCTGTCCCAGCGCGGCGGCGGAGCCGCCCTTCAGCGCGATGGTGCCGGTCGCCGCGTCCACCTCGACAGACCAGTCGTGGCTGTTGCCCTGCATTGTCAACGTGATGACCTTGCCGGAGCCGCTCTCCGCCTCGGCGGGATGCGTGCCGTACTTTTCATCCATGACGGCGTACAGCCAGTCCAGCTCGGCGCGGCAGGCGTCGGTCACGCCCGCGCCCGGCAGGACGGTGTACGAGGTCTTTCCGTCCGCGATAACGGACAGTGTTTCGGTGGGAGCCATGGTCATTTCCTCCGGAATTGTCGTGGCGGACTCGGTGGTTTCGGTCGGATCTTCGGTGGGCGTTTCGGAGGCAACGGCGGTGGGTGCCGGCTCCGTAACGGATCCGGTCCCGTCCGTTTCGCTGTCGGTTGCCGGTCCGCCGTCATTCCGGCATCCCGACACACCCAGCGCCAGCAGGGCGGCAAGCAGCGCTGCCGCAAGCGTCCATCTGTACCGTTTCATACGCTTCCTCCGCTCACAGTCCGCGCAGGTAGCCGATGCTCGCGCGGGCGCACTCCATCGGGGTAAGCCCCATGGAAGGCTGATCCTGCTCGACAACCAGCCACTTCGCGCCGGCATCGTCGGCGGCGGCGAGAATGGCGGGGATGTCCTGCACACCGGAGCCGACAGGGCGGAACTCAAAGGGATGCTCCTCCGGCGCGTGCTCGGACTGAATGCCGATCAGCTCGTACATATGCTCGGACTTGCCGCCGGCGTAGTCCTTGAGGTGGACGACCGGCGCACGCCCGGTATACTTGCGGATATAGGCGGCAGGCTCCTCGCCGCCGACGCGCACCCAGCACACATCCAGCTCGGTCTGGAGCAGGGAGGCGGGCACGGTATCGTACAGCACCTCCAGCGCGTACTTGCCGTCAATCTTCTGGAACTCAAAATCGTGGTTATGATACAGCAGAGTCATGCCCAGCCGGTTGGCAACTTCCCCCAGCATGGCGGCATTCCGGATGACATCCGCAAAGCCGGGCGTTCCGGGGCGGTACTCCGGCATCAGGTACGGAATGGCGACATAGCGGCATCCGATGGCGGCATACTGTCCCAGCACGCCCTCCGGATCGGCGACCATCTCGTCATACGGCACGTGTGCCGACAGGGGCAAAAGTCCGATTTCCTGACACATCTCCCGAACCTCTTCGGCGGTGTGTCCGTGCAGACCGGCAAACTCAACGCCGTCGTACCCCATTTCCCTGATCTTCTGCAGTGTACCCCTCATATCGGCGGCTGCGTCGTCGCGCACGGAATACAGTTGAATGGCGATTGGCAACATAGCAAAAACCTCCTGTTTGATCTCACGGTTAGCGGTGGGGCTTCCCTGCCCCATACGCTTCCATTATAGCATAGCCGGGCGCTCCGGTCAAGCGGTATACACAAAAATTCCCGGAAATTTTCCCGGGATGTGCGACACTTGTGCCACCGAGCGGGCACATTTGCCCTGTCACGTGCAGGCGCGCCGCCTGCGTGCGCCGGGGGGCGGGGCACCGTCCCGCGCAAAAAGATGCCTCCGGCTCCGTGCGCCGGTGCGGCGCATACGGAAGCCCGGAGGCATCCTGTCATGCAAAAATCAGATCTTACCGGATACCCTTGAGCGATGACAGCTCATCGTCCAGCGCGGTCAGCCGATCAACGAACCCCTTGGGCAGCTTGTTTTCACTCTCGGCAGGTGCCGGATTGGCAGATGCCTTGGGGGCTGCCTTGGCGGACGTTGCCGCCGGGGCAGGCGCAGCCGCCGGAGCGGGCTCCGACTTGGCGTCCGATGCCGCAGCAGGAGCATCCGTGTCGTTCTTTTTATCAAAGCCGGTGGCAATGATGGTGACGCGCATACTGTCGTCCATCTCATCGTCAAAGTTGACACCCCAGATGACGTTTGCATCCGGCGCCGCCTCTGCCGAAATCATGGTGGACGCGATCTCCACATCCGCGAGGCTGACATCCGAGGACGCCACCACGCTGATCAGCACGCCGCGCGCGCCCGCGATAGAGGACTCCAGCAGGGGGCTGGAGATGGCGTTGCGCGCCGCATCCTCTGCCTTGTCCTTACCGGTACCGACGCCCACACCCATGTGCGCGTAGCCCGCATCCTTCATGACGGAGGAAACATCGGCAAAGTCAAGGTTGATGAAGCTGGGCACGTTGATAAGGTCGGAGATGCTGCGGGTGCCCTGCGACAGGACGCCGTCGGCGATCTCAAACGCATTCTGCAATGTAATGCGGGGCGTGTCGGGCATCTGGCACAGCCGGTCGTTGGGGATGACCACCAGCGAATCCACGTACTGGCTCAGTTCCTTGATGCCGGCTATCGCCTGCGCCATGCGGCGCTTGCCCTCAAACGTGAAGGGCTTGGTCACGATACCGACGGTCAGTGCGCCCGCCTCCCGGGCAAGCCGCGCCACAACAGGCGCCGCACCGGTACCGGTGCCGCCGCCCATGCCGGCGGTGACGAACACCATGTCGGCGTCCTCCAGAATCTTCTTGATCTCGTCAATAGACTCCTCCGCCGCGCGTGCGCCGATCTGCGGATTGGCGCCGGCGCCGAACCCGTTGGTCAGCTTCTGCCCGATGGCAAGCTTGGTCGTGGCATCCGACTTCTTCAGCACCTGCGCATCGGTGTTGATGGCGACGAACTCCACGCCCTTGATGTTGGAATTGATCATGCGGTTGACTGCGTTGTTTCCGCCTCCGCCGACGCCGATTACCTCAATTTTTACGCCGGACGAATTGGTATCGTCGTGTTCAAAAGTCATATGTTACTTCCTCCCCTTGCTCGGATTATTCACTCAGGCGTGCCGCCTGGCGGCAGGCACGGCTCCTGCTGCCTGCAGGAATTGACCATACCTATATAATACCGTTTTTTTGCCAAAAAAGCAATAGCTTTGAAAAAATTTATGGAATGTTCACAATTTAGAACCGCCGGCAGTCACCGGCTGCCCGCCCAATCCGGCAGGGTTATATCCGGAGCCTCCCGGTAGGTGACGGCGGCGGAATCGGAAGCGTCCAGCAATGCCGGTCCGGACGGTTCGGTCTGCTTTGCCAGCACGGTCGCCGCCAGGGACAGCTTGTCCGCCAGCCGGTCGGTGTTGCCCAGCCGGATTTTGATCTTTCCGTCCAGCAAAAACCACAGGTCATACCGGTCACTCAGCTCCATCCCCGTGACGTGACGAGCCAAAGAGGAGTTCAGGATGGCGGTACGCACCTCATCCACGTAGGCGAATTCCTCCCCGGCTGTGGCTGTTTCCACCTCGTAGGTGGCTACGTTGCCCGACTCCCGCTCGCCGGGGTACGGCAGGAAGGCAAACGTCAGCGTATCGCCGACGCGCAGCCGCGCCTGCTCCGGCAGTCCGATATACGCGGGGGCATAGCCGAGCCACGCATCCGGCGTCGCATCCACGGCAATGACGCGCAGAGTCGTGGCGGACAGCAGGTAGTAGTTCCGGTAGTGCCGGGTATAGAGCAGAGTCTCCTCCTCCCGGACGGTCAGCGTGAGCGTCCCGTCCAGTGCCCGGTGCAGGGAGGCGGACGCCAGCAGCGGGAACTGCTTCCGCAGGCTCCGCTCGGTGTCGGATGCCGAAAAGCCCAGCATCAGGTCGTCCGGACGGACGCCCAGCGCCTCCCGCAGATCGTCCGCCCGGTACCGTGAGGCACCCTCCACCCGGATGTCGGTCACGAGCCACGCGTAGGACACGCCCAGCACCGTGCAGGACAGGATCAGCATCGCCAGCAGTGCCGCCCCCGTCCCATACAGCCAGCGAAGGGCTCGAAAGCGTTTCTTCAGCGGCACATTCGTGCCGAAACGCCCCTTCTGCAGGAATTTATCTTTGAATCTGCGCGGGCGCGCCGCCCGCCGCGGGCGTTTCGGATGGGATCTGTGTCGAATCCGCCACAGGGCGCCGCGCAAAGCGCCACCCGCCCGTTTCAGTTGCGTTCGTAGCCATGGCATAGCTACCATCTCCTTCCTTCCGGCTCCGGCGGTATCATGCCTGCCCGCGCGCAAGGCGCAGCAGCTCCACGCAGAGCCTTTCGTTTGCGTCCGGGCAGGCGAAGCCCTCCTGCAGACGCTGTCCCAT
>ENA-USUG01000581-USUG01000581.1-human-gut-metagenome-genome-assembly--contig:-NODE-581-length-62517-cov-7.478187_pt1 | contig 62517 bp, 53 predicted proteins | sample MGYA00250059_ERZ773394 | MGnify/ENA primary metagenome ERZ773394 (study PRJEB29103, sample SAMN06111957) | human gut metagenome | biome: human gut; feature: ankylosing spondylitis patient; material... | reverse complement strand
ACATTCCGGAGGATGAAATGCATAATTACTGCTTCGCAGCCCGAAGTCATTCTGCCATTCTGGACGGCTTCATTTCACACTACAGAAAGCTCGTGATGAACCTCGGAATGTTCGACCAGAAGCAGTGCGAGCCGGAACTTGAAAAGCTGGATTACACCGGCAAGGTGCTTGTTCTCTCGCCAAATACCCTGAAAGAAGAATACTGGTCGCCTGAGAATCAACTCTGGCACAAAGCGGCTTTGGGTGCAGCCCGACCGCGCGCGGGCGCTCCGTTCTTTGCACCTGCCTTGGCGACGGTGAGCAGACACGATGGAACCGGAATGATTTTGTTGGTGTTTTGAAAGATGAGTTCCTGCCAGACTGGGCAAAAGAGTCTCTCAAGCAATATCAGCGACCAGAGCAGACAGAAAAACAGGAAATGCAGCTTGGAGGGATGTAATATGCCATTTATGAAACCCTATATGGTAAAGCTTCTGCGTGAGCAGTTTCCACCGGGAACGCGCGTTCGGCTGGAGTCTGAGATGAATGATCCGCAGCCGATCCCGACAGGCATGACTGGAACGGTGCAGGGCATTGACGATGCTGGTCAGCTTTTAATGAAATGGGATAATGGGCGTGGGCGTTCTCTCGTCCCCGGCGAGGATGACTTTTCTGTGGTAAAGCCGCAGAAATTAAAGCTTTACATGCCGTTGGAGCTCGGTTATTATGAAAAAAATGACTGGGGCGATTACGGGGATGAGGAACTCGCGCTTTCCGACAACGACGCTGTCGGCTATGCGGATACCATCACCGGCGCATTGGAACGTGAATCAAAGTTTCTGGACACGCCGCGCGGCTTCATGGAATACTATAACCGAAGCGACGGCGTTGACGCAAAGGTGCAGTCGCTCCATTTCAAAGCCGAGGCACGAGACGGCAAACTCTGGGGCGTAGCCGAGTGTATGGTTTCTGGGGAACTGACCGGCGCAGAACTGGACAATCTGAAGCGCTTTGCAGCCGGACAAGCCAGTGACGGGTTTGGGGAGAGCGTGGAGCAGCATGAGATCCGTGTCGGCAGTATGGAGCTGTATGCCCATCTTTGGCAGGCGGCTGGTTGGAGCATTCAGACCGAGCAGGAATGCTTCGCTCCAAAGTTGGCAAAAGGTCTGCCAGAACTCTGTTTTTCCACGCTGCCCAGTACCGGCGTACTGATCTGCATCAAACGCGGCGAAAGCGGCTATTATCCCAGCGACTGGAACACACCCGACCGGACACAGAACCGTCAGATCGCAGACGAGCAGAATCAGCGCCTCGGCGTAACGCCGGCGCAGGAGGAAGCTATGGTGTGCGGAAGCATGCACGGCTGGAACGTTCCCGGCGCTGACCCGGCTTTCATAGAAGAAATGCAGAAGAAACAGGAACAGACAGGAGGAATGACCCTTGCGCAAAGTATGTGAGGTCTATCTGGTAAGCAGCAGCGCCACAGATGAACGCGGCGTGGAGCTGACGTTCCCTGTCAGCCAGTATGAGATGATGGACGCTTTTGAGCAGATCCACACGAAGTCTCCTGGTGATGTCTACTGGCAGGTGGATGAATTCTACTGCTTTGACTATCTCGCCCCGCATCTGGACGAGAGTATGTCGATCTTCGAGTTCAATTCTCTGACGGAACAGCTTTCCAAGCTGGATGAGCGTCAGGAAACAGCGCTGGAAGGACTCTTGCAGATGCAGGTCAACAAGCATATGCAGGAGAACGGCGGCCCCATCACGGTGCAGGAGCTGATGATGCTGGCCCACAATGTGGATCATTGCCATGTGCTTGCAGATATCCATACGGACGAAGATCTCGGAAAATTCTATGTGAAAAACGGCTTTCGGGAGGATCTGGATGCCCTGCCGGACAGCGCCTATGCCCTCTTGGATTACGCCAAAATCGGAAAGCAGATGCGTGAAAGAGAGGCGGGCACATTCACCCCGCACGGCTACGTTGTCCGCACGGAGGAATTGCAGCCGCTGCCGGATCACGAGCCGCAGCGTGATATCAATTACATGATCCGCCTGACGCTCATGAACCACGAAAATGAGCAGAAAACAGCCGTTCTGGACTTGCCCACAACGGAGCAGCGGCTATTGGAGGTGCAGAACGAACTGGACGCGCCGGAATGGTTCGACGCGCAGTTCACAGCCTGTGATGCCATCGTGCCACAGCTGAACAGCATGCTGACCGACGTGGAAGACCTTCCGAGGATCAACGAGCTGGCACAGGCTCTTCAGGAACTGAAAGCCAGTGGTCTGCTTACAAAATTCAAGGCGGTGGTCGGTGCGACGCAGTGTGAGACGCTGGACGATGTCTTCGACCGGCTTGAAAAGCTGCCGCAATACTGTTTCGAGACAAAAATACGTGATAAGGACGCGCTGGTGCGTGATGAGCTGGAATTTGTCCTCGGCGGCAAGGATGCAGACCTGATCTATAAGCATCTGAACCGCGAAGCCTACGCCGAAGACGTCCTCAAACAGTACGGCGCGGAGCTCACACCCTACGGCATGGTCAATCGCGCGGACTTCGGCCCGCTGCACGAGCCGATCCCGGAACAGCAGCAGGAGCAAACGCAGGAGCCACAGATGGGAATGTAAAAAGCGCCTGCCAAAGCAGACGCTCTTCTCATTTCCGTATTTCCATCAGCCGTTCCACCGGAACGCCGAGAACCTCCGACACATCCAGAAGCAGACCGACTGTTGGCTTGCAGACGGCGGTTTCCACGCGCTGCAAATGATTGCGCGAATAGCCCGCCATCTCGGAAAGCTGATCCTGTGTCAGCCCCTGCTCTTTGCGGTACCGCATGATATTCAACCCGATCTGGATGTAATCCTTATAGTGCTTATCCATGACGCACCTCCCTGCTGCCTCTATTTTACGAGAGATGCCTATAGTATTCGTCGATACACTTTGCGCAAATACGCGGACTATGTTGTATTTTGGAGAAATTCATGGTAAAATACCACACAAGACGAGTATATGCTGAAACTGTGTGGTGAAAAATCATGATGAGCAACGAATTTGAAAAGGCGCTGGACGCTTTTCTGGAGGGAGCCGAGGCGGACGAAGCGCATCAGGCGCTCTATGATATCATCCGCGCTGCGTTTCTTGCCGGATGGCGCTCGGCGGGCGGCGATCCGCCGCAGGAGCAGAAACTCTTTGAACTGATTCCGGGCGGGAAGCCGCTCGAACCACCGAAATGAATAATGAAATTGCAGAAGGGCCGTTTTCCCGGAGAGGAAAGCCGCCCTTCTTTTTTGCGCCTTTTTCCGGGAAACCGGTCCGGAAAGGACAAACATGAACGATGAAGAACTGCGCGACTATCTGAAACGCTTCTGCTTTGGGCGCGAGCATCTCATTTGCAGCCGCGACCTTGTGCGACAGAAGAATCTTCGGGAGAGCGACCTCCGCAAAAAGGTCAACCGACTGCGGCGCAAGGCTGTCCCCATCGCCAGCAGCCGTGAGGGATATTTTTACGCCAGCAACGCGGCGGAACTCTACTCCACCATCCGGCAGCTCAAGGAAATGCGTGCCGGTCTGGATGCGGCGATCTGCGGCTTGGAGCAGGCAATGGAAACCTTCACCGAACCCTCGGACGGGGGTGGCCGGGATCGCTAGGCCGTTTATCCCTTGGATCGGCAGCAAGGAAAAGCTGATCCCGTACATCTGGCAGGTGTTCCCGTCAAACCCGAAGCTGTACTTGGAGCCGTTCGGCGGCGGTGGAGCTCTCCTACTCGGCATACAGCCGAAAATCAGCCGCATGGACATCTATAACGATTTCAACTGCGACCTTGTAAATCTCTTTCTGTGTGCGCGAGAATGTACGATCCAGCTTGTGCAGGAGCTGAAATTCCTGCCGCTCCATTCGAGAGCCGAGTTTGATCTCCTGAAAGAATTTATGAAACATAAGGATCTCCTGCAGCAGCGCATTGCAGACGAACGAAACGCTGTGATGGAGTGCTTTGACGGCGAGGAACGGGAAGAACTTCTGGAAATCCTGCGGGGGCGAAGCCGCCTGTTCGATGTCCAGCGGGCGGCGGCATATTACAAGGTCTGCCGCGGCAGCTTCAGCGGCACGACCAGCTCGTTTGGAGTCCGGCCGAACAACCTGACGAACTTTCTTTATCTTTTCGACGATGCATCCAAGCGGCTGCAGGATGTCATCATCGAAAATAAAGACTGTCTGGATATCATTCGAGAACGTGACGGGCCGGACAGCCTGATCTACTGTGACCCGCCGTACTTTGACGCCGAGAGCTTATATGCCGTTGACTTTCCGAAGGAAAAGCACGAAGAACTGCACCACATTCTCTCGCAATGTGCGGGATACATCGTCGTGTCGTACAATGACTGCCCGTTCATCCGCAGTCTGTACGGCGATTTTTTTATCCTCGCATTTCGAAGAAACAATCCCCTCTCGCAGAAGGCTGGCGCGACCTACGGCGAACTCATTATCACAAATTACGATCCGCGCCCGTACATCCAGCCGCAGGTCAGTATGTTCCCGGCCGAGATTGAGAACGGCGATCTCGTGCTGGTGCATGAACCGACCTGCGGCTCGCTGCGGGAGATCGATCCCAGAAGAAGGAGGTGGGAATATGGACGATCACAATGAAATGTATGAGATCGGGCTGACCGCTCCGATGGAGATGGCGGAGGAATATCGGCTGGATGAAATGCTCCCAATGATGGGATTGAAGATTGGAAAACGCTGCATCATCCTGATCAGCAGGTCTGTGAACGCAGCGGAGATCCTGGATACACTGGAAACGCTGCGCTGCGCAGAAGAAAAACTGATGGTGGTTTTGGAGGATGCCTGTGGACGCTGTGATTCTGTCTGCGAGGCACAAGCCCTTCCAACGGACAGCGCCGAAAAAGAAGTGCTGCAGAAGATCTCGGACGTGCTGTTGTATGGTCTTCGCGGGCGCGGACTGTGCCTGCGGCAGCTTGCACGCCACCTGGTGAAGGGTGATACCATTTATGAGAAGTAAAACGGAGGACAGAAATCATGTATGTAAAAGCACCGATCCCGTCTGAGGTCTACCACCTGACAAAGAAAGCGAATCTGGAAAGCATTCTGGATGACGGCGCAATCCGGCGCTTTGATGATACGGAATGCTGGTTCTGTGAAAGCCTTGCAAAAATGAAAGCATACATGGAGCAAACAGTCCTTTGCGAGGGCAAGCCGTATTACGGCGCTGGCGGTCAGCTCTGCCGCTATCCGAAATTCGAGCCGGATGAGCACATCATCCTGAAGCTGACACCGTGCCGCCGCGAAGGAAACTGGTACCGCTGGAATCAGGAGATCCCACTGAACAGCCCTCCGGAGCTGGTGCAGGTCGCAGCGGAGTTTTCCAAGCTGAAGATCGGTTTCCGCGGAGATCTGCCGTTCCGAAACGCGGAGGCAATCGATGTCGCTGAATTTCTGCATGGCAGCATTGTTTGCCGAAACGTGCAGACCACATCCGAGCTTTGGAAACGGCTTTCGGAGAAAGTTGAACAGAACTGGCAGACATATCAGAGAAATCTGTATGACCGAAGCCCCGGCGTGCTGATTGGCATAGCAGATGAGATTGCAGCAACCGCAACTTGCTATTCGGAATTTCTGTGCAGCGGCAGTGATCTTTCCCGCAGAGATCTTTCATATCTGCTGCAATTTGAAAATCCATTGGATGTGCTGCGAGATCGCTGGGTACTGGATCAGAGCACGGAACAGGGAACACGGTTTCTCGGTATGTTGGAGAGCTTGCGCAGCGAAGGTCATGCCGAGCAGGATTATCCGCTGGATGAAGCGTATGCGCAAACCCAGAAAAATGAAATGACAATGCAGCTATAGGAGGAATCAACCATATGGACTTTTCTAACATGGAAGTTACCATCGACCACATTGCCGACGCGGGCGCGAAGATCAAAGCCTACGCGACCGTCACCTTTGACGGGATGTTCAAGGTACACGGCGTTCGGCTGGCAGAATCCAAACAGGGGCTGAATATCTTCATGCCGCAGAAAGCATTCAACAAGAACGGCAAAACACTGTACACGGACGTTTTCCACCCCATCACGTCCGGAGCGCGCACAGCGCTCAAGGAAGCAGTCATCGACGCTTACAGAAAAGCGGCGAAATAAAAAGCAGGAGGAAACAATGAAATATCGTACACATTGTCTGCGTCCGCCCTGAAGGTGGGCGCTTTTTTCATGGGCAGACAACTTCGCCCAGCAGGAAGGAGGCTTGACCTCATGACCAAACATCCATCATACCGGGCGCGCGACCAGCCGGAGAGCGGTTCCGCGTCCCAACACAGAAAGGACAAAATTATGCACAAATTTGAAAAACGGGACGCAAAGTCCAGAACCCTAGTTATCCTCGCCGTTGTCGGCCTTGCCGCTGCGCTCACGCTCGGCATTTTTACTGCTGTTCGTTTGATCCGCAAGCCTGCTGCATCCAAGGATGATCCCAAAGCGAGCATCGTCTATGATTCCAGCGCCGTTGAGGGCGGCTGGGACAATCTCAGTCCGGAAGAAATTGCGGAGAAGCTGAACGAAAAGGTCGCGGAGGGCATGATCAACATTTCCATGAACACCGCGCCGTACTTCGAGGACGGCAAGGCTGAGGGCAATGTCATGATCGTCAACGAATCGATCAACAATTACCCCCAGCAGGTCGAGTTCATCCGCAACGACACAGGTGAACAGATCTACCAGAGCAAAGCGATCCCCGTGGGCAGCAAGATCGAACGTGCTGCCCTTGATGCGGAACTTCCGGCCGGCACATACGAATGCACAGCCATGTTCCACAACCTTGATCCGGTCAGTGGCGAAATCATCGGCACAGCCGGGGCCATCATCACCATCACCGTGAAAAACTGATTTCACAACACAACAACCAATTTAAACTATAATATTTATAAGGAGATTTTACTATGAAGAACACTAAGAAGATCATTTCCCTCATCCTCGCGGTCTGCATGATCGCGTCTCTCGCCATTTCTGCTTCTGCTGCCAACACCGTTGACGCTTCGGGAGGCACCGGCACTTCTTCCGTTACTCTGTCCAGCACTGCGGACGGCAGCCTCGGCGGTGACCCGGCAGCTACCAAAATGAGCGTCACCGTGCCTACAGTCCTGCCCATCGCTGTCGGTACTGACGGCACTGTTTCCACCGCGACCGACGCGAAGATCGTCAACAATTCCTTCGGCGCTGTCAAGGTCAATTCCGTGAGCATCGAAGCCGCACAGGGCTGGTCGCTGGCTGCGTTCGGTGACAAGACCACCCTTGCCCACGAAAAGGTCAACGCCAACAAGTTCGGCTTCCAGATTTCGCTCGGCAACGGCGAAAAGAAGCTGACCGACAGCAAGAACGCCAGCAAGCAGACGCTCCTGACTGACGCCATTGAGGGCTGCTTCATGTCCGGTGTGGGCGACACCTCTGCAAACAGCATCGGCATTGCCTATGACGCTATCGTGACCCCGGTTTCCGAAGCCGTGACCAACACCGCCATCGCAAGCGTCCTGTTCATCATCGCTTGGGATGCGGTCTGATTGCAATTCATTCAAGGGGAACGTCAAAAGCGTTCCCCTTAAATTCTAACAGGAGGTATTCAACGTGAAGAAAAAACGAATCCTCGCAATGTTGCTTGCCGTTACGTCGTGCCTGTCGCTGGCCGTCAGCGCGTCGGCGGCAAACACGGTCAACCGCAAAGCCACAGATTTCCGCGATTTCGATAAATCCGCATGGTACGCAGAAGCGGTCAGCGCCGCCGTGGATAATGGCCTTTTGTACGGCAAGTCCAGCACCATTATCGATCCGAACGGCGATATGACTCGTGCGGAGATGGCGGCGATCATCAACCGCTCGTTCGGCTGCTACGTGAAAGCCGACATTTCCAAGTACAAGGACGTTTCCAAAGACAAATGGTATTTTGAAGATGTGGCCATGGCGGTGCAAATGGGAACATACAACGGCAGATCGAACACGGCAATGGCCCCGGATGCGCCCATCACGCGGCAGGAAGCAATGACCGTTGTGGCGAGAGCGCTGGAGTTGGACTATGACGCATACGCGAAAACGGACCTGTCCGCATTCTCTGACCGCAGCGAGATTTCCAACTGGGCGCTGCCCTATGTCCGGGCAATGGTCGGTGCAGACTACATTCACGGCCGCGGCAAAGTCCTTGCTCCGTTGGACAATATCACCCGAGCCGAGTTCGCGCAGATTTTTTACAACATCATCGGCACTTACATCGTGTCCAAGGGCACTTATGACAAGGACATTAAAGGCAGCGTTCTGATTCGCACCGACGATGTAACGTTCAAGAATATGACCGTGGACGGCGACCTCATCATCGGCTGCGGCGCGGCGGATGGCAAAATCGTGCTGGACAATGCGACCGTCAAGGGTCGTCTGCTCGTCTGGGGCGGCGGCACGAAAGCCGTGTACTGCAATAACGGAACTCAGATGCCGGAAGTGGTCGTTGCCAGAGTAGACGATGCAGTCAAGGTCATCTATGACAGAGATTCCACTCTCGCGGTCATTGACACGATCAAGGTTCGCATTACCGAGCGCGCGAAGCAGAACAAAGAAACCGAAATCATCTTTTACGATGTCAGCGGACTGCGCGAAGCCCAGAAGCAGCTCAACGCCATCGTCGCAGACAATCAGATTGATATTACTGCTCCTGCTCATCTTTACGCGCTTGTCGGGGAAAGCAGTGTGAAAGCCGAGTTCAGAAACAACAGCAAGGGCGATACCTACAAGGTAGAAATTCGCAGAAATAAAGACAATGCGCTGATTGCCGACGCATTTGAATTGGCTGCGGGCAAGAGCATCTCGACGCTCACGCTGTTGGAAGCGCCGGAGTTCGGCAATGTGGACTGCACAGTCATTGTAACTGCGTTCCGTGACAGCAAACAGATCGGCACGCTGAATACGGAGTTGACTTTGCATACCGCATACTGTGACCCGCCGTACTTTGACGCCGAGAGCTTATATGCCGTTGACTTTCCGAAGGAAAAGCACGAAGAACTGCACCACATTCTCTCGCAATGTGCGGGATACATCGTCGTGTCGTACAATGACTGCCCGTTCATCCGCAGTCTGTACGGCGATTTTTTTATCCTCGCATTTCGAAGAAACAATCCCCTCTCGCAGAAGGCTGGCGCGACCTACGGCGAACTCATTATCACAAATTACGATCCGCGCCCGTACATCCAGCCGCAGGTCAGTATGTTCCCGGCCGAGATTGAGAACGGCGATCTCGTGCTGGTGCATGAACCGACCTGCGGCTCGCTGCGGGAGATCGATCCCAGAAGAAGGAGGTGGGAATATGGACGATCACAATGAAATGTATGAGATCGGGCTGACCGCTCCGATGGAGATGGCGGAGGAATATCGGCTGGATGAAATGCTCCCAATGATGGGATTGAAGATTGGAAAACGCTGCATCATCCTGATCAGCAGGTCTGTGAACGCAGCGGAGATCCTGGATACACTGGAAACGCTGCGCTGCGCAGAAGAAAAACTGATGGTGGTTTTGGAGGATGCCTGTGGACGCTGTGATTCTGTCTGCGAGGCACAAGCCCTTCCAACGGACAGCGCCGAAAAAGAAGTGCTGCAGAAGATCTCGGACGTGCTGTTGTATGGTCTTCGCGGGCGCGGACTGTGCCTGCGGCAGCTTGCACGCCACCTGGTGAAGGGTGATACCATTTATGAGAAGTAAAACGGAGGACAGAAATCATGTATGTAAAAGCACCGATCCCGTCTGAGGTCTACCACCTGACAAAGAAAGCGAATCTGGAAAGCATTCTGGATGACGGCGCAATCCGGCGCTTTGATGATACGGAATGCTGGTTCTGTGAAAGCCTTGCAAAAATGAAAGCATACATGGAGCAAACAGTCCTTTGCGAGGGCAAGCCGTATTACGGCGCTGGCGGTCAGCTCTGCCGCTATCCGAAATTCGAGCCGGATGAGCACATCATCCTGAAGCTGACACCGTGCCGCCGCGAAGGAAACTGGTACCGCTGGAATCAGGAGATCCCACTGAACAGCCCTCCGGAGCTGGTGCAGGTCGCAGCGGAGTTTTCCAAGCTGAAGATCGGTTTCCGCGGAGATCTGCCGTTCCGAAACGCGGAGGCAATCGATGTCGCTGAATTTCTGCATGGCAGCATTGTTTGCCGAAACGTGCAGACCACATCCGAGCTTTGGAAACGGCTTTCGGAGAAAGTTGAACAGAACTGGCAGACATATCAGAGAAATCTGTATGACCGAAGCCCCGGCGTGCTGATTGGCATAGCAGATGAGATTGCAGCAACCGCAACTTGCTATTCGGAATTTCTGTGCAGCGGCAGTGATCTTTCCCGCAGAGATCTTTCATATCTGCTGCAATTTGAAAATCCATTGGATGTGCTGCGAGATCGCTGGGTACTGGATCAGAGCACGGAACAGGGAACACGGTTTCTCGGTATGTTGGAGAGCTTGCGCAGCGAAGGTCATGCCGAGCAGGATTATCCGCTGGATGAAGCGTATGCGCAAACCCAGAAAAATGAAATGACAATGCAGCTATAGGAGGAATCAACCATATGGACTTTTCTAACATGGAAGTTACAATCGACCACATCGCGGACGCAGGCGCGAAGATCAAAGCCTATTGGGTTTGTAAAACGCATAGCAAAGATAAGAAGTCATGTGCTAATTCGCCTGTGCAGGAAAAAATCATGGAGCAGGCTTTCTGCCGCATGTACTACAAACTCAAACACCACGGCGACCCCATCTTCTCACAGATGCTCTCGAATCTCCAAAAGATCCGCTACAGCCGAATGCTCTGGAGCGAAGATGTGATCTCCCTTAACAAGAAAATATCCGATATTCTCAGTCAGGTTCAATTCCTAACCCAGCTTCAGCAAGCGGGCGGCGTTGATCCTGACACTTTTATCTCATCCAATAACAAACTCAGCGAACAACTCCGCAGGCTGAAACAGGAAAAGGCAAGGCTTCTCGACACCGACAGCAACGATCTGGCGGATCGCACCCGCGATCTCATGGACGCGCTGGAGGACGGGCCGGACTTCCTCGATGGCTTTGATGCGGAGCTGTTCGATGCGCTTGTTGAAAAAATCATCGTAGACAGCAATGAGCGCCTGCGGTTCCGGCTGAAAAACGGCTTGGAGCTGCTAGAGCAAATCGAAAGGACAAGACGCTGATGGGAAATCGGAAGCTGCCGTTTGGCTATCAGATGCGCATGGGCGAGATCATCCGGAACGAGTCGGAAGCCAAAGCCGTGCAGGACATCTTCCTGCAATACACGCTCGGCGCGTCGCTGAAGGAAATCGCAGAACAGATGAGAAAGACCGGCCCCGTCTATGACGAGGGCAAGAGCTGGAACAAGAACATGATCGCACGAATCTTGGAAAACACCAAGTACACTGGGGCAGACAGCTATCCGAGATTGATTGACATAAAATTATTTGAAGCAGCCGTCGAGAAGCGCCAGACCAAGCAGCGTCTGCCAGAGCGGACACCCGCGCAGAAAGCACTCAAACGTGTCTGCTCCAAACCGCCTACGCCGGAAATCGAACAGCAGGTCACACATCTGCTCGGCAAGTTGGCAGAGCAGCCAGAGCGCATTACGCAACCGGAAAAGCCGCCTGCATCAGCACATACAAGCACGCAGGTAGAATTGGATGAACTTCTGAACACCCAGCCGCTCGACGAGGACGCTGCCAGAAGTATGATCTGCAAGCTGGCACAGGAGCAGTACGACACCATCGGCAACGAAGAATACGAAACCGAGCGCCTGCGGCGGCTGTTTACAGCGTTCGAATGTACGGCAGAATTCAATGCGGAGCTGCTGCAGAGTGCCGTCTCCGCCGTGCTGGTGACACGCCAGACGGTGCGGTTGCAGCTCAAAAATGGACAGATCATCGGAAAGGACGATTTGGTATGACAGACGAAAAGCCGCGCGTCATTATAATCCCACCCAAGCCAGACCTACAGCAAACGACCACGGTCACAAAGCAGCTTCGCGTTGCGGCGTACTGCCGCGTCTCGACCAAGGAAGAAGAACAGGCCAGTAGCTATGAAGCGCAGTGCGAGTATTATACGGACAAGATCATGTCCAACAAGGAATGGACAATGGCTGGGATTTTTGCAGATGAAGGCATCACTGGCACGTCCACGAAAAAGCGTACAGAGTTTCTGCGGATGATCCGTCAGTGCAAACAGAAAAAGATTGACCTCATCCTTACAAAGTCCATCCAACGATTTGCCCGCAACACGCTCGACTGCATCAATTACACTCGCATTCTCCGGCAGCTTGGGATTGGGGTTCTCTTCGAGAAGGAGAATATCAACTCGCTTCCAGCGGACAGTGAATTTATGATCACCATGTACGGTGCGATGGCGCAGTCCGAAAGTGAATCCATCTCCGGCAACATCCGGCGCGGCAAGCAGATGCACGCAAAGGTCGGAACACTGAAAATCCCTTGCTACCGGCTCTATGGATACGAAAAAGATGCAGATGGCAAATTCCGCGTCATACCAGAACAGGCAGAAATCGTGCGCGAACTCTACAAGCGATATGAGAGCGGCGCCAGCCTGCGGAATCTGCAAGACTGGCTGGAAGAAAATCAGATCAAAACGGTTCTCGGAGAATCAAAATGGACAACAACATCCATCAAGAGCATCCTGACGAATGAGAAATACTGCGGCGATGTACTGCTTCAGAAAACATTCCGCACAGATGTGATCAGCAAGAAGGTCATTAAGAACGTCGGTCAGATGACGCAATATTATATGCCAGACCACCACGAGGGCATCGTCAGCCGGGAACAGTACAATGCAGTAAAAGCAGAAATGGCGCGTCGGAGCGCCCTGCGCAGCCCCTCCAAAACGGCCTTAACTGGTCGATCCTGCTATACCAGCAAATACGCTTTATCGGACAGACTCGTGTGCGGTGAGTGCGGGACACTCTACCGAAGATGTACATGGACATCCCTCGGACGGAAATATCCCGTCTGGCGCTGCACCAGCCGCCTGAACTACGGAACAAAATACTGCCACGATTCGCCGACGATCAAGGAAGAACCGCTGCAAGCGGCAATTCTGGCAGCCATCAACTCCGCCATGAGCAATAAACCTGCCCTGCTCGACCTTATCAAGAATGCAGTTTCCTTAGAGCTTCTGCCGGTGCAGGGGCAGACGATGAGCCTTGCCGATATCGAACGGCGGCTGGCGCAGCTCGATGAGCAATTCCAACAGCTTCTAGCCGAAGCTATCGATGCCGAAGATAAAGACGCCTGCAACGCGCAGTTCGCGGAAATCCTTGCTGAGCAGACCTCTCTCAAAAAGCAAAAAGAAACTATTCTGCAAAGCAGCATGGATACTGACCGCGTCTGCAACCGCATAAAGCAAGCAGAAGAAGCTATAGAGAACACCGCATCCACGATCACAGAATGGAGTGAAAATGCCATCCGGCAGATCGTAGAGCGTGTGACCGTCCTCTCTGCTGATGAGATTCTGGTGCGGATCAAAGGCGGCGCGGAAATCAAACAGCGATTGGAGAGATGAAAATGATTTATGCAACTGGCGATCTTCACGGAAACACTCTCCGATTCCAGCCGCATTATTTCCCAGAGCAAGCCGAGATGACGAAGGATGACTACATGATCGTCTGCGGCGATGCAGGGCTTGTGTGGCACGGCGATAAAAGCGACGATCCGCAGCTCGACCGGCTGGAAGCTCTGCCGTTTACGGTTTTGTTCGTAGACGGCAATCACGAAAACTTCGATGCCCTTGGTGAATATCCGGTGGAGCAATGGCACGGCGGCAAAGTACACAAAATTCGCCCGCACGTCATTCACCTGATGCGCGGGCAGGCATTTGGGTTACAAGGCCGCACGTTCTTTACAATGGGCGGCGCACAGAGCCACGATATTGCAGACGGCATTCTGGACTTGGACAGTCTGGATTTTTACGAACGATATGACAGTCTGCGCCGCGACCGAGGGCAGTTCCGCATCAACCATATTTCGTGGTGGCTGGAAGAATTGCCGTCCGGCAAGGAATATGCCGAAGCCCAGCAGACGTTGGAACGACTGGACTGGAAGACCGATTACATCATCACACACTGCGCACCGACAGCAATTCAGCAGAAGATTAATGCCAATTTCAAGCCAGATAAGCTGACGGACTTTTTGGAAGAAGTCCGCAACTATAGCCGATTCCACTACTGGCTGTTTGGACATTACCATGACAATCGGATCATCGACGAAAAGTACGTTTTGCTCTATGAGCAGATGGTGCGGATATTATAAACAGGGCAGAAAAAGGCGCGGTCGTAGCGACTGCGCTTTTCTTTGCCCTGTTGGACATTTTGAAGGAGGAACCTATGTTATTTGAAATTACAGAATACTATACGGGCGAGAAAATCCGCATGAAGCCGCGGGTCGAATTGTATGACACGCGCGATTACATGGGAAAGCAGATGACAGGACTGGCGATTGTTCTCGACGAAGTGGATCAAAATGAGAACGTGACCGAGCAGTACGCCGTCCTTACGGTGTCCTTTGGAGACTTCCTCACCATGAAAAACTGCGCATTCATTGACACCAACAACTGCCCGTTTGCGCCGCAGCTCCTTTCCGACAAAATCGCGCAGGATACCGGTCACAGCAAAATCAGCGGCTATTGCGAATATCCTCTGTGGGTGTTCAAGGAGGACTTCCTGAAAGAAATCGGCGGTGAAAAATACGAACAGTATTCTGAGCAGTTTGATGCCTATATGCGCAGAGAGATGTCTGAGGATGATATGAAAATGGATGAGATGTGCGGTATGTAGAAGCCGCAAGATCAGCGGCGCGGAGCGTTCAGCAGTGCGGTCGTTTTCATATTGACACCCATAAGCTCCCGCTGCGTCTGCCGGTTTGCTTGACACATGGGCATCAGAAAATTCACAGCCTTTCGGATCTGCTGCAGGTCAGAAGAAGTAAGAGCATTCTGATGCAGATGCTCCAAAACACGGCTGTAAGCGTCCTTCAAAGACGCAGAAACGGCAGGCTGAAAGAAATAAGTTGAAATCAGGCCGCCGATCAGGGCGGCTTCGTTATCGGTGTACTGCATGGTTGCTCTCCCTTCGCAAGAATCAAACGAACGGGGCAATCATACCACAAAATATTGTAGCAGGCTATTCGCAAAACGACGAAATATACGATGCGCGCCAGCGCGGAAAGGAGAAGTTATGAACGTCAGAAAACCTGTGGATTACGGCACAATGTACCGGGAATTGACCGTGATTCTCGCGCAAAAGCTCTCGCAGATGGACGAAATCCATGCCATCGGCAAGGTCATCCACCAGCGTCCGGAGAAGGGCGCGGCGGTTGCAGCCGCAGAGTTTTTGCAGGTGAATTTCCCTGACCGCACAGGCTTTTCCCCACGTAATGTGCGCCGGATGCGCGATTTTTACAAGACTTATGAAAATGACCAAACGCTCCTCCAGCTGGCGATGAAAATCGGCTGGACGCTGAACGTGGTCATTATGGAAGCGGAGCTGACAAGCGAGGCTCGCAAGTGGTATCTGGAACAGGCATGGGAGCGGCAGTGGTCAAAGAAAGAACTGCTGAACATTCTCAGCAGCGGTTATGAACCAGATGCGGAAGCAGAGCAGAAAATAGATCAGGAAAACTCGTCTTTGCGTTTTCCTGAGAACTGTGGTATAATAAATCAGGAAATAAAGGAGCCGCCGCTATGCAGCCTTGCTATTACATCGTCGAAAGCCAAACAAGCGCAAAACTTCCTGCCTCTATTCGGGAAGCAACTGCCGCTGATTTTGAGCAGACAGCACAAGAGCATTGGCAAACCGACTGGCGCACGGATTTTATTCAGGATGCTGCGCTCGAAAAATATGCGCTGGAACTGGATGCGACCAGAGAGCTGGTCGGACTTGCCGCGTACCGGGATATGCCGGAGGGCGTGCTGGTTTATGTGGAGTATATGGAGAGTGCGCCCAGCGGAAATCCGACGCTGTCCGAGCCTAGAAAATACACTGGGATCGGCGCAGCACTGCTGGCGTTCGGAATTCAGCTTTCCATCGATTACGGCTACGGCGGTGCAATTTATTTGAAAGCGAAAACGTCGCAGCTTCGGGAACACTATATGCGAAATTACGGTGCGATCCCGTTCAGTCGGTTTGACCCGTTTCTGCTGCTGATCGATGGCGATGCCGCGCGCGAACTATTTGGACAATACTTGAAGGAGGTCTGACGGATGCAGAACAAAAAATATCTGGAGCTGGATGCGCTTGCTGCGCCAAACGGCTATGTCGCGCCTCCGACGAAAGAAGATCTGGCATACGTTGTCCACTTCCGCAAGACCTGCCAACGGTATCAGATCGACTTTGCAAAGGCCGATCCGGACGAACGCGATTTCGTTATTCACATGGCAGAGAAGACATTTTTTCAGAAACGTGCTTGATTTTGTAGTTGATCGAAGCTGCTCCGACAAGTCGGGGGTTCATCTTTAGTGTAGCGATCACACAACTCCTCAGATTCTTCGGAATTTGAGGAGTTTTTCTATCTTCAAAGGAATGTGTGGATTAGAAAATTCAAACATTAGCAGTTCTAATAGCGAGTATCCAAAACAAATGATTTACTTATGCCGTTTCCGTGCTATAATACCCGAAGATAATAAATGAACCATTGAAGGAGATTGACGAACATGAGTAACTGCGCAATTGTTGGCATCAACTGGGGCGACGAGGGCAAGGGCCGTATGGTCGACCTCATCGCAAGAGAATACGACATCGTCTGCCGCTATCAGGGCGGCAACAACGCCGGTCACACCATCGTGAACGAATACGGTAAATTTGCCCTGCACCTGATTCCCTCCGGCATCTGCCTGCCCGGTGTTGTGAACGTGCTGGGCAACGGCGTTGTCATCGACATTGAGGACCTTTGGAAGGAAATGTCCGCGCTCAAGGACGCGGGCGTTCCCATCACGCCGGAAAACTTCAAGATCTCCGACCGCGCGACCATCGTCTTCCCCTATCACCGCGCGCTCGACGGTCTGGAGGAAGCCAGACTCAAGGACAAGAAGTACGGCTCGACGCTGCGCGGCATTGCGCCGGTCTACTCCGACAAGTACCAGAAAAAGACCATCATGGTCGGCGAGCTCCTGTATCCGGAGTATCTTGAGAAGCGCCTGGCTTCCATCCTCGAGTGGAAAAACCTCACGATCCAGAACGTCTACGGAGCCGAGCCCTACAAACTCGAAGATATGCTCGCGTGGTGCAAGGAGTTCGGCGAGAAGCTCGCACCCTATATCTGCGACACGACAAAATATATGTATGACGCGCAGGCCGCCGGCAAGAACATCATGTTTGAGGCGCAGCTCGGTGCGCTCCGCGACATTGACTTCGGTATCTTCCCCTACACGTCCTCTTCCTCCTCCAACGCGGGCTACGCGTGCGTCGGCGCGGGCATTCCGGGAAGCCATGTTGACCGCACGGTCGGTATCGTGAAGGCATACTCCACCTGCGTCGGCGAAGGCCCGTTCACGGCCGAATGGTTCGGTGAGGAAGCCGAGGAGCTGCGCAAAGCAGGCGCGGAATATGGCGCATCCACCGGTCGTCCCCGCAGAGTTGGCCCCATCGACATCGTTGCGACCCGCTACGGCTGCCAGATCCAGGGCGCGACCGAGGTTGCCCTGACGAAGCTCGACGTTCTTTCCTACATGAAGGAAATCCCCATCTGCGAGCAGTATGAGGTTGACGGCGAAAAGACCGACGACTTCCCGTTCACGGCCGTCATCGACAAGGCAAAGCCCGTCATGACCTCCATGCCCGGCTGGGGCTGCGATATTTCCGGCGTGCGCAAGTATGAAGACCTGCCCGTCGAAGCTCGCAACTATGTCGAGTATATCGAAAAGCAGATTGGCTGCCATATCAGCTACGTCTCCGTCGGCGCAAAGCGCGATGAGATCATCTACCGCTAAGTTAAGAGGTTGATCACATGAAACCCACCTATGAAAGCCCGCTGGCCTCGCGCTACGCGTCAAAGTACATGCTGCACCTGTTTTCCCCGGACAGCCGGTTCGAGACGTGGCGCAGGCTCTGGGTCGCTCTGGCGCAGGCGCAGCACGATCTGGGTCTTCCCGTTACGCAGGCGCAGGTTGACGAACTGGCCGCGCACGTAAGCCCGATTGACTATGATGTGGTGTCCAAAAAAGAAAAGGAGATCCGGCACGACGTGATGGCGCACATCTACGCGTTCGGTGTGGACGCGCCCGGGGCAAAGGGCATCATCCACCTCGGCGCAACGAGCTGCTACGTGACCGACAACGCGGACCTGATTCTTTACCGTGATGGCCTTCGCTATTTAGAGGGGCAGCTGGAAGCGGCGATGCAGAACCTCTGCAACTTTGCCGACGAATATGCGGCTCTCCCCTGCCTCGGTTATACGCACTATCAGCCCGCGCAGCTGGTCACCGTCGGCAAGCGCGCGACGCTCTGGCTGCAGGACCTGATGCTCGATTTGGAGGAGCTGTGCGACGTGATTTCCGCCATCCGTTTCTTAGGCTGCCGCGGCACAACCGGCACGGAGGCAAGCTTCGTCTCGCTCTTTGAGGACGACAACGCAAAAATCGACGAGATGAACCAAAAAATTGCCGCAAGCTTCGGCTTTGACCGTCTCTATGACGTGTGCGGACAGACCTATCCCCGGAAGCTTGACAGCCGGATTTTGAACGTTCTGTCATCCATCGCGCAGAGCTGCTGCCGGTTCGCGAACGATATCCGCCTTTTGCAGCACGACCGGCAGGTCGAAGAGCCGTTTGAGTCCTCGCAGGTCGGTTCGTCCGCGATGCCCTATAAGAGAAACCCCATGCGCTGCGAACGCATCTGCTCGCTCTCCCGGTATATTATGGCGGACGCAATGAACGCGCCGATGACAGCCTCCACGCAGTGGCTCGAGCGAACACTGGACGACTCTGCCAACCGCCGCATCTCGCTTCCGGAGGCATTTTTGGCCTGTGACGGCATTCTGCGGCTGATGCAGAACGTCACGAAGGGACTGCACGTGAACGAAAAGATCGTCGCGCGCTTTGTAAACGAGTATCTCCCCTTTATCGCGACCGAGAATCTTCTCATGGCCGCCGTCAAGCACGGCGGCGACCGCCAGCAGGTGCATGAGATCATCCGCAAGGCCTCGATGGAGGCAACCGCGCAGATGAAAAACGGCGAGCGCTGGGACCTCATTGCAGCCCTGTCCGCCGAACCCGCGTTCGGCATGACGGAAGAAGAGATCAAGTCTCACATGGAGCCCTCGCAGTACATTGGCCGCTGCCCCGAGCAGGTGCACGCGTTTACCGCAAAGTGCCGCGCGCTGTGCAAAAACGCCGAGAGCTGCGCCGAGGAAATCTCGCTTTAAAACAGTTCTTGACAGCCTATTGGTTTTCCTGTAACATATACTTTGTTGCTTATGGGAGAATCCAACTTTTACAGCTCCCGCCCGGGTTGGACGGGGGCTGTTTTTTGCGCCTTTGGGCGCGTTTTTGCGGAAGGGACGAATTGTATGGAACAGGTACGAACGGAAAACAAAATGGGCACGATGCCGATTGGAAAGCTTCTTGCCAACATGGCGGTTCCCATGATGGTCTCGATGCTGGTGCAGGCATTTTATAACGTTGTCGACAGCGTCTATGTCTCGCAGCTGAACGAAAACGCGCTGAGCGCCATCTCGCTGGCCTTCCCGCTGCAAAATCTCATGATTGCCTTCGGAAGCGGCACGGCCGTCGGCACAAACGCGCTTCTTTCCCGTGCGCTTGGTGCAAAGCGGCACGATCTGGTCGACCGCGCGGCCAACACGTCCATTTTCCTGATGTTCTGCAATTTCGCAATCTTCTGCGTGTTGGGCCTAACGCTTTCGCGCACCTTCTTCCTCGCGCAGACAGACGTGCAGCAGATCGTGGACTACGGCGCAAGCTACACCTCCATCTGCCTTGGCGCGTCGATCGGCATTTTTGCGCAGTTCTGCTTTGAGCGGCTGCTGCAATCGACCGGGCGGACGAAGCTTGCGATGTACACGCAGATCGCCGGCGCGGTCATCAACATCATTTTGGACCCGATTCTCATCTTCGGCTGGCTCGGCTTTCCGCGCATGGAGGTTGCCGGCGCGGCGGTGGCGACCATCATCGGCCAGATCGTTGCGGCGTGCCTTGCGCTCTTTATGAACCTCAAATTTAACCCCGATGTCCGCATCCGCCCGAGCCACATCCGCTTCCACTGGGATACCGTCAAGGAAATTTACCGGGTCGGCATTCCCTCGATCGTCATGATGTCCATCAGTTCGATCATGAACTTTGGCCTCAACCAGATCCTCATCGTCTTTTCCACCACAGCGACGGCCGTCTTCGGCGTCTACTTCAAGCTCCAGAGCTTTATCTTCATGCCGGTCTTCGGCCTCAATAACGGCATGGTCCCGATCATCGCCTACAACTACGGCGCGCGAAAGCCCGAGCGCGTGAAGAAAACCATCCGCCTGTCCGTCATTGCCGCGGTCTGCCTGATGCTCATTGGACTGGCGCTCTTTGAGTTCATTCCCGGTACGCTTTTGTCGCTTTTTAACGCCACCGACCATATGCGCCAAATTGGGATCCCCGCCTTCCGCATTATCGCCATTCACTTCCTGTTCGCAGGTTTCTGCATTGTCTCCGGCTCTGTGTTCCAGGCCATCGGAAATCCGCTGCACGCGCTCATCAACTCCGTGTGCCGCCAGCTCGTGGTGCTGCTGCCTGCGGCTTGGCTGCTGGCGCAGTCCGGAAAATTGGAGCTCGTGTGGTTCTGCTTCCCGATCGCGGAGATTTTCTCCTTTATCCTCAGCGCCATCTTCCTTCGCAAGACGCTCAAAACCGCGAATGCCCGAATGCTGGCAGATGGCTAAGTATAGAAATTTCCGGCTGCGTTTCAAGCTTTGAAATGCAGCCGGTTTATTTGCGAAAATTTTTAAAAGGATGCAACCGCTCCCCCACTTTTGTCGTCTATTCAAGCAGAATGAACTTTCAGGAGGAATCCGTATGCGTTATCTGTTTCCGATTCTGCTGCTGGCTGCGAGCGTGCTGCTGTGCGTGTTTGCCGCGCCAAGCGTTGTCTCCACACTGACCCCCGCCGTAAATGTCTGCAGCGGTATTGCCCTTCCTTGAGCGTGGAGTTTCCCGCATCCGTCTGTCAAACGTTCATACATGTAATAAAAAACTGCCGGAAAGACGATACGTCTCTCTGGCAGTTTTATTTTTTAGAGTTCATTCGGGAAGAGCTTTTCGATGGCGGCCTCGGCGGCGGCCTGCTCGGCGCGCTTTTTGCTGCTGCCGGTTCCCTGTCCAACGGAGCTGCCGTTGAGCAGGACTTCCACGGTAAAGTGCTTGTCGTGGTCGGGGCCGGACTCGGCGATCAGCGCGTAGTGAAGGCTCTGATCCTTCTTGCGCTGGACGAGCTCCTGAAGCGCCGTCTTGTAGTCATAGTTCCGGGGCCGTCCTACCGGAATATCGCTCAGGATCAGCCGGTCGATGATCCCTTTCGCCGCCTCAAAGCCGCCGTCCATGTAGCTTGCCGCAATGACGGACTCCATCGCGTCGGAGACGATCGAGTCGCGCTTTCTGCCGCCGCCGTGGTCCTCGCCGTGGCCGAGCAGGAGGAAATCGCCCAGATGGATCGTCCCGGCCGCCTTGGCAAGGTTCGTCTCGCAGACGAGGTCCGCACGGATTCTCGTGAGCTCCCCTTCTGGTTTTTCGGGGAAACGCCGGTAGAGATAGTCCGCCACGACAAAGCCCAGAATCGAGTCGCCCAGAAACTCCAGCCGCTCATTGTCCGGAAGCCCGCGCTCGCGGTTCTCGTTTGCGTACGAGCTGTGCGTCAGCGCGTTTTCGAGCAGCTTCCGGTTCTCAAAAATATATCCCAATCCTTCTTCAAGACTTCTGTACATGCTCCAACTCCTTCGGAACCATCATCTGTTCCACATTTGCGCGAATATCGTCGGTAAAGCCACTTGAGACGGCCTGCGCCGCCTGCCGGATGGCGCTGCGGATGGCGACCGCGTCCGACGAGCCGTGCGCCTTCACGACCGGCTTTGTCAGCCCGATGAGCACCGTACCGCCCGTCTGCCGGTAGTCGAGCTTGCTTTTAAATTCCTGGATGCCCGACATGCACATCGCGGCGGCAAGCTTCGTAAAGATGTTCTTTTTGAACATGTCCTTCATCATGCCGGACATGAAAAGCGCCGTTCCCTCAATGCCCTTGAGCAGAACATTGCCGGAAAAGCCGTCGGACACCACAACGTCCGCCTCACCCAGCGGCACGCCGCGCGCCTCGATATTGCCGATAAAGTTTACATAACCGGCATTGCCAGCTTTTTTGAGCAGCGCGTACGCATCCTTTTGCAGCTGCGTTCCCTTCGAGTCCTCCGCACCGATGTTAAGAAGCGCTACACGGGGGTTTGATACGCCCAGCATCTTCTTTGCGTAGTAAGAGCCCATGAACGCGAATTGGAGCAAAAACTCCGGCGTACACTCCGCCGTCGCGCCGCAGTCGATGAGCACCGTGCCGCCCGTTTTCGTCGGGATCACTGGCCCCATCGCCGCTCTTCTCACGCCCTTGATGCGCTTGACAATCAGCGTCGCCGCCGTTAACAGCGCGCCCGTCGACCCGGCGGAGACAAACGCGTCTCCCCCGCCGTCCTTGAGCATCTGAAGGCCGACTAACATCGAAGAATTTTTCCGGGTCTTCATAACGGAGGCCGGGTCATCGTGCATGTCCACCACGTCGTCGGCGTTCGCAATCTCAACGCCTGCCGGAAGCGTCTCGATGCCGTGATTCTTGAGACACTGCAAAATCGCCTCGCCCCGGCCCACCAGCACAACGTCCAGTCTTTCTTCCTTCGCCGCCTCGATCGCGCCCAGCGCGATGGCATCGGGGGCGTTATCGCCGCCCATGACGTCTACAATAATCCGCATCCGGTCTCCTCCTTCGGTTAAATGGTATGCTCGCGCAGCATCTGTTCGATGATGGCCAGCGAACGCTCGGCAATCGCCAGATTCTTATTGGCCTTCCCCTTGACCTTGTAGCCAAGCGGATCCATAATGCCAAAATTGATGTTCATCGGCTGGAAGCTGCCGATACTCGTGTCACTGATGTACTGCGCCAACGCGCCGATGGCCGTCTGCTTCGGAAAATCCGGAACCGGCGTGCCTTGCAGCTTTGCCGCCATGGAAACGGCGGCCAGATACCCGGAGGCCGTCGACTCGACGTACCCTTCCACGCCCGTCATCTGCCCTGCAAACGCGACAAGGGGATTCCTCCGGTCGGCATAGTACCGGTCAAGCAGGCGGGGGCTATCTAAGAATGTATTGCGGTGCATCACGCCGTAGCGCACAAACTCCGCGTCATGCAGCGCAGGGATCATCGAAAATACGCGCTTCTGCTCGGGGAACTTGAGGTGCGTCTGAAAGCCGACCAGATTATAGACCGAGCCCAGCGCATTGTCCTTTCTGAGCTGTACAACGGCGTACGGCTCTTTTCCCGTCTTCGGGTCTTTGAGGCCGACGGGCTTCATCGGGCCGTAGCGGAGCGTATCCTCGCCCCGGCGCGCCATGACCTCTACCGGCATGCAGCCCTCGAAGACGTGCTTGTCCTCGAAGCCATGCACGGGCGCTTCCTCCGCCGTTTTCAGCGCTTCGACAAAGGCGATATACTCGTCTTTTTCCATCGAGCAGTTGACATAATCCGCATCTCCACGGTCGTACCGCGAGGCGAACCACGCCTTTTCCATGTCGATAGACTCGAATGTAATGAGAGGCGCAGCGGCGTCAAAGAAGCTCATATATTTCTGGCCGCCGAAATAGTCCTGAATGGCCGCGCTCATCGCGTCGCTGGTAAGCGGGCCCGTCGCGATAATCACCGGCGCTTCCGGAATTTTCGTGACCTCTTCTTCGACGACTGTGATCTTCGGGTGGCTGCGGATCTTCTCCGTCACCATGCCGGAAAAGCCGTACCGGTCAACGGCCAGCGCGCCGCCGGCTTCGACGCGGTTTGCCTCCGCGCAGGTGAGAATCAGGCTCTTTAAGCGGCGCAGCTCTTCTTTCAAAAGCCCCACCGCGTTTTCCAGCCGGTCGCCGCGCAGGGAGTTCGAGCACACGAGCTCCGCAAAGTCCGCGCTGTGGTGCGCCGGGGTCATTTTGGACGGCTTCATTTCGACCAGCCGCACCTCGAACCCGCGCTCTGCCAGCTGCCACGCAGCCTCACAGCCCGCCAGTCCTGCGCCAATCACTGTTACTGTCATGTTGTCTCTTCCTTCTTCGTCCGGCGCGCGGGAGCCTTCTTGGGCGCTTCCTGCGCGGTATCGTCAGCTGCCGCCTTCTTTGTCGTCTTCGCAGCGGCCTTCTTTGCGGTCGCCGTTTTCTTGGCCGCGGGCTTTTTCGCGGTCGTCTTCTTGGCTGCCGGTTTCTTTTCGGCGGCCTTCTTCGTTGTCTTCTTCGCGGGCTTTTCCTCCGCCGCAGCGTCCGCCGTCACGGGCTCAGGTGGGAGATTTGCCTCCTCCGCACCGGCCTCCGCAGTTTCTGCCGCGGCGGGCTTTTTGCGATAGCCACGCTTGTCCTCTGGGAGGAAGTTCTTGCAATCGGGATTGATGCAGAAGGGCTTCATCGCACCCCGACCGGAACGCTTGAACATCGTCTGGCCGCATTCCGGGCAGTCCTGATCGGTCGGCACATCCCACGTCATAAAGCCGCATTCCGCACCACGCTCACAAGCGTAGTACGCATAGCCGCGCTTGCTTTTGCGCTTCAAAATCGTACTGCCGCAGCGCGGACATCTGCCCGGCATGCGCTCAACGATCGGTTTGGTAAACTTGCACTCGGGATAGCCCGGGCAGGCGAGGAATTTTCCGAAACGGCCGGATTTTACGACGAGGTTGCGCCCGCACAGGTCGCATTTCTCCTCTGTTACCTCGTCCGGCACCTTGAGCCGCACATCTTTGAGCGCCTCCTCGGCCTCTTCCATCTCCTGATGGAAGCCCTTGTAGAACTCCTCGAGCACGCGCTTCCAGTAGATCTTGCCCTCTTCGACCTCATCGAGCTCAGCCTCCATACCGGCGGTAAACTCGACGTTGATGACATTCTGGAAGTGCTCCATCATAAGGCCGTTCACGACCTCGCCGAGCGGCGTGGGGGAAAGACGCTTGTCGATCTTCTGGACATATTCGCGGTCCTGGATCGTCGAAACGATCATCGCGTACGTCGACGGACGGCCAACACCCTTTTCCTCCATTGCGCGCACGAGCGTCGCCTCGGTGTACCGCGCGGGCGGCTGGGTGAAATGCTGCTGCGGGTCGGTGGATAAAAGCGTCAGCTCTTCGCCCTCGGCAAGATCGGGAAGCGGAGAGCCGACGGCCTCCTGCTCATCGTCCTTGCCCTCTTCATAGATGGCCGTAAAGCCCGCAAACGCAACAGACTGGTGGGTTGCGCGGAATACCTGATTTTCACAGGCCGCTTCAATCGCCGTCACATCATAGACGGCATTTTCCATCTGCGAGGCGATAAACCGGTTCCAGATGAGCTTATAGAGTCTATACTGATCTTTCGTCAGATCATGCTCGACAAGCTCCGGATAGAGCGCGACATTGCTCGGGCGAATGGCCTCGTGGCCGTCCTGCGCGTTGGCCTTGGGCTTATAGCGCCGGGGCTGGCCGGGATAGTATTTTTCGCCATAGCGGCTGCGGATGACCTCTCCGGCGGCAGCAAGCGCTTCCTCCGAGATGCGAAGCGAGTCCGTTCTCATGTAGGTGATAAGGCCGACGGAACCCTCTTCGCGAAGCTCCACACCTTCATAGAGCTGCTGGGCGAGCATCATCGTGCGCTTCGGCGTCAAGTTCAGCTTTCTCGAGGCCTCCTGCTGAAGGCTGGAGGTAATAAAGGGCGGCGCTGGATTTTTCCGGCGCTGCGTCTTTTTGACGCTCTGCACCGTAAAGGACTTTCCCGCGATCTGTGAGAGCACCTTATCCACATCTTCGCGGCTTCCGAGCTCGTTCTTTTTTGGGTCGCCATAGTACCGCGCGGTGAAGCCGCCGGGCTTTCCAGTGCGGTCGAGCGCTGCGTCAATCGTCCAGTATTCCTGCGGCGTAAAAGCGCGGATCTCATTTTCGCGGTCGACGACAAGACGCGTTGCAACCGACTGCACACGTCCGGCCGACAAGCCCCGGCGCACCTTTTTCCAAAGTAAGGGACTGAGCTGATAGCCGACGATGCGGTCTAACACGCGTCTTGCCTGCTGCGCGTCGACGAGGTTCTGATCAATGGCGCGCGGCGCGGCAATGGCCTTTCTCACAACGTCCTTTGTGATCTCGTTGAACGTCACGCGGTAGGTCCTGTCGTCCGGGATATCCAGCAAATACTTTAAGTGCCACGAAATGGCCTCTCCCTCGCGGTCCGGGTCGGTTGCGAGAAAGACGTTCGCGCTCTTGGCCGCGGCGGACTGCAGGTCTTTGATGATATCCTCTTTTCCCTTGATGGGGTAGTATTCGGGTTCAAAATCGTGGTCGATGTCCACGCTCATGGTGCTCTTGCGCAGATCGCGCAGATGTCCCATACTGGCCTTGACCTGATAGTCCGGGCCCAAGTATTTTCCGATCGTCTTCGCCTTAGACGGCGACTCGACAATCACGAGGTTGGTTTTTGCGTTCGGCATGCGTGCCTCCAAATGTTATTGTTTTTCCGCGAGCGAAAAGCGCTTGCCCGGAAGTGCGCGGACATAGCCCTTGATTTGCAGCAGCGTCAGCGCAGAGGTAATGCGCGCGGCGGGAAGCCGGGTTGCGGCGATGATCTGATCGATGTGCTTTTCTCCGCTCGTGAGCTGGCCGATGGCGGCCTTTTCGTCGGGCGATAATGCGCCCAAAATTTCCTGTACGTCAATATAAGCCCTGTTTTCCGACTTGTCAATGACTTTTGTGTCGGTGGACGCGGGCGAAGTTTCTTTTTTCTGCGTCTTTTTCGGTCTCGGCGGAAGCTTGTCCGTGGATTTTACGGCGCTTTCGCGCTGCTCCGGGGTCAGCTGCATGGGGATGGTTTTCGGCTGATGGGACACGAGCTCCGGATACAAATGGACATACTCTTTCATAATGTCCCAGCCGTCTTCGACGACGATCGCGCCCTCGCGCAGAAGCTGAATATTTCCCTCGCAGGTTGCTGTACCGACGTTACCGGGAACGGTAAATACGTCTCTCCCCTGCTCCAACGCCCGATTTGCCGTAATGAGCGCGCCCGAGCGCTTCGGTGCTTCTACAACGACCACGCCGAGAGAAAGCGCACTGATAATCCGGTTTCTGACCGGGAAATGAGAGCCGAGCGCAGCGGTCTGCGGCGGGTATTCGCTGACAAGGCACCCGTGCGCCGCGATATCCTCAAACAGCACCCGGTTTCCAGCCGGATATACAACGTCAACCCCGCAACCGAGCACCACGATCACGGGCCGGTCCGCGCTCAAAGCTCCGGTCAGACACATCGTGTCAATGCCGTCCGCACCGCCGGAAACCACAATGCCGCCGCTTTTCGCAACCTGATAGCCAAGGCGCTTTGCCTGCATGAGCCCGTAGGCCGAAGCCTTTCTCGTGCCGACCATGGCAATGACGGGCGAGGTATCGATCGCCGGGAACACGCCCCTGTAGTATAAAACGATGGGCGGGTCGGAAATCGCGCGCAGCCGCGCCGGATACTGCGCGTCCTGAATGGTCATGACGTGGATGTTTTTCTGATAGCACTGCTGCAAAATGATCTCTGAACCGGTGAGCGACTTATCGAGCAGACTTGCGGGAACAGGTCTTCCGTCCGCATCCTTGAGCGCGTCCTCGTCTGCCTGATAGATGGCCGCGGCCGAGCCGAGGCGCGAAAGAAGCGAGAGCGCCTGCACGTTGGAAACGCCCTCTCGTGTGCTGAGCCAGATCCAGTACTTGAGCATCCGTCCGTCCTCCGTTTCTTAAATTCCCGATTCTAATTACCCGTTTCTCAGTTCCCGTTTTTCATCTGCCACATGACAATCGCCGCCGCGACGGCCGCGTTGAGCGACTCGCAGTGCGGCTGCATGGGGATGATCACGCTTTGTTCCGCCGCGTCCAAAATCGATTTTCGGACGCCCTGTCCCTCGCTGCCGATGACGGCGACGGCGTTTGTGAGGTTCGCGCTCCGGATATCGACCGCCTGATCATTTAAGGCAGTGACAGTTAACATCAGTTTCTTCTCCCTGCACTGCGCCAGCGCCTCTTCCTCCGTGATCTGCGGAACCGCCATGCGGAACACCGCGCCCATCGACGCGCGTACGGTTTTATAGCTGTAAGGGTCGGCGCAGCCGTCCAGAAGCGCCACCGGCACACCCAGCGCGTCGGCGGTTCTTAGCATTGTGCCAAGGTTACCAGGGTCCTGAATGCCGTCTAACAGCAGCGTCCCGGGGATAAGCTCTGCCTTCGTCTTCTCGGGCAGGCCACACACGAAAATTGCGCCCTGCGGCGTGTCGACGGTCGAGATGCTCTTGAGTACATCCTCCGGCACCGTTACGACATGCACCGTGTCCGGCAGGTTCCGTAATGGGACATCCTCGCGGCACACGACCGTTCGCAGGTCCGGCCACCATTTTGCCGCTTCCTCTAACAGCTTCGTCCCCTCGGCGACAAATTCGCCGCAGGTCTTCCGGTAGCTTCTGGACGAGGCAAGCTTTCGGATGTGCACCAGAAGCGGGTTCTGGCGGCTTGTAATATGCTCCTGTCTCATGGCTTGAGCTTTGCCAGCTTGTCGTTTGTGCCGAGCACAACGAGCACGGTGTTTTCCTTCAGCGCAAAGTCCGCGCCCGGGGCGACGTCGATTTTTCCGTCGTGGCGGATAGCGATGATATTGACGCCCAGCTTTGCGCGGATGTTGAGCTCGCGCAGCGTCTTTCCGAACCAGCTCTCCGGCGTATGAATCTCGGCAATGCCGCAGTCCTTGGAAAGCTCAATGAAATCGAGAATGCTCGACGACGTGATAGCCTGCGCCAGCTTGATCCCCGTCTCGCGCTCCGGGATAACCACGCGGTCAGCTCCCACCTTTTCGAGCGCCTTTTTGCGCAGCTCGTCGGTCGCTTTGCAGATGACCTGCGGCACACCGAGATCTTTCAGATTCAAGGTTGCAATGATACAGGTCGCCAGATCCGAGCCGATGGCGACCACTGCGCAGTCGCAGCTTCTCGCTCCGAGCGAGCGCAGAACCTCTTCGTCCCGCGCGTCCGCAACCACGGCGCAGGTGACCTTGGATTCCATGCGCTGCACCTTATCGGGGTCTGTATCAATGGCAAGCACCTCGTTTCCGAGCTCATACAGCCGCTCTGCTACACTCGAGCCGAACCGCCCCATACCGATGACAACATACGATTTTTTCATATTCTATCTCCTATCCGGCGCTTAACCGATCATAACCTTGGTCTGGGCATACTGCACGCGCTCTTTTGCGCGGTCGCCCATCATAAAGCCGACGCCGATGGTCATAATGCCGACGCGGCCAAAGAACATAAAGACGATCAAAATGAGCTTGGAAGCTGTGCAAAGCGTCGGCGTGATGCCGGTCGTAAGTCCCACTGTGCAAAGTGCAGAGATCGTCTCGTAAATGGCGTTCATAAAGCTGCACCCGTCACACACCGTGATGACCGCCGCGCCGAGAAGCGACAGCCCCATCACCAGAAGCGCAATGGAAACCGCGTTTGCAATATCCTCCTGTGAAATGGACCGGCCGAACACCGTCACCTGTCTTCTGCCCCGCATCGTGCTGACGGCAGACAGGACCACAAGTCCCATCGTCACCGTCTTCACACCGCCCGCCGTTGACCCGGACGAACCGCCCACGAACATCAGAAGATCAGAAAGCACTTTAGAGGCTTCCGTCAGTGCATCCTGATTGAAGCTGGCAAAGCCCGCCGTGCGGAGCGTTACCGATTGGAAGAGCGAGGCAAGGATTTTCCCGCCTGGCGTGAGATTCCCGATCGTTCCCGGATTGTTCCACTCCAGCAGCGCGAACAGCGCGCCGCCGCCAAAAATGAGACCCAACGTAATGAGAATCACGAGCCTTGCGTAAACCGAGAGCCTTGAAAACCGCCGTGTGTGCCGGATTTCGCCCCAGACGGAAAAGCCGAGGCTACCAATCACGATCAGGGCCATCAGCGTGAGGTTCACGACCGGGTCCGTCACGTACCGCGCGACGCTTCCGCCGTAGGAAACATCCGCCAGAATGTCAAAGCCTGCGTTGCAGAACGCGGAAATCGAATGGAACACGCCGTACCATAGGGCCGTTCCCGCGCCGAATTCCGGCAGGAACCGGAAAAAGAGGATCAACGCGCCCGCACCCTCGACGCAAAAGGTACCCAAAATCACGTTGCGCACATAGCGCACCACGCCGCTCATCGAGCTCACGCCGAGACCCTGCGCCAGAACCATCCGCTGCCGCAGACCAATGCGCCTTCTGAGCGCAAGAAAGAAAATGGTCGAGACGGTCATGAAGCCGAGACCACCCAGCTGAATAAGCAGGATAATGACAACCTGTCCGAACGTACTCCAGTATGTCCCCGTGTCAACCGGAATAAGGCCCGTCACGCATGTGGCGGATGTTGCGGTAAACAGCGCCGTCAGAAATTTAGTCGGCTCGCCGGACTTCGAGCAGACCGGCAGGCATAAAATCGCGCTTCCCGTCAGCACCAGCGCCAGAAACACCAGCACAACGATCTGCGGCGGCCGCATCCTGCGAAACGGCCTTTGAATCGAGGCGGCAAGCGCCCGCAGCCTATCGGACAAAGAGAATCCTCCCAAAATCTGCGCCAGTTCGGCGCGCTACATTAAAATAAAAATATGATGCTTCATTCTACCATTGTGTGGTAAGAATATCAAGTCTTCGCGTAAAAAACGGCGAAACGCTGCAAAACCCGGAGACGTTTTGTCCCCGGGCTTTTGTTCAGCAATAGAAATCCTTGATCTTTTTCGCGCGCGACGGATGGCGCAGCTTGCGGATGGCCTTATTCTCGATCTGGCGGATCCGCTCGCGCGTCACGCCGAAGATCTGGCCGACCTCCTCGAGGGTGTGCGTCCGGCCATCGTACATGCCGAAGCGCATCTTAAGAACGTCCGCCTCACGCTCTGTGAGCGTCCCGAGGATCTCCGTCAGCGCCTCAGAAAGAAGTGCGTTGGACGTTGCGTCCGCGGGCCCCGGGGTGTTGTCGTCTTCCACGAACGAGCCGATGGTCGTGTCCTCTTCGTCGCCGACCGGCATGTCCAGAGACAGCGTATCGGCCGCCGTGCGGTTTGCCTCGATGATCTTCTCGATCGGCAGATTCAGCTCCGCCGCAATCTCCTCAAGCGTCGGCTCGCGTCCAAGCTCCTGCACGAGCTTGCGGTTGCAGCGGGTCGCCTTGTTGATGACCTCTACCATATGCACCGGCACGCGGATCGTCCGTGCCTGGTCGGCGATGGCTCTGGTAATGGCCTGCCGGATCCACCAGGTGGCATATGTAGAGAATTTGTTTCCCTTTGTATAGTCGAACTTGTCGACCGCGCGAATCAGGCCCGTGTTGCCCTCCTGAATGAGGTCGAGAATGTGAAGTCCGCGGCCGGAGTATTTTTTCGCGATCGACACGACCAGACGAAGGTTTGCTTCCGTCAGCTTGTCCTTCGCCGCCTTATCGCCCTCGCACACGCGCTTGGCAAGCTCCATCTCCTCGTCTGCCGTGAGTAAGCGCACCTGTCCGATCTCCTTGAGGTACATGCGGACCGGGTCGTCGAGGTTGTATTCCGCCGCCAGCTCGACGGGGTCGATGAGATCTTCCTCTTCATCGCCCATCGGGATCTCGCCGTCGCTCATGCCAAGGCCGTCCGCCGTGTCGTCTAGGTCTATCTCAAGCTCCGGGCTCACGATCTGAATGCCCATCGCGTCGAACGTGTCGTAAATATGTTCAATCTTTTCTACCGGAAGATCCAGCTTCTCCAGCTGCGCGTTCAGCTCCGTCGCCTGAATGCTTCCTTCCCGCTTGGCCTTCGCGATCAGTGCGCTGACCGCGGCCATGGCGTCTTCTGCCGGAACCTTTGTATTCTTTGCATTTGCCATCTATGCTCATCCTCATTCAATGCGGTATCCCGCGCGAAAAGAGACACTTTCCGCGCAACCAATTCATTATATACCACAACCCGCTTTTTTGACAAGCGGTTTTTCGAAATTTCTCGTCTCTTTTTCCTGAAAAACAGGATACCCCGTTTATTTGCGGGGCATTCTGCTTTTCTGACAGTTTTTTAGATTTCCATGATCACGGGGAGAATCATCGGGTTGCGCTTCGTGGTCTTGAAGAGGTACCCCGAAAGATCGCTCTTGATATTCGCCTTCAGAGCGCTCCAGTCGCGCGTGCCGCCGGAAAGGCAGCGGTCGATCGCGTGTGCGGCGATGACGCGGAGCTCTTCCATGAGATTTTCCGATTCCTTGACGTAGACAAAGCCTCTCGTAATAATATCGGGCCCCGTGATGACGCTTCCGTCCTCGCTCGAAAGGTTCACGACCACGACCAGCATGCCGTCCTGCGCCAAATGCTTGCGGTCGCGCAGCACGACGCTTCCGACATCGCCAACGCCCGTGCCGTCGACGAGGATCTTGCCCGCCGGAACGGTGCCGCCCCATTTGCAGGTGGCCTTCGTGAGCTCGAGAACCTTGCCGATGTCCGAGATGAAAATATTCTTCGCGTCCATACCCATCGACTGTGCAAGCCGCGCATGCGCCTGCAGGTGCCGCTGCTCGCCGTGGAGCGGAATGAAGAAGCGCGGATGCAGCAGCGCATGCATGATCTTGAGTTCTTCCTGGCAGGCATGGCCAGAGACATGCAGGCCCTCGAGCTTATCGTAGACAACGTCGGCTCCCTTGCGGTAGAGCTCGTTGATGATCTTGCTGATGGACTTTTCGTTGCCGGGAATGGCCGAAGCGGAGATGATCACGCGGTCGCCCGCCTGAATTTCCACCTGTCGGTGCCCGGAGAAGGCCATGCGGTAAAGGGCCGACATATTTTCGCCCTGCGAGCCTGTCGAAACGATCACGATCTTGTCTTTCGGAAGGGATTTGATGGCGTTGATGTCGACAAGGGTGTTGTTTGGAATCTTGAGATACCCAAGGTCCGTCGAGACCTTTAAGATATTTTCCATGCTGCGGCCCGTGACCGCAACCTTTCTTCCGTGCTTGTGCGCAACGTTCAGAAGGCTCTGGAGCCGGAACGCATTGGACGCGAACGTCGTGACGATGATCCTCTGGCGGCAGCCGGAGAACTGGCGGTCGAAGCTGTCGGTGACGCTGCGCTCCGACGGCGTAAAGCCCGGGCGCTCGACGTTTGTGGAGTCGCACAGGAAGGCAAGCACGCCCTCGTTTCCGAGCTGGCCCAGGCGCGCAAGGTCGATCATGCCGTCCTCCGCCATTGCGTCAATTTTGAAGTCGCCCGAGAAGACGAGCGTGCCGACCGGCGTTTTGACCGCGAAGGCCACCGCGTCCGCGATCGAGTGGTTCACATGGATGAACTCGACCTGGAAGCACCCGGCCTTCACGACCTCACCTGCCTCGTGTGTAAAGAGCTTGACCTTGCGCTCGAGGTGGTGCTCCTCCAGCTTGAGCTTCACAAGCCCGGCTGTCAGCCGCGTACCATGGATCGGGCAGTTGAACTGCTGCATGGCATAGGGAATGCCGCCGATGTGGTCCTCGTGGCCGTGGGTTAAAAACATGCCGCGGATCTTTTCCTGATTTTTGACCAGGTATGTCATGTCCGCGATGACAAGGTCGATGCCGTACATGTCGTCCTCGGGGAATCCGAGGCCGCAGTCGATGATGATGATGTCCTTGCCGTATTCGAGAACGGTCATATTTTTGCCGATCTCATTAAGTCCCCCAAGGGGAATGATCTTTAATTTTTCTGCCAAATTGTATATACCTCTTTTCAAAAATTCATGGTTTTGCCGGTCCGGTTTCCGGCTTTTGTGTGGACCGCGCAAATATCGCGCAAAAATGCCGGCGCAGGAAACTCCTGTGCCGTCCCGCGCAAGCGGGCTTTCTGACGCAGAGGCCAAAAGGACGCACAAATTCCAGCGGACAGCTTCGGCTTCCCCGACCCCGTCTCGTCGGATCTCTCCATAGCTGTCTGCGAAGGCTGTGCTTCTTGTACCGCTCCGGCCGCCCCATCGCCCCGGGCAAACCGCAAGCAGCGCGAGTGGCTGTCTGCATCCTCAAATGCAATCCGTCTGTGCCGCTTTGAGGCTACTCAAAAAAATGGGCACACTTTTCATGCTACATAGTAGTATAGCACAGCATCTCCAAAAAGTATACAAAATTTTTCGTTATTTTTTGTCGATTCCGTAAAAAGCCCATTTGGGAGCCGAACGCGCCGGCGCGCAGCGCCTCTGCATTTTCAGCACCCGGAACCTGCAATCACGGCTTGTAAAGACGAGAAAGATTTGCTATAATGAAGAAGATTATTTATGAGTGAGTCAATTTTGGAGGAGGCGCGCACCCGTATGAACAAGCATGTTGCAAAGCTGCTGCAGCCCGGCGTTTTCTGGTACTGCCTGATCATGCTGGCCTTTGCGGCGGCCGCGGCGCTTTTTGACCAGTATTATCTCGCGGTGGGCGAGCTGGTTGTGACCGTCATCGTGATGGTGGTCAGCCGTCTTCTCTCCGTCCGGCGCAGAAACGCGCTCATGCGCTACGTGCAGAGCGCAACTGACGCAGAAGGGATCTCCGTCCACGCGGGCTCTCCGTTTCCGATGGCCGTCATCCGCCTGCCGGAGGGCGAGATCATCTGGGGCAACGACGGCTTTTACGCCATCACAGGTCTTTCCGACAGCACGCAGTACCAGACGCTGGACGCTGTTGTCCCCGGCTTTACGACCGGGTGGCTGCGCGAAGGGCGCAGCGAGCTTCCCGGAGACCAGCTGATTGGCGCGCGCCGGTACCGCATCTACGGAAACTACGTTCGCTCGGAGGACGACGAGACGACCGTGCGCCTTGCGACCATCTTCTTTGTCGACATGACGGAGATGTTTAATGTGCGCGACGAGTTTCTGCGCACGCGCCCCATCACGGCGGTCATTCTTATTGATAACTACGACGAGCTCATGAGCAATCTGCCGGACTCGACGATTTCGAAGCTCGATGCACAGATCAATGAGGCTGTCTCCGGCTGGGTCACAGGGCTTCACGCGCTGTGCCGCAAAATGGAGCGCAACCGGTATCTTCTGCTCTTTGAAAGCAAGGACCTCTCCCGGCTTCAGGAGGGCAAGTTCTCGATCCTGGACGCAATTCGCGCCGTCGTGAACCCCGCGGGCGTAAACGCGACGATTTCCCTTGGCATCGGCAAGGACGGAAGCTCGTTTGAGGAAAACTATTCGTTCGCGAATCTCTCTATCGAGATGGCGCTCTCGCGCGGCGGCGATCAGGCCGTCATCAAGGACCGGTACAATTTTGCCTTCTACGGCGGCAGGACCAAGGAGACCGAGCGGCGCACAAGGGTCAAGTCCCGCGTGGTGGCCGGTTCCCTCTCCGAGCTCATCGCCCAGTCGAGCAAGGTTTTCGTCATGGGTCACAAGATGGCGGACTTAGATGCATTGGGCGCGGCGGTCGGTATCAGCTGCCTGTGCCGCAAACGCGGAAAAACGGCGCAGATCGTCATGGACTTGGAAAAGAACGCCTCTGGGAGCCTGCTTGCCGAGCTCAAGGCCTCACCCGATTTTTCCGGCGTGTTTGTCTCGGGTGAAGACGCGCTCGTGGCGGCAGACCCGAAGAGTCTTCTCATTGTCGTCGATACGAACCGGCCCGATCAGGTTGAGTCGCGCGCATTGCTGGAGTCCATTCCCCGCGTGGCCGTCATTGACCACCACAGAAGAGCGGCAGATTACATTGAGCAGGTCGTTCTGAACCTCCATGAGCCGTTCGCGTCGTCTGCCTCCGAACTTGTGACAGAGCTTTTGCAGTACGCCGTCGACCAGCGGGACATCCGCCCGATTGAGGCGCAGTCTCTTCTTGCCGGTATCGTGCTCGATACGAAGAAGTTCTCCGTGCGCACAGGCTCTCGCACCTTTGAGGCCGCGGCATTCTTGCGGCGGGCGGGCGCGGATACCGTCGATGTGATGAAACTGTTCCAGAACGATCTGGACGCGACCATCGTGCGCTACCATATTATCCAGTCGGCACGGCTGTACCGCAACGAAATTGCGATTGCGGCCGTCGACCATACGGTGCCGAGGACCATCGCCGCGCAGGCCGCCGACGAGCTTCTGAACATTTCCGGCATTATGACCTCCTTCGTTCTCTATCCGGACGGGGACGTGGTCTTCCTCTCCGCGCGCTCAATCGGCTCGTGCAACGTGCAGGTCGTGCTTGAAAAGCTGGGCGGCGGCGGAAACGCGGCCACGGCAGGCGCGCAGATCAGAGACAAGTCCGTGCGCGAGGTGCTCACGGAACTTGTTGCTTCCATCGACCAGTTCTATGAATCGTAAATTATTGATATTAACAGCTGAAAGGAGCTTATCGCTATGAAAGTAATTTTAACGCAGGACGTCCGCGGCAAGGGCAAGCGCGGCCAGATGATCGAGGTATCCGACGGCTACGCCAGAAACTTCCTGCTTCCCAAGAAGCTTGCGCAGGAGGCGAATGCCGACAACATCAACACCATGCGCATGAACGACAAAGCAACCCAGGAGCGTCAGGCAAAAGAGCGCGCCGAGGCCATGGAAATCTCCAAGAAGATGAAGGATATGACCGTCGTCGTCATGGCCAAGGGCGGCGGAGCCGGCAAGCTCTTCGGCTCAGTCACGAACGCGGAAATCGCCGAAGCACTCGAAAAGCAGGAGGGCATCGCCCTTGACAAGCGCAAGGTCGTCATCGATCCTATCAAAACGACTGGCGTGTACACCGCCAAGTGCAAGCTCGGCTATGAAATCACCGCCGACCTCAAGGTAGAAGTGCGCGAGCTGTAATTTTACCGAAATCTGCATTCATAGATCTTATGTAAACTTTCGAGGAGGTGAACATCGATGCCTGTCGACGAGCTCTTAGGCCGTCAGGTGCCGCAGTCGCTCGAAGCAGAGCAGTCTGTGCTCGGCTCCATGCTCATTGACGAGCGGTGCGTGCCGGATGTCATTTCGCTTTTGCAGCCGGATGAATTCTACTTGCAGCAGAACCGCGAGATCTTCGAGACGATCTATACGATGTTCAACTTCTCGCAGCACATTGACCCCGTCACCGTGCTCGATAAGATGAAAGAGCGCGGCGTGTATGACGAGGCGCACTCGTATCATTACATTTCCCAGCTCCTGCAAATCACGCCCACCGCCGCCAACGTCAAGCAGTACTGCGCAATTGTCCACGACAAGGCACTCATGCGGAACCTGGGCACAGCGGCGGATGAGATCACCAACATGGTCCAGGAAGGCGTCGGCACCGCGCAGGAGATGCTCGAGGCCGCCGAAAAAAAGGTCTACAGCCTCCGCAAGGAAAACTCCGGCGACAGCCTCCAGCACATCGGAAAGGTTCTTATCAATGTCTACGACCGGCTGGAAGAACTGGCCGAATCCGGAAACGACATTCCGGGCCTTTCTACCGGGCTTCACGATCTCGACAAAAAGATCAACGGCCTTAACAATTCTGACCTTCTTCTCATCGCGGCCCGGCCCGGTATGGGCAAAACGTCGATGGCGCTGAACGTCGCGCTCTCCGTCGCAAAGAGTACCAATAAGACCGTCGCGTTTTTCTCGCTCGAAATGTCCCGCGAGCAGCTCGCGATGCGCCTTTTGTCGAACGAAAGCTTCGTCGATAACCAAAAGCTCGTCACGGGAAAACTCACGGAGGAGGACTGGAACAAGCTCTCCATCGCGTCCTCTGCCCTCAGCCAGACAGATATCCGGGTCGACGACAACCCGGCCATTACAGTCGCGGAAATGAACGCCAAATGCAGGCGGCTCGAAAACCTCGGCCTTGTGCTCATCGACTATTTACAGTTGATGACCGCCGCCGCGCCTGGAAAATCGGGTGAGAACCGCGTGACGGTCGTAAGCGAAATCTCAAGAGCACTCAAGATCATGGCCAAGGAACTGAACGTTCCGGTCGTGTGCCTGAGCCAGCTGTCGCGTGCGAACGAATCGAGAACCGACAAGCGGCCGATGCTGTCCGATCTTCGCGAATCCGGCGCTATCGAGCAGGACGCGGACTCGGTCATGTTTATCTACCGCGACGACTACTATAACCCCAACACTGAAGAAAAGAACATCGCAGAGATCATCATCGCCAAGAACCGCCACGGCGAAACCGGAACGGTCAAGACGCAGTGGATGCCGCAGTATACGACGTTCTCCGATCTGGAGTGGAAGCATGAGGGATAACATTCTCCGCTATCTCCGGGAAAACGGTCTGATTGCCCCGGGCGCAACGCTTGTCTGCGCCGTCTCGGGCGGAAAAGATTCGGTGTGTCTGCTGCATGTGATGCTCTCGCTTCAAAAGGAGCTTTCCATCACCGTCGAAGCCGCGCACCTGAACCACCAGCTGCGGGGCGCGGAATCCGACCGCGACGAGGCGTTCGTGAAAAGCCTCTGCGAAAGCCTCGGCGTTCGGCTCACCGTATCGCGCGCGGATGTTCTGTCGCGCTGCAAGCAAACCGGCGAAAGCGTCGAGGAGGCGGCGAGGGTTCTTCGCTATCAGTTTTTTGAAAGTCTCGGAAAGCCTGTCGCCACGGCGCACACACAGGACGATAATTTAGAGACGGTTCTGCTCAATCTCGTACGCGGGACGGCGCTGCGCGGTCTGTGCGGCATTCCGCCGAAGCGCGGCAGGATCATCCGCCCGATGCTCTGCGTCTCGCGCGCGGAGGTCGAGACGTATCTGGAACAGCACGCGCTTTCCCATGTCGAGGATTCCTCGAATGCGTCGCTGCTTCCCCTCCGGAACCGCCTGCGGCATGAGGTCGTGCCGCTTCTTGCGCGTGAAAACCCGAAGCTGTCAAGTGCCGTCTTCCATATGAGCGAGATTCTGCGCGAGGAAGATGTGTATTTGGACAAGGAAGCCGCTTCCCTCTTGCGCAGGGCCAGATTGCCGGACGGCGGCTGGTCATGCCGTGCTTTGCGGGACGCGCCGGACGCGCTTTTGCTGCGGGCCATGCGGCAGCTTTTATCGGAGCTTTCTGTTTCGAAGCCGTCCCGCGCGCATGTGGAAGCGTTGATGCGGCTCGTAGTTGGGAAAGACGGCTCACAGTCCGTCACGCTCCCGGGCGGAAAATTTCTTTGCCGGAGCTACGATAAGCTGGCGCCAGACTTGCGCGAATCGCCCGCGAGCTTTGCGCCAAAAGCGCTTTTTCTGGACGGCATAACAGAAATCCCGGAGCTGTCGCTGCGCGTTTCGTGCCGATTTGTAAAAAATTTCGAAAAATCCATGCTGAGCCCCTGCACATTTGCACTCAGATATGATACGATAGAAGCGCCGAAGGACCTTCTCATCCGTCCAAGAAAGCAAGGCGACGAGATCCGCCTCCCTGGCGGACGCAAAACGCTCAAGAAGCTTTTCATCGACCGGAAAATTCCCGCTTCTCAGCGGGCGCTGGTTCCCGTCGTGACGGACGGCGCACGGGTGCTTCTGGTCTATCCCTTTGCCGTGTCAAGCGAACATGGCGCGCAGCCCGGGGAGGCTGCTCTTCTGATTCAGTTTATGCATGAAAAAGAGTATATACAGAAAGAGGATACGCAATGATTAACAAATTTGACATGCAGCAGGATATTGAACGCATTCTCGTCTCCGAGGAAGACATCCACGCCCGCATCCGCGAGGTCGGCGCGCAGATCTCCGAGGACTATCGCGGCAAGTGCCCCATTCTGGTTGGCGTTCTCAAGGGCGTCGTGCCGTTTTTCGGCGAGATGTCGCAGGCCATCACCGTTCCTGTGCAGGAGGACTTCATGTGCGTCACGTCCTTTGAGGGCGGCACGGAATCGACCGGCAAGCTGACCTTCCGCAAGGATATTGACCATGATATTGAGGGCCGCGACGTTCTGATTCTTGAGGACATCATCGACTCCGGCAGCACGCTCAAGCTGATCGTCGAGCTGTTCCAGGCGAGAAAGCCCGCTTCTATCAAAATTTGCACCCTCCTCGATAAGCCCTCCGGCCGCAAGGTCGATCTGGAGCCGGACTATGCCTGTTTCACGATCCCGGCCGCATTCGTTGTCGGCTTCGGTCTGGACTACGAAGACTATTACCGCAACCTCCCCTATGTCGGCGTTCTCAAGCCGTCTGTCTATCTCGAAAAATAAGCCGGAAGGAGAACTTCATTGTCTCAGCAATCAAAACCGACGAGTTTTCTCGTTTTGCTTGTGGTGCTGGCCGTGGCGCTGCTTCTGGTGAGCAGCCTGCTTACGCCAAACAGCACCCAGTCGCTTCAATATTCGGACGTGTTGGACCTGTTCCGCAATGAAAAGGTCGCCTCGTTCACGTTAGAGGGAAGCAATCTCACCATGCAGGTGCGAGGAGACGGCGACACCACCTCCACCGTCACGGCAAAAATCGGCGATACCGAGCAGTTCCGCGCAGACCTCGACGATCTGATCGCCGAGCAGTACGCAGCCGGGACACTCAAGAGCTACAACTATCTGCCTGCGAGCGACCCTTGGTATCGCGCGGCAGCGCCGTATATCATCGGCGGTATTGTGCTGCTTATCCTCTTTTTCTTCCTCTCGAGCCGCGCAAACGGCGGGCCCAACGGCATGGCAACCTTCACGAAGGCCAACGCCCGCTTCGGCATTCCGACCTCCCAGACCGTCACGTTCCAGGACGTAGCGGGCGCGGACGAGGAAAAGGAGGAGCTGGCGCAGATCGTGGACTTCCTGCAAGACCCCAAGCGCTACAGCCGCCTCGGCGCGAAAATCCCCAAGGGCGTGCTGCTCGTCGGCCCTCCGGGCACCGGCAAGACGCTCCTTGCAAGAGCTGTTGCGGGCGAAGCCGGCGTGTCGTTCCTGTCCATTTCGGGCTCCGACTTTGTCGAGCTCTATGTCGGCGTGGGCGCGAGCCGCGTGCGCGATTTATTCGAGCAGGCGAAAAAGGTTGCCCCCGCGATCGTCTTCATCGATGAAATTGACGCAGTCGGCCGCAGACGCGGCGCAGGTCTCGGCGGAGGCCACGATGAGCGCGAGCAGACGCTCAATCAGCTGCTCGTCGAAATGGACGGCTTCAGCAGCAACACGGGCGTCATCGTCATCGCGGCGACGAACCGCAAGGACATCCTCGACCCGGCGCTCCTGCGTCCCGGCCGCTTTGACCGGCAAATTTATGTGGGAACCCCCGACTGGCGCGGGCGCGAGGCTATCTTGAAGGTCCATGCGAAGGATAAGCCTCTTGCCGACAACGTGAACCTTGAATCGCTTGCCAAGGCAACGGCGGGCTTCACGGGCGCAGATTTAGCGAATCTTCTCAATGAAGCGGCGCTTCTTGCCGCCGGGAAGAACCGCGCGGTCATCACCATGAAGGACATGGAAGAGGCGATGATCAAGGTCATCGCAGGCCCCGAAAAGCGCAGCCGCGTCGTATCTACGTATGAGCGCAAGCTCACTGCGTTCCACGAGGCGGGTCACGCCATCGCAATGTACTGCCTGCCGACGCAGGACCCCGTGCATATGATCACCATCGTCCCCCGCGGTATGGCGGGCGGCATGACCATCAGCCTTCCGCAGGACGACCAGACGTTCGTCTCCAAGAGCGAGATGTTTGAAACCATCGTGGGCTTCCTCGGCGGACGTGTGGCCGAGCAGCTCAAGCTTGATGATATCTCCACCGGCGCGTCCAACGATATCCAGCGGGCTACGGCCATTGCGCGCGACATGGTTTCGAAGTATGCCATGAGCGATTCTCTTGGCCCCGTGTGCTACTCGTCCGGAAACGAGGTCTTCATCGGCCGGGACTACGAAAAGACAAAGTCCTACTCTGAGGCCGTCGCCGGGCGCATTGACGACGAGGTACAGTCGATTCTGACTGCCGCCTATCAGAAGTGCACGGGCATTCTCAAATCGCATGACGACAAGCTCGAGGCTGTTGCCTCCTATCTCATGGTGCACAACAACATGGGAAGGCCTCAGTTCGAGGCCGTCATGGAGGGAAAGCCCATCCCCGACGCGGACGTTCTGCCCATTGAATCGATCGAGCCGGTCGACGAGCCGGACACACAGCCAGAAGAAAACGCATAACAATCGAAGGTCCGTCGCATTTTGCGGCGGACTTTTTCTAAGGAGTCCGTATGGAACACTATACCGCCCTCAGTCCCTATCTCAAGCGCCGTTTCGGCTGCAAGGTCTATAAGCTCTCGCTCTCTGCGGGCTGCACCTGCCCCAACCGGGACGGTACGCTTGGCGCGCGTGGCTGCATCTTTTGTTCTGGAAGCGGAGAATTTGCCGCCACCGGCAGCGCATCCATCCCCGAACAGCTCGAGCAGGCAAAGTATATTCTCGGCAAAAAGGCGCAGGGTGCGAAATTCATCGCCTATTTTCAGGACTTTACAAACACCTACGGCGCAGTTTCCCGGCTCGAGCCGCTCTTTCTTGCCGCGATAGAGGAGGGCGATGTGGTCGCGCTCTCGATTGCCACCAGGCCGGACTGCCTGCCGGAGGATATTCTGCGGATGCTGTCCCGGCTTCGCGCAAGAAAACCGGTCTTCGTCGAGCTCGGTCTTCAGACGATTCACGACAATACTGCACAGTACATTCGCCGCGGCTATCCCCTATCGGTCTTTGACGACGCGGTACAAAAGCTTCACGCACTGGATATTGAGGTCATCGCGCACCAGATTCTAGGGCTTCCCGGTGAGACGGCAGTGATGATGTCAGAGACCTCGCGCTATCTGGGGAGCGTACACGTCGACGGCGTGAAGCTGCATCTGCTGCACGTTCTGCGCGGAACCGATCTGGCGCGGGAATATGCGGAAGGACGCATACAAACGCTGGAGCTTGACACGTATATTGACATTCTGGAGCAATGCCTTGCTGTTCTGCCGCCGGATGTCGTCATTCACCGCCTGACAGGAGACGGGGCCAAGCGCGACCTGATTGCTCCCTTGTGGAGCGCGGACAAAAAGCGCGTGTTAAGCGCCATCCAGAAGCGCTTCGAGCAGGACGGCGTAATGCAGGGAAGCGCGCTGCGCGGCTGATCGCTTGCAATTTTCCGCGCGCTGCGGTATACTGGATTTGATATCGCATCGAAGCATTTTCGCATAATTTGAGGAATCGAGGCGCGTTATGGGAAGCTTTTGGGGACATCTGCATACGATCAATCACCACCGACGCCTCGTCCGGCAGGGGTGCTTCCGCATGGGGCTCTACTGGCAGGGCCTCACACACGATCTTTCCAAATATGCCCCGGTTGAATTTCTGACCGGTGTCAGATACTATCAGGGCACGCGCAGCCCGAACACCGCCGAGCGCGAGGAAAAGGGCTGGAGCGAAGCGTGGATGCACCACAAAGGCCGGAACCGGCACCACTGGGAATACTGGACGGATCTTGACATGCAGACGAAGGCGTATGCCGCCGTTCCTATGCCACCAAAATACCTTGCCGAGATGGTGGCCGACCGGATCGCCGCCTGCAAAACGTATCAGGGTTCGGCGTATACGGACGCGTCAGCGCTCGGCTATCTGGAGCGCTCCAACGAAGCGCGGCTCATGCACCCCGACACCGTTCGCGCGCTCCGGTTCCTTCTGACCAAGCTGCGCGATGAGGGGGAGCGCGCGGCATTTTGCTATATCAAGACCTGCCTTCGAAAAAATGTCCTGTTTTGCGGACAGGAGACACAAAGCGGCACAATCGTAGGAATCTGATTGCAAGGACGTGGGTGACTCCCGCGTCCTTTTCGGCTTTCCGGGTATACATTTTTTGTATGCGCTGTGAAAAACCGTCATTCTTTGTCGAATCTGCTGCCCGTTTTTTTGAAACTCATCCATTTTTTGTGCGAGTTGATGAAAATTTTTCGTATTTTTTACGTTTCTGCCTATTGCTGTTTTTCAGGTTTTGTTGTATGATTCTGGTATACCCTTTTGCACCGCGTCACATGGCGCTCTGTGAAAGCGAGAAAAAAGGAGGATACTATGAAGAAACTTGTTGCACTTCTGCTTTGCCTCATCATGGTTCTGAGCCTCGGGACCACGGCTCTCGCGGCAGACGGAAAATCCAACGACATTGTCATCCTGCACACCGACGACGTGCACTGCGGCGTATCCGACGGCATGGGCTATGCCGGCGTTGCGGCGTACAAGGCCGAGATGGAGCAGACGCACAATTACGTTGCGCTGGTCGACTGCGGCGACGCGGTACAGGGCGGCGCGATCGGCACGCTTTCGGGCGGGGCGTATCTGGTCGATATCATGAACGAGACCGGCTACGACTTTGCCACCTTTGGCAATCACGAGTTCGACTACAAGATCCCACAGTTGACCAAGCTGACCAAGCAGGCCAAGTTCAAATACCTCGCCTGCAACTTCAAATACCTCGGCAAGGGTACGTCCGACATCGCCTACAAGCCGTATGAGATCGTCGATTACGGCGGAACCAAGGTCGCTTATATCGGCATCGCCACGCCGGAGTCCTTCGTGAAGTCCACCCCCGCCTACTTCCAGGACGCGAACGGCAACTACATCTATTCGTTCTGCGAAGACGACGACGGCTCGGCGCTGTATAAGGCTGTGCAGAACACTGTTGACGAGGTCAAAAAGGCCGGTGCTAACTACGTCATCGCCCTTGCCCACCTCGGCAACGAAGGCACGACCGACCGTTGGAGCTCCAAGGCTGTCATCGCCAACACCACCGGCATCGACGCGATGCTCGACGGTCATGACCACCTGACGCTGACGACAAAGGTCTCCAACAAGGACGGCAAGGACGTCATCCTCGCCGAGGCCGGTCAGGAAGAGGGCAAGCTTGCCACCCTCGGTAAGCTCACCATCGCTGCTGACGGCACGATCACCTCCGAGCTCATCTCCGCCAAGGATTTCACCAAAAAGGATGAAACCGTTGCGGCGTATGTCGAAAACATCCAGAACTCCTTCTCCGACACCGTTTCCAAGGTCGTCGCCAAGAGCTCCGTTACGCTCAATGACTACGACGAAAACGGCAACCGCCTGGTCCGTAATTCCGAGACCGCGCTGGGCGATCTCGCGGCGGACGCTTACCGCGTCATGATGGACGCCGACATCGGCATCATGAACGGCGGCGGCCTGCGCGCTCCCATTAAAGAAGGCGACATCACGCTTAACGACATCCTCACCGTCTTCCCGTGGGGCAACCTCCCCTGCAAGATGGAAGTGACCGGCCAGACTGTTCTTGACATGCTGGAAATGGGCGCAATCAAGTACCCATCCGAGTCCGGCGGCTTCCTGAGTGTTTCCGGCCTCAAGTACACCATCGTCTCGAGCATCCCTTCTTCCATTGAGCTGAGCGACAAGGGCGAGTTCGTCAAGGTCGCAGGCGCACGCCGCGTGCAGAACGTGCAGGTCCTCAACAAGAAGACCGGCGTCTATGAGCCGATCAACCCCAACAAGACCTACACCCTCGGCGGCATCGACTACACCATCACCTACTGCGGCGACGGCTTCACGATGTTCAAGAACTCCAAGGTTCTCAAGGCCGGTGATGCGACCATGACCGACGCGCAGACGGTTCTTTCCTACATCGAGACCAAGCTCGGCGGCACCATCGGCGAGCAGTATTCCAAGCCCGCTGGCCGTATTTCCATCGTGAAGTACACCGACGTTGTCCCCGGCAAGTGGTATGAGAAGGCTGTCAACTATGTCAGCGACAACGGCCTCATGAACGGCGTCGGCACCGGTTTCAACCCCGACGGCGCTCTGACGCGCGGCATGCTTGTTACGATCCTCTACCGTCAGGCCGGTTCCCCCGCTGTCGAGACCAAGGTTTCCGCCAAGTTCTCCGACTGCGAGGAAGACAGCTGGTACGCACCCGCTGTCGTCTGGGCCGCTGAAAACGGCATCGTCGGCGGCTATGCGGACGGCACGTTCGCGCCCAACAAGGCCATCACCCGTCAGGAAATGGCGAAGGTGCTCTATGGCTACGACAAGACCATCGGCAAGGCCAAGAACGAGGCGGCAACCGAGCTGACCTACACCGACCTTACCTCCATCGCGGACTGGGCGCTCGAGGGCGTTCATTACTGCACGGCGGCCAAGTACCTCTCGGGCTCGAACAACGCGTTCAACCCCAACGGCACCGCCACCCGCGCCATGGTCGCGCAGGTCTTTATGAATATGGCGGCCTGATCGTTCCACAAAAGCAATCGCATTCACACAGAAAATCGCCCGGCTTTCGCCGGGCGATTTTTGCCTCAGTCAGTATGCCATACAGGTAAACGAAGCGCATCCGTAGGTTCTACGGATGCGCTTTTTTTGCATAAAGGCCCTCATTTGGGTTGATGTGGGCGTCAACTCCTACGAAGTGGCGTTTCTTATTGCGGCAGCTCCATGTGCGCCTCGCGCTCCTGCATCGGTACGTAGTGGTTATGGATGGTGACGGCGCGGTAGGCCGGGCGCATGATGCGGTTGCCGGTCAGAACCTCCTCTATCCGGTTGGCGCACCAGCCGGCGATACGGGCCGTGGCGAACAGCGGCGTGAAGACCTCCTGCGGGATGCCGAGCATATGGTACACAAGGCCGGAGTACATATCGACGTTCGCGCAGATGGGATCGTCGCTCCTGCGCTTTTCCTGCAAAAGCTGCGCGCCGATCGTCTCGACCTTCTCCAGCAGCGCAAAATCGTCGGCGAAACCCTTGACCTCTGCCAGATGTCCCGCATACGCCTTGATCAGCACCGCGCGCGGGTCGGAGAGCGTATAGACCGCGTGGCCAAGACCATAAATCTTACCGGACCGGTCGCCCACCTCACGTGCAAGTAATTTTACGAGATAGTCGCGAATTGAGCCGTCGTCTTTTGCGTCCACATGCTCCTTCACATCGCGGAACATCTGCATGACCTTGGCGTTCGCGCCGCCATGCAGCGGGCCCTTGAGTGAGCCCACCGCGCCCGCGATCGCGCTGTAGGTGTCCGTGCCGCTCGAAGACAGGGCGCGACAGACGAACGTCGAGTTGTTGCCGCCGCCGTGCTCGGCGTGGATCATCATCATCATATCCAGAAGATGTGCCTCTTCCTCCGTGTAGCTTGCGTCCGGGCGGATCATCCGCAAAAAGTTTTCCGCCGCCGAGAGCTCTGCGCTCGGGTAGTGAATGTGAAGCGACTCGCCGTCAAAATAGTGGCGGTTCACTGCGTAGGCGTTTGCAACGATCGCCGGGAACGAGCCAATGAGCTTGATGGACTGTGTGAGCAGGTTCTCCGCCGAAATATCGTCGGGATTTTCGTCGTAGGAGTAGAGCAGCAGCACGCTTCGGGCGAGGTCATTCATGATGTCCCGGCTCGGATGGCGCATGATCATACCCTCCGTGAAGCCCTCGGGCAGCTTTCTGGCCCTGCACATGATATCGTTAAAATAGGAAAGCTCCGACTTTGTCGGCAGATGCCCCATGAGCAGCAGATACGCGACCTCCTCGTAGCCAAATGTGCCGCTTTTGCGGTGCGCTTCGACGATCTCGTTGAGGTCAATGCCGCGATAGTAGAGCTTGCCGGGGACCGGAATGCGGCGGCCGTCTTCGATCAGATAGCCCTGCACGCTGCCGACCTTCGTCACGCCGATGAGCACGCCCGTGCCGTCGCTGTTGCGAAGGCCGCGCTTGACCTCGCCAAAGTAATAGCTGTCCGGGATCTGATATTCCTGTTTCACAAGGCTGCTGAGGGAGACTGCTTCTTTGCCGCGCAAATCCATTTCACGTTCCATGGTGTTCTTCTCCTTTAAGCAAGCGCTGTTTTCATGTTGGGCTCATTATAACGACACTTTTTCAAAAATGCAAGAACTAATTTTTTAAAATTCAAATTTCTTTATAATTTCTTTGCATAATTGAATTTTCCATTGCATTCCCCTATAAAATGCAAGATTTTTGCAAGTATCAAGAATTTTCATTCATTTTCTTCTTGCATTTTTCGGTGAGCCTTGCTATACTGTTGGCATGAAAACTGCCGGGTATTTCCCGGACGCAGCACAGCGGAAAGGACGGATGCACATGATCCGATTGATTGACAGCGGCGTAACGATTCAGGGCGGCAAGCCCGTAATCGCCGGCGCATATGACAGCGGCGCGAAGGAAAAGACCATCGCCGCGAAGATTTTAGCCAGCCACAACAAAAGCGCAGCAGACGGCCAGCTCCACATCACCTTCGACGGCCTGATCTCCCACGATATCACCTACGTCGGCATCATCCAGACAGCAAGAGCCAGCGGCCTGACCCGCTTTCCCGTCCCCTACGTTCTGACGAACTGTCATAACAGCCTCTGCGCCGTCGGCGGAACGATCAACGAGGACGACCACGTCTTCGGCCTCTCCGCGGCCATCAAATATGGCGGTGATTACGTGCCCGCCAATCAGGCCGTCATTCATCAGTACGCGCGCGAGATGATGACCGGCTGCGGCAAAATGATTCTGGGCTCCGACAGCCACACCCGCTATGGCGCGATCGGCACGATGGGCGTTGGAGAAGGCGGACCCGAGCTTGTCAAGCAGCTGCTGCAAAACACATATGATGTTGCACAGCCGCAGGTCGTGCTCGTCTGGCTGACGGGCGAAGTGCCCCATGGCGTGGGGCCGCACGATGTAGCCATCGCGCTTTGCGGTGCGACGTATAAAAACGGCTACGTCAAAAATAAGGTCCTTGAGTTCGCGGGCCCCGGCGTCAAGAATCTCCCGATGGATTTCCGCATCGGCATTGACGTGATGACGACCGAGACGGCATGTCTGAGCTCCATCTGGGAGACGGACGAGAAGGTCGAAGAATATCTCGCCATCCACGGCCGGCCGGACGCTTACCGCCCGCTGCGCGTCGAAGAGGGTGCGTATTATGACAGCTGCATCGAAATCGACCTCTCGAAACTCGAGCCCATGGCGGCGCTTCCCTTCCATCCGTCCGAGGCCGTCACGCTGCGCGAGCTGATCGCCGCCCCCGGCGATTATCTGCGCGAGGTGGAACAGCGGGCGCATGAGCAGTTTGGCGGCAAGGCAGAGCTCCATCTGACAGACAAAATCGTGAACGGCAAGCTGATGGTCGACCAGGGCGTGATCGCAGGCTGCTCGGGCGGCATGTATGATAACATTGCGGAAGCCGCCTCGATTTTAAACGGCTTCGACGTAGGCTGCGGAGACTTCTCGCTGTCGGTCTATCCCCCGTCCATCCCCGTGAATCTCGAGCTCATCCGAAACGGCGTGCAGCAGCAGCTTCTGGAGGCTGGCGCGCTGTTTAAGCCCTGCTTCTGCGGCCCCTGCTTCGGCGCGGGCGACGTTCCGGCCAACAATGCCCTTTCCATCCGCCACACGACGCGAAACTTCCCGAACCGCGAGGGCTCGAAGCCCGGAAACGGTCAGCTGGCCGGCGTTATCCTGATGGACGCGCGCTCGATTGCAGCGACCGCACGAAACCACGGCGTGCTCACCTCCGCCGCGGACGTTTCCTATGACGCGCCGAATCCTGTCGCGCGCACATTTGACGCGGATGTTTACAAAAAACGCGTCTACTTTGGCGCGGGCAATCCCCAGCCGGAGCATGCGCTGAAATTCGGGCCCAATATTACCGAATGGCCGAAGATTCCGGCGCTCTCGGAGAATCTTCTCATGCAGGTGGCCTCGGTCCTGCGAGACCCTGTGACCACGACGGACGAGCTGATCCCCTCGGGCGAAACATCGTCGTACCGCTCGAACCCCCTGAAGCTTGCGACCTTTGCCCTCTCCCGCCGCGACCCCGAGTATGTCGCCCGCGCAAACGCGACGTATGCGCTCGAGCTTGCCCGCGCGGACGGCCTTGTCCCGCCGGAGCTGGAAGCCGTCCTTGCTAAGCTCGGCCTTTCGAAGGACGCAGCAAAAACCATGCAGCTTGGCTCTGTGATCTTTGCCAACAAACCCGGCGACGGCTCGGCGCGCGAACAGGCTGCATCCTGCCAAAGAGTGCTCGGCGGCTGCGCGAATATCTGCTATGAATTTGCCACAAAACGTTACCGCTCGAACTGCGTCAACTGGGGCATGCTTCCGTTCACGCTGGAGCCCGGTACCGACTTTACCGCCGAACCCGGCGATTTTATCTTCGTTCCCGATGTCAGGCGCAAGGTGGAAGCCGGAGACGAGTGCTTCCCGGCAAAGCTTGTGCGCGCGAACGGCAGCGTGGAAGCTCTGACGCTCTGGCTCAAAAACACATCCGCTGAAGAGCGCGAGCTGCTGCTGCGCGGCTGCCTCATGAACCACTACGCCGCACAGAAAAAGGAGTAAGCCATGGAAAAAATCAAGATGCAAAACGCCATTGCGGAGCTCGACGGCGATGAAATGACCCGCGTTCTGTGGGGCATGATCAAGGACGAGCTGATTCTCCCCTTTGTCGACCTCAATACCGAATACTACGACCTCTCCATCCAGAACCGCGATAAAACGGAAGACACCGTGACCGTGCAGGCTGCGGAAGCAATCAAGCGCCTGCATGTCGGCGTGAAATGCGCGACCATTACTCCCAATTTGCAGCGGCAGGAGGAATATCACCTCAAAAAGCTCTGGAAATCTCCGAACGCGACCATCCGCGCGGCGCTCGACGGCACGGTCTTCCGCACACCGATCCTCATCTCCAAAGTCAAGCCTGTCGTCTCCTGCTGGAAAAAGCCGATCACCATTGCGCGGCACGCCTACGGCGATATCTACAAGGCGGTCGAGTACCGCGTCCCCGGCGCGGGTAAAGCGGAGCTGGTCTTCACCGATGAAAGCGGCGCGGAACTTTCCCGGCAGACAGTCTATGACTTCAAGGGCCCCGGCGTGTTGCAGGCGATGCACAACCGGGACGACTCCATTTTATCGTTCGCCCGCTGCTGCTTTACCTACGCGCTGTCGGTGCATCAGGACGTCTGGTTCTCAAGCAAGGACACGATCTCCAAGGACTATGATCAGACCTTCAAACTCCTGTTCCAGAAGGTCTATGACGAGGAGTTCAAAGACCAATTTGAAGCCGCCAGTCTTCACTACCGCTACGCACTCATCGACGACGTGGCTGCGAAGGTCATCCGCTCCGAGGGCGGCATGATCTGGGCGTGCAAAAATTACGATGGAGACGTGATGAGCGACCTCATTGCCGCCGCCTCCGGGAGCCTTCCCATGATGACGAGCGTCCTCGTCTCGCCGGATGGCAACTTCGAATACGAGGCTGCGCACGGGACCGTCGTCGACCACTACCGCAGATGGCGCGAAGGAAAGCCCGTCTCCACCAATCCCCTCGCGACGATTGCCGCATGGGCTGGCGCGCTCCGCAAGCGCGGCGAGCTCGACGGAAACGAGGCGCTCATGCACTATGCCGACTGTCTCTCGCGGGCAGGTGTCGATGTATTCGAGGAAGGCTATCTTTCCGAAGATCTCGCGCATCTGTGCGACCCCGCAGAGCTTAAGGAGATGCCGGAAAACGGGAAGCTTCTGAAGCTCATCCGCGCGCGGTTAGAGACGCTGTTATCTGCATAATGATTTCCGGGCGGCCCTTTTGAGCCGCCCATTTTTGCTGTAACGAGACTTAAAATTTCTTAAAATTTCCGAATACAGCGCAAAAGATTGATTCTTTCGGCGAGATGTGCTAAAATACTTTGGTCTATGCAATATCCACATGAAACAAACATCCATACTGGAGAGATTTTATGCCGCAAATGAAACTGTTTGGCAATTCCCGGTCAGCCGCCCGTGTGGCAGGCCGCCGCAAGGCAGAGCCGGAGAACGAGCCGAAGGAAAAGAAGCAGAAAAAGAAAAAGCCTCTGAAGGTGCTTGCCATCTGGCTGACGGTCATTCTGTGTCTGGAAGGACTCTATTTCTTCCTGTGCTACACGCAGAACAGCTTTGTCAAGCGCTGGCGCACGATCTACATTCAGACGGCCATGTCCACCATGCGCCACCAGTGGATGGCGACGTATCTGCTGCCTGAGCCCGTCATTGACGAGGTTTTGCAGATGCGCATTCAGGCGGCAGAAGCTGTCGGTGATAAGGAAAGCTCCTGGGGCTCCAAACCTGAGACGCCTTCGCCCGCAGAGCCTATACAGCCGGAAGTGAAACCAGTCGATACCGAGGTTACTGAGCTTCCGACCGAGACAATGACGCAGGAAGACGAGCAGGAACTCGCCCGGCAGGCGTTCTATGAGCTCTTCTGGGAGCTCGATCAGACGACGATGGAGGACTACGTGGCACAGAACCCGTCGGTTCTTGATAACGGCTGGGAGAATATCAACATCAACGAGGCAGGTTTAGATGACAACGGCACGTCCATCATGACGACCATGGGCGAGCAGGTGCTCGCTATCAACGCCAAGGAAGAGATCATGCTCGTGCGCGTCGAGGGCTCCGGCTATCGCGGCATTCTGGCGATTGCCAAAGACCCGGCGCGGCTGAATGTGGAAAACTCCTCCGGTGTCGGCCAGTTCGGTCAGCTCACCGGAACCATCGCGCAGGCGCACAACGGCATTCTCGCTACGACCTGCTCGGGCTTCATTGATATCGACAGCCAGGGCAACTGGGGCAACGGTAACGGCGGCCTCATTGCGGGCTACGCAATGTCGAACGGCCATGGCTACGGCACGCACTACGTCTCAAACCCGAACTTCCAGTACTACCGTCTGGAGATCCACACGGACAACCTCATCTACATCAAAAAGGTCGACAAGGAAGTCAGCGAAGATTGCCGCGACGCGACCGAGTTCCAGCCGCCCATCATCATCGACGGCGAGGTCCTGCAAAACGACTACTGGGTCGAGCTCAATCCCCGTGTCTGCATCGGCCAGTCGGATAAATACGAAATGCTGCTGCTCGTCATTGAGGGCCGTCTTTACACCGAGGGCATTCTCGGAACCGACGTCAACGAGTGCGCAAAGATTTTGCAGCGGCACAACGCTGTGCAGGCCATGAACGTCGACGGTGGCACAAGCGCCATGATGTGGTACGACGGCGAGTACGTCATTCGCGGCTCCAACGCTGCCACGCGCTATACCGGCTCCCGTCCGGTCCCGAACGCGTTCGTCTATCATAAGGTCGAAGAATAACACAAAAGCCGAGGCAGATCGCTCTGCTTCGGTTTTTTCTTATCGGATAGCAGCATACAAAAGCAGCCTTCAGGTTCGAAAACCCGCAAGCTGCCTTTTAAAAAAAACTGCGCTTTCCTGCATCTGCACTCACGTCACACGGCAGATGCAGGAAAGCACGGCGGAAAAGATGGCGAATTTCATGGCGCAGGTGATGTAAAAACAAAAGAGAAAACCTGCGAGAATCTTTCGACTTTCGCAGGTTTCTGGAGCTAGTGGCCAGACTTGAACCGGCGACCTGCTGATTACGAATAGTAGAAAAGCTATAAAAACAACGATTTTTAGACGTTTTCAGCACTTTCTGCTCAGAAATCAATGCTCTTTGCGTCTCTTATTTCCACTGTTTCCGTCCGCTCCTTTCGCCGTGTGGGTCAGCGTGTGGGTCAAACCAGAAAACCCAGCGCAAAAACTGCGCCGCAGTAATCAAAGATGAAATCCATTTGTCGGATGAACATAAACTCTCTGAGTTGGAAGTATAAGGCGATATCGAAAAAATATCTTCCGTAAGTGCAGAGAGTGTGGTATACTAGCAATGAAAGTACATGAAAATGGGTGATACGATGCTGAATCTCTATGTTTTGGATGCTGTGTCCAGCAAAAAGGTTCCTGCGGAAATAGATCCTGCGTCAAAAGAGGATTTTGCTGCAACACATGACTGGCAGACAAACTGGGAGTCAACATATGCGAGGCAACTGCCCAATAAAGTCGCGCCTCATCGAGAAGACAATTATGAACTGCTTGGTCTGATGTCCTATGAACTGGATGAACGCGGGCTTGCAGTTGAGGTTCTCTACATGGAGAGCGCACGGCACAGCAACGCAAATCTTCTTCATGCGACAGGCGAGGCCAAGCGATATATCGGTATCGCAAAGGCAATGTTTGCATATGCCGTCTGGATTTCCAAGGAAGCTGGATTTGACGGCGTACTCATTTTTAAGGCGAAAACGAGCGAATTATTGGAATACTATATGCGCGAATTTGGCGCGCGGCAGGTCGGGATCTATGATCCGTTCCGTCTTGTTCTTTGGGAAGACGCCGCAGAAGCGCTCATTTCTGAATATAGGAGGGATGAATATGAATCGATCTGAATTGCTCCACGTGGAAGAATCCGGAGCTGCCAGCGGATGGGTTTCGCCGCTGAGTCAGGAGGACAGGGAGTATTTCGCCTATCTGCGCAAGGTCTTCAAGCGCTACAATATCACCCCGTCTAAGGCAACACGCCTGGAATATGATTTCGTTATCCGCGTGGCGGAAAGCGAGTTTTATCTGCAAAAAGCAAACGCCTGACACTGTCAGAGAAGGAGCGGGCCATGGATACACTGCAAGCCCGGATCGTGCAGCTTGAACAGGAAAACGCGTCGCTGCGGGCGCTGCTCAAAAAGCACGGGATTGCGTATCTGGAGACGGCTGAAAATCAAATATCCGCGATTGCCAATCAGGGCAGCCGTATGCTTCAAAACGAGGTCACACCGCAGATGGTCTCGTTTTTCTATACCTATTTCAGAGGCCGCAAAGATGTATACAGCGTCCGCAGCCGCCCAAAGGACGGCAAAGCGGGTTATTTTCCGGTCTGTACGCATGTTTGGGATCACAAACTCTGCCCGAAAACGACAGGGCAGAAAATTGCCTGCAGGGACTGCCCGAACCGGGCCTATAAGCCGCTGAACATCCGCGCTCTGCTCGCCCATCTGAAAGGCGAGCGGGAGGACAGCAGCGATGTCGTCGGCATCTATCCGCTGCTCCCGGACGATACCTGCTATTTCCTTGTGTTCGATTTCGATGACCACGAGGGCACGTTTCAGGGCAGCGAAAAAACGGCCTCATGGCGGGACGAAGTCGACGCGCTCCGCAAAATATGCGAGCTGGAACAGATCGACGCACTGGTTGAGCGCTCCCGTTCCGGGCAGGGCGCGCATGTCTGGATCTTCTTTTCCGAGACCGTTTCCGCACAGAAGGCACGGCAGTTCGGTACGGCTCTGCTAACAAAGGGCGCGGAATCGGTCAGCCTGAAAAACTTCCGCGCGTATGACCGAATGCTGCCATTGCAGGAGCATCTGCCGGAGGGAAAGCTCGGCAATCTGATTGCGCTGCCGCTGCAGGGCCGGGCGCTGCGGAATGGAAACAGCGTGTTTGTCGACGAAAACTGGAATGCGTACCCGGATCAATGGGCCGCGCTGAAAAGCGCAAGAAAGCTGAGCGTAAAGGAAATCGAGGATAAAATCGCGGCATGGACACCGGAAGCAGGGCTTCTTGGACAACTGGCCGAGGAACCGCAGGAGGCGGAGGAAAACACGCAGAAAAGCTTCCTGCCGGAGAAGCCGTGGAGAAAAACAGAGCTTACACTGCACCCGGAGGATGTGGAGGGCGCGGTCGATCTTGTATATGCCAACGGTGTTTATATTAAAAGCACGAATCTCAAGCCGCGGCTTCAAAACCAGCTCCGCAGGCTTGCAGCCTATAAAAACCCGGAATTCCATAAGAAGCTGGCCATGGGCTTTTCAACGCTTGGAATACCGCGCATTGTCTATTGCGGCCATGACGACGGCGATTTTATCTGCCTCCCGCGTGGCTGTGTGGAGAGTCTGAAGGAGTTGTTGGAGGAAGCAGCAATTCCATATCACATCACAGACGAACGGCAGTCGGACCGCAAAATCAAGGTTTCCTTTGCCGGCCAGCTATACCCGGAGCAGCAGCGCGCAGCAGATGCGCTGTTGGTACACGACATCGGTGTTCTGAGCGCAGCAACAGCCTTCGGCAAAACCGCCGTCGGCGCTTACCTGATCGCAGCACGTCAGATCAACACACTGGTTTTGGTCGATAACGCTGAAATTCTGAAAAACTGGCAGGAGGATCTGCAGAAATTCCTGACGATTGAAGAAGAACCGCCGGCCTACACAACTCCGACGGGCCGCGTCAAGCGACGGAAAAGCGTGATCGGCAAATTACAGGGAGGTCAGAATACCCTGACCGGAATTCTCGATGTTGCTATGATCCCGTCGCTGGCAAAAAGCGAACGACTGGAAGAACTCGTGCAGAGCTACGGCATGGTGCTCATGGATGAGTGCCACCATGCGGGTGCGGATACGGATACTGCCGTGCTGCGTTCCGTTACGGCGAAGTATGTTTACGGCCTGACCGCGACACCGAAGCGCGACGACGGGCAGGATCGAAAGATTTTCCTGCAGCTCGGCCCGATCCGCTTCCGGTACACGGCGAAGGATCGTGCGAAGAAGCAGGGCATCGGCCATTATGTCTATCCCCGTTTTACAAGGTTTGTTCACCTTTCCGAGAAACCGCCCGCGATGGCAGAATTAAATCAGCTGGTGATCGAAAGCGAAGACCGCAACGCGCAGATTCTCTCGGATACGATCGCCTGCGTCCAAAATGGGCGGACGCCGCTGGTTATGACGAAGTACAAGGAGCATGCAAGGCTGCTGTATCAGCACTTGCAGGGGAGTGCAGACCACGTTTTCCTGCTGCAGGGCGGAAAGAGCAGCAAAGAACGCGCGCAGGTCCGGGACGCGCTGCTGGCCGTGTCGGAAACAGACACGTTGATCGTGGTCGCCATCGGCAAATATATCGGCGAGGGCTTCAATCTGCCGCGCCTCGATACGCTGCTGCTCGCAATGCCGATCTCATGGCAGGGGAATGTCGAACAGTATGCGGGGCGTCTGAACCGCGACTACGACGGCAAACAGGATGTGATCATTTTTGACTATATCGACGCGCACGTGCCGACGCTGGAACGCATGTACCATAAGCGCCTGCGCGCTTATCGCCAGATCGGCTTCGAGATCTGCGCAAACCTGCAAGCTGCGCAGGAGGAGAAGACTGGCACTATTTTCGACGCACAGACCTACACACCAGTCTATGAACGCGATCTGCAAGCCGCGCAGCGGGAAATTCTGATTTCCAGTCCTGCACTGAGCCGCAAAAAGGTCACATATTTTCTGGAACTCCTGCGCGAACGTCAGGAAGCAGGCGTCCAGATCAAAATTCTCACGCTTGCACCCGACGCACAGGATACATATCAGGCCGCTGAGAAAATCGGCTTCTTGCGCCAGTCTGGCATCGAAGTCTTCCCATCCCAAACCTGCCGTGAGCACTTCGCGATCCTCGACCGCTGCCTCGTCTGGTACGGCAGCATGAACCTACTGTCAAACGAAAAACCCGACGACAACCTGATCCGCCTCCCAGACAAACAAATCGCACAGGAGCTGCTGGAAATCGCCGTGCAAGCTGATTCAGCTTCGGAGAACAAAACCGGATAATACGCCGCCTCCACACTGTCACGCCCGTGTCGGCGGTTTGTGCGGCTTTCGCCGCCCAGCCGAGCGTGCACCCGCCGGAAGCCCGAAGACCGGACGTTGCGCCAACGTGCGGGAGCATTGCGGGCACGGAAAACGAAGAAAAAGAACGGCTGCAGGCGAATTTTGGCAGAGGAAGAAGCCGCAAGCGGCGAAGCAGGAGAAAAGGCTTGGCGCTTTTCTGCGCCAGCCCGTCCACATCTGCCCGCAGTGCGGGCAGTTTCGGGGGATGAAAATGGCGCTTTTCTGCGGCTGTCAAAAATGGAATGACGCTGTTATTTCCCAAAAGCCGCGAAGCACCAGTAAAATCAAGGACAATTTTGACGCTATTACAATTTCGGGAGGTTTTGAACATGAAAACAGAAGAACGAAGCCGCCACACAGTCTGGATGGAAGATACAGTTTGGCAGCGGGTGCAGGAACACTACAAAAGCGACGGATGCAGCACGCAAAACGAATTCATTGCAAAAGCAATTCTGTTTTACTGCGGCTATTTGCAGAGCGAATATGCCGGAGACTTCCTGCCGAAAATCCTCGGAGAAACGCTGGAAGCTATCCTCAGTATGTTTGGTGACCGCATCGGCAAACTGCTTTTGAAACAGGCTGTCGAGCAAAACGTCTGCAATCACATCCTTGCGTCGGACACGGATATTGACGCGGCAACATACCAGAAAATGCGCGGTATGAGCTATCAGGAGGTGCTGCGGACAAACGGACAAATCTCGTTCCCGGAGGTGCTCCGTCAGCAGAAACGACTCTGAGTTTACAGAGAAAAACAGCTTGCAAGCCGAAAAACTTGCAAGCTGCCTTCTAAAAAATCTACGCTTTACTGCACCCGGTATCCAGACAAGATTAAGCTGACGATCATCTGCCAGAAATCGTTTTCTTCTGCGCTGTAGTACCGGCTGTCCGAAATCTCGTGAAAAGACACGATGCGGTTTTCTTCATCCAGCCATGCTTCATTCTGCATACGCTTCGATAATCTCTCTCAAAGATTCTATTTCCGCATCACTCAGGTGTTTGCCGTAATATTTATAATCATCATCGCTTTCACGCACGATCGCATCCACATAGTCACGGGAATCATCCAGAAGATAACTGCGATTTTCAATATCAAACTGGTACGCACATACGGACTCAGAATCGCTTGTGGCTGGCGTCATGGAATCAATCGAGAATAGCGTCTCCACAACCGTTGCATCTTCGGCAGACAGCGTGTACGTTTTTTTGCTGGACGGAGATGTGTTCAGGGCAAAGATCGTCAGCGTCATTGCCGGAACAAAATACGATGGCGCTTCCTGATGGAGCACGTCCTGCCAGTATTGCCGCCAATACGCATACGCCTCTTCATCGCTTCCGCTTTCGGGAAGCGTCGCGCGAAACGTCTCAATCGCCGCGTTTTCCTTCCGGCAAGATTCCATCTGCGCGGCATCGTCCGGGAAGGCGTTCATAAGCGACTCATTGTTCATCAGGCGATAGCCGATCATTTCGTTCAGCGTCTCGAAGGTCACAGGTTCCCGATAAGAATAACCGCTTTCCTTCGCGCGGTTGACCAGCTCGGTTTTGACCGTCGAAATCGCCGCCCATTTTTCGTTTTGCGCCTTTTTGCCGTCCGGCCGCAACACATTCAACTCATCCAGAAGCTGTCCCAGCGCATCGACAGACATTGCCGAAAGGTCGATGCTACCATCCAAAATCGCAGTCGGTTTCTGTATGGCTTCCGCATGGCTCAGGAAAACCGGTTCTCCATCCTGCATGGTAAAGACGAGCGTAAACTCCCGAAGCTCCGACAAATCCGGCGCGTCGCCGCTTACAATTGCATCGCGGCAGCGGCTCCATTCCGCGTCATCCAGCAGATTGCCGTTTCCCAGCAGGCAGTATTGCACGCAGTACTGCGGCTCTTCGCCGAGATTTACCCGGATGACGCTGTCGAGCCGCGCCAGCGGGCGATCCTTTACGCCGCCTGGGACTGCCGTATATGTTTCGCCGTCAAAATTCCACGTTCGTGTAAGCCCTTCGTGCGTCAGGTTTTCAACCTCAAAATGCGTCCGGATCTCCGTTTCCACATACGATTTTGTCATATAGCCCTGTTCCTTCAGCGCATCCATATTCCGAGCGAAAACCCACATCAGATATTCCGAGGTCGATGCAGGCGCCGTCCCGCGTGAAAAAACCGGCAGATAATCCAGCCGCCATTTGTCCGCAAAGTCCGCCCACTGCGCCCGTGCGACCTCGTCGACCGGAAGATGCTCCTCAAGCGATGTGCTTTCCGGCTCCGGCTCGGGCTGCGCCGGCGCTTCCTGCTCGACCGGCATATCCGCCGGTTTCTCCTGCTGCTTGATCGGCGTATCTGCGGATTCCGCTGTTTCCGCTGCGACCGGAGCGCTCTTCGGCAGCGTGACTTCGCCCGATTTCTGCCGTGTCAGCTCCGCAAACGAGCAGCCGGTCGCAGACGCGACGAGCAGCAGCGCCAGAATCACACACAATACGCTGGTGCGCTGCTTTTTCGTCAGGAACAAAATCCGTTCTTTGACCGGAGGACCAGCCAAACTCAGCGCCGCCGTTTTGCGCGGCGCTTGCGCCAGAATCGCGCGGGCGTAGGCAAGACGCTTGCTCTCCGGCAGCTTGGCGGCGACTGCCTCGTCACACGCCAGCTCCGCGTCGCGCTTGGAGCAAATCGCAGCAAGCCAGACCAGCGGATTCCACCAATAGACGCTCACCGCCGCCATCCGGAAAAACGACCACAGGAAATCCAGATGCCGCAAATGCGTCAGCTCATGACGCAGGATCAATTCCGCCTCGTCCGCTTGCAGCACGTCCTCTGTCAGATAGACCGCCGGAATCAGTCCGGCTAAACACGGCGATTTGACCGCGCCGGAAACATAGATGCACGTTCCGCCGCGCTTACCAAGAAAACGCCGGTCACGGTGCAGCCGAATCGTAAACACCGCCCACGCGCCGAACAGCCAGAGTCCGAGCAATGCGCTGCCGCTGAACCAGGCAATTTGAAGAATCTGTGCCGTCGTCAACGGCTTTGCAGCCGGTTTCGCAGTTTCTTGTACCGGGGAAACCGGTTGCTGCGCAGGTGTTTGCGGTTTCGTCACGGTTTGTGCGGGTCGCTGAATCACCGGTGCAGTCTGCACGGGCCGCTCTGCGCTCTGCGCCGGAACTGCCGCGTCCTCTGCCGGAAGAACCGGCAGAGAAACCAGTGTTCCCGGCAAGCAGAGTTTCAAAAGCACGACCAGCCAAAGCGCATAGAGCATCCGCTTCGGCACGCGGTTTTTGAAGATCGCCCGCACCAACAGCACGACTACAATCAGCGCGGAAACGGTCAAAACTTCTTTCAGCATGAGGCTTCCCCCTTATTTTTCCGCTGCGTCCAAAATGGCTTTTAATTCCTGGATCTCCTGTTCGGACAGCGCACCGCGGTCGACCAGATTCGATACCATCATTCCCACACTGCCGCCGTAGACCTTGGACAGAAACGATTCCGTTTCCTCCGGCTCGACATCAGAATAGGTGATCGCTGCGCTGTATTTCTGAAATTTTCCACTGTCGTCCATCGTGACCGCGCCTTTGGCAATTAAACGCTTGAGCATCATAAAGATCGTCGCCCGGCTCCACCCGGTGTCCGCGTCCAAGGCAGTCACCAGTTCCGCCAACGTCTGCGGCTGCCCCGCCCAGAGCATTTTCATCAGTTTCCATTCGCCGTCAGACAGTTTGAGATGTTCCATTGCATACCACCCCTTTTGCAAATGTTAACGCACGTTATATTTGAAGAATATCACAACTGATAACGTTTGTCAACATCATTTATCAGAGCGCAAAAACTGCGCCGCAGTAAACAAAGAATAGGGTTTTCTGCCGTGTACAAATCTGGCTAAAAAATATTCCGATCTTCAGAAAAAATCAGTAGACTTTGTGCCGGTTCTGTGGTAGTTGTTTGTGCTACCAAACGAAGGAGGCACAGACATGGCAAAGAAACGGGCGAACGGAGAAGGTAACATCCGGAAACGGAAGGACGGACGCTGGGAAGGGCGATATACCGCAGGGTATGATGAGAAAACCGGCAAGCGGCTGATTAAGAACGTCCTCGGCAAGACACAGGCAGAAGTAAAAGAGAAGCTGGCAAAGGCGGTTGCGGAAGCGGAAAGCGTCGATGTACGGAGAGCAGACGAGTACACGCTCGGCACATGGCTGCAAACATGGTACGAATTATATGCAAAGCCGCATCTGCGATTTTCGACCGCAGAGTATTACCGGCGCGGCATCGAACTACACATCACGCCGCGTATTGGTGATATTCCACTCAAAAAGCTGACCGGACGTGACCTGCAATGGCTGTACAAGGATTTACAGGAGCACGGTCGGTTAAGAGAAGCGCAGAAAGGGAAACAGCCAGGGCTGAGCGACTCGACGATTCGCGGCATCCACACGATGCTGCACAATGCACTCGCCCGCGCGGTCAAAGAGCGCCTGATCCTCAGAAACCCGGCAAATGACTGCATTCCGCCCAAAATCCCGAAGTACGAAATGAAGATCCTGCCGCCAGAGCAAATCAAGTCCTATTTGACAGCCGCCGACCAGCGTGGCGTCCTGCCGATGTTCTATCTGGAGCTCATCAGCGGCCTGCGCAAGGGCGAGTTGGTGGCGCTCCAATGGTCGGACTTGGACATCGAAAACAAGACGATTTCCGTCAGCAAGCAGGCAGGGCGAAACAACGCCGGAGAACCCGATATCACGCGCCCGAAAACAGAAAACTCGATCAGAAAAATCTCAATCCCGCAGGATGCCGTCGATCTGCTAATCGCGGAGCATCAGAAGCACCCGAGCAACCCGTGGATGTTCCCATCACCTAAAACGGGCGAGATGTACCACCCGGACTCGGTGGTCAACATCCACAAGAAGATCCTAAAGGATGCAGGGCTGGAACACCTGAG